>Ga0209517_10010095_pt1 | contig 10601 bp, 7 predicted proteins | sample PeaSoiMetSII2010_FD_187695 | JGI IMG/M metagenome (GOLD analysis project Ga0209517, IMG submission 187695) | Peat soil microbial communities from Weissenstadt, Germany - SII-2010 (SPAdes) (version 2) | ecosystem: Environmental > Terrestrial > Soil > Wetlands > Peat | place: Germany: Weissenstadt... | reverse complement strand
AAAGTCGGGTCTCGCTTTGCGGGATCGGGATGACAAAATGGGAAAGGCAATCCCAAGACCCAGGCACAGACTCCGTGCCTGGGGCAACCAGCGAGGAGGTTATCAGTAATCAGTTGTTAGTTTTAAGTTTTCGGAGAAGCGAACCCAAGACCCAGGTAAAAAACCGAACCTGGGGCACCCTTCGTCGAACTTAAGATAGTGGAAGAGTTTGAGAGCGGAAGACGGATACTGGCGTGGGCGTGCAGTGGACGGCCTCACCCATGAAGGGGTGAGCTACAGGTTGGAAGAGTGTTGATGGGGAGGAACTTAGAGGAGTGGAGGGGAGAGTGTTCCATTGCGGAATGGTGGAGGCGTGTGATACGTTGCGTGACAGAGTGGCGCTGGGGGAAAGTGTCGCCGCTCACTACAAAGAGGTCAGGTACGGTCCTTGTCTGCTGAAGTGTTGCAAATTAGCGCGGAAAATCCGGACCCACGGATTATCCGCTATGCCGCGGGATGGTTGAATCGCGGCTCTGTAATTGCTATTCCTACCGACACATTGTATGCGCTGGCGGCCGATCCCGTGAATCTGGCGGCGATTGACGAGATTTTTCGCGTGAAGGGGCGGCCGGAGACGCGGGCGTTGCCAATTTTGATCAGTTGTTTGGAGCACGCGGCGATACTGGCGCGGGAGTTGCCGGACAATTTTTACAAATTGGCGGAAGCTTGCTGGCCGGGGCCGTTGACGATGGTGGTGGATGCTTCCAACCGGTTGCCGTTGAAGGTGACGGCGAATACGCGGAGGATTGCGCTGCGGTGGCCGAAGAATGAGATTGTGGGGCAGTTGATTAAAGAGTTGGGAGTGCCGTTGACGGGGACTAGCGCGAATATGTCCGGGTCGCCGACTTGCGCCAGCGGGGATGAGGTGTTCCGGCAATTGGGGGATCGGATTCCGTTGATACTGGATTCGGGAGAGACGGACGGGATTATGCCGAGCACGATTGTGGAATTGCGAGGGGATCATTGGTGCATCGGGAGAGAGGGAGCGCTGACGAGCGATGAGATTCGGGAAGCGCTGGATGGGGATGAGGGAGTGCTGGCGTAGAGGGAGAAGAGGGGAAGTATAAGAGTGTAAGAGTTTAAGAAAGCGCAAAAGATAACGCAGAGGCGCAGAGTACGCAGAGACTCGCAGAGGAAGAGAAGAAAAACCCAAGAACCGGTCTAAAGACCGGCCACTACAAACCCCAAGAGAAACCCAAGACCCAGGCATAGACTCCGTGCTTGGGGACCCACAGAAGTAAAAGAGTATAAAAGTGTAAGAGTTTAAGAGTGGAAGAGGAATACGTGCGTGGTGAAGCCCTGAACGACCTCACCCCTGAAGGGGTGAGCTACAGGAATGAGGAGTTGTCGTAGGAGAAGAAAGGGACTAGGGGGCGGAGAGGAATTGGTAGTCGCCGGTGGGGGATAGGGGGAGATCGCCCAGGCGTTTGTTATGGACGGAGATTACGTCGGTATACCAGAGGGGGATGTAGGGGAGATCGTGGGCGGCTAGTTGCTGGGCCAGGTGGCAGAGTTGTTTGCGTTTTTCGCGATCCATTTCGACGCGGATTTGATCGGTGAGCGCGTCCATTTGGGCGCTGCGATAACGGCCACGGTTGGGGCCATCGGGCGGAATGCGTTTGGAATTGAAGACGAGTTCAAAGACATCGGGATCGTTGTTGGCTCCTACCCACTTTAGATACGAGATTTGAAAATTGCCTTTGGCGAGATCGGCGAAGAGCGTGGCGATTTCGAGAGGGCGAACTTCCAGGGAAATGCCTACCTTTTTCCATTGATCTTGGAGGGCGGCGGCGATTAAGCGCGCTTGCTCTTCGGTGGAAACTTTCAAGGAAACATTCAAACGTGTGCCATCGCGGCGGCGAGGATAGCCGGCGGCGCTTAGGAGTTTTTCCGCTTGGGCGGGATCGTAATTGTATTGGGGCGTGGTGGGATCGAAGGCCCAATGATTGGGAGGGAGGAGGCCGCTGGCTTTGCGGGCTTCATAGCGGAGGATGTAGTGGATTAGGGAATCGCGATCGGTGGCGTAGGCGAGGGCTTGGCGGACTTCGGGCTTGGAGAGGGCGGGATCTTCCATGTTGATGCCGAGGTAGGCGAAGTTTGTGCCGGGGCGTTGGGAGATTTCGAGGTCGGGGCGGCGGGCTAGGACGGGAATCATGTCGGGAGAGAGCGAGGTGAGTTCTAAATCGGCGCTGCCTTTGCGGAGTTCGAGGGCGCGGACGATGGTGTCTGGAACAATGCGGAAGATGACTTTATGAATTTTGGGGGCGCCGCGGAAATAGTTGGGATTGCTTTCGAGGATTACGGCGTCGTCTTGGGATTGGCTGATGAAGCGGAACGGGCCACTGCCGATGGGGTGGCGCGAGAAATCGGCGGGAGCGTTGGCGGGGGCGATGCCAACGGCGGAGCGCTCGAGATTCCAGAGGAACGAGGCGGAGGGTTCGTTGAGATGAAAGATTACGGTTTGGGGATCGGGGGCTTCGATGGAGGCGATCATGCGGAAGGCGCCGCGCTTTGGAGAACGGTTGGCGGGATTGCGCATGAAGTCGATGGTGGATTTGACGTCAGAGGAGGAGACAGGGCGGCCATCGTGGAAGAGGACGCCTTTGCGGAGATGGAAGATGTAGGTGAGGGGAGTGGGGGTGTCCCAGGATTCGGCGAGGTCGGGGTGGAGATTCATTTCGGCGTCGCGTTGGACCAGGCCATCGAAGAGGAGAGAGGAGAGACGCTGGGATTGGGCGTCGGATCCGAAACGGGGATCTAGGTTGGCGGGGCTGGATTCGAGGAGGAAGACTACGGTGGAGGGGTCGGGGGTGGGGTGGGAGCAGGAACAGAGAGGAAAGACGAGGACAAGCAAGAAAGAGAAAGTCAAAAGATTACCACAGAGAGAACAGAGGGGCCGCAGAGGACGCAGAGAAGAGAAGAGAAGGAAAGTCAAAAGATTAACGCAGAGGGAAGAAAGGAGGCGCAGAGTTCGCAGAGAAGAGAGGAAGAACCCAAGAGCACAGTCAGGAGTGAGTGTGCCACAGGGAAGAGAACCCAAGAACCGGTCTAAAGACCGGCCACTACAAACCCCAAGAGAAACCCAAGACCCAGGCACACACTCCGTGCCTGGGGCAACCAGTTGACCCTTTACGCGAGAGAGGCTAGCGGGGAGGGGCATAGGAGATTTTACCTAGGATGGCGGGGCGAAGGGCACCGGTGGCGGAGGGGAGATTGCCTGGGCGATGGTGGAGGGTTTCGTAGGCTAAGAGGGCGAAGGCGAAGGCTTCTTTGGCGTCTTCGGGGATCCCGAATTGGGAGGAGGGGATGACTTCGATGGGAGAGAGGGCTGCGGTCAGTTGGGCCATGATCAGGGGATTGTGAGCGCCGCCACCGGAGACGATTAGTTGATGGATTTTTATTTTGGGAAGAACGTAGCGGTGGAGCGCATCGACAATGGAGAGAGCGGTGAAAATTGTCACGTTGTGGAGTAGATCGTTGGGGCTGGCGCGATGTTTCTTGGCGAGAGATAGAAGCGCTCTTGTGAAGGGGGCGCCGTAGTATTCGCGGCCGGTGGATTTGGGAGGAGATTGGCGGAGATAGGGATCACGGAGAAGGGAGTTGAGGAGGTACGGGATGGAGTGGCCTTTGCGGGCTTGGCGAGCGTCTTTATCGAAATGCTGGCGGCCGTGGGAGAAGTGGGAGACGAGGGAGTCGATGAGCATGTTGGCGGGGCCGGTGTCAAAGGCGAAGACTTGGGAAGGTTTGGCGCCCGCGGGGATTACGGTGATGTTGGCGATGCCGCCAAGATTGAGGGAGACGCGGCCTTGTTTGGGATGGCGGTAGAGGAGGTAGTCGGCGAAGGGGACGAGTGGAGCGCCCTGGCCGCCAGCGGCGATGTCCGCGGGACGAAAATCGGCGATGGTGGTGATGCCGGTGCGAGCGGCGATGATGGCGGGTTCACCGATTTGGAGAGTGGAGGCGAGCGCTGAAGAAAGTGGCGAGTGGCGAGTGGCGAGTGGCGAGAAAGAGCGGCTGGGTCCCTGGTGAAAAATCGTTTGGCCGTGGCTGCCGATCAGGGCGACTCGCGAGGGGGAGACGCGGAATTGACGGAGGGCGGTTAGGGCGGCTTCGGCGAAGACGTGGCCGAGGCGGAAATTGAGTTGGGAGATTTGGGCGGCGGTGGTGGGGGCGCCTTCGGCGATGCGGAGGATTTCGGCGCGGACGAACGCCGGAAGAGGAAGAGTGGCGTGGTGTAGGAGTTTTGGGGGAGTTGGGGTGGCTAAGGCTACTTCGATGGCGTCGGCGGAGGTGCCGGACATTAGACCTAAGAGGAGGAGAGGTTTGTTGGGCATGTGGTTAATTTTTAGCATAGATGATGAGGAGAGCGGTGAGAAGAAAGAAGTATAAGAGTGAAAGAGTATAAGAGTGAAAGAGTGAAAGAGTTTAAGAAAAGGCAAAGGATTACCACAGGGAGCACAGAGGCCGCAGAGAAGAGAAACCCAAGACCTGGGTAAGAAATCGAAACTGGGGTACCCGGTGAGGAGGGTCGAAAAGTGAAACTCGAAAAACGAAAGTCGAAAATGGCCCCTATGAACGGCGACCTTGCCACGATCCCTCCACTACGCGGCCCGACGCGCCAGAAAACGGCGCGGAAGAAAAGATCGGGCCGCTCCGGTCGGGATGACATCATTCGTGAAAGAAGCGCCGTGGAAAGAAGAGGAACCCAAGACCCAGGTAAAAAATCGAACCTGGGGCACCCGCGGAAACGAACCCAAGAGCACAGTCAGGAGTGACTGTGCCACAGAGGGCGGAGCCCAAGACCCAGGCACACAATCCGTGCCTGGGGCAACCGAATTCAAAGATTATGAGGTGGAGGGGCGGGACAGGAGGTAGCGGGAATCTTCGTCCTCAAAATAGGCTAGTTGGCCTGGGAGGCAGGAGAGGAAAGTGCCGATGCCGCAGCCCACGACATCGTCAAGAGCTTCCAAGAGGTCCAGATCTTTGCCGTCCAGTTTCTCAGATTCGGAAATGGCCCAGCAGCGGGCGGGCGCGCCTTTGGATTGGAGAAGTTTCAGAACGGTGATGGGACGATTGCAATTTGCGGGAAGGGGTTCGGCCCAATGGGAGTCGAGATCTTTGAAATGAGCGAACTCCTTGAGGATTTCGGGGCGGCGCCTGGGATCGGCGAGAAGTTCGAGATAGCGAGACTGGCGATCGGGGAGGAAGAAGTTACGCACGAGTTGGTACTCGTGATAATCGCGAGGCGTGGTCATGAGATTTGCTTTTTCAGGTCGGCGAGGAGGTTGAGGGCGTCGAGGGGTTTGAGGTCGTCGAGATTGGCGGCGCGGAGGCGTTCGAGGACGGCGCGATCGAGGGGGGTGAACATCACGGCCTGATTGCTATTATTGTGGCCGGGTTCGGAGGCGCCGGGGGAGAGGGTTTCGCTGAGTTCGTGTTCGCTTTGTTCGTGGCGCTTGAGGACTTCGCGGGCGCGTTCGATTACAGAGCGAGGGAGTCCGGCGAGGCGAGCTACTTCGATGCCGTAACTTTTGTCGGCGCTGCCGGGTTCGACGCGGCGGAGGAAGATGATTTCGTTGGGTGTTTCTTTCACGGAGACGTGGATGTTTTTGACGGTGGGGAGGAGTTCGGCTAATTCGGTAAGTTCGTGATAGTGGGTGGCGAAGAGGGTGCGGGCGCGGGTGTTTTTCTGGAGATGCTCGACGACGGCCCAGGCGATGGAGAGGCCGTCGAAGGTGGCGGTGCCGCGGCCGACTTCATCGAGGAGAACGAGGCTGGAGGGGGTGGCGTGATGGAGGATGGCGGCGACCTCGCTCATTTCGACGAGGAAAGTGGAGCGGCCGCGAGCGAGATTATCACTGGCACCGATGCGGGTGAAGATGCGGTCGGTGATGGGAAGCTTGGCCTGGCGCGCGGGAACGTAGGAACCCATTTGGGCCATGAGTACGATTAGAGCGGCTTGGCGGAGGTAGGTGGACTTGCCGCCCATGTTGGGACCGGTGATTAAGAGAAGCTGCTGGCGGCCGGGCTCGAAGCAGAGATCGTTGGGAACGAAGCGTTCGCCTTTTTGTTTGAGCAATTCTTCAATGACAGGATGGCGCCCGGCGATGATCAGTAGTTCGCCGGTGGAATTGAATTCGGGACGAGTGTAGCCGCGGTCGGCGGCGAGTTTCGCGAAACAGGCGAGGACATCGAGTTGGGCGATGGCGGAAGCGGTTTTGCGGAGGCGGGAGGCTTTGTCGGCAATGGAGGAGCGGAGGTCGATGAAGAGCTGGCGCTCGATTTCGAGGATGCGTTCATCGGCGGCTAGGATTTTGCGTTCGTATTCCTTGAGTTCGGAGAAAGTGAATCGCTCGGCGTTGACGAGGGTTTGCTTGCGCTCGTAATCGGCGGGAGCGTTGGGGAGATTGGGCTTGGAGATTTCAATGTAGTAGCCGAAGACCTGATTGAAACGGATCTTGAGGGAATTGATGCCGGTGCGTTTGCGCTCGCGGTCTTCCATGGAGGCGATGATGGTCTTGCTGTGCTGGCTGAGGTTGCGGAGTTCATCGAGTTCGGAATGAAAGCCGGAGCGGATGATGCCGGGTTCGGTGGCGACGGCGGGAGGCTCGTCGGAGAGGGCTTTTTCGAGGCGCTCGCGGACGTCGGTGAGTTCATCGATCTCATCGTGGAGGATGCGGATGAGATCGCTGCCGCCGGAGGGAGGCGGAGTAACAAAATTCTTGAGGACGGGAAGTTGCGCGAGGGACTTGCGGAGGGCAAGGAGTTCGCGAGGAGAGGCGAGGCCGAGAGTGATGCGGCTGGTGAGGCGCTCGAGATCCTGAATGCCGCGAAGCTCTTTGCGAATTTCGCCGCGGACGACGGTTTGTTTGAGGAGATGTTCGACGGCGCCGAGGCGGGCGGCGATGGCGTCTGGATCGATTAGGGGACGGAGGATCCAGGAGCGCAAGAGGCGCGCGCCCATGCCGGTAACGGTCGAATCAAGAGCGGCGATGAGAGTGGTGGGGCCGGAGGATTTAGACTCTTCGGTGAAGATGGGAGAGAGAAGTTCGAGATTGCGGACAGAGACGGGATCGAGGACGAGGGTGTCGTGCTGCTCGTAATAGCGGATGCGATCGAGGTGGCGAAGGGCTTCGACGCTGGGAGCATCGTCGCCGCGGGCGGCGTTTTCGCGGAGATAGTGAATGATGGCGCCCGCGGCGCATTGTGCTTGTGTGTGGTCATCGAGGCCGAAGCCGGTCAGTTCGGCGACACCGAACTGTTCGCGAAGGATGCGTTCGGCGTAATCGCGCTGGAAGATCCAGTCTTCGAGGCGGGATTCGACGCCGCCAGCGCCATCGAGGAGAGAAACTTTGGCGGTTTCAAAGAGTTGTTGCGGGCGGGGGAGGAGAGTTTCGCGGGGGCGGAGGAGCTGGAGTTCTTCGCGGAGGGATTCTTCGGCGCGGTTGCCAACGAATTCGGTGGCGAGGAATTCGCCGGTGGAGAGATCCACGAGGGCAAGGCCGATGACGGAGAGAGCGGGATTGTGAGAAGCAGCGGCGAGGAAATTGTTTTCGCGGGCGTCGAGGAGGGAGACGTCGGTGGCGGTGCCGGGAGTGATGACGCGGGAGACTTCGCGACGGACGAGTTTCTTGCCGGGGCCGGGCTGCTCCATCTGTTCGCAGATGGCGACTTTAAAGCCGGCGCGGATGAGCTTGGCAATGTAGCCATCGGCGGCGTGGTAGGGGACACCACACATGGGAATGGGCTGGCCTTTTTCGCGGTTGCGGGAGGTGAGGGTGATCTGGAGTTCGCGAGCGGCGATGATGGCGTCTTCGTAGAAGAGTTCGTAGAAATCACCGAGGCGGAAGAGGAGGAGGGCGTGAGGGTAGCGGGATTTCACGCCGTTGTACTGCTGCATTAGCGGGGTGGTGGGTTCGGACATGGAAGTTATAAGTTATCAGTTTTAAGTTGTAAGTACGGCTGGTTGTTTGAGTTTCCTTGGGATAGAGACTATCGCAGAAATGCGGGGTTGCGCAAAAGGGAAAGAGAGGAAGTATAAGAGTGAAAGAGTTCGGGCGGGGTGTGATGCGGGGTTGGATTGTGCCGCGATCCCTCCACTCCGCAACGGCGAAGGACGCCGTTGCTCCGGTCGGGATGACGAATTACAAGGGGTGCATGGACCGGGAGGTGGCGCGCCTCCGGCGCTGGAGACTTGGTGTGGGTTACGACGAGTTGAAGAAAAGAAGTGTAAGAGTGAAAGAGTATAAGAGTGTAAGAGGGGGGATCGATTTAGCTAAAGATTGTGCCAGGGGAAGAGAAAGGCTTACCACAGAGGCCACGGAGGAACCGCAGAGGTAACGGAGAGATTGAGGGATGGCGGGTTGTGTGGCGCTTTATAGGGATGGAAAGCCTCACCCCTGAAGGGGTGAGCTACAGAAGAAGTAGCATAAGGTAAAGGCGACAGCGGCCAAAGTAAGCGGCACATTCAGTGGGGGGAGGGGGAGAGTTGGGAGAGTTTTTTTTGGGCGGAGGCGCGTAGGGCTTTGGATTGGGGTTCGGAGTATTTGGAGTAGTGGGCGAGGAGGTCGAGGGTTTTCTGGGCGTTTTGACGGGCTAAATCGGCTTGGCCGTTGGCGAGGTAGGCGTCGCCGAGACTGTCGTAGACGTTGGGGGAATCGGGATAGGCAGTGGCGTTGAGTTGGAAGAGAGCGATGGCGGCTTGCGTGTTGCCTTCTTGCAGATATTCGTAGCCCAGGCGATTCATGACGGGTTCGAAGAAGATGATTTCTTTGGGATAACGCTGATGCGCTTCGGCGAAAAGTTGCGGGGCTTTGGAGGTGTTGGCGGGATCGTCGAGGAGATCGAGGAAATGATTTTGGTGTTCGGCGAGGACGGGGGCACGGGTGGCGGGAAGAGTGGGATGGGGGCTTAGGGCGTTGGCGAGCCAAGTGGCGATGTCGGCGGGGAGATCTTTGTGGAGGACGAAGAGTTCGACGCCGTGGCCGCCTTTGGGGAAATGCTGGAATTTGTTGATGGGGTTGGTGGAGAAGCTGTAAATCCATTCCATGAATTCGACTACGGCGGGATCGGGATCGTCATCGGCTACCGCGGCGAAGAGCGGGAGATTGGGGTTTTTGCGGAGGAAATTGCGGCCGGGGCGGCCGGTGGCTTTGGAGAGGAGGATAAGGGCTTTGACTTCGGGATGGCGGCTGGCGAGAAGGACGGCTTGATTGACACCACAACTGGCTCCGCCGGCGGCCATGACGGAGGGAGTGACGGTGGGTTGGGAGGCGAGGAATTTGTAAGCGGTGTCCACATCGATGGGGAATTTCTTGTCGAAGACTTCCTGGATCTGATCGTCGGAAAGTTTGCCGATGGGTGTGCCGGCGCTTTCCCCGAAGCCGCGGAAGTCGAAAGTGAGGACGTTGATGCCGGAGGCAGCTAATTTCTGGGCGAGATCGTCCCAAACTTTTCGTTGACGATTGCATTGGTGGAGGAGAAGCAGGCCGGGGCCGGGATTGGCGGCGGGGAAGAAGGTGGCTTTGAGAGTGGTGCCGTCGGAAGAGGTTAGATCGAGGACGCGGGGTTGTTGAGCGGGGGTGGAGAGGGCGGCGAGGAGAAGAGATAGGATTACGATGGAGCGAAGAAGGGGCATAGGGGCCTCCGGGGGAAGAGTTTACAGTTTTCAGTTGTAAGTTTGAAGTTTAAGAGTTCGGAAAGAGAAAAGATGACGCGGAGGCGCAGAGTACGCAGAGGAAGCGCGGAGGAAGACAAAACAAAAGCAGGAGGGACGGTAACACAGAGGGCACAGAGAAGAGGGGAGAAGAGTTCAAAGTCAAAAAAAAGAAAATCGTGGGGCGCGGGAAGAGGAGAAGTATAAGGGTGCAAGAGTGGATTGGGATGAGAGGGTGAGATTGTGCCACGATCCCTCCACTACGCAACGGCAAAGGGCGCCGTTGCTCCGGTCGGGATGACAATATTGAGAAAGGCCCGACGCGCCGGAGTGCGGCGCGAAGGAGAGAGTCGGGCCGCTCCGGTGGGGATGACAATGAGGCTGGAATTAGTGGAATGCCTCACCCCTGAAGGGGTGAGCTACATAGGGAAAGAAGAGGCAGGGATGGGGAGAGAGATGGAGAATTTGCGGGTGGTTTTGGTGGGGACGCGGAATCCGTTGAATCTGGGGGCGGTGGCGCGGGCCATGAGTAATTTTGGGGCGATGCATTTGCGCGTGGTGCAGCCCTATGAGAAGGCTTACCGGAGCGCGGTGTCGGCGGTGGGGGCATCGGCGGTGCTGCAGGATGCGGAGGAGTTTGCGACGCTGAGGGAGGCGGTGGGGGATTGCTGGATGGTGGTGGGGACGACTTCGGTGGGGAACCGGGAGATTCAACATCCTTTGCGGAGTTTGGAAGTGGCGGGGGCGATGCTGCGGCGAGGGATGACGAAAGGGAAAGTGGCGCTGCTGTTTGGGTCGGAGAAGTGGGGACTGTCGAATGAGAGTTTGAGCCATTGCCATTGGCTGGTGCGGATACCGACTCGGGAGGAGCATCGGTCGATGAATTTGGGGCAGGCGGCGGCGGTTT
>Ga0209517_10010094_pt1 | contig 10602 bp, 8 predicted proteins | sample PeaSoiMetSII2010_FD_187695 | JGI IMG/M metagenome (GOLD analysis project Ga0209517, IMG submission 187695) | Peat soil microbial communities from Weissenstadt, Germany - SII-2010 (SPAdes) (version 2) | ecosystem: Environmental > Terrestrial > Soil > Wetlands > Peat | place: Germany: Weissenstadt... | reverse complement strand
TCAATCGGGGGCGAACAGCTACCTGGTCAAACCGGTGGACTACGATGAGTATTTCCAGGTAGTGGAAGACCTGGCCCTTTACTGGGTGCGGCGCAATAAGGTGTCCCTTATGAGTTAATTCCGGTCAGCCAATCTGAGGACTGACCGGCCCGAGGGGGATAGCTTCTTGGTTCCGAGATTGCGCATCCTGATAGTGGAGGATCAGGCCAGCGACGCCGAGTTGATGGCCTTTGAGCTTCGGCAGGCCAATCTGACCTTCACCACCCGGCGGGTGGATAATGACCTCGATTTTATCAGGGAACTGGAACAAGCCCCTCCCGATCTGATCCTTTCCGACTATAACCTTCCCCATTTCAACGGGCCGGCGGCCCTGGCCTTGGCCCAGGAAAGATGTCCCGAGGTGCCCTTTATCTTTGTCTCCGGGGCCATCGGCGAAGAAGTGGCCATCGACAACTTAAGGCGAGGGGCCACGGACTACGTTCTCAAGGATCGGATCTCCCGGCTGGCGCCCGCGGTGAAACGAGCCCTGCGGGAGGCGGTGGAGATCCGGGAGCGCCTCCAGGCGGAGGAGGCCCTGCGGCAGAGTGAACAAAACTACCGGCTTCTGGTGGGTAGTATCCCCGCCGTGGTTTACAAAGGCTATCTGGACTGGTCGGTGGATTTCTTCGACCGCAAGATCGAGGAGTTGACGGGTTATAAAAAGGAGGAGTTCGATTCCCGCCGGCTCAAGTGGGTGGACCTGATGGTTCAGGAAGACCTCCCTGCGGCCAAAAAGGTCATTAGGCGCGCCCGCCAAGTTGGCGGCGCTTACTACCGGGAATTTCGCATCCGGACCAGGGACGACCGGATCCTCTGGATCCAGGACCGGGGCCAGATGATCTTCAATGCCAAGGGGGAGGTGGAGTTTTTCAGCGGAGTCTTCTTCGATGCCACGCAATCCCAGCGGGCCAAAATGGCCTTGCAGGAATCGGAGCAGCGCCTGCGATATCTGAGTTCCGAACTCCTGACGGCCCAGGAGCGCGAACGGAAGCGTCTCTCCATGGAGCTGCACGATGAGGTGGGGCAAAGCCTGACGGTTATGAAGCTCCGCACCCGGGCCATCGAAAAGGGGCTGCGGCCGGACGAGCAGCCGGACCTGAAACAGGAATGCCTGGAACTGCTTGCGTACCTGGACCAGGTCATCGACAACGTCCGGCGCTTGTCCCGGGACCTGAGCCCCTCCATCCTGGAGGACCTGGGACTGCTGGCCGCCTTGAAATACCTGACAGATGGCATAGGTAAATATCTCACCGTAGAGCAGTCCTTTGAGGTTCAAGATTTGGACGGCCTGTTTCCCCTGGAATCCCAGATCATCATCTACCGCATCTTGCAGGAATGCCTCCACAACATCACCAAGCACGCCGGGCCTTGCAGAGTTTCGGTGGCGCTGTGCCAGGAAGGCGACGCCGTCAACTTCAACATAGAGGACGACGGCCTGGGATTCGATGTGACCCAGATCTCAAGGCGGGATGCCAGCGGCCGCGGCCTGGGGCTGGCGGCCCTGTATGAACGGAGTCGGATGCTGGGGGGCAGTTGCCAGGTCTGGAGTCGCCAGGAGGCGGGCACCAAGATCGTTTGCCGTATCCCGATTCCTCAGAAACAAAATATATAAACGATGGCTCCCGGAGTAGGCGTCTCGCCTGCCAAAGATGGGCGGTTACCCGCCTGAAGATTTTCAGGGTTCTCCTGGGGCCCCCTGTGTCCCCCCGCGAGCGCTCTCCCCTTGCCGGTGGGGGCGGCGTCAGGTGGCACCGCTTTAAAACCTGCGCTATGGGCCGCCCGGTAATTTAATGGGCGAGGGAGGGCAGGTTTCTCCAGGCAATTTTTGTTGTTGCCGGAAACTACTGGCATTTTAAAGAAAAATTCGGTATAAAGGTCTGCGTCATTTATGCCGAAACTGTCTCTCCACAGGATGAGGGAGAAACCTGATGGCAGCCCCTTTCAGTATTTTGCTGGCTGATGATCACGTGATGTTCCGGGGGGGGATACGAAGAATCATCCAGGCCATCGACGATGTGGAAGTGGTGGGGGAAGCCAACGACGGTTTCGAGTTGATTGGGCTTTTGAAAACCACCTGCCCGCAACTGGTTATCCTGGACATCTCCATGCCCAATTTGCGCGGCCTGGAGGCGACCCGGGAGATCAAGATCATCAATCCGGAAGTCAAGGTCTTGATCCTGACCATGCACAAAGACCAGGAATATCTGTATCACGCCTTTGCGGCCGGGGCGGAGGGCTATCTGCTCAAGGAGGATGCCGACAGTGAGCTGATCTCCGCCATCGACACCCTTAAGAAGGGGGGCACCTATATCTCGCCGCTGCTGGCCCCCCAGTTGGCGGATCTGTTCATGGAAAAATCCCGGCCCGCCGGAGAGCAGGCGGCCAGTTCGGGGCAGCATCTCACCACCCGGGAGCGGGAGATCATCAAGCTCATCGCCGAAGGCAAATCCAGCAAGGAAATGGGCGAATTGCTGTTCATCAGCAGCCGCACGGTGCAACACCACCGCGCCAATATCATGAGGAAGTTGAATGTCAAGAAGACCGCAGACCTGGTGAAATACGCCATTCAAAAAGGTTACACCACCACCGCCGCCTGAACCTGACCAAGAACTCCCCGGCGGCGCCTGCTTGCCGTCCGCCGCACCCTTCCCCCTCCTCCCCGGAAAGAAACGATAAGTGCCGCAGCAAATCGTGGGAGCGCCTGGTGAGCCCACGAGTCACGGCCGCGCGAGATTAGGCACTTTTACCCATCCCCATATGGGTATTTCTGCCAATTTATTTCATCCCAGCCCTTGGGTATTTTAGAGACCAACACAGCTCGGATCGACGATCCTGATGTAGGCAGTTTTGCCCATATGAAAATAGGCACATGTGCCGATTGACCGCTTCTCCGAAAAAGGGTTTGATGAGAGCGTATCCAAACTCGGTCCTATTAACCATCTGAAGCTAAACCGGCGAAGTACAAGGAGATCAGAGGATGGCTAACTTCGAAATTCTCTTAATGGGCGACGGCTCACACCTGTTTCGGACAATCGCCTGGGTCTTGGAATACAAAGGATACGCAGTCAGGGGAGCGGCCAGCCCCGAGGCGGCCCTGGAAGCCCTGGTAAAAAAGAATTATGACCTGGTGATCGCCAAGCTCAACCTGGGAGAGCTGGACGGCGTCGAGGTCTTAAAGCGGGCCAAACGGTTGAACCCGGAAGTGAAGGTCATGGTGATCAGCGGCACCCATGAGGTGACCTTCCCCCGGGAAGCCTATCAGATTGAGGTGGACGATTATCTCCTGATGCCGGTGAGTCCCACCGAGCTGTGGCGGCGGGTCAGCCACTGTCTGGAAAGCCTGGATATCGTCGATTTGATTCCGGCCGCGAGCTTCGCGGCGCCAACCGCGACCGCAGTCAACGCGCCGGCCCTGGATCGCTTGATGATGACCTTTCACGACCTGCGGGGCTCCATGGTGTCCACCGCCGCCTCTATGAAACTCCTGGTCCGGGGCACCTTCGGGGAGGTGGGCGGAGGCGCCCTGGAAAAGCTGCAGGAAGTCTCCGGCAACATGGATAGATTGATTGGCCTCACCGAAGAGTTCATGGCTAAGGCATTCTCCTCCCCCGCTAACCAGGAGATGGAAAAGGAGATGCTGGACCTGCGGCATGACGTGGTGGCTCCGGTCCTGGAGGAGCTGGGGGTGGAACTCCGTAACCAGCGGATAACCCTGGACAATCGCCTGGAACGGCGTCCCGCCGCGGTCATCCCGGTGAAGGGCAGCAAGTTGTGGCTCAAGAGCGTCTTCCGGAATCTGATCAACAATGCCATCCAACATGGAGGCGCTGGTTGCAGCATCGTCATTGATTGGCAAAACCAGGGGGCCGATTGCCGTCTCAGTGTTCGCAACACCGGCAAGCCGGTGCCCGAGGAGTACCGTTCCATGCTGTTTTCCAATTTCGCCAAAAAGATGCGGCGGGCCACCGGCTCCGGCGAAGGCATGGGACTGGGCCTATATCTCAGCCGGGACATCGTCTCCCGGCACGGCGGCGACCTGCATTACGAACCGAGGCAGGACGGTTCCAACTTCGTGGTGACCTTGCCCCAGGGCTGAGGTGAGCGCTTCCCCCGAGAAGGGAAGGAGGGAGTGCCGGATTTTCTGAGTGCCATGGGAAATGGCATTGCGGGTTATTAAGAGTTAGTGGCAAGCAGGAGCGGAACGGACGGGGCCCCCGCCGTTCCGTCTTTTTTGCGGGAAGGGGCGCCGACTGCCCCCCGGAATCATCCCCGTTGTCCTTGATGGCTGTTGGTCCGCCGCAGGGCCTCGGCCCCTGGAAACCCGGAACTGGGGCCAGGCCCATCCAGAAAGGGATTGACCCCGGGGAGGTTAGTGGTTATTTTATAAGTACTTCGAATAGCCTGAGGCGGCCGGCGGCATGTCCATGATTGCCAGTTATTTCAACAAAGCAGACCGTAAAAAGCTCTTCTTCGATTACCTTAAGCTCATCGGTATCCTGGAAATCCTCATTTTTATCGTGGTGGTGCTCTGGGCTTCGGATGATAAATACCACCGGGTGCAAACCGCTTTTCCCTGGCGGGAGTATGTCTTCGTGGCCTTCGCCTTCCCCATTGTAGTCACCTTTCTCATGGGGGTCATCGTTACCGGCTTCAACCACTTTTTGGGGGAGCCGGAAGCGCAGACCGGGGAAGGCGAGGCCTCCGGCTCCCAGATGGAAGCGGTAATCGTCCAGCTCAAGCGCCTGCCCTATCTGGCCATCCTCTTCCTGCTGCTGGTGACCGTGCTGGCCCTGTACAACATGAACCACATCATGGCCTGGCTGAGTTCCCTGGGCTATAACGCCTTCCTCTTCCTCAGTTACGTGCTGGCGGGGCTGGGCCTCATCGTGGTCATCTACATGATGTTCTTCCTGTTTTTCAAATACCGCCTCAACCAGCGGCACTTGAAATACGAGTATTACACCAATATTTCCGAGCGCCACGGTTTGATCATCCTGGATGATCGCACCGTGCTGCATAAGAACGGCAGCATCCTGGTGCAGGGGCGCCGCTGGCGGCGGCCCAAGCAGGTGGCCACCGCGGTCTCCCAGGCTGAGTTGGCGCCGGGGGCAGACCATCTGCCGGTGGCCAAGTCCTGATGCCGGATGGCTCGCCGGGCCTGGGCGCCACCGGGCCTTGCCTGATGCTGTTATTGGCCGCGCTTCCTTGGGAAGTGCGGCCTTTTTTGCGCCGCAGCCGGTCCCGGCGCCGCCGGGCCGGGGTGGCGGGGCCGGCCTGGGAACTGGCGGTGGGACCTGGGTGGGGGCTGTTGGCCATCACGGGTCTGGGCGCCCGGGCGGCCGGCCAGGCAGCCTCCCGCCTGGTTAGCCATCTCCGGCCCCGCCTGCTGCTCTCCCTGGGGTTCGGCGGCGCCGTCAGCCCGGAGCTGAGCCCCGGAGACCTGGTTCTGGGAGAATATTTCGCCAGTTACGATCCGCTGACCCGGCTGCTGCAGCCGGTGGCGGCGCCGCCGCCGCCCCGGCCCCTGCCGGAGCTGCTCCGGGCCCTGGCCGCGGCGGGGCCGGCAACCTTTGCCGGCAGTATCATCACCACGCCCTGGATTTTACGTAAGAGCGGCCTGGGAAAAGCCCTGGCGCGGCTGCGCCGGCCGGTGTTGGACCTGGAGACCGCCGCGGTGGCCGAAGTGGCCCGGGCCCAGGGCCTGCCTTTCCTGGGCCTCCGGGCGATTACCGATGTCGCGGCTGAGGAGATTCCCGAGTTTCTGACGCGGCCCCTGCCGCACCCCGGGACCCCGGGGTGGAGGGACGCCCGGCGCTGGTTGGTGGAGGACCCCCGCCGCTTGCCGGAACTGCTCCACCTCTGGCGCCGCAGCCGGCTGGCCGCGGCGCGGCTGGACCAGGCCCTCCAGGTCCTGCTACCGCAGTTGGCCGGAGCCGGGCAGGTGCTTGAGGACCAGCCAAGTTAGAAACGGCAGGTAGATAAAGACTCCCACCCAACCCAGGCAGGTCTCGCCGATGAGAAAGGTCATCCCCAGGTTAAATCCCAGGATTCCCAAATAGAGGGCAGGCCCCAGCAGGGCCTGGCCGGGAAAGCTCCGGCGTCCCCAATCCCAGATAGGGGCCGGGGCCGGGGCGCTGGCCAGGTACTGCAGCGCCCGGATGAGGACCAGGGCCACCAGGAACCAGCCGGCAAAGTTGCTCAAGGGGACGCCAAAATAGACGCCGCCTTCCGGGTAGCCGTAGATCTGACCCAGGAACCAGCGGTAGCCCCGCAGGGCCGCCGGATCGATGACCAGGTCCAGGCTGGCCATGAGCGCCGCCCCCAGGATCACGGGGCGCCGGGAGAGCCGGCAGGCGGCCTCATTCTCAAGGTGGAAGCCCCATCCCTGCCAGCGCCCCCGCCCCAGGGCCAGCAGGGCCAAACTGTAGCTGGCATAGGCGATGAACACGTAAGACAGGGAGTCCATGAGAGGGACCCCGGCTACCCAAAGTTCCCGATCCAGGGTGGCCGGAATGTATAGATATTCCCCGAAGGGGAGGCCGAAATGGATGGAGCAGAGTTCTGCGGCCCAGGAGAGGAGATAGCCCAAGATCAGGAAGGCTGCCGCCCGGCCGGCCCCCCACTGCAAGGTGGCCAGCAGCAGGTACGCGCCTAGGAAGATAAAGACGTAGGGCCGCAGGGCGATGGTGCCGCCCAGCAGCAGCAGGAAGTTTCCCACGGGAATTGCCCCGCCGCCTCAAATCAAATTTTCCGGCCTCTTGCCGGACCTCTCCCGGGCCAGCCAGCCGGATAGGGGTGCCTAACCTTGATTTTTCATTATATTAACCGAAAACCGCAAACCGAAAACCATTTTTATCTGGCAGGCGTCGCGGGGCAGAGGAGGTTGTCTGGGGGGCGTCGCCCGCCATCGAGGCGGCGGGCGCGGATGCCCCCCCGCCGGGATGAACCGTCGTTGTCCCCGCTTTCGGGGTTATGGTTGCTGAGGGCGAGAGGAGAGGGGGATACGGCCACCGGGGGAAAAATGGCGGCAGCAAAATTTTTCTCCATCCAGTTTTAAGGTTTCCAAGGTTATAATATAAGGGTTTAGCGAGATGGGCAATAAATCGAGGGCCGAATGAAACGAATCTTCGCGGGACTGTTCCTACTGTGCAAGTGGCTCATCGCCGGCATCATCCTGGTGGAGGTCGCCAGCTTCCTGGCTATCTCCTTGAGCAACTACTGGATTTACGGGCAACTCCGGGATGGGGAGATAGTCAGCTATGACCCCTACGCCCTGTTTCTGGAAGGGGTGCGGCCCACCCTGAACAATCCCGCGGCGCCGGGGCCGGGGGCCTGGACCTTTTGGCTGTTCGGCGGCTCTACCATGCGGGGACCCAACCCCATCGACGCCCATACCATTCCCAGCTTCCTGTCCCGGGACTGGAACCGGGAGGAGCCGGATCGGCCGGCCACCGTGGTCAACTTTGGGCAAGACGGTTTCAATTCGCTGATGGAGACCAAATACCTGCAGAAGTGCCTCATCGAAGACCATCCTCCATCCCTGATCGTCTTTTACGACGGCGGCAATGACAGCGCTTATTTCGCCCAAGACCGCACCCCTTACGGCCACCAGGGCTACGAACGGGTGCGGGGCATGATCGAGGATTACCACCGCAGCTTTTTCGGGTTGCTGAAGCCCCTGAATGCGGCCATGTGGTCTTCCTTCACCCATGAACTTTATGACAAAATGAGGCAGGGCGTCATTCACATCGCCCCCGGGGACCCGAAGCTGCGGGAATTTGCGGACAGTTGCGCCCAGCGGTACGATTACCTCAATAAGCTGGCCGCCGGCTTCGGGGCAAAATTCCTGCTGGTCTATCAGCCTTGCTGGTGGGCGGAGACGGAGCCGGTGAGCGCCAGGGTCCAGGCTCAGGAAGACGTGGTCCTGGGAAAAAAACTGGCCATGCGCGATAATTTTAGAGTGTGCTATCAGGCCCTGGTAGGCCGGCTGCAGGAGAAGCCCTATTTCATCAATTTTCGCAACCTCCTGTGCGACCGGAAGGAGGCCCTTTATGAGCCGGACGGCATCCACCTCGTGGACGCGGGCTCGGAGATCGTGGCCAGCCACCTGGATGAGGTCTTGAAGGAGCGGCTCCTGGCCGGGGAGCCCCCGGGCAAGCCCCTGGCGGGGATGTCCCGAAGCGAGGCTCAGAAAAAATTCTGATATCTATTTATTGACCGGGATGACCCGGGCCGCCGCATCATCTCCGATAACCTGCCTGCCTTCTCAGTCGATTCCCTTCGCCTGAGGAGCTTGCCTTGGTTGCAACTGCCGAGCATCTCCCTCGCTGAAGATTTAGGTTAGAGGCTGCATGCCACATCGTCGCTGGAAAATAGTAGCCTGCCTCTTCCTGGTGGTGGCCACGTCGGCCGTCTATGGTGATCTGAGAACCCACCAGTTCATCAATTACGATGATGGCGTATACGTCACTGATAATCCCCCGGTCCAAGATGGCCTTACTCTTAAGGGGCTTTCCTGGGCTTTCACCACCCTGCATGCCGCTAACTGGCACCCGTTGACCTGGCTCTCGCACATGCTGGATTGCCAGCTCTTTGGGATGCATCCCGGGGGGCATCACCTCACCAGTCTACTCTTCCACCTTGCCAACACCCTGCTGTTATTTCTGTGGCTCCAGCGGACCACGGGGGCCTTGGGGCCCAGTTTCCTGGTGGCCGCCCTCTTTGCCCTGCATCCCCTGCACGTGCAGTCGGTGGCCTGGGTGGCCGAACGGAAGGATGTCCTGAGCACCTTTTTCTGGCTGCTCACCATGTGGGCCTACGTCTGGTACGTGGAGTCTCCGGGGTTTAGGCGATACTTGTTGGTCCTGGTCTGCTTTATTCTGGGGCTGCTGGCCAAGCCCATGCTGGTGACCCTGCCTTTGGTCCTGCTGCTCTTGGACTACTGGCCTCTGCATCGCTGGACGCCAAAGCGCGCCGCCACGGTTAGCCCCGCCAAGAAAGGCCCATCCAGGAAGCGCCCATCCAGGGCCTCTCGGGACAGAAAAACCCAGCAAGGGGTTTCCATCAAGCGCCTGGTTTGGGAAAAAGCCCCCCTGTTTGCTCTGGCGGCGCTTTTCAGCATGGTAACTATTTACGCCCAAAAGGAAGGGGGAGCTATATGGACTTTGCAAACTCTGCCGATTCCCAATCGCCTGGCCAACGCTCTGGTGGCCTACATGAGCTACTTGGGTCAGATGTTCTGGCCCGCGCATCTGGCCGTTTTTTACCCCCTGCCGGGTCATAATCTGCCCATATGGCTGGCGCTGGCGGCCGGTTTGGCCCTGGCGGCGCTAACCTTTTTGGCTCTTCGCCAGGCCCGGCGGCATTCCTATCTACCGGTGGGATGGCTCTGGTACCTGGGCACCCTGCTGCCGGTCATCGGCCTGGTGCAGGTGGGGAAGCAGGCCATGGCGGACCGCTACACCTATGTGCCCTTAATCGGGTTGTTTATCATGCTAGCCTATGGGATGGCTGACCTGGCGGCCCGCTGGCGCGCCCGCAGGTTCCTTTTGCCGGTGGGCGCCGGGGTGGTCTTGTCGGCCTTAATGATCTGTACCTGGGTGCAGGTCAGCTATTGGCGCGATTCCATTTCCCTGTATGAACATACCCTGAAGGTGACCGGGAGTAACCCCCTGATCCAGAGCAATCTGGGGTTCGCCTTGGCGGCGCAGGGCCAGATGGATCAGGCTATAGCCCATTATGGCGAGGCCCTGCGTCTTCAGCCCGATCTGGCCGAGACGCATAATATCCTGGGGGTGGCCTTAGCGGCGCAGGGCAAGATGGATCAGGCTATGGCCCAGTATGCCGAGGCCCTGCGTCTGAAGCCCGATCTTGCCGAGGCCCATAACAACCTGGGGCTGGCCCTGGCGGCGCAGGGCCAGATGGACCAGGCCATGACCCAGTATGCCGAAGCCCTGCGTCTGAATCCCGACCTGGCTGAGGCCCATAACAATCTGGGGCTGGCCCTGGCGGCGCAGGGCCAGATGGATCAGGCTGTGGCCCAGTATGCCGCGGCCCTGCGTCTTAATCCCGATCTTGCCAAGGCCCATAACAGCCTGGGGCTGGCCCTGGCGGCCCAGGGCCAGACGGATCAGGCCGTGGCCCAATATGCCCAGGCCCTGCGCCTGAAGCCCGGTTACGCCGAGGCCCATAACAACCTGGGGCTGGCCCTGGCGGCGCAGGGCGAGATGGATCAGGCCATAGCCCATTATACCGAGGCCCTGCGCCTTAATCCCGATCTGGCCGAGACCCAGAATAACCTGGGGGTGGCCCTGGCGAAACAGGGAAAAATAGAGGAAGCCATCGCCAGGTTCCAAAAAGCCATCCAAATAAATCCTGAGTTCCCGGGATCTTACGCCAATTTAGGGTTAGCTTTGGCGATCCAAGGAAATATTGATAAAGCCATGATTATTTATCAAAATGCCCTCAAAGATAACCCTAATGACACCCGCGCTCAAAAAATGTTAAGTATTTTAAAGGCCCAAAGGCCTCATAATTGATGGAACTGGGGAGCTTGCCCTGGTG
>Ga0209517_10010091_pt1 | contig 10607 bp, 9 predicted proteins | sample PeaSoiMetSII2010_FD_187695 | JGI IMG/M metagenome (GOLD analysis project Ga0209517, IMG submission 187695) | Peat soil microbial communities from Weissenstadt, Germany - SII-2010 (SPAdes) (version 2) | ecosystem: Environmental > Terrestrial > Soil > Wetlands > Peat | place: Germany: Weissenstadt... | reverse complement strand
GATCGTGCTCGATAGCGGGGTCGAAGCCGCGATGTGGATGACCTGCACGAACAAGAGCTACGATTTCGCCTACTCGAAGGATCACACCGGCGTCCGCGGACGATTTCACCACATCACGTACGCGGTGAACAGCCGCGAAGAAGTGCTGATCGCGGCGGACATTTTCCTTGAGAACGGCGTCCACATCGAGACGGGTCCGCACAAGCACGCCATCCAGCAGACTTTCTTCTTGTACGTGTACGAGCCGGGCGGCAACCGCGTGGAAGTCGCCAACGCCGGTGCGCGATTGATTTTGGCGCCGGACTGGAAGCCCATTCGCTGGACCGAGGCCGAGCGCAAGAAAGGCCAGGCCTGGGGCCTCAAGACGATTGAGTCGTTCCACACCTACGGCACGCCTGTAGTGGAAGTGGCCGTCAAGAAATGAAGTCACACCACTCATAACCCCGTGCCCACGCCTCTTCTATTTCTTCCGGGACTCGCCTGCGATGCCGATGTGTGGCAGGACCAGGTACGCGCGTTTTCCAAATTCACCACGGTCCGCGTCGCGGACTATGGACTGAGCGACTCCATCGAAAAAATGGCGCGGGTGGCGATCGACGGCGCGCCGGAGCGCTTCGTCGTTGCGGGACATTCGATGGGCGGGCGCGTGGCATTCGAGATCGCGCGGAGCGCGCCCGAGCGTATCGCAGGGATTGCGCTGCTCGATACGGCCTATCGCGCTTTCGCCGGTGGGGAAGCGGGCGAGCGCGAAACGGCGGCGCGGTCTGCGCTTCTGGAATTGGCGCGGACCAAAGGGATGCGCGCGATGGCGGAATACTGGATGAAGGGCATCGTTCATCCCGATCGGCTCGCGGACAAAGTGTTGACGGGCGCGATCGTCGAAATGATGGGGCGCAAGTCGCCGGAGATTTTCGCCGCGCAGATCAAGGCGCTGCTTGGACGACCCAATGCTACGCCCGTACTCCCGGCCATCCGATGTCCCACGCTGGTTTTGTGCGGTCGCGAAGATACGTGGAGTCCGCTCGCGGTGCATCGCGAGATGGTCACCATGATTCCGGGATCGAAGCTCGCGGTGATCGAGCACTGCGGACACATGGCGCCGATGGAACGCCCGGCAGACGTCACCGCCGCCCTCTCAGCTTGGTTTTCCGGCCTCTCCTAAGCGCATGAGCACCCGCGCGCCGGGCACAGCCATTGGCGTCATTGTCCTCCCGCCTAAATCGGGTGTGGCTACGAGGCTCGCGCGATATGAAACGGCGCGCAAACTCTGAACTCTTCACTCTTTTCACCGCGTTCGCGCATTGACGCAGCCTTCCCGCCCTTCTAAAATCCCAACTCGAGATCACAGACTATGATTATCGATTCTCACCAGCACTTCGTCCGCCTTGCCCGTCACCCGGAAGTGGAGGGCTTTCGCCAAGCGCAGCTTTCCGGAAAGAATCCCGATGTCCTCCCCGACATCTCGGATGCCGACGTTAAGAAGAGTCTGGAACAGGTAGTCAGCTTGATGGATTCGCGCGGCATCGATGTTGCGTTCGCCTCTCCCCGAGCAAAAGCCATGGCGACCCATGAAGGTATCGCGGAACAGAACGCCATCTGGGCCGATCTCAACAACGGCCTTATCCTTCGCGCCTGTCAGTTGAATCCAGGCCGCTTCGCGCCGGTCGGCATGCTCGGACAACATCCTTCGTGTCCATCCGAGCAGGTGGCGAAACAGATCGAGCGTTGGACCAAGGAAGGTTTCATAGCGTTCAATCTTGATCCCGACGGCACCGGCGGCCGCTGGCAAAACCAGCCCTTCACCGGAAAGCACAATTATCCGGTTTTCGAGGCGGCGCAGGGGCTGGACGTGCCGCTCGTACTCCACGGCAGCGAATCGATCAATAAGAACTTCCCGCATACGGCGGTCCAATATCTGGTCGCCGATATTACGGGTTTCGTGCAACTCATGATCGCGAAGGATCTGTTCCGGGATTTTCCGCGCCTGCGCTTTCTGATTCCGCATGGCGGCGGCGCGTTGCCGTGCCAGATCGGGCGTTGGAGGGCGATCGCGAAGTTTAACAGCTGGGCGAGCCCGGACGAGATCCTCGGCGACGGCCACGTGTTCGTCGATACGTGCATCTACAACGACCTGAACATGCAGATGCTCTTCGACGCTGTCCCGGTCGACAACATCCTATTCGGCTCGGAATGCGACGGTGCGTTCCCCGGCGTCGTCAATGACGAAACGCACGACCATTACGACAATACCCGGCGCTATGTTGACGATTCGAAACTGAACGCAGGCGACAAGGCCCGGATCTTTGCGGACAACGCGCGGCGCGTTTATCCGCATGCGAGCCGCTGGATTCAAGCGTAGCGGAGTTTAGGCAGGCGCGGCATCTGGAGTTCCGGGCGCCCTGTGATTTGTGCAACCATTGACGCCGTGCTTCCGCACCCCCTAGAATTCCAGGCCGAGTCTTAGGAAAGGTGCCTTTGTGGCCCATAAGAAGAAAACGGCAAGGGTGGTCAAGAAAATCCAGTACGGCGAGGCGTATCAGCGCACCTTCCCGCATGTTACCGAGGAGCTATCATGAGCAAGCCAGTGGTTGTGCGGCAGGTGGAACTGCCGCCCGCGGATGCCGTCGCGGCACTTGAAAAATACGGCGTCTCGACGGTGCACGAAGCGCAGGGGCGCAACGGATTGCTGGCGTCGTACATGCGGCCGATTTATCCGGGCGCGGCCATCGCCGGCCCTGCGGTTACGGTGTCGCTACCGCCGGGCGACAATTTGATGATCCACGTGGCCGTCGAAGTGTGCACGCCGGGGAGCATTCTGGTGGTCGCGCCGACGTCGTTTTGCACCGACGGGTATTTCGGCGAGCTGCTGGCGACTTCGCTGCGCGCGCGCGGCGTCAAGGGACTGATCATCGAAGCGGGATGCCGCGACGTTGCTCCTTTGACGGAAATGAAGTTTCCGATTTGGAGCCGCGCGGTGAGTTCGCAGGGAACGGTGAAGGCCACGCTCGGCTCGGTGAACGTGCCGATCGTGTGCGCGGGCGCAGCGATCGATCCCGGCGACGTGATCGTCGCGGACGACGACGGCGTGGTAGTTGTGAAACGCGCCGACGCGGCCGCAGTTGCCGCTGCATCGAAGCAGCGCATCGACAAGGAAGATCTCGTTCGGGCACGGCTCGCCAAAGGCGAACTCGGCCTGGACATCTATAACTTGCGGCCGAAGCTCAAAGAACTGGGCCTCGAATATCGGTAATCAAACGCGCGGGGTTGACCATGACCGAATTCAGCCAGGCGGAAATGCGCAATGTCGAAGCAGCCTGTTACGCGCTGTGCGCCGAGTACGCCGAGATCATTGACACCCAGGACTACGCGCGGCTCGCAGAAGTTTTCGCCGATGACGCTACTTTCACGTTGCCGATCGGCGCCAAAGAACCGATTTGCGGCGCGGATAAGATCGTTGCGATGTTTCAGTCCCGGCCGCGCAATCGGCTGACGCACCATTTGACCAGCAATTTTCGTGTGCGCATGGAAACGATGGACACCGCCGTCGGTACCTGCCGCGTTCTGCTGTTCACCTCGGACATCTCCGAGCCGGAAACTCCGGAGGGGAGAAAGGCCGCGAGCAAGCAATTGATGGGCACCTACAGGGACCGTTACGTGCGCACGAAAGACGGATGGCGTTTCGCCGAGCGCCTCGGCGGAATCACGTTTCATACTTAGGAAACTTCGATGGCCAGCGAACCGATTCAGCACATTGCCATCGTCGGCTTCGGCGAAGCCGGCGGCATCTTCGGGAAAGATCTCGCGGCGCGCGGCCTGGACGTCTCGGCCTTCGACATTTTGTTGCATTCGGAAGATGCCCGCGAAGCGATGCTCGCGAAGGCGCGCGAGTCCAAAGTGCGCGCTGCTGAGAGCCTGAGCGATTGCGTGCGTGAAGCGGAACTGGTGATTTCCGCGGTGACCGCGTCGTCCGCGCTCGACGTCGCGAAGGATACCTCGCGCCTGCTCCACTCGGGGCAGACTTTTCTGGACATCAATTCCGTCTCGCCGGGCACGAAGCGCAAAATGGCCGGCCATTTCGAGAAAACGCAGGCGCATTTTGTCGAAGCGGCGGTGATGGCCGCGGTGCCGCCGCAGCGATTGAAAGTCCCCATGCTTCTGGGCGGAATCCACGCGGCTGGGCTTGCTGCGCGCATGCCGTCCATTGGAATGAACGCCAGCGTCGCGAGCGATCGGATCGGCGTCGCGTCCGCCGTAAAAATGTGCCGCAGCGTGGTGATCAAGGGTCTCGAGGCATTGGCTGTTGAATCCATGTTCGCTGCGCGCCGCCACGGCGCGGAAGACGCCGTGCTCGCGTCGCTCGCCGCGACGTTTCCGGAAATGGGATGGAACGGCAAGCTCCCGGACTATCTCATCAGCCGCGTCGCGGAACACGGCAAGCGGCGCGCCGCGGAGATGCGCGAGGCGGCGCAGGCGCTTCGCGATGTCGGCATTGATCCGCTGATGGCGGAAGCGACGGCCGAGCGCCAGGATTCGCTCGTCAGGGAGATCGCCAGCCAGAATCCTGGATCGCACGCGGGGAAGCCGTTTTCGTGGCGCGAACTGGCCGACGCCCTCGACAAAGCCGCCCGCGCCTCGAAAAAATCCTGAAGCTTTCTCTGCGCTCTCTGCGTCTCTGCGGTGAAGCAGTTGATCTGTCTTTCGCTTTCTCTGTGGTCTCTGTGCCTTCTCAGTGCTCTCTGTGGTAAATCTTTTGACTTGCCCTTCGCCCCTAGAAAAAGAAAAACCGCTTCTTGCGCCGCGGCGTCGCGCCTTCGGAATTCTCCCAGCCGACGCCGTCGGCAAGCTCCGGGACCCACGGAATTGGCCGGTCCTCGAACGCCGCCAGCGGATTGTCCACCAGCAGCGCGCGAGCCACTTCCTCGCCGCGCGTTTTCGCCAGATGGTCGAACGTTTCCTTTAGGCGGAGCGGGCGAGACGTCGTGTTGTGCGCGTCGCTTGCGACGAAGTGCACCGCTCCCGCGTCGAGCCATTTCTGCGACATCTCCTGCGCGGCGCTGCCGAATCTCCCCAGCAACGATTGCGCCGTCACCTGCACGTAGCAGCCCTGCCGCAGCCATTTGAACAGGCGCTCGGGCTGCGCGCGGATCAGCGGGTTGCGCTCCGGGTGCGTGACGATCGGATGCAGCCCGGCGAGCTGCAGCTCGTGCAGGGCCTGGTCGAGCGACGGCGGAATCGAGAAGTCCGCGAATTCGACCAGGAGGTAGCTCTTCTGGTTGAGGGTGAACCGGGCGGCGTCGTGACGAATGTCCTGCAGGTTTTCAAAGCTGAGGTGGAAGTCGCAGCCTGTGGCCAGAACGAGCCGCCCTTCGAACCGTGCCTGAAGTTCGTCCCGGCGCTGGCGTATCAATTCGGGAATGAAACGGTGCTCCGGGCTGGCGTGCGGCGTCCCGATGACGTGCGTTACGCCGTCCTCGATGGCCATTTCTGCCATGGCGCAGGAGACATCGAAGGATGGGGAGCCGTCGTCAAGGCCCGGAAGTATGTGGCAATGAATGTCAACCATCAACGGGGCAGGATAGCGCACGCCGAAAGAGATGACAACGCATGATCGGTTAGGTGCGCTGGCCAAGTGCCCGAAAAAGTTGAAACGACAGGGTGGCGATTCGTGTCGATTAGAAATGGTGTTGGCATTGAACTGATTCGACTTAAGTCCATTTCTAATCGCCTGAGTGTCGATTAGAAAACCGAATGTGCCGGATGTTTCTGTTTCGGCGCGGGGAGCGCCGCCCGGCACCCGCGCGCTCTCTGCGCGGGAATTTGGGGTGGTTCGGCTTCGCTTTTTTCGAGATGTGACTGCGCAGCGCTCGATCTCCCAGGCTCGCTTGATCTCCCGAGCGCGATCGATCTCCCAGGCTCCACTTGCCGTGGACACTGGGAGCCCTGTTCGCGTTGCCTCGGGAGCCCTGCCCTGCGTCGACACTGGGAGCCCTACTTTGAACAAGTGTGACACTTCGTCAGGGTGCCGATCGTTTGTTTTCAATGAGATGGGCCGGAAATGACTCGGCATGGTGTGACACTTCGTTTGGTGCGGATTCGGCGGACTCGCTGCGGACTTCGTCCTACGCGAGAGCCTCCGGCAGGGCGGTACAGGAACGGAAGGCACGATGTGATTGGCGGGATTGAAATCCCGCCCTACAAAACTAAGCGGCGGGTGGAGCGACACTTCGGCGGCGCTCCGTGCGAGCTGCCGCGTGGCCATCGTTGCTCCTTTGCCGGTGCGTCATTTTTCCGGGCCCGGACAATTTCGCCGGACCACGGAATTACGCTAACAAGTTTCGCGACGGAAAGAAGCTGGCCGAAAGTTTAGAAAAAGTACAGGTGACAAATCCACTGGTGCGCCAGTAACCGTCGGGTTGCGGCGGCGGTAACCTCTGCCTCTGCGTCCGATCATGATGCGTAGCTCCTTTCGGGCCGCGAGAGCTGGTGCAGGCCCTATCGGACGCTAGCAGGATGTCAAGGGGGATGGTGAATGTGCGCCTGTGGACTTTTGATTCAGGGCGAGGGATGAGGGGCGGGGAAAAATCCCCACCGTTCTCAGTGCGAAGGATGGGACACCCAGCGAATCAATCGCTATAGCTTGGGCCACTCGCCCGACGAAATTGAAACCACGCGAGTACTTCTGGGAGTTAACCACCCGCAATCGTCAACGGCTCACGTGTCCTCGAATTTTGTTTCGTGGTAAGCGATTGTCCAAACTGGCGCTCCGCCGCCGATCAACGCGACTCGAAATCGCGCGGCGTTCTCAGGCTTGCGTTCGTTTAGCGGAATCTCAGTGAGCGAAACACCGTGGAGCATGCGCGCCTGTAGCGCATGAGTGCAAAGCTCCTCAACGAAACAGCAGGCGCGATCTACGACATGAGCCACGAACTCAGTCACCGGCTGTCCGTCAACGAGCGGTTCAACAGCCCGTACTCCAGTTTCGGTTTGCTCATGCCGCACGCGCCCCAGCGACCACGTTCCATGTTCAAGGAGGCCATTGCGGATCGTAATCAGCCGTTCGCACCACCTCACGCGCGTCTCGGCTAAATAGTCGGCCAAAGCAGCATCAGTCAGCCGGAGTCTCGCGACTCCATTATTGAAGGCTGCTTTGCCCTGAAACAGAAATCCGATATTTGTGTCCAAAATCTTTAGGAGTCCCTTCATCCTTTCCTTGACGATTCGCGATGCAGTGTTAATAAGGCTCTCGACCTGCTTCTTCAGGTCAGTGTCAATTGATTCATCCACGTAGACATCGCCGTTCGTGATTCGAGCGATCTCTCCACACGCGACGGCGTCGCTGTGCGACGAATACAATTTCCTAATCGACTTGGAGGTTTCTCTGATGACTTCCAACCCCGACAAAACGCCATCGAACGACTCATCGAAACGATCCCTGAGTGATTTGTCAGCAATTGCCTGATCGCGCAGTAAGCAAATGCCGAGGAAAATTCTCGCGATGAAAGGAGAACTCGTTCCCTCGTCACCGCGCTTATTGATGACCAGCTTCGGTCTTTGATCCGGCTTAATGACGAGATTCGACTGCCGCGCCGTTCGGTTTGCCATTTCTTTGAATTGGTCCCGGGACATCGGAATTACGCCGGAAGTTTGTTCGCCCTGGAATCGGACGATCGGCTCGCTCATAGCGTCCTTGCCGGCAAAAACTAGAAACGCCTCGATTGGAAATCGCCCCTGCACGCGCACCACGCCTCCGTCTTGCCACGGCAGATATTGGACTTTTGCGAGTAGATTGCCTTGCCTGTCCTCCGCCCGAAAACTTAGCGGAAACAGGAACAGTTCGTCGAAGCGCATCGAGGTCGGAACCGGAACCAAATTACCCTTTAGGTTGAATTGGAAAGCCGCAACGGGCATCCCGGTGGTAGGCATGCCCTTCAGAATCTGCTGGTACGGCGGAGAACCTACTCCGGGCTGAAAAAAGTAGAGGTATGGAAAGAGGACCGCACACATCTTGTTCAGCGCGAATGCGGCGTGCGACCTTGCGAAAACGTGAACGTACATCGCGGCCCGGTAAGCGATGTCGCGAGCGGGCGGGAGAAAGTCGCCCAAGGGCTTGTAAGGAATCTGGCACGCAAGATTGACCGTGCCACGGGTGAGTACTACGACCATGTCCGTCCACACACGGTACGAATGTTCGGCGTTCAACCGCGAAGCTTCTTCGGCGAGCGTTTCAATGGGGATATCTGAATCCACTGCAAAAATGATGCCCATCGTTGCGTCGGCCACGGGAACGCCGTGTGATACCGTCGGGATCGAGCTCTTGGCGAGCGATTTGAGAGCGGCAATTTTTTCGTAGGACTGACGCAATTGCTGTAGTCCTAATTTTTGGTGAACGTCAATCGCACATGCGAGGTTGTCTGCCGGGACGCGCTCGATCCCATCCGGGGATGTGTAGATCATCGATTCGAATTCCAGCGATTCTGTGCCCGTTGAATCGAACGCCTTGCCGGGGGTGGCGCGATACGGCCAAGGGAGATGTTGGGCGAAAAAGACGTTTAGAAGCGCTGCAAGCCTTGAACCAGGGAGGCGAGAGTCGGCGACCATTTGCGACGCCGCAGACCTGATCTCTGCCGAAAGGGTGTCAGTGGCGGAGGACCATTTCGCCTTGGTGTCGTCGCCGTCGTCGCGCGTTTTGGCTGGCTCTGCCATCTGTACACCTTTCCCAAGGCGAAAGAATAAATGCCCTGATTAGTTCAGCTTATCACATGCCGCCTCAAGCGAAATAAAGCGGATCTCGACATCGAATTTGCGGGTGCGCAATTTCCGAACTCCTAGCCAGAAGCGGAAACGTGCTGCGGGTGAGACTGCGCAGCGGTAGGGCGCGTCGCGCCGGGCGTTTTATTGGCTCCCAGCCCTTCCGGGCTGGGCTATCGTCTGGCGCGCCTACGGCGCTTGCCCGAAAACGCCGAGATCCGCCAGCTGGCGGCGAGCGCTACGAAGGCAACGGCAGAGGGCAAAGGTGCCCGCCTGGAAGGCGAGGCGGCCGCTACAAAGTCACGCCTTTTTGTCCCAGAATTCCCGGAACAGCTTTACGGTGTCGGGGGAGTGTCCCGAGTAGTGATTGGTGGCGTAGGCAAAGATGGTGACGCCGCGGCGGGTCATGGGCTGGAGGTAGTCCACCCAGGTTTCTAGCTGGGCCGAGCGGTCAACAACCGTCTTGTCCCATGTTTTGGTGATTTGCTCGATGCCTTTGCGGTCGCCGAGCCCTCTTCCGCTCATCTTCATTCCGAGTGGATGTGGCCACGTGAAGGGCCGAACCGCCAACCCGAAGAGAATACTTGCTGCGGGTGAGGCTGCGCAGCGGTAGGGCGCGTCGCGCCGGACGTTTTTGGATTCCCAGCCCTCCGGGCTGGGCTATCGTCTGACGCGCCTCCTAACCCCGCCCTCCCGGGCGGGGCTAACGTCTGGCGCGCCTACGGCGCTGTGAGACGGCCGACCAAATTCTATCGCCCTGCCGGAGGCTTTCGCGCGCGCATTGTGCGTCCCGGCGCGACAGCCGGGAAGGTCGACGACCGCAGCGAATCCGAGAATTTCGCTTTGCCTTGCTTTGTGTTCCCGGCTCGTACTGCGCGCTCCGCGCGCGTTGCCGGGCGGCGCCAGTCGCGCCGAAAGAGAAAAACCAGGCAATCGGAACGCGCGTCGCGCATCTTCTTTCATGTCAAATTCCTTCGGGCTGGATTCATGGACGCCAGTGCCAGAGGATTCCGGGTATTGCGGTTGCGGCGACGAAGGGCGCACACTTGGTGGCGGCGGGTGGGGAATGACCGTCTCGGATTACAGATTCGAGCGAGGAGGATGCGCATGAGGAATCGACGATGGTTTGTTGTGGCAGCAGCGCTGTTGGTGAGCTTGTCGCTGGGCGCGCCGAGGATGACGCGGGCGCAAGACGATCGAGATCATCGCGACGATCACCGAGACGATCGGGATCATCGCGACGATCGAGATCACCACGATCACGACCGGTTCGACGATCACGATCGCGAAGGCGCGCGCGATTGGTACCGCGATCATCACGATTATTTTCGTCACAACGAGGGCCGGTACTGGCACAGGGAGTGGGAACCGAACATTCACGAAGGATTCGTGTTCACGCCGGATATGCGCAGAGGGATTCGGCCGGTGCCGCGTGAATTGCTGGTGCGATTGGGGCCGGCTCCGCGGGGGTATCGCTACGTCGTCATCGGGGACCACGTCGTCCTGGTGGACAACGGATGGCGGATTCACGACGTGCTGCATTTTGAGCTGAATTTCTAAACTGAGCGCGATTTGACAGTTTACGAGTGGTCAATTGGGCGGCGGGGTCAAGCGTCCCGCCGCCCAATTTCGTCAGGACCCGAACTTTTGGAATTGGCGCGGAGAAGCGGCGCGGCTTTCTAAGGGCTTTGGGTTCCTGCTATGCTTCGATTCGCGCCATTTGGCAATCCGGTGCAGCCGGGCAAGCCGACCTAGTCCGAAGCAAACACGGGGAAAACAAGGGGGAAGAGAGCGGATGGCAGCGGAGCGCAAGCCGGAATATTTTTCGGGGAAGGATTTACAGATCGGGATTATCGGCT
>Ga0209517_10010090_pt1 | contig 10607 bp, 11 predicted proteins | sample PeaSoiMetSII2010_FD_187695 | JGI IMG/M metagenome (GOLD analysis project Ga0209517, IMG submission 187695) | Peat soil microbial communities from Weissenstadt, Germany - SII-2010 (SPAdes) (version 2) | ecosystem: Environmental > Terrestrial > Soil > Wetlands > Peat | place: Germany... | reverse complement strand
CGAGATCACCGAGATCCTGGAGCGTCGCCTCCTCGGTCGCCTCCTCGCTCGGCATCAGCTTGATGCCGGCCTTGGCGAGCCCCACCTCGTTGAAGGCCTTCACGAAGGCCGGCGGCTGCGTCCCGCCGGGGATGAAGGCATAGAGAGCGTCGGGCTTCTGGTCGAGCACGCGCTGCAGGAACGGCACCACGTCGGGATTGGCGAGCGGCACTCGCACGCTGCCGACGATGATGCCGCCGGCCTCGGTGAAGCCGCGTTTGAAGGATTCTTCCGCGTCATATCCGGGCCCATAATCCGAGACGGAGGTGAAGGCGCGCTTCATGCCGCCATCGGTGGCGGCCCAGCGCCCGAAGATCTCGGTCGTCTGCGGAATCGTCAGCGAGACGCGCGCGAAATAGGGCGACTTGGTCGTGATGACCGCGGTCGCCGCGTTCATGATCACGGTCGGTATTTTCGCCTCGGTCGCGAGCGGCGCCACCGCGAGCGCGTTCGGCGTGAAGACGAAGCCGGTGAGGATCTGCACGCCGTCCCGGGTGATCAGCTCCTGCGCCAGCCGCTTGGCGACGTCGGGATTGGGGCCCGTGCTGTCGCGGCGAATGATCTCGATCTTGGTCGAGCCGACGCTGTCGCCGTTCTGCTTCATCCAGAGCTTGATGGCGTCGTCCATGATGGAGGCAAGGCTCGCGAACGGGCCGGTGTAGGGCAGGATCACCCCGACCTTGACCGTGTCGGCGGCGACGGGCGCCGCGTATCCGAGCGCGAGGGAGGCGAGCGCCGCCCAAAGGAATGCCCTGATCTTCCCCATGTGTCCCTCCCTATTGGGCTCGAGCGGCCCAGTCGTCCGCGATTCTGGCCGAAGAGTTCGCACGCCGCAACGATGGTGCTCGCGCTACCCCATGGGCACCCGCCCATCGATGCTGTCGCGTGCGGGAACCCGAAAACGGCACGACCGGACGTTGCCGGACTGGCCGCGCTCCACGGCGAGATCTCGATCAAGGAGGGCCGCGTCGAGCAGTCGAACTTCGACGCCTACCAGATGGTGCGCCTCGCGGACGCGCCCAGGATCGAGGTGCACCTGGCGCTGACCGGCGGCAAGAAATGGGGCGGCATCGGCGAGCCCGGCACCGCCCCCATCGCCCCCGCGGTCTGCAACGCGATCTTCGCCGCCACCGGCAAACGCATCCGCGCCCTGCCGATCAAGAACGTGGATTTGCGCTCGGCCTGAGGTCAGGTCCGGCCTCGGTGCCGGGCATCCACGGGTCGCGCGCAGAGCGCCCGAGCGCCGCGCCTGTCGCGAGCGCGTGCCGAGGCGGTTGCCGGAATTGGCTTCGAAGCCAAAAATTGGCTTTGGATTGGGTTTGCCGAGGCGGCGGTCATTGATTCAAAAGGAAAAATTGGGGGAATTATCACCTTGACTCAGCAAATGGCCTGTGAGAGGTTTCCCTTCAAGGTGTTAAGGGAAACCGGCCATGTCAAACGAACTCAGCAACCGCATTTTCCATGACGACGCCAAGGCCCGCCAGTGGCTTGAGGGCGCCCTTTGGCCGGATGGGCCAGTTTGCGGCCATTGCGGCACGGTAGCCCAAGCCACGGCCCTGGAAACGCGCCCCGGCTGGTACCAGTGCAACGCCTGCCGCAAGCAATTCAGCGTCACGGTCGGCACCCTCTTTGAGCGCTCCCATATCCCGCTCGGCAAGTGGCTCATGGCCGCCTACCTGCTGTGCGCTTCAAAGAAGGGGATCAGCACGCACCAAATGCATCGCATGATCGGCGTCTCGTACAAATCGACGTGGTTCATGATGCACAGGCTGCGCGAGGCAATGCGTGAGGGCAAGTTCACCATTCCGCTCGGCGGCACGGGCAAGACGGTGGAGATTGATGAGGCGTACATAGGCGGCCTCGAAAAGAATAAACACCGCAACAAGCGCAAGCACGCTGGCGGCGGCGGTAAGGGCAAAGAGGCGGTGTTCGCGCTAGTGGAGCGCGGGGGCTCTGTCCGCTCGCACCACGTACCTGCAGTCAATGCCAAGACGCTTCGCCCGATCCTCGTCTCTCAGGTCGAGCGCTCGACGGCCCTCATGTCGGATGAGTCCGTGCATTCGCAGCAGCTCGGCCAAGAGTACAAAACTCACCAGACCGTCAATCATAGCGCTGGCGAATATGTTCGCGGCGATGCGCACACAAACACGGTCGAGGGCTATTTCTCGATCCTCAAGCGCGGAATCATCGGCACCTATCACCACGTCTCGCAGCAGCACCTAAAGCGCTACCTCGCCGAGTTCGATTTCCGATACAACGAGCGCACGGCCCTTGGCGTCACCGATAGCGAACGCGCGGCGAAGGCCCTCAAGGGGATCGTCGGCAAAAGGCTCACCTATCGGCGGACTGGTGAAGCCTCACACGCCTAAGCAGTTGGCGTGTGCTTTCCTACGCTGGCGCGCGAAACGGGGGAAATAGCATGGGCACAAGTGACCTGCGCTGGGTCGTTAAATTCCCAACCCCTTCCTGCCCTAAGTGCGGCAAGGAAGGCGTTGAGACGATCGCTGGGCTGATAAATCGTAACGAGATCACCTGTGGCTTCTGTGGCAGCGCGATCAACCTCACATCGGAAGATTGGCGCGCCTACCTCAAGGAAGCGATGGATGCGCTCGGCAAGATCGGGGCGAGCTACCGCAAAATTCCCTAATTCGCGCAGCGCGGCAATCGACCCATAATCACGCGGCACAAGCCTGTTTGGCATAAAGGCCCTCGGCTCACATTGGGAGGAAGAGGAGACGACAATGAAGTGGATTCTCGTGGTGGTCGTGTTCGGACTCGGTCCGGTTCAGACGAACCTCGTATACGACGACCTTGAAAGCTGCCTTCGCGCAGAAGAGGTGGTGCGCGGCCAGTGGCTTAAACACATGAACGCAGTGGCCGCCCCGGGAACCCTCGCCGAATTGAATGAGCGCGACCCAAACGGCGCGAACTTTCTCGCGAAGCAGATCACTCCCGGGACCTGCATCCCGCACGCCGCGACTAAGAAGAATTCAAACTGAGGCCCTAGCGGCCCTCTTCTTCGCGGGACGCTTCTTTAATGCTATCCGGTGCTGCGGCCCTGCCCGCGCTACATCGCGCACGAATTGCTCGAAGCGCGGCCATGCGTCAGGGTCTAACTCAAGTTCCGGCTTTGCCTTCCGCTGAGGAGTCTTGGCCATGGCACCACATCCGCCCATGTTATGGCTCGATCCAAGGCTAGACCTTCCTCGCTGGCTTGTCGCCGGTCTCGGAAGGATAGCTGCCGAGTGGTCCGAGCTAGAATGGCAGTTCGAGGATGCCATACGAATTTTGATTCAGACCGATGTGAAGCTAGGTCGCATCGCGGTAACCGGCATGAATATGCGATCCCGCGTAATGTGCCTCACCAATCTCCTAAAGGCTTGGAGACTTGATTCGCTGCATAATAGAGCTGTCAAAATCGGCGACGAAATTAAAAATATCCGTGAGAGTGAACGAAATCGGCTTGTTCACGGCCTCTGGGCGAAGGTCGCCCACAATTGGTACGTAATCCGTACTAGCGGTGCCGGCACACGCGAAGTTGAACCATTCGGAAAAGTTACCAGGGCGGTCTTACCCCAGCGCGAGAAGATCACTCGCGGGCGGCTCGTGACAATCCGCTCACAGATCCGCACCTTGCGGAGGAAGATGATCGCCTTGCGGAAGGAGCTCGAAGGCGCGCTGCCTCCATCGCCACATAAATCGCCGCGACAGCTTCGTCGCCACTATCAGCGCCTGGCTCATACCAAAAAAGTGCCTCCGATCCCGCCCGACGCATAGCGGGCGTAATTTTGACCTTGGCCGGGGAGGCAACGCCGCGTTCGCAACGCTTCTTGCGTATCATTTGACCTATGCTGAGTCAAGGTGATAATTACCAAAATTGGCTTTGATTTGTAGAATTTGATTTTTCCGCGAGGACTGAGATTTCTCGCGCCTCAGAGCCCAATCATCGATGAGCCCGCGCCAAATTGGGTTCGTTTCGCAAAATTTAACTTCCCTCTGCCGCATTCCCGGTCCTGTCGTGCCGTACGCACGTATCGACGCGTGCAGCGTACGGTCGAAGATAGGTGGGCGCGACCGTGAGCTGTTTCAAGGGCCGCCGTAAAATCCCAGTTGAGGAAACCTGACACCCGGCATATGTCTGTAGCATAGGCCTGGAGGGCACCATGTCTGAGCAACGGCACGTCAAGCTGTTCCGCAATGGTCGGAACCAGGCGGTTCGCATCCCCGTGGAGTTCGAGCTGCCGGGTGACGAGGCGATCATGCATCGTGACGGCGAGCGGCTGGTGATCGAGCCGGTACGCAAGCGCGGCCTCGTCGCCTTGCTCAAATCGATGCAGCCCCTCGATGAGAGCTTCCCCGAGATCGAGGATCCCGTGCCGGAGCAGGAGAACGTGCTGTGACACGCTACATGCTCGACACCAACATCATCTCAGACCTCATCAAGAACCCCCAGGGCAAGGCAGCGAAGCGCATTGCGCGCGTCGGCGAAGACAATGTCTGCACCAGCATCATCGTCGCGGCCGAGCTGCGCTACGGCTGCGCCAAGAGCGGGTCGGCGCGATTGCTCAAGGCGGTCGAGGATATCCTGGGCGAGCTTGCGGTCCTGCCCTTCGACGTTCCCGCGGACGCGGAGTACGGCGGGATCCGCGCGGAGCTCGAGGCCGCGGGACGACTCATCGGCAGCAACGATCTGCTCATCGCCGCGCACGCCTACACGACAGGCGCCACGATCGTGACCGCCAATGCCAGCGAGTTCAAACGCATTAGAGGGCTGAGCGTAGAAAACTGGCTTGCCTGACGGAGTGCGGCCAATCGTCAGACTCTCTGCCTATGGCAGTCCGGCGGCGAATCCGTGGTCTGTGCCAGTGCTGTCCCATATTTCGGGCGCGGGACCGGCGACACGATATCGATTTCGACCGCCCGCCGCCTCCGAAGTCGAGCAGCAAAAATCGCTGCAATCGCTATTGTGTCGACGTATTCTCCCGTCTGCCCGTGAGCAGGGGCGGCGGGCGCGTGTGCTCTGATGAGGGAGACCGGAATGTTCAGCCATATCATGGTCGGAACCAACGACATTGCCCGATCAAGGAAATTCTACGACGCCGTGTTTGCCGCGATGGGCGGTAAGGCTGGTACCGAGGACGCCAAGGGCCGGCTCCTTTACGCGCACAACGGCGGGGCGTTCATGGTGTCCAAGCCCATCGATGGCAAGCCGGCCACGCGTGCCAACGGTGGCACGATCGGCTTCACGATGAGCGATTCCAAGCAGGTCGACGCTTGGCACAAGGCCGGCGTCGCGAATGGCGGCACAACCGCCGAGGATCCGCCCGGCGTGCGCCAGGGGGCCAGAGGTCCCATATATCTCGCTTATCTTCGCGATCCCGATGGCAACAAGCTGTGCGGTGTTCATCGGATGCCGGCGGCCTGAACGTAGCCTGTGACGGACAAGAATCAGGATTTCCGCTCGGCCTGAGCCGAAGCTCGCGGGCGGTCCAAAAGCTCGCTCAGATTGTACACCGGAGGCACATAAACGCGCTCGGCGTGTAGTGCGTCGACTCCGGCCAGCGTGATTAATTTCTCCTAAATGCCTCCCCCCTAGGATCGGCTTCGTCGCGACCGCCCTGGTCCCCCTCGAGGCCCGTGCAATGGCTCCCAAGAGCCGAGAAACCGAAGTTACCGCAGCATGACCGCGATGGCCGATCGGGCGCCGGTCTCGGTGGCGCCACGGCGCGTCCAGCCGAGCGACATCGCGCTCCGCCCGACCGCGGAGCTTCTGACCGATGGGGGCGATGCCCGCATCCTGCTCGACCGCGCGCGCGGCCTGAACAAGTACGGCTGCTCGCCGCTTCCGGATCCGGGACTTGCGGCTTTCGGCTCCTCGACCGCGTCCACGATCTCCGCCACCGCCTTCGCCGCCGCCGAGCGGCTGCGCGACCGCCTCGCGGAGGCCGCCCACCGCGAGACCGACGCCCTCACCTATGCGCGCGAACTCGACCGCATGCGCGCCGAACTCGCCGACCTCTGCGGCATCGCCGATCTGCCCGACCTCAAGATCGTGTTCGCGGCTTCGGGCACGGACCTGCATCTGCTGGCGGCGCAATTGGCCGCGGGCGGCGCGCCGGCTCCGCTGGTCGCCCTCATGGTCGAGGCCCCGGAGACCGGCAGCGGCGTTCCGGCAGCCCTCAGCGGCCGCCACTTCAGCACGCACGCGGCGCTCGGCGACACGGTGCCCGACGGAGGTCCCGTCGACGGTGCCGCCGCCGTCGAGATCGTCGCCATCTCCGGCCGCGATGCCGAGGGCATGCCGCGCCCGACCCAATCGGTGGACGCGGAGGTCGAGACGCGAGTCGTCGATGCGGCCGAGGCGGGCCGGCGGGTATTGCTGACCCTGGTCGACGTTTCCAAGACCGGGATGATCGCGCCGAGCCCGAAACTTGCGCTCGCGATCCGGCGCCGCTTTCCCGATGCGGTGAATGTGCTGGTCGATGCCTGCCAATTCCGCCAGAGCCGCGCGAGCCTGCGCGCCTATCTCGAGCACGGGTTCATGGTGGCGCTGACGGGCTCGAAATTCCTGACCGGCCCCACTTTCTCCGGCGCGCTTCTGGTGCCGCGCACCCTCGCACGGCGGCTCAAGACGCAGCCGCTGCCGGCGGCGCTCGGCGCCTATTCCGCGCGGGCGGACTGGCCCCACGACTGGGCCGCGGCCCGGGTGTTGCCGGACGTGGCCAATCACGGCCTGCTGCTGCGCTGGGAAGCGGCGCTCGACGAGCTCCGTGCCTTCCGCAGCATTCCCGATCACGAGGTTTCGGCCTTCCTGTCGGACTTCGCCCGCGCGATCGAGACTCGGCTCGCGACGGACCCCGCCTTCGAGCCCCTGCCCGTCCCCGCCCTGGACCGGCGGCCGCTGGTGGATGCCGGCGGCTGGGACGAGATCCCCACCATCTTTCCATTCCTGCTCCGCGACGCGAGCCAGCGCCTGCTTCGGCGCGAGGAAACCGCGCGGGTCTATGCCGCCTTGGCACAGGACCAGAGCGAGCACGGCGGATCGCGCGCGACCGCGGCGCTGCGTTGCCAAGTCGGACAGCCGGTGCCGTGCGGCCAGCGCGGCGGCGTCCCCGTAAGCGCACTCAGACTCTGCGCGAGCGCGCGGCTGGTCGTCGAGGCCGCCAGCGGTCGATCGGCGGGCGCCGCGGCCGTCATTGCCCGCGCCATGGCCGTGCTCGATAAGGCAGCCTGGCTTGCCGCCGCGGCGACGAGCGGATCTGGAGTCCACCCATGACCTCTGTCGAGCCCGCTCTCGCGCCATCCAGCGACCCGCCGGAGCCCATCGGCCTCGCCAGCCTCGCCAAGCGCGCGTTCGACGGCGGCGACCTGAGCCCGCTGAGCTCCGAGCTGATCCGCCGGATGATCGCGGAACCCGACAATGCCGCCGTGCTGATGGACCTCGCCACCATCGAGCACCTCTTCGGCAACCGAGGCGATGCGCTCGATCTCCAGCGCCGCGCCCTCGAGCGCCAGCGCATCTATCGCCGACCCTCGGCCGCGCCGGGCGGGGACGAGCTGCGCCTGCTGGCCTTCATGGCGCCCGGCGATTTCATGGCGAACACGCCGCTGGAGTTCTTGCTCGAGGGATCCAACGTGCGCCTCGACATGCTCTACGTGTTGCCGGACGCTCCGCTGCCGGAGGCATTTCCCGAGCACGATCTCGCCTTCGTGGCGGTCGGCGAGTCCGACGAGAACCAGATCCTTCTGCGCGCGCTCGAGCCGGTGACGAGCGGCTGGGCGCGCCGGGTGCTGAACGCGCCCGAGCGGATCGCTCAGCTGTCGCGCGAAGGCACCTGGGAGCTGCTGCGCTCGGCACCGGGCATCGCAATACCGCGGACGTTGCGTCTCGATCGCCAGAGCCTGGCCCAGCTTGGCAGCGGCGCGGCGGCACCGGACGACATTCGATTCCCGATCATCGCCCGGCCGATCGGCTCGCACGCGGGCCAGGGACTCACCAAGCTCGAAACGCCCGCTGCGATCGCCGCCTATCTACGGGAACAGCCCGAGCCCGCGTTCTATATTGCGCGCTTCATCGACTATCGCAGCGCCGATGGCTTCTTCCGTAAATATCGCGTCGCCGTGATCGACGGCCGCCCCTTTGCCAGCCACATGGGCGTCTCCCAGCACTGGATGATCCACTACTTGAACGCCGGCATGCGCGAGAGCGCGGCCAAGCGCGCGGAGGAGGCTCGCTTCATGGCGGAGTTCGACCAGGATTTCGCCCGGCGTCACGCGCGCGCGTTCGAGGTTCTCGCCGAGCGCGTCGGCCTCGAGTATTTCGGCATCGACTGCGGCGAGACGCCCGAGGGCGAGCTGCTGATCTTCGAGGCGGACGTCGCCATGATCGTCCACGCCATGGATCCGCCGGACCTCTTCCCCTACAAGCGGCCGCAAATGCTCAAGGTGTTCGACGCCTTCCGCGCGATGCTGGCAAGAGCCGCCGCGCGCTGAGGCTCTCAGAACGAGACGCCGGTCCTGACGCCCGCGACCACGGCATCGCGGATCGGCCGCAGCCCCGTGGGATCGGTTGGGTCGGGTACATGGCCACCCGGATGAAGGATGAGCTGCAGATCCGGCTGCACCGTCCACCACGGCGTCACTTGAGCGCGATAGGTCAGCTCCAACGCCATCTCGTAGTCACGGACCGGGCGGCTCATGCCGCTGAAGAAGCGCGCGTCTCGATCGAGCGCGCTCGCGGCACCGCTGATGCGGGCATAGGCGATGCCCAGCCCCAGCACGTCGTCGCCGCGGCCCGGCAGCAGGCCCTTGTAGTTGAATCCGCCGTCCACATAGAAGTCGACGAGATTACGGTCGGACGGGCTGCCGGCGAGACGAAGGAATATGCCGAGCCCTTCGTCCTTGGAGTCGGGGACGAGCCAGACCATCTGATCCGCGACGGCATAGAGCCCAAAGTCGCCCCGATGCTGCGCCGGCACATCGGAACTCGCGGGGTTCGCGAGAGACAAGCCCGCGCCATCGACGCGTTGATCGGCAAACCGCCCGGAGTGGTACCAGCCGCCGAGCTTGTAGGTGCCCGGTAGGCCGGTGGCGTCCTTCTCCTGGTTCAGGGTGTAAGCCGCCTCGGCGATGGCGAAAGCACCGTCGTTGATGCGAAAGGCGGTACCGCTGGCGTCGCGCGATTGCGCTGTGCCGAGGCCGCGTCCCGCAGGATCGCCGTTGAACACCGCCGCCATGAACGACAATTGATCCGTCGGCTGAACTCGGACGCGCAGACCCGGCGTCGACAGCGGATAGGCGGGACCGCCGCTGGGCAGATCGGCCGCGGCAATTCCCGGCCAGCCGAAGGTCGAATTCACGAACAGACTGCCGTACTGGCTGGTGATGAACTCATCGTCGACCCCGAGCTGGCCGACCCGGATCGAAACGAGATCCTCCCAGAGCGTCTGCTGCAGCCAGAGATCGAACAGGCGGGTTGTCCGTTCTGCCTCCGTGTTGCTGACGGTCATGATATTGCCGAGGTTGTTGGCGGAAAGCCCACGACCGTGGATCTGATAAGCGTTGGCGTGGATTGTCGCGCCCGACCAACCCACGAGCTTCTCAAGGTCGAGGTTGAGCGCCATCTCCAAACGACCCTCATAGATCGCGCCCCGGTGGACGCCGCCGGTAGGATTGCCGAGGATCTCGCCGATATAGTGGAGGCAGAAGGTGACGCCGGACTTCGCGAGATCCGCGCGCGGCCCCCATTCGCGGGTCAGGGGGTCCGGACAGGAATCCGAATAGGATTCCTCCTCGGGCGGCGCGGGCTCTGCATCCTCCGCAATGGCCCAAGATGCCCAAATTGTAAGCAAAAGTGTTAACGCGGCGCCACACAATAGCCGCTCGTTACGCGCGAAAAGGTTCATCCCCCACCCCCTTAGCCATCGCCGCTGAGCGGCAACGCAAGGTTTTAACTAAGGCTAATGTCGTTGGATTCAACCTCTTGGGTCCGGCACGCTCAGCCTTGCGCCACCGCCCTGTGACGATGACCGAGGCCCCTCATGCGGCGTCGTGAAAGATCACGCCGAGTGTGCAGCGATGCCCCGAATGGACGCGGCTCACGCCGTGCCGAAGGGTGACCCGATAGGGACCGCGCTTCCCTTGTGCGGGACGATGGCGGACTGCGAATAGCACGGCGTCGCCCTTTGCCAAAGGTACGACCTCGCCCTTGGATTGGGCGCGCGGTCGCTGCTCGACCAAGAGAAACTCGCCGCCAGTGAAGTCGCGGTTCGGTGCGCTCAACAACACCGTCATCTGCAGCGGGAATACGAGCTCGCCATAGAGATCCTGATGCAGACAGTTGTAGCCGCCGACCTCGTATTTGAGAATGAGCGGCGTCGGCCGCGTTTGCCCGGCCGCGTGACATTGCCTGAGGTAGGCGTCGAGTGTCGGCGGGACCTTGCCTTCCTCGCGCAAGAGCCCTCGCCAGCGGTTGGCGACGGGCGCCAACCGGGGGTAGCAGGATTGGCGCAGCTCTTGGACGAGCGGAGGCAGCGGATAGCGCAGGTATTTGTATTCGCCGAGCCCGA
>Ga0209517_10010089_pt1 | contig 10609 bp, 9 predicted proteins | sample PeaSoiMetSII2010_FD_187695 | JGI IMG/M metagenome (GOLD analysis project Ga0209517, IMG submission 187695) | Peat soil microbial communities from Weissenstadt, Germany - SII-2010 (SPAdes) (version 2) | ecosystem: Environmental > Terrestrial > Soil > Wetlands > Peat | place: Germany: Weissenstadt... | reverse complement strand
GCCACCAAAACCACTGCCATTGCCCAAGGAGGTTTGGATCAATAAGCCGGTGCCACCCGACCCAAAGACAGAGGAGCAACGTCACTAAATTCCCATGCCGGGTGTCTCAAAGTGCTTGACACGCGCCTCGGGTTCTCTCGTCCAAGCCTGTGGCTCGTCGGGTCGTCTGTGCTTGATCTGACGATCGCCTCAACGCTGGCGACTTGCGGAATCGCCATGCCTCGTCTACCTCTATTCGCCGTGGGAGGAACCCAGTCGGGGTTCAAAAAGGGGCAACGGTGCCGGCCAACAACCTGCTGCGTATTGCCCAGATGTTGCAGGACGGCGAAGCGGCGCGCCAAGGCCTAGCTCCTCATTCCCAACGGTCGCGCGATCCCTCCAGCGGGTGAGGTGCGTCCGGACCTGACGAGCCATTCGATCCGGAGCTATTTTTCACGCAGCTCTTGACGTTGCGAAAACAAATCTCAAAGTGAAACAGATCCGGCGGAGCTGTGTCCGTTAGTGCGTATAAATTATTTATTTTCAGGCGGTTTTGCGACAGAAACCAGCTTAGCAAAGCTAAGCTAAGCTAGTAGCCGCGCTCCTCGTTCACCGCTTTCGGAACGCCACCACCGCCAGCGGCGGCAGCGTCACCGCAATACTGTGCGCGCGGCCGTGCCGGGGCGTGGGCCGAGAGCTGACCAATCCGCCGTTGCCCACGTTCGATCCGCCGAACAACTCGGAGTCCGTATTGAGGATCTCTTCATAGAAACCCTCTTCCGGCACCCCGAACTCGTAGCCCTTGCGCGCCACGGGAGTGAAGTTGCAGCAAAACAAAAGATAGTCGGCCGGATCCTCGGCGCGGCGCACAAACGCGATGATGGAGCTCTCCCCATCGTGGAAGTCCACCCATTCGAAACCGGTATAGTGGAAGTCCACCTGGTAGAGCGAAGGGTTGGCGCGATACAGCCGGTTCAGCTCGCGCACTAGCGCCTGCAGCTTGCGGTGCGGCTCGAATTCCAGCAGCTCCCAGCGAATGCCCCAATCGTGGTTCCACTCCTCGCGCTGGCCAATCTCCTGGCCCATGAACAGCAGCTTCTTGCCCGGATGCCCCCACATGTACGCCAGGAAGGCCCGCAGATTGGCGAACTGGCGCCATTCGTCGCCCGGCATCTTGTTGATCAGCGACCCCTTCCCGTGAACCACTTCGTCATGCGAGACGGGCAGCACGAAATTCTCAGTGAAGGCGTAGAGCAGGCTGAAAGTGATGCTGTTGTGGTGGAACTTGCGGTAGATGGGATCGTTGCTGAAATAGTCCAGCATGTCGTGCATCCAGCCCATGTTCCACTTCATGGTGAAGCCCAGCCCGTTGAGGTACACCGGTTTCGACACTCCGGGAAAAGCGGTGGACTCCTCCGCCACGGTGAATGCCCCCGGCACCTGGTGGGCCAGCTCGTTGAAGCGCCGCAGGAAGTCGATGGCCTCGAGGTTCTCGTTCCCGCCGTACTGGTTGGGGACCCACTCGCCCGCCTTGCGCGAATAATCCAGGTAGAGCATGGAGGCCACGGCGTCCACGCGCAGCCCGTCGATATGGTACTCCTTCAGCCAGAACAAAGCGTTCGAGATGAGGAACGAGCGCACCTCGTTGCGGCCATAGTTGAAAACCAGCGTGCCCCACTCGCGCTGCTCGCCCTTGCGCGGATCGGCGTGCTCGTAGAGCGCGGTGCCGTCGAAGAACACCAGGCCGTGCGCGTCCTTGGGAAAGTGCGCGGGAACCCAGTCGACCAGCACGCCGATTCCGGCGCGGTGGCAGCAATCGATGAAGTATTTGAAATCGTCGGGCGTGCCGAACCGCGACGTGGGCGCGAAGTACGCGATGATCTGGTAGCCCCACGAGCCGGAGAACGGATGCTCCATGATGGGCAGCAGCTCGATGTGCGTGTAGCCCATCTGCTTGACGTATTCCACCAACTTGACGGCCAGCTCGCGGTACGTGAGCGGCTGCCCCAGCGGGCCGCGGAGCCACGATTCCAGGTGCACTTCATAGATCGCGATGGGCGATTTGAGCCACTCGGTCTTGGGGCGCGCCTCCATCCAGGCGGCGTCCTGCCACTCATACCGGCCGATGTTCCACACCACCGACGCGGATTTCGGCGGCCGCTCGCAGTAGAAGGCATAGGGGTCGGCCTTGAGCTGCTGGTAGCCTTCGAAGCGCGAGCGGATGTTGTATTTGTACGCCGCGCCTTCCGCCAGCCCGGGAATGAAAATTTCCCACACTCCGCCGCTGCGCCGGCGCATGGGGTGGCGGCGGATGTCCCAATCGTTGAACTCGCCGGTGGCCGTGACGTTCAAAGCGTTGGGCGCCCACACGGCGAAGCGCACGCCGGAGACGCCGCCCGAAGTCACCGGGTGCGCGCCGAAGGTGCGATACGCCTCGTGGAGCGTGCCTTCGGTGTGCAGGTAGAGGTCAGTGTCGGAGAGCTGCGGACCGAACCGGTAGGGGTCCTCGATTTCGATTTGGCGGCCGTCCCACAGGCGCGCGCGAAGTGTGTACGGCCGGGGCTCGCCGTTCAAGAGAACGCAGTAGAAGCCCTCCGCGTGCCGCTTCGACATGGGGCAGCGCTGCTCGCCGGCCGCGATCTCGACCGATTCCGCCTGGGGGAGGAACGCGCGGACCTCCCACTGGCCTTGCCCGCGCCTTTTCCGCAAACTGTGGGGTCCGAGTATGCGAAAGGCGTCGCCGTGATATCCACCAACTATCGCTTCAATCTCTTCAACAGTCATGAGAGCCTAATAGACAAGTATGGACGATTTTCTGCTCGAAATGCCCAAGGCGGAGCTGCATTTGCACCTGGAGGGCTCGGCCGAGCTAGAAACGTTGCGCGAATTGGAGCCCACGACGCCCGCGAATCTGTACGCTTATACCGATTTCGAGGGGTTCCTGAAGGCGTTCGGCGCTGTGGGGAAGCTGCTGCGCACACCCGCGGATTACGCGCTCATCACGCGGCGGCTGCTGGAGCGCCTGGATGCCCAGAACGTGCGCTATGCGGAGATCATCCTGGCAGCCGGTGTGGTGCTGTGGAAGGGGCAGGAGATCGCGCCGATCTTCGATGCGGTTCGCGAGGCGGCTGTTGGCTCGCCCGTGCGGGTGAAGTGGATCTTCGATGCCGTCCGGCAGTTCCCCGTCGAGCAGGCGATGCAGGTGGCCGAGTGGGCTGCTTCGCGCGTCGAGGATGGGGTCGTGGCGCTCGGAATCGGCGGCAGCGAGGAGCGCGGTCCCGCCGAGTGGTTCACGGACGTCTTCGCATTCGCCAGGACGGCGGGGCTGCGGCTGCACGCGCATGCCGGGGAGGGGACCAGCGCGGCGAGCGTGTGGGCCGCGCTGGAGTTGGGCGCCGAGCGCATCGGCCACGGCATCTCGGCCATCGAGGACCCGGTGCTGCTGCGCCACTTGCGCGATCGCGACATTCCGCTCGAGATCTGCATTACGAGCAACGTCGCAACGGGGGTGGTGAAACGGATCGAGGATCATCCGATGCGGCGGTTGTACGACGCCGGCGTTCCGATCGTGCTAAATACGGACGATCCCGCCATGTTCGGCTGCACGTTGGTGGGCGAGTATCGGTTGGCGGCGGAACGGTTCGGCTTCAGCGAGGCGGAGTTGCGGGGGATTGCGGAGAACGGGTTCCGCTATGCGTTCGATTCAAGCGCATCCCGGCGCATGCCGCGCTAGAATGGACGCATGCACAACGAGTTCACCGCGATCATGGAGCAGGACGGCCCATGGTACGTCACGTACTGCGCAGAAGTCCCGGGCGCAAACGGCCAGGGCAAATCGCGGGAGGAATGCCTCGCGAGCCTCCGCGAGGCCATCGCCCTCATCTTGGAGCACAGACGAGAGGAATCTCTGCGTGCCGTACCTCCCGACGCCAGCCACGAACTTGTCGTAATCGGATGAAGCGCGCGAGGCTCCCTTCGGCGCGCGCCAGAACTGCCCCCCTCTGTTTTCCACGAATGACTCAGGCGGCCTGTAGCTTTGCGCCCCGGAGAGGAGGGGATCATCCCTCTCCAGGGCAGGAGCTTCTGGGAGTCATCACCACCCATGGGCCCTCCCGAGAGTCCTACAAGCCATCCCGAAAATCAAGAGGCGGACCGGCGGAAGCGAATGGCCAAAGACGCCGCCGTGACGCGCTACAAGGGCTTGGGCGAAATGAACGCCGAGCAGTTGGCCGAGACCACCATGAATCCGGAGAAGCGCACGCTGCTTTCGGTGCGCCTCGAGGACATGGTCGAGAGCGAAGAGATCTTCTCGACGCTGATGGGCGAAGACGTGGAAAGCCGGCGGAAGTTCATCGAAGAGAATGCTCTGGACGTGAAGAATCTGGACGTTTGAGATGGCTACGCAGTTGGCGGTGCCTCATCCCCGCCACCGGACAAGTTGTCCGATCTCACTCCTGTAAGTTATTCATTTCAATCGATTCGAGTTTGGAAGATCGGTCAAGTTGACCGGTTTTCCTTTTGAGCAGCCGTGTCTGGGACGCAGGGATCAGTGACCGCCGCCAGCGAAACCCTCGAGCAGCCAGATATCCCGTTTGGCCGTGCCCACTCCAATCGCGAAGCGATTGCCATCCGGGTGAAGGCTGAAGCCGGCGACGTCCGAATCGCGCGAGATGTCCAAGGGTGTCGCGCTAACCTCGTGTAGCGTGCGGACGTCGACGCTGACCAGCCTCCACGAGCGGTCGGGCGACCGGCGTATCAGGAAAAGCTTGGAACCGTCCTTGGAAAATCCGAAGCTGGAAGACGCGACGGGGCTCGCCACCCGGTCTTCTCCGCCTTCCGACGATACGAGACGGACGAGGCCGCCGTCACCGCTGTAAGCAATCCACTCGCCCGTGGGCGACCAATCGAGATGCGCAGTGGCCCCGCCCCCATCCGTGAGCTAACCGGTTGGCCGGCCCCACCTGACGGCGCTTTGGCGATCTCCCACTTTCCGGCTGCATACCGAGTATAAGCGATCCAGTTCCCGTCTGGAGACCAGGCGCACGCGTGCTGGTCCGTCGTCTGCTCATCCAGCGGCACTTCGGGGCCGCCGGAGGTGCTGGAGATCCATATCTTGTGCCGCGCTCCATAACGTGTATAGGCGATTCGCTGGCCGTCCGGCGAAGTCCGCGGCGCGTTTGGGGCCAGGAACCCCTCCTTGTTGGCGGTCACGACGGGTCTTGCCCAGCCCTCTACAACGCTCCTCAGCCACACCTCCGGCATACCGCCGGCATCGCTTATGTACGAATATTGGTGCCCGGATGGCGTCCAGGACGGGGCACTCTCCTTTCGCGAGGTGGCCAGCAACACTGAAATCTGCGGGCGGTCGAGCGAACCCTCCATGAGGTCCAGGTCGGTACTTCCCTGCGCGAATGCGATGGTCTTCCCGTCCGGAGAGACCGAGGGATCCAGTTCCTCTCCAGTGCTTCCCGTCAGGAGAACGACTTCCCCTGTTTCCGTATCGAGCGAGTACAAGTGGATGGCCGACCCCACCGGAATTTGAGCGCCGATTACCACGTGTCTACTATCGGCCATCCAGGCCAAGCAATCGTGTACGGTGATGCTCGTCGGAGTATGGGGAATGCGCCGCGCCGTTCCACCGGGGAATGGAACGATCCAGAGCTCCAATGGCGCCGCCAGGCCGATTTGCTGTATCAGTCCAACAATCAGCTTCCTCCCGTCGGGCGCGAATTGCAGTCCGTGCGCAAAGCGGAAACTCGCTGGAAATGGCGGCTGCTTGTACACCGCGAGATTCTCGCCGGACGCAGTGCCGGTCCACAGGGCGTTGCGCTGCCCGTCCCAATGGAACAGCGCCAGCGTCCGGCCATCGGGAGAAATGCCGGCCCCGCCGGCATCCTTTGCCACGAGCTGCGGCGCGCCGCCGGTGGCCCCGACCGACCACAGGCTCCCGCCCGACAGGTAATACAGCCTGACCGCATCGCGCGACCAGAACGGCCGCGAGCACGCCGAAGCCGCCCTCGTGATCTCGACGGGAGCACCGGACGCGACAGCCCGCGTGAACACCTGCGGCACACTGTTTACAGTGCCGACGTACGCGAGCGTCAGGCCGTCGGGAGACCACGCCGGTTGGGTTTCGTCGGCGGCTTCGGTGGCGAATGGCTGGAATCGGTAGGAAGCCGCCGGTTCCGAACGCGACAACAACCGCGAGCCCAAGAAGCCTGCTCCGGCACTCAACGCCGCCAGTGCGGAGGCCGCCAGGACGATTCGGCGCTTGGGATGATGCGCCGCGACCGCCGGCGCGGCCGTTTCACCGGAGAGCACTTCCGGGAGATGGTCCTTCAGGTCCTGCAGTTGCCGGTGCAGATCCGTGGTGGATGCGAATCGGCTCGCGGGCTCCTTCGCCAGGCAGCGTTGAATGGTCCAGCGCAACGCACTGGGTACTTGCGGGTTGGATGCCGCGATGAGTGCGGGCTCGCTCTTGACGATCGCTGAAAGGGTCTCCACCGTGTCTCTTCCCGGGAACGGCCGTCTGCCTGCAGCCATCTCGTAGAGAATCGATCCCAAGGAGAATTGATCGCTCCGGAAGTCCACCGGCTCGCCGCGGGCCTGCTCGGGGCTCATGTAGGGAACGGTCCCGACGATCATGCCCGGCGAGGTCGCCAAGGTTTGCGTGACGTCGCTCTGCTCCACAGGCGCCGATGTCTTGGCGAGGCCGAAATCGAGAATCTTGACCTGACCACCCGGCGTGATCATGATGTTCACCGGCTTGAGGTCGCGGTGAGTTACGCCTGCCTGATGGGCGCATGCCAGCCCATCGGCAATCTGCACCGCGATGTCCAGCAGCTTGCGGATGGCGATGCCGCCGGGCCGCATCAGCGCGGCGAGCGTTTCGCCCGCGACCAACTCGGAGACGATGTAGGGGACTCCCTGCTCTTCGCCGATGTCGTAGACCGTCACGATATTCGGGTGATTCAGCCGGCTGGCAGCCCGGGCCTCGCTCTCCAGACGGCGCCCCTCGATGCGGTGACCCGAATCGCCATGCAGCATCTTGATCGCGACGTCCCGCGACAGGCGGGGATCCCGGGCGCGATAGACCTCGCCCATCCCGCCCGAACCGATCAGTCCGAGAATTTCGTAGGGACCGAAACGACTTCCAGCGGCGAGCGGCATAACCGACGGTGGTGATTATACCGCACCTGCCGGAGGGGACCACACCAGCCAGTTGCGGCCGTCGCAACCGTGCCGGCCGCAAGCCGGGACCAGGCCAGGCGGGATCGCGCCGTGCGATGCCTGCCGCCCGATCACATCTTCTGCACGCGCCGCAGCGTGTACAACTCCGGCCTGACGTTGTCCTGCTCGAAGCGCTTCCAGTCGTCGTTGACGTGAATCAGCTTGCCGCTGATGTGATTGGACCGCTCCGAAGCCAAAAACAGCGCCAGTTGAATCTGTTTTTCGGGAGGCACGCCTCCGGTGATGCGAATCTGCTCGGCCTCTTCGATCTCGCGGCGCCCGGCTCGCTCCTCGCCGGCGTGCAGGATTTCGTCGGTCATGTGGGTGTAGCTGTTGCCCGGCGAGATCGAGTTCACCTGCACGTTATGGTCGCTCACCTCGGCGGCCAGGCACTCCGCAAACCGCACCAGGGCGGCCTTGGAGGCGGCATGCGCGCTGAAATTGGGGCGGGGGTGGCCCGATCCGCCGCCCACGATGAAAATGATCTTGCCGGAGCGTTTCTCGATCATGGGAGGCAGGACCGCGCGGCAGGAATTGACGGCCCCGGTCAGGTTGATATCGATAGTCTCGTTCCAGAGTTTTGGCTTGGTGGAAAGAAACGGGCCGATGGGACCCTGCACGCCCGCCGACGCGATGAGCACGTCGACGCCTCCGAATACCACGCGCATGCGGTCGACGGCGGCCGACACCTGCTCCAGGTCGCGCACGTCGGCACGCAGGCGGAGGGCGTTGCCTCCGGCGTGTTCGATTTCCAGCTTGGCCAGGTCCAGCTCGGCCGGGCTGCGGGCCAGCAAACCGACGCGGGCGCCGGCCTGGGCGAATCCCATTGCCAGGCGTTTTCCGATTCCGCGCCCGGCGCCGGTGATCAAAACGCTCTTGTCTCGGATGGAGGTCAAGGATCGGTTCTCCGGAGTCACAATGATTGTAATCCGCTTTTGACTGGGTCGAAAAGCAAAAATCGGCGATCGCCAAGGTTGTGCATCGAGGTATCCGTATCGGGAAGGCCTGGATCTATCGCCCGATTCTGAAATGATTCCATCCCGGGGTGTGAAGCCTCCGCGAACCGATTTTCGGCCGGAACGGCCAGCATCTGGCTGTTCTATCTCCTGGTGGGGTAGCGCCGGCGCCACCTTTCGCGTGCCACAATAAACGCATGTCGATCCGCAACCGCGCGCAGTTCGAGAAGCTGCGCGCCATCGGAAGAATCGTCCGCCAGGCGCTCGATCGAACCGCGGCGGCAGTGCGTCCGGGCGTCACGACGCTCGAGCTGGATGCCATCGGCGCGGGGGTGCTGGCGGCGCATGGCGCGGAATCGGCGCCGCCCAAAGTGTACGGGTTCCCGGGTGCGCTGTGTATCAGCGTCAACGACGAAGCCATTCACGGCATTCCCGGCGGACGCGTGGTGCGGCCGGGCGACCTGGTGAAGCTGGACCTGGTGGCGGAAAAGGACGGGTTCTATGCCGATGCCGCGGTCACCGTGGCGGTGGGCGAGGTCAGCCAGACGGCCGGTGCGTTGGTGCGCTGCGCCGAGAGCGCCTTCCGGCTGGCGGCCCGGACCGCCACTGCGGGCAGCCGGGTCTACGACATCGGCCGCGCGGTGGAACGGGAGACCCATCGCTGCGGCTTTCACGTGATGCGGGAACTGTGCGGTCATGGCGTCGGGCAGACCATTCACGAGCCGCCCAGCATTCCCAACTATCACGACCAGCGATTCCACACGCGCCTCACCGAAGGGCTGGTTATCACCATCGAGCCGATTATCGCGGCGGGCACCGGAAAGAGCGTCCTCCAGCAGGATCGGTGGACCATCCGCACGGCCGACGGCAGCCTCTCGGCGCACTACGAACACACCGTGGCGATCACCAAGGGCCAGCCGATTCTCCTGACCGCGGCGTGACTAAGTGCTCCATTTCATAAGAGTCCGCCGGCAGCCAGACGTACCAGACCACCGAGTTCCACGGCCAGGGCAGGTACGCGTACGCCGTCAGCCACAAACCCAGGTCGCCCAGAAGAACGAGAAGACGCCAATGCTGTAGGAACGCCAGCACCGGCCGATCCATCCTGTTCCCATCTCGCGCACGGAGCGAGTCATCAGGAGGGCCTCCGCGAAGAGCAGCACGAGCAGGGGGTCGACCTGGTAACGTCGATCTACCTCGCCGCGGCAGCCGGCGCTTATGTGGTCTGGGAGTTCGCCGGCGTCCCGGCCTTCTCGAAATGGCGAGCTGGCCGCGTTGAAAGCGCATTGCCAGGCCGGACTACTCGGCCGGCTGCGCGTGACGGATTGGGCGCTGTTGAACTCCAGGCGGCACGCCTGGCAGGTGCGCAGGTGTCGGTCGATCGCCTTCCCGCGGTCCGGCGAAAGATCGCCACCCCGGCAGCGGGCTAAGGACTCGATATCAGGATGAATTGGCTTGCCCCTCCACCAGAAAAGAGCATACCGTATCCGCCAAGCCCATCGCCATCCACTTGTTGCGGGAGGGCCGAAGCTTCTGATGAACCCGGGCCAGCAGCGACCCGACGGTGCCCAGCCGCAAGTCCATCGCATCGGCGATTTCCTCGTAGCCCAATCCGCCTGCGCGGAGACGGAGGCAATGCAACTCGCGCCCCGTGAGCGCAGCCGCGATTTCCGTGGCCAACTCGCGGCACTGCAGGAGTTTCTCCGGGTTCTGGTTCTGGTCGGCGATGCCTTGCATGAGGTCGCTCGATACCACCTCCAGTTTCCCCGCTATGGATTTCAGGCGGTCCAACAGATAGTTGTGGAGTACCTGGTAGAGCCAGGCCCGCGGGTTTTCGATGTGCCGGCCATACCTGCGCTGGATAAAGTAGCGGAGGTAGGATTCCTGCACGGCATCGTGCGCTTCCTCCTGGTTCCGGGCCATGGACGCGGCATACTTCAGCAGGCAAGCGCTGTAGCGTTGATACAGGTCCACAACTTCGGCCTCGAGCTCGTGCCCATGGACGCCGGCTGTACTAGGTGAGGGTCCACTCAATGCCATAACTCAGATCCTAAGCGCACCCTCGGCGGCAGGTCCATTATCACTTTGGTCGCTACCGTACCGTAAATGTTTCCTTAGTTGGCACCAGGTTAAGCATGACCGTTATCAGGCGATTACCCGGGGTAACCAAGCTGGACGGCTTAGAAGAAATGCGCGCCCTCGTTCTTCTCAACGGCGAGGGAATTTGCTATGACGCGAAAAGGCCGTTCGATGTGTGGACAAGCTGCCGTAATGATAACGCTGTCACTGATACCAACGATTGCAATGATCGGCCTCGTGGTGGATCTGGGTTACGCAAACTACGTCAAGCAGAATTGCCTGACAGCGGCCCAATCGGCGGCCATTGCGGGAGGCATGGCGGCCAAGGGCCGGACCATGACTTGCGGCACGGGCTCCAGATCGGA
>Ga0209517_10010086_pt1 | contig 10611 bp, 12 predicted proteins | sample PeaSoiMetSII2010_FD_187695 | JGI IMG/M metagenome (GOLD analysis project Ga0209517, IMG submission 187695) | Peat soil microbial communities from Weissenstadt, Germany - SII-2010 (SPAdes) (version 2) | ecosystem: Environmental > Terrestrial > Soil > Wetlands > Peat | place: Germany... | reverse complement strand
TTGCACTTTGGAAAGGTATCCCATGGGGAAAGGGTAACACTAGCTATAACACTAGTCAAGTACAAAATGCGAAAATTTCACAGCTTCTCCGCCTTTCCGTTCGTTGCCGATTCCTTCCCCTCCTCTGCGCAGGCCGGAAGGCTGCGCCTTATGGCCTGCGCAAAGGAGGTTATGATGGGAGCGCATCCCCCGGAAAGGCGAAGCCTTTCCGCAAGTCGGGCGGCGAAGCCGCAGGTCGTCATTGAAGGAACCGATCGCAATTTGGACAGGCTTTGGAATGCGCTACGCCTACGCCGCTCGGGTCCAGCGGGCTGCTGCGTAGGGGTCATGTCCGTGGTCCCGTTTCATTCTTGTCCGTCGTTATCGACGGATTGAGGCCGCCCCCCAATCCGTCGATAAGGGAGGTCGAGGGCGGTAGGGCCCATGGCCCCGCGCCTCTATGCCGCGCGCGGCTGGACCCGGGCGGCGTAAGGGTAGGGCTTGCCCTACCCTCGTCTGGACCAGCAGAAACGCGGGGACGGCAAGCCGCCCCCCTACGGCGGGCCGGTTATCGACGGATTGAGGCCGCTACACTTCCCTTGACCTGTGCAATGGGAAGTAGTAACGTCCCCGGGGCTAGGGGGAGAGAATGCGTCTGGCACAGAAACTAGTCATTGTCCTTTGCAGTGGCTTTGTCGCACTTGCTTTTGCGGGGTATTTTTGCGGGAGAGGTACCGTGACTGCCGCGACAGCTCCCGGCGTAAGAAGCGGCCTCACGCCTACCCCTCCGCTAGGGTGGAACAGCTACGACGCCTACTCCGGAGACGTAACGGAGGCAGAGGTCAAAGCCAACGCTGACTACATGGCCGCACATCTGCGCAAGTATGGCTGGCAATACATCGTGATGGACGCCGACTGGTATTTCCCTCATCCTAAAACCGACGAGACCCAGGAAAAATGGGAAATAACAATGGATGGCTACTGTCGCTTGTTGCCCGCACCCAACCGCTTTCCCTCCTCCGCCGGGGGCCAGGGTCTCAAGCCATTGGCTGACTATATCCACAGCAAAGGACTGAAATTCGGCGTTCACATAATGCGGGGCATCCCCAGGGCCGCGATGAGGAAGAATCTCCCCATTTTCGGCACTGCGGCGCACGCCCAAGACATTGCCAACCAAAGGAACACTTGTGAATGGTCAACCTTGATGTACGGTGTGGATACATCCAAGCTGGCTGGGCAGGCTTATTACGACTCGTTGGTGGCGCTTCTGGCCAAGTGGGGAATTGATTTCATCAAGGCGGATGATATGAGTATGGGCAGGAACCCTCAGGGAGAGACTTATCACGCGCCTGAGATCGAAGCGCTCAGCAAGGCCATCGACAAGTGCGGTCGGCCGATCGTTTTAAGCCTCTCCCCAGGACCCGCTCCACTCAATCATGTCGATCATCTTAGAAGGTATTCGAACCTGTGGCGCATCTCGAATGACATGTGGGACAATTGGAGAGAGCTAAAAGAGCACTTCAAACTCTGCCGGGAATGGATTCCCTACATCGGTCCTCGTCAATGGCCGGACGCCGATATGCTTCCGTTCGGGCGCCTGTGCATTCGTGATTTTCGAGATCCTGAGCGGCAATCGCGTTTCACTCATGACGAGCAGACTACGCTGATGACTCTTTGGTGCGTTTTCCGTTCGCCGCTGATGATGGGGGGAGACCTTCCCACCCTGGACTCGTTCTCCGAGTCCCTGCTCACCAATCAGGAAGTCCTGAACGTTGACCAGAACAGCTCGGGAAATCGTGAATTGTTCGTGAGGGGCGATCAGATTGCCTGGACCGCGGATGTTCCGGGCTCACGCGAGAGATATCTGGCGGTATTTAACCTCAGTGATGGGTCTCCTGCCGCCGTCGAGGTTCAATGGAAAGAGTTAGGCCTGAGCGGGAACTGCGCGGTGAGAGATTTGTGGCGGAAAACGGATGTCGGAACCTATCGGGATAGGTTCGCTCCGAAGCTGAGTCCGCACGGTGCAGGATTGTACAAAATCAGGCCTGTTAGCTGAATCTCGGAGCCCCGGGGAGTGCCGGTTCGTACTGGAAAGCTTACGCGAGGTCTGTCGTTGCAAGACAGAGATCAAGCGGCGGGGTCTCGTGCCCGAGGAGCGGCTGCGCTTGCACCAGAAGCATGTCCAGTCGGTGACGGCTTCCCTCCGCTCTTGGTTCGAGGCTCAGTTCGCGGAAAGGAATTTGGAGCCCAACTCGCGGCTGGAGGAGGCCATCAGTTATTGCGTGAAAACTTGGTGACCATATCTGGAGGGGTTGGAAGGTCGATCCCTTGCTGAACCGCACAATTCTCGTACGATCCGAAATCGCATCTCGTAGACAATTGAAAGCCCACGAGGAATATTGTGTCCGCTCAGGGATCGTGTCGCAACATGTTCAGGGATCGTGTCGCAGCCTGTGGAAATGTTCAGGGATCGTGTCGCAACCGGGGCGAAGACACACTAAACGGGCTGCCGCAAATGGCTCGCAGCCAACCCCAAAATACAAACTAGTTGCCCTTGAACGGGGTTGCCCGCACCGTGTGCAACGAACAACCCGCTCAAGGGATGCCTTGCCTCAACCAACCTCTAGAGCGCAGCGATGGCCTCATCTTCTGCCAACTCCCACGCTTGCGCCAGGGGGATAGACTCAATTACATCGCCTGGCTGGTTCATTTCTCCGACACGCGGGCCAGCGATCCGGCGAAGCGCCTTTACTGAAATTCGCAGCCCACTTTGAAACTCGACAGCGTTCGCAGGCGCAGCGCTCTGGCGCTTGCTGACAGGGGATCGCCGCTGATTGCTCGCCCAATAGCGACGGTCCTCACAATCCCGCGCTAAGTCTTCAGCGAACACGATCTCTATTGGAGCGAGGCTCTTTTCTTCGGCTGCCGTTTTCACTCGCTCGAATGCCTCGACCGTCATAATGCGAGGCCACAACCGCCGCCAGGGTGCACGCTCGGCAGGTGCTGCATAATCATCGGCAAGTAGCTCTCTAGCTTCATCGTCGCCCAAGACGATCACCTCACCAAACTTGTAAATGCCGGCGTGTGCCAAGGTCTCCGTAACAGCCAAATTCTCAGCCCGCACAATGTAGGGCTTCCCGCCCTTCGGCCTTCCCATAAAACGGCCTGCCCACTGCTCGCTTTGCGACCCAACATCTTCGGGCAGCGAGCCAAGCAGCATCTCGAACCTTTGCGAGTCAAGACCATCTGGGGGAAGTGCAAGCGCAAGCGTCCCCACGGCATCCGCCAGGTCGGATGTCTGCTGCGCACGGCCCTTCAATAGTTGGCGAAGCAGCGTGACTGCCGCATCTATCTTTGTGTCGGTCTCGGCCCGCGCACACACAAGCGCCGCCGCTTTCCTTTGGACATCGGTCCGCGCGTTTATCTCAGCGGTGCTCGGATTCAGTTTTGCGATGGCTTGCTCTCGCGCTGTGGCGGCCTCCTCATAACCCTTTAGGGTTTCCCGATGGGCGCCGATCTCCATGCGTTTGTGAATGAGGTTCTCGTGAATAATCGCATTGCCGCTGCTAGAGATGTCGCCATCCTGCAACCGGATAGCGTCCGCGTCTAACCGTGCCAACACCCTTTCTTCCCCTGCCTTCATTCCCGCAATTCGTTGAATCTCAGCGCGCAGATGTGCCTCCCTCACAAGTGAAGCGCGGCTCCGGGTGCTAAATGCCGCGTCCATCGGCACCTCTGCCTGGTGCGTTTCGTTGTCCTGCGTCATAGCTTGCGCGCCCATGCTCTCCTCGACTTTCTTCCGGCCAAAGTTAAACAATGGTTGCGATCTCCTCTCGCCATCCCTGGAGCAGATAGGGGTTGGACTTGCACAGCTCGCTGAGAGCCATTGCGAGGGAGACATGATTCTCTCTCGCGTAGGCGTTCATTTCGGAGGCCAATATCGCTGATACGCCTCCCTCTGGAATTGCGCCCTGCGCCGGCACGGTGTCGGAGCAGTATTCGACCCAAAGCGAGGGATTCTCCCGGATGAGCCCGGTAAGCGCCTCGCCCATGGGGAGTCCGCTTGTTTTCGCGTACTCTCTCACTCCTTCAGTGAATATGCGCCTGATGGCCTCTGCTCTGGTGCTCCCGGTATAAACGTTTCGTGGCATCTTATCCTCTCCCCAGCTTGGATTCCGACCGCTGCCAGCGCAGCGCTTATTCGCCCTCGCCGTCCTCTTCTCCCTCCTCAGGGAGAATCGCCCGTTCCGTGGGAGTAGTCTCAGGCACCGGAAGACTGTTCGCGCGTCCGGTTGGAGAGTCCGGCGAGTACCGCAACTTTCCGTCTAATTCCAGCAATTCTTCAAGTGGCGTCATGCCTTCCCTCCAATCCGGGCTTGCAGCCAAAGGCCCAAGCGGCCCCTCAAGTAGAAAATTTTATTCCGCGTCAGCTTGACGAACGGCGGCCCTTGACCCGCTCTCCGCCATGCGCACAGCGTCCAACGCGAAACTCGCAGAAATCGGCTAACTTCAAGACCCGTCAGCAAGTCGGATTCAGGCAGGCTGAAATCCCGGAACTGTACTTTCGCCAGGAGTCCAAGTTGCGCCAATCGTAATTCGACACCGGTCCGCATCGCCTTCTTTCCTCCAGGTGGACTCTCAGTACCTCGAAGCGGTGTTACACCGCTTGTTTTCGCCTCCTGGCGATTTCCAAGGCCATTCCTGAGAGCCACCGGCAAAACGGATTGCCGTTTTACAGGCCAGCGCCGATTCTTGTCTCGCTCGCGATGCTCCGCGTTGAGATAGATTTGGTTCGACCGTCCCCGCTGGAATTCCTGTTGGCATGGGCACGCGCATATCACCAGTCGGCTCCCGCGTCACTTTTCTCCCGCTTGCGGTGGCTGCCACCAGAGCACGCGGCCCAAGATGGAATGACCCGGAAACAACCGCAACTCCTCGCCGACCCGAGCCCGTACTAACTTCGCATCAAAAGTGCGACCGTGCTGTGTCTCCTTTTTTAGCTTCCAAGCGTCGGTCGCCATCTGAGCCACCCACCGGCCAACGGCGTTCTCTGGATGCCCTAAATGATCTGGGGGCCAGAGCACTCCCCTTTGTTCAAGTCTCTCCAGGATGGCATACCAAACGCCGTGCTCTGCTCCCTGCTTGCCGGCGAGCCGCAGTATTCCCGCATGCAAACCGGCGTCCAGGCGCGGATCGCCTGGCTTCCCCTGACCAGTTGACTCGATCAGTACCTTCGCATCGAAAAATGGTTCGAGGTCGGGCCTATCGATCTCTGATCTGTCCAGGAATATAGTTGTCCCTTCGGGTTGGATCGGCCCGTAGGCAGGCCCATCGACAGTCCAGTAGGCAACAGACTCAGGATTAAGAACGAACCTTGCGTCCACGGTGATGGTCTCACCTGTAATGTCGAATCTCTGTCCGATCTTCTGGAGGCGAGGTACCGCAACTGTTCGACCTTTCGGAGGCTCGGTTCCCCTTTCTTTCAGAACGCTCACTGCCGCCGAAAGCATCGCATCTCTAGAGAATCCAGCCTGTTCCCAAAACCATAGATTCTCAGGGTAAGGGGCCACGTTGCCGAGCTGTGTGTATGACTCGGGAGACGGGAAACTCTGCCCGCTCTCCGATTCCCAGTCCGAGATCGCTGGCTGAGTGACACCAACCAGCTCGGCAAACTCCTTCTGCGTTTTCTTAAGCTGCGACCGTAGCGCGAAGATCCTTCCGGAAATCTCCAAGCGGCTCATCATATTTTCACCTTGACAAAGCAATCTCTGTCCATGCAATATAAGTATGCTGATATTTAATCAGCGTTGCTATGTCTGATTTGAGGACAACTCGCGACGCCTCGGCAGATTCACTGGACGTGATTCTCCGCCGCGCACTGAAGGCTGCTATGGTATCGCGCGGCTTCGATGAAAACGATCTCGCTAAAGAACTCAGCGTCCGCTCGGGTCGCGCGATCAACGCAGGGCTAATACACGTATGGAGAGCCGAGAGCAAACACAGGTGGCATCTTCCCGCCGACCTGGTCCCCATTCTGTGCGAAATCCTCAATGACGATAGCATACAACGCTTGCTCTTAAGCGACAAACTGAGGGACGCGCTTGAGCTTGGCGAGGATGCTAACCGGGTGGTTTCAAAACTCACGCGTGCCTTAAAGGAACCGCGAAGGCGGTCAAAGCGATGAACGAATCAGAATGGCCGACAGTTGAAGAGGTAATGAACTTCGAGCGCATCTCGCGCATGGAAGTCTATCGCCGGATGCAGCCCGGAGATCCCCGCGCGCTGATTTGGAAGAACAGGGAACATGGCCAGCAGGGAAGGCTGATTAACCCGCATAGCATGAGTTTCGACGCACAGCAGCGCTGGAGGACAAAGCTTCTCGAAACTGCCGATGCGACCGAAGGCGAGCCCTCGCAGCTCGGCCTGCTCCCGCGAACCGCTGTAGACGATCAAATCGAAGCCCTCAAGCTCCCACGCTCAGAACGCGATGTTGTCTTACGCCGCTTTCGGATCACCACGCTTTTTCTCAACTGCAACTGGAGGGCGCAGGGATACTCCTCCAAGCGTGAATTCTTGCAGGCCATCGCAAACCGGAATGAGATTTCCCCTCGGACAATCCAGCGTTGGGTTGAAACGTGGCGGCAGAGTGAGAACCTGTTAGACCTGGCGAATGACGACCCTGGCCCGATGCCGGGAACGGGCGTAGTCCTTGACGCGGACATGCGCGGGCATCTGATAGACTGTTATCTAATTCAGAAACTCACTCTCAGCCAATGTTATCGCTCTCTGATTAACTATCTTGAGGGCAAGCAGAACACGCCCGGATGCCGTGTCGCGCACATCTACCGCCTTCCCAGCCGCGCCACAGTTGAGCGTTTTCTTCGTTCGCTCAACTCCATCAACCATGCCGCGCGCGAAGGCCCTGACGCGCTGAAAGCCGCCTGCGGCCACATCGACCGCTCCTATGCTGATCTTGCACCGCTCGAGCGTGTCGAGTCCGACGAGTGCAAGCTAAACCTGTTCTCTTACGATCCCCACCGTTGCGTGAATCGCCGTGGGGAGCCCTGGATTCGCCGCTACTGGCTTCTGACCTTCTACGATGCGCGGTCCATGTACCCGCTGGTTTGGGCGCTCTGCGAAGGCTCTGAATACGAACTCCGGCATGGGATTGCCGTCGAGGATGAGATTAACCTCTTTGTCGAGCTGGTCCGCGCCTTCGGCGTCCCCAAGGCGATCCACTCTGACCGTGGCCGCTTCCGAGGCAAAGTGTGGGGTGGGGAACCTTACCAACAGCGCATCGATAAAGAATTCGCGCCTGCCGATGGCATCCTTCAGCGCGTGGGCCAGCTTGTGGGGTATGAGAACGGTATACGGCACGATATGCCGCGCGTCCACAATCCGCGCGGGACGCGGTTAGAGCGCTTTCACAAGTGGGTTGCAGACTGGTTTCGCGGGAAGCCCGGATGGATTGGAGCCAACACGCGCGAACGCAAGATGACCCGAGGCGATGAGGATGCCGCACTGCACAAGCAATGGTGCGTCGGCAAGCTCGCTCCTGGCGCGCCTTCGCCGCTGCTGACCAAGGATGACGTCTTGGCCGAAGTCAACAAAATGATGGAGGCATGGCGCGAACACAATTCCGAGGGGACGGACATGAACGGCCTGACCCCGCACGCGGTCTTTGTCCAATGCGCCCCGGCCTGCGGCTTCCCGCGAATCTCCGAAGAGCAGCTTGCAGTTGCCACAGCGCAGCATTTCGAGAATGAGCGTATCGAGATAGGCGGAATTATCGAGCTTCGCGACGGTACGCGCTATTCCCATCCGCTCCTGATTCCGCTTGCGGGCCAGAAACGTGAAGTTGTCCGCCTGCGCCATGACCATTCCTTTGTGACCGTGCTCCCCGCTCAAAAAGGCGAAGAGAGCATCAAAGCTCCTCGCCGTACGCGCGTGGGAGCGAACGATCCTGATGAGCTGGCCCGCCAGATGGAGTTGCAGAACCGAGTCCGCAAGATTGCGGGCACAACCGTGAAGCCCTTGGAATACGATCCCGGCGCGCAATTCGAGGACGCCAACGCCGCTCCTGAGCAGCCGAAAACGCAGGTGATTCGCCCGGAAGAATTCATCACCGGACAGGCAGACCCCGCGCCGGGAAAAGAAATTGGCAGCGTCGAATTCCTCATGGAAAACGACCGGTATAAGCGCCGTGTGAAGCCCATGACCTTCGCCGATTTGGAGTACTGACCTATGCGTGACATGGTTCTCCGTGCTCTGCGCATCCGCCCGGAACTGGCAACAATGTTGCTTCGGCGCGGTCTGTTCACTCCCGAGGAACGGGCAGAATTTCTCGAGTCCTTCCCGAAGGGGAGCAAGGTGTTTTCGGCCCCAACGCTCGGCCCCGTGCAATTCGCAACCCTGCTCGCTCAAGGCGACACACACTTGGCCGCGCGCGCCGTGCTGCGCAATGCCGTCCGCCCCAACGAACTTCAATGGCTTTACCGCCTGCTGCGCTTTCAGAAGCCGAGTGAGAAGCGCGATGAACTGACGCGCGTTGTGGAACGCGCTTTGGAAGGGAGAAAAGGGAATGTCCGAAAATCTAGCTGAAACGCCTCCACCGGCCGCCCTGGTCAACTCAGTTGTCAAGAACCTCTGCGCCCTGGCCGCGCGCGCCTGGAGCAAGCGCTGGATCATCACTTTCACAGCGCCCACGGGTGTGGGGAAAACCACCGCTGTAGACTACGCCGAACGGACGCTCGGCTTTGACCATCAGGTGATTCGATGCAAGCAAATCACCACGCGCTATACCCTGCTTCAAGCCCTGGCCCTGGCTCCCGGCGAAAAGTGGAATACGCATGGCCGCAACTGGATGCGCGCTGCGGACCTTTACGACCGCGCCGTAGAGCGAATCCGCCAGCGCCCTTATCTTCTCATCATTGACGAGTCTGACCGCCTACGCTTGGACTGCTTTGAGATTCTGCGGGACTTCTGGGATGAGGCCAAGCTCCCCATGCTGCTGGTAGGAAATGAAATCCTAACCGAAAAGCTCAATCGCCAGCATGAGCGCCTGTTTCGCCGCATCCGCGTCCGGTTCGAGCAGCGCCCACTTCGCGAGGCAGACCTTCGCAAGGTACTAGAAGTCATGAGCTACACGATAGCCGATGACGAGTTTGCTTTCCTTTGGAAATTGGTGGGAGGCTCGCCGGGATTCGCGGAAGCCCTGCTCGAAAACGCCAACGAAATTGCCGCTTCGCAGGGAGCGAAACGGGGAATCGAAGCATTGGAAGGCGCTCTGCGATTCTTCCCCACGCTCAGAGCAGCCGCATAAGTTTTGTAAGTCGGGGCGGCTCGCTGCTTGAAGCGGGCAGCCCCTAACCCACAAAGGAGGGATAAACTCCCATGAAGGCTAAGAAGATAATACCAGAGAAGAACGAGCAGCCCAATCCGCCGCCCGCACCGCCTAACCAGGAAAAAAGAGACGAACTTGCACCTTGGCAAAAAGAGATCGTTGCTTTGGCCGAGGCCCGCCTGAGCGTCGAAGGAGAACATGACGTCATTTCGGAGATGCTCCGAAGAGCCATCGGGCTATCCAGGATCGTGGAGGATTTAGCTTTATGTGGACGTGAAAGTGAGCTATCGCTGAGTGCTCTGGCTAGGGTCATGCAAGTCATTCAAGAAGATATTTATGTAGCGAGATGGATCGCTGATGGAAGGCCGCTCGACCACGAGTGGTTCTAACTTGATCGCGGGGAGGCTGGGTCACCCGATCCAGCCTCCCGCCGCCGCCCGCCGATACAATATCCTGAAAACTCAATAAATGGTCATGTGAACTTCCCATGATGACACTGTCACGCGATGTGAACATGTGAACTTATCATGAACACGCGAGAACGGCTCTACTCGCCTGCAGGTCGCGCGATGGCTGAAAGGCTTGAAAACTAACCACTTTCAAAAACTAGGTTACACTGATTTTGCTATCTGTCACTTTTTAGGTTACACAGATTTTCGGCCCTGCCGACCTTTTTTAGCCTCGGTTACAGGAATAAGTCCAGCCGCATCAATCGCCTACGCGCGCTCGCCCTTTTTTTGGCCCATCAGGTTACGGCCTAATTGCAACTCGCGCTAGTTATGTCCTTTGTTTTCACTAGAAGTGTTGCAGGTAGCGTGTAACCTTGACGCATCTTGCGACACGATCCCTGAGCGCCTTCAAAATTCTCCCGCTCCTAGAATCATAGACTTACAGCCCTCGCTACGGCTCTCCAAGACACACCAAGCGACACGATCCCTGAGCAGCTATAAATATGGTGGAGGCGGGGGGAGTCGAACCCCCGTCCGAAGAGCCGAACGGTCAGGAGACTACATGCTTGTCTCGTTCGCTTCCTGCATTCGCCGACGGCCCTAAGGAACGGGCAACAACGAACCGCCGGCTAGCCTCAATTCCGCCGTAGCGGATCTTGCCCGAAGCCCCGAGGCGGTGGACCCCGAACCAGCCCGCCAATCGACGCCTCACATCCCTTATGCGGGCCTGAGGGAGGAGACGGCTACCTAATTAATTAGGCAGCATAGGCATACTGCGTGTTGGCAGTTGTCTTTGTCCCACGCCGATCACGGGTGGTGTGGACCCCCGGCATGCCTCCT
>Ga0209517_10010085_pt1 | contig 10612 bp, 7 predicted proteins | sample PeaSoiMetSII2010_FD_187695 | JGI IMG/M metagenome (GOLD analysis project Ga0209517, IMG submission 187695) | Peat soil microbial communities from Weissenstadt, Germany - SII-2010 (SPAdes) (version 2) | ecosystem: Environmental > Terrestrial > Soil > Wetlands > Peat | place: Germany: Weissenstadt... | reverse complement strand
TTTGAGCCGCTGGGCGCGGAGTATGGGCAGAAAGCGCTGCGCGATGTGGGTTGGGATGGGAAGACGCCGGTGCTGGTGGTGTGTCCGATCAATCCGTTTGAGTGGCCGGTGAAGGCGTCGGTCACGAAAGCCGCGCTGCACAGCCTGACCGGCGCATACAAAGAGAGCCATTATCGCGGCCCCTACTTTCATCATGCCGGGCCGGAGGCGGACCGCGCCTACGAACATTATCTGAGTTCGATTGCCAATGCAGTGGCCGCGTTCCGTCAAAAGAAGAATGTGTTTGTAATTATGGCCGCAACTGAGCGTATGGATGCCCGGCCTTGCCGGCGTATCTCGGAGAAGCTGGGCGGCGTTCCGATGCTGACCTCGGACGACTACAACATGTACCAACTGGTCGGCATTCTGCGCGCGTGCCGCATGATGGTGTCTTCGCGCTATCACGGAATTGTGACTTCGATGCCGGCGCTGGTGGCGTCGGCGGGGATCACGATGGATGAGCGCATACGAAATCTGATGAACGAGCGCGGACATCCGGAGCTGCTGATGAACGTAGACGATCCGGACCTGGAGGCGCGGACTTTGGCGGCGCTCGAAACTCTGGATCGCGACGGCGAGCGGATTGCCGACGGCATCGCGCGCACCGTGGTGCGGAATTTGAAATTGATGGCGCGCATGGGCGTGTATTTTGAAGAAGAAGTGCAGCGGCGGTATCCGGAGTTTCCCACGCGGCGCGGAGAGTGGAGCTGGGAGGACTATCTGCCGCCGATGAGTGGCGGGCTGAAGGAACTGGTGAAAGCATACGGGTAGCCGCGACGAAAAGCAGGTCCTTCCCCTTCGACGAGCTCAGGGTCAGGATGACAATTCTGAAGGAGATTACAAGTTCAGAAGTACCGATGATTTTTCTTGACCAAATCTTTGCGAGTCTGGAGCGCAGCGGCGACGCGGTCGTGCTGCAGGAACTGCGCGACGGACAGCCGGTTCCTCTTACCGCGCGGCAGTTGCTCTCTCAGGTACAAGTGGCGCGGGCTTATCTGCGGCGCTTGCGGCTGAAGAAAGGCGACCGGTGCGCGTTGCTGGCGCACAACTCAATGCAGTGGGTGGCGATGGATTTGGCCATCATGGCGGAAGGGCTGACCGTGGTGCCGCTGTATACGCGGCAGGCGCCGTCCGAATTGGTCGCGATGATGAAAGATTGCTGGCCCTCGGTGATTGCCTGCGGCGAGCAGTCGCTGGCCGATGCGATCGTGGAGGCATGGCCGGAAGCGCCCCCGTACTTCTGCTTCGAAAATGTTTTCCTGGCGGGACGCGGGCCGGTGGAGAATCCTGCGCTGAAGGTCGCCGAAGAAGATGTGGCGACCGTCATCTACACCTCGGGCACGTCGGGCGAGGCCAAGGGTGTGATGCTGAACGCGGGCAACATCGGGCACATGCTGGGCTGCACTGCGGCGCGACTGGACCAACTCATGAAGACGCGTCCGGGGCAGGACGCCGTGTTTCATTACCTTCCGCTGTGCTTCGCGGGCTCGTGGATCATGATGCTGACCTGCCTGCTGCGCGCGAGCAAGCTGACCTTGAACACGGATCTGGGGAAGATTGCGGCGGAGATGCGGCTGGCGGCGCCGGATTATTTTCTGAATGTTCCGGCGCTGCTCGAACGCATGCGCAAAGCGGTCGACGAGCAGCTTTGGAAGACGGGCGGATTCCCCTTGAAGGTCTACACCAAGGCAAAGGGTGCCTGGGTAAGGCGGCAGGAGGGCAAAAGCCGCGCCGGGGACGGACTTTGGCTCGGGCTGGCGAATCGGCTCGTGTTTCCCACCATTCGCAGGAAGATGATCGGCACCATGCTGCGCGCGCTGATTTGCGGGTCGGCGCCGCTGAGCGTGGAGACCCAGCTCTTTTTCATGCTGCTGGGCATTCCGGTTTTGCAGGTTTATGGACTCACCGAAACCACGGCGATCTGCACCATGGATGATCCGGATGCGCCGGTGATTCCGGGGCGCGCGGGGCCGGCGATTGCGGGCGTGGAAATGAAGATTGCAGAAAATGCCGAAATCGTGGTGCGTGGGCCGAATATTTTTCCGGGATACTGGAGTCGTCCCGACGAAACGGCGAAGGTGCTGCGCGACGGCTGGTTTCACACTGGCGATCAGGGCGAAGTGGACGCAGACGGAAACTGGAAGATTGTGGGCCGCATCAAGAACCTGATCATTCTAGGGTCGGGGCACAATATTGCACCCGAACCGATTGAAGATAAACTTCTGCACGAGCTGCCGGGGGCGAGCCAGGTTGTGCTCGTGGGCAACGCGCGCGGATATCTGGCGGCGCTGGTCACGGGCAAAGTGAGCGGCGAAGAAACGCAGGCGGCGCTGGATAGTGTGAATCCGGCACTGCCGCATTACAAGCAGGTGCGCGCGTTTCATCTGGTGGAGCAAGCGTTCACCATCGAGAGCGGGCTGCTGACGGCAAACGGAAAGCTGAAGCGTGACCTGATTGCCGAGCGGTTTCGAAACGAAATTGATGCGATGTACGAGTCTGCGAAAAACCCGGCGGCGGCGACGGTATGAAGGACTTCAAAGGGCAGACGCTTTCCTGGCAGATCGTGAATGGAGCGATTGAACTGGCGCTGCATCGCGATCCTTGCAACGAGATCGGGTCGCTCACGCTAGAGGAGTTGGAGAGATTTGCGACGGCCTTGCCCTTGCTGGCGAATGATGCGCATGCGCTGATTGTTCATTCGACCTTGAAGGCCGGCTTTTCGGCGGGCGCGGATTTGCGCGAACTGTTTCAGCGCGGGCAAGAGATGGAAAGAGGCGCGGCCCTGCGCGGAGTGCGGGAGTTCCTGGAGCGCATCCACTCCGTGATGAACGTGCTCGATGCGGCGCCGCTGACGACGATCGCGGCGGTGCACGGCGTCACGTTTGGCGGCGGGTTCGAACTGGCGCTGGTTTGCGACATTATGATTGCGGATCGCATGGCGCGATTTTGCTTTCCGGAATTGCGGCTCGGGCTGATTCCGGGATTCGGCGGGATTCCGCGGCTGAAGCGGGATTTGGGCAATGCGGTGGTGCGCGATCTGCTGCTCACCGGGCGCAGCTTCAATGTGATGAAGGCGCAGCAGATTGGCTTGGTGAGCCAGATTGCCGCCGAAGGCGAGGCGCTGCGCGTAGCTCGCGCTACGGCCAGCCAAGCGCTGAAATTCGATCGGTGCACGGCAGCGGCAGCGAAGGCGTTTATAAAGCCGATTCCGTATGCGGAATTGAAGCGAGAAATCGATATTTTCTGCGACCTTTATTCGCGTCCGGCCGTCGAAGAAGGGCTGCGCAAGTTTGTAGAGAATGAGGGCGTGCAGCCGTACTTGCCGTGAATTTGCAATTGGCGATTTGTAATTTGTAACTTGAAGGACGTCTCACTTATGTCAGCGCCTGCTTCCGATCACACACTCGACGAAATCCTGAATCTTGCCGCTTTGCATTTTAAGGTGCCGCGGGAAAAACTCACGCCCGACGACGATTTTTTCAAAACTCTGGGCATCGACAGTTTGCAGGCGCTCGATTTGCTGACGCGGCTGGAACATCACTTCTCGATTGAGTTGCCGGATTACGAACTGCAGGGCGTGTCGGATTTTCGGACACTGGCGAGTCGGATTCAGTCGCGGCTGTGAGTCTTTTTCACCACGGAGGCACGGAGACACAGAGAAAATCTCTTGATCTGTTCTTACCCGGTTGGCTGCTTTGTCGTCCTTCGCTGACGTTTCGTTCTGATAGACTTTCTTTTTTCTCTGTGCCTCTGTGTCTCTGTGGTGAACTAAGACTGAATGCTTGATCTTCGTCAATATGCCAGCCTCGGCGCAGCGCTAAGAGATGCGCTGGAGCGTTGGCCAAATGAAACCTGCCTGATTGAAGCCGATCGCGACCGCGAAAAGGTGCGGCTTACTTACTCCGACTTCAAGGAAATGGCGCAGCCTTTGTGCCGCGCGCTGGAAGACGCCGACTTCAAGCCGGGGGACCGGGCGGCGATCATCATGACGAATCAGTCGAAGTGGCTGATCTCGGCCTACTCGATCTTTTTCTGTGGCGGTGTGCTGGTTCCGCTGGATTACAAATTGACCGCGGTCGAACATCTGCAATTGCTGGCGCATTCGAAGGCGCGGTTTCTGGTGGTCGAATATTATTTGTGGCGGGCGATCGCGCAATCGCCGGAGTTCCCGAAACTCGCGGCTGAGATTGTGCTGGTGACGGAAGCGCCGGTGGGAGCGGATTTGCGCGGCGCCTACCGCTGGGAGGAATTCCGAAGGAAGGGCGAGCCGAGGTTCGTGGCGCGACAACGGGAAGACACGGCCTGCATCGTGTATTCGTCGGGGACGGGCGGGTGTCCGAAGGGATGCGTGCTCACTCACGACGCTTATCTGGAGCAGTGCGCTTCGCTGACCGCGTGGTATCCATTCTGGCCGGGCGTGCGCTATTTGAGCATTCTGCCCACCAATCACGCGATTGATTTCATGGTGGGATTTATCGGGCCGTTTGTTTGCGGAGCTTGTGTAGTCCACTTGCGAACGCTGCGTCCGGAGTTTGTGCGCGATGCGTTCGTGCGCTATCGCATCACCTATGTGAGCCTGGTGCCGATGGTGCTGAAAAACCTGGAACGCGGACTGCGCGCCAAGTTCGACGAACTGAAGCCCGGCAAGCGGTGGATGCTCGACCGGTTGATCGGGCTGAACAAAATGCTGACGCGAGGACGTCCGCGCGTAAATCTCAGCCGGCGTCTGCTGCCGCAAGTCCACAAGGCGTTTGGCGGAGAGCTGCGAGCGTTGATTGTCGGCGGAGCTTTTACGGATCCTTCTACGTTGCAGTTCTTCTACGATCTGGGAATTCCGGTGACCTGCGGATACGGGCTGACCGAGGCCTGCACGGCGGTGACGCTCAACGACCTGAAGCCATTTCGCGCCGACACGGTGGGCAAGCCGCTGCCGGGAAGCGAGGTGCGCATACTCAATCCCGATGGCGACGGGATCGGCGAGGTGGCGGTGCGCAGCCGCGCCATCATGTCGCACTATCTGGATGACCCGGAGCAGACGACGCAGACCATCGTTGAAGGCTGGCTGCTGACGGGCGATCTGGGGCGTTTTGATGGTGACGGGCGCGGGCACCTGCAGTTGGTCGGACGCAAGAAAAATATGATCGTCACCGTGGGTGGAAAGAATATTTATCCCGAGGACATTGAGGTTGTGTTTGATGGCCTACCGGTAAAGGAATTCTGCGTGTTTGCAGCGAATTATTTGTGGCCGCAGAAGTCGCTCGCGGACGAGACGCTGACCCTGGTGGTACGGCTGGAGCAGAACCAACCGTTCGACGATCGATTGCGCGAAGAGATCGTGGCCCGGAACCGGCGGCTGGCCGATTTCAAGCGCGTGGGCGGGTATCTGGTGTGGGAGAAGGATTTTCCGCGGACAGCGTCACTGAAGATCAAGCGCGGAGAGCTGGCGGCAGAGATTGGGGCGGGCGCGACGCGGGCGGGAGTGGTGGGGGTATAGCTGTCAGCTATCAGCTTTCAGCTATCAGTCGTATTGAAGAATCGCTGCGAGCTTCGAGCTAACCCTGAGACCTAACACCTAACACCTAAGACCTAAGACCGGAGACCTAACTTGTGAACGAAACTTTTCTTGCCATTATCAATCCGGCGGCGGGGGGCGGGCGTTGCGGCGGACGCGTGGGTGCAGCGCTTGATCGACTGCGTGCGGCGGGGCTTGCGATTGAGACGGTCGAAACGAGCGCGGCGGGGCAGGCGACGCAAATCGCGCGCGAGGCGTACGGGCGCGGGTTTCGGAAGTTTCTGTCGGTAGGCGGAGATGGGACCTCCTATGAAATCGTCAACGGGCTGTTCCCGGAGAGCGAGTCTCAGGCGAGCGGGTCTCAGGTCTCAGGTGTCAGGTCTCAGGAAGTTTCGCCTGAGAATGATCGGATTGCCACCTTGGGGTTTCTTCCGCTGGGCACGGGCAATTCTTTTCTGCGGGACTTCGAGGACTTAGCTTCGGGCAGGAGCAGTTTGGAACATGCGATGCAGGCTCTGGAGGCGCGGCGTTCGCGGCCTTGTGATGTTTTGCGGCTGGCGCACAAGGAGGGAGCCATCTACTACACCAATCTGTTGAGTGTGGGGTTTGCGGCAGACGTGGCGGCGCTGCGGCATCGGCGGTTTTTGGGTTTGGGGCAGTTCGGTTATCTGCTGTCGATCTTTTTCTGCTTAGCGCGGCTCGATCGACGGCCATTTCCGGTGCGGTTCGACGGTCAGCAGGAGTTTGACACGCGGCGCTGTTTGTTTCTGACATTTAACAACAGCAAGTTCACGGGCGGCACCATGATGATCGCGCCCGACGCGGCCACCGACGACGGATTGATCGAGTATGTGCGCTGGGGGCCGATTGGGCGGCTGGGGCTGATCCGGAACCTGGCGACGCTCTATGATGGCACGCACACCCGGCATCCGCTGGCGGAACGGCAAGCGGTTCGGCGGGTCGAGTTTCGACTTGATGGGCCGGTGGATGTGATGGTGGACGGCGAGGTGCTGACGCTGGAGTGCCGAACGATCGAAGTGTTGCCGGGCGCGCTGCGTGTCGTCGTGTGAAGAAGCGTTTTCGTAGAGACGCGGCTTGCCGCGTCTCCTCTAGCTGGCGGAGACGGGGCAAGCCCCGTCTCTACAGTCGTGATATAAAAACTCCATGTCGCAAGAGCGTAGAGAACGGCAAAAAGAGAAACTGGGGACTAAGACCTCGAGTCAGAAATGGCGGCGCATGGCGATCTATGCAGTGCTGATCGTGGCCGCGTTCGGGCTGGCCTACTATCTTGGCAACCGCAGCCAGCACAAGCATGATGCTTTCGCGCGGTGTCTAAAGGACCGCGGGGTGAAGATGTATGGGGCGTGGTGGTGTCCGCACTGCGTCGAGCAGAAAGAAGCGTTTGGCGCGTCGTTCGAATACGCTCCTTACGTGGAGTGCGGCATCAAGGGCCAAACGCAGGGGCAGGCGCAGGTTTGCAAGGACGAAAACGTCAACCACTATCCCACCTGGCAGTTTCCGCCTACCGGCGAACGAGTGGAACGCGTTTTCACTCTTGAAGAACTGAGCGACCGGACGGGGTGCTCGCTAAAGTGAGCGAGTGGACGAAGCGTCTGATGAGTCTGGTCGCGATTCTGGCAGTGTGTGGAATCGTGGTGTCGTCGGTGTCGCTGCAACATCATTACGCTACCTCCAAGACGGCATACTGTGACATCGGGGAGACGTTCAATTGCGACATCGTGAACCGGAGCGAATATTCGCGGATCTTCGGAATTCCGGTCGCGCTGATTGGAATGCTCGGATACGCCGCGCTGGCGGGGCTGGCGACTGTGTATCGCGAACGGCCGGAGACTCCAACGATGCTTTTCGGCGCTGCCAGCGCGGGCCTGGCTTTTGCTTTGTACCTGACATACATTGAAGGGCATGTGCTGGGAGTGTGGTGCATTCTATGTTTGAGTTCGCTGGCGTTGATCGCGGCGGCGACGATCTTGGCGGCGGTCATTTGGTGGATGAACCGGCGTCCTTCCCGTGACTATTAGTCAGACCGACTTGAGAAAACTGAGGTCTTTCCTTGGGATAACAACACACAGCTGCTAACGATGTGTTATCAGAGTCGTCCAACAGAGTTCGTCTATTCGGAAGTGTCATTTTAGGAGCGTCATTTTAGGAGTGTCTATGAATCTCCGCGGTTTGGTGGTGGGGTGTGTTCTGGTCGCAGCGCTTGCAGTCTCAGCGGCGGCGCAGCCGTACAACGAAGCGCAGTTCAAGGGAATGAAGTGGCGCGATATCGGGCCGTATCGCGGCGGGCGCGTGTTGGCCGTGACCGGAATTCCTGGCAGTCCCTTCACTTACTACTTCGGCGGCGTTGCCGGAGGCGTGTGGCGCACCACCGATGGCGGCGCAAGCTGGCAGCCGATTTCCGACAAGAGCATGATCTCGTCGATTGGCGCGATTGCCGTGTCGGAATCGAATCCAAATGTGATCTATGTCGGTACGGGCGAGTCCTGTCTGCGCGGCAATATCTCGTATGGCGATGGAGTTTACAAGACGACCGATGGCGGCAAGACGTGGCAGCATATCGGATTGAAAGATACACAGCACATTGCGCGCGTTTGGATCGATCCGCGCAACTCCGACCATGTGCTGGTCGCCGCGCTCGGGCACGCGTACGGGCCGAATCCGGATCGCGGTCTTTATCGCACCACCGACGGCGGCAAGACCTGGGACAAAATTCTTTATAAGGATGACAAGTCGGGCGCGATCGATCTGGCGGTCGATCCGCATAATTCGAACGTGATGTTCGCCGCGCTTTACCAGATCCAGCGCTCGCCGTGGGGTATGGAAAGCGGCGGCCCGGGCAGCGGATTGTACCGTTCGACCGATGGCGGAAATTCCTGGAAGCATCTCGAAGGCAAAGGACTGCCGGAGGGCATTCTGGGGCGCATTGGGGTCAGCGTTTCGGGCGCCGACTCGAATCGCGTCTACGCCCTCATCGAATCGAAGCAGAGCGGGTTGTATCGTTCCGACGACGGTGGAGAAACGTGGTCGCGCGTCAACGAAGACCAGCGGCTCACGCAGCGTGCCTGGTACTTCACGCATATTTTTGCCGATCCGAAGAGCGCGGACACGGTTTACATGCTGAACACCGGCGCGTTTCGCTCGACCGACGGCGGCAAGACGCTGGCCCTTCTGCCGGCGCCGCACGGCGATCATCACGGCTTCTGGATCGATCCGCAGAATCCGAATCGGATGATCGACTCGAACGACGGCGGGGCGACGATTTCGGTGGATGGCGGCAAGAGTTGGTCCACGCAGTACAACCAGCCAACGGCGCAGTTCTACCACGTCGCGGCGGACAACGACTTTCTTTACAAGGTGTATGGCGCGCAGCAGGACAACTCGACCATCGGAATCCTCAGCCGCACCGACGAGGGCTATATTGGCCGGCAGCACTGGTTCGATGCCGGCGGCGGCGAGAGCGGCTACATTGCGCCTGATCCGCGCGACTCGAACATTATTTACGCGGGGTCGGGTGGCGGCGAGGTTACGCGCCTCGATCGCCGCAGCAACCAGCAGCAGGACATTACGGTCTGGCCGGAGGATACCTCGGGGCACGGCGTCGGCGATCTGAAATATCGCCTCGGATGGACGCAGCCCATCGTCATTTCGCCGCATGATCCCAATGTGATCTACACCACCGCCGAGCGTGTCTTCAAGACCACCGACGAAGGCAAGACCTGGACGGCAATCAGTCCCGACCTGACGCGCAACGATAAGAGCAAGCAGGTTTCTTCTGGCGGTCCGCTGACCAAGGACAACACTTCGGTCGAATATTACGACACCGTGTTCACGATCGCGGAGTCGCCCGTGCAGAAAGACCTGTTGTGGGCGGGAACCGACGATGGCTTGATTCAGGTGTCGCGCGATGGCGGCAAGAACTGGACCAACGTGACGCCCAAGGGAATTCCGGAGTGGAGCCTGGTGAGCCTGATTGAGGCTTCTCCGCACGATGCGGGCACGGCGTATGCAGCGGTCGATACGCACAAGCTCGACGATTTCAAACCTTATATTTTCAAGACCGCGGATTTCGGGAAATCGTGGACCAAGATCACGAGCGGCATTCCGGATGGCGCCTACACGCACGCGGTGCGCGAAGATCCCGTGCGGAAGAACCTGTTGTACGCGGGCACGGAGACGGGGATTTACGTTTCGTTTGATGGCGGCGCGAAATGGCAGTCGCTGCAACTGGATTTACCGAACTCGCCGATCTACGATCTGATCGTGAAAAATGACGATCTGGTGGTGGCGACGCATGGACGCTCTTTCTGGATTCTTGACGACCTCACACCGCTGCGCGCAGCGACGACGCAAACGGCGACCGAAGCCGTGCTTTACAAGCCGCGGCTGACCTATCGCCTGCGCTGGCCCGATTTCTTCGAGCGGCGGCAACCGGTGGGCGAGAATCCTCCCACCGGCGCGATTGTTTATTACTACTTTCCAACCGCGCCGAAGGGCGTCGTGGCGCTCGAGTTTCTGGATGCGTCGGGGAAAGTTGTGCGGCGCTACTCCAACGAAGAGAAGAAGGAAGCGGAGACGCCGCCCGAGTGGCCCGACCAGCCGCCTCCCGTCGAGAAGATTCCGGCCGAGGTGGGCGTGAACCGCTTTGCCTGGGATTTGCGTTTGCAGGGGCCGACGCCGCTGGCGGGAGAGCCGGGCGCGGAATTCCGCAATCGTGGGCCGATGGTGCCGCCGGGCGCGTACCAGGTGCGGCTGACGGCGGAAGGGAAGTCGTACACGGAGCCGCTGGAGTTGAAAGCGGATCCGCGGGTCAAAGTGTCGGGCGACGATCTGCAAAAGCAGAGTGAATTGGGACGCAAGATCGTGGCGCAAGTGTCGGAGATTCACGAAGCGGCGGCGGCCATCCGCGAAGTGCGCGCCCAGGCTCGCGGACTGCAAAAACGTTTCGGTGACGACTCGCATTATGCTGCGCTGGTTTCGGCCACCAAGGACTTCGACAAGAAGAGCCTCGATCTGGAGTCGCAGTTGCTCCAGGTCAATTCG
>Ga0209517_10010083_pt1 | contig 10614 bp, 9 predicted proteins | sample PeaSoiMetSII2010_FD_187695 | JGI IMG/M metagenome (GOLD analysis project Ga0209517, IMG submission 187695) | Peat soil microbial communities from Weissenstadt, Germany - SII-2010 (SPAdes) (version 2) | ecosystem: Environmental > Terrestrial > Soil > Wetlands > Peat | place: Germany: Weissenstadt... | reverse complement strand
GGAAGAAGAAGGTGAGCAGCAGCGTGCGGATGTGGCTGCCGTCGACGTCGGCGTCGGTCATGATGATGATGCGGTGATAACGCGCCTTGTCGACGTCGAAGTCCTCGAGCCCGATGCCGGTGCCAAGCGCCGCGATCAGCGTGCCGATCTCCGCCGAGCCCAACATCTTGTCGAAGCGGGCGCGCTCGACGTTGAGGATCTTGCCCTTCAACGGCAGGATCGCCTGGAAGCGCCGGTTGCGGCCTTGCTTGGCTGAGCCGCCGGCGCTGTCGCCCTCGACGATGAAGAGCTCGGATCGGGCGGGATCGCGCTCCTGGCAATCCGCGAGCTTCCCGGGAAGGCTCGCGAGATCGAGCGCGCCCTTGCGCCGCGTCAGGTCCCGCGCCTTGCGCGCGGCCTCGCGGGCGATCGCGGCCTCCACCACCTTGCCTACTATCTTGCGGGCCTCGGCTGGATGCTCCTCGAACCATTGCTGCAGCTTGTCGCCGACGATGCTCTCCACCACCGGCCTCACTTCCGAGGAAACGAGTTTCTCCTTGGTCTGCGACGAGAATTTGGGATCGGGCACCTTGACCGAGAGGATGCTGGTCAGTCCCTCGCGCATATCCTCGCCGACCAGCGCCACTTTGTCCTTCTTCGCGACGCCGCCGGCGACCGCGTAGTTGTTGATGGTGCGCGTGAGCGCGGCGCGGAAGCCCGCCAGGTGCGTGCCGCCGTCCCGCTGCGGGATGTTGTTGGTGAAGCAGAGCATGGTCTCGTGGTAGCTGTCGGTCCACTCCATCGAGACTTCGACCGTGATGCCCTCGCGCTCGCCCAGGACCGCGATCGGCGCCCCATGGACGCCCGGCTTGGCGCGGTCGAGGTATTTGACGAACGCCTCGAGACCGCCCTCGTAGTGCATGGTGACGGATTTGGGCTCGACGCCGCGCGCATCCGTGAGGGTGAGCGTCACGCCGGAATTGAGGAAGGCGAGCTCGCGCAGCCGGTGCTCCAGGGTCGCGAAATCGAATTCGGTCTTGGTGAAGGTACGCTTGCTCGGCAGGAACGTGATCTCGGTCCCGGTCTTGGTGCCGGACTTGCCGTTGCCTTCGAGCCGCGGCGCGGGACCCGTGACCGCGAGCGGTGCCTCGGGCTCGCCGTCCTTGAAGCGCATGAAGTGCTCGTACCCGTCGCGGAAGACGTGCAGGTCGAGCCGTTCGGAAAGCGCGTTGACCACGGAGACGCCGACGCCGTGCAGGCCGCCGGACACTTTGTAGGCGTTCTGATCGAATTTCCCGCCGGCATGCAGCTGGGTCATGATGACCTCGGCCGCCGAGACGCCTTCCTCGTGGTGGATATCGACGGGGATGCCACGGCCGTTGTCGGTGACGGTGCAGGAGCCATCGCCGTTCAAGGTCACTGTGACGGTGTCGCAGAAACCGCCGAGCGCCTCGTCGATTGAATTGTCGACGACCTCGTACACCATGTGATGCAGGCCCGAGCCGTCGTCGGTGTCGCCGATATACATGCCCGGGCGCTTGCGCACGGCATCGAGCCCGCGCAGCACCTTGATCGAGTCCGCTGTGTATTCCTCGGCGCCGTGGCCGTTCCCGGTGGCCGGAAGCTCACTCATCTCTCACACGTGTCCTATCAGAGGTCGTCAAGCCGCTGCGAGTGCCGCATCGGCGACGGAAAAGAATTGTGCACGGCCGCCCAGCTCCTCGAAGAGCGCGGCGTCGGTGCCGGTAAGCCAAGCCTGAGCGCCTAGGCGCAGGATCTCGCCGAAGAGCGCGGCGCGGCGCGCGGGGTCGAGATGCGCCGCCACCTCGTCGAGCAGCAGAAGCGGCGCGCGCTCCCTGAGCGCGGCTTGGAGGCGCGCATGCGCCAGCACGATCGAGATCAGGAGCGCCTTCTGCTCGCCGGTCGAGCCCTCCGCCGCCGGCATGCCCGTTACGGCGTGGCGCACCACCAGATCGCTCCGGTGTGGGCCCAAGAGAGTGACGCCGCTCTCGGCGTCTTGCCGCCGCAGTTCCTTGAGCCGCGCGCGCATCTCGTCCTCGGCGCCGAGCGCCGGGAGCCGCTCCAGCAAGGCCTCGATCTCGCCCTTGAGCGCCAGCCGCGCCGCCGGGAAAGGTCCGATCGCCTCGGCCGAAGCCTGGTCAAGGCGCGCCACCGTCTCGCGCCGTGCCGCCGCGATCGCGATGCCCGTCGCTGCCATGGTCTCCTCGAGCGCCGCAAGCCAGCTCGCGTCCATGGGGCCGTCGCGCAAGAGCCGTGCGCGCTCGCGCATCGCCTGCTCGTAGCCCGAGACGCGCTGGGCATGCTCGGCATCGAAGCCGTAGACGAGGCGGTCGAGGAACCGCCGGCGCGCCGAGCCGCCCTCGACGAAGAGCCGATCCATCGCGGGCGTGAGCCACACGACGCCGAGGTGCCGGGCGAGCGCCGCCTGGCTCTTGGCATTTTCGCCGTCGATCAGCAGGACCCGCCGCTCGCTCGTGTCCGAGGCTTCTCGCCCGGTGCCGATATCGACCGCGCCGACCGGCGTCTCCAGGCTCGCATGGATCGCCCAGGCGCCGCCCGCGGGATCGCCGAGCGCGCCGTCGGGCATGCGCACCCGCCGGTCGATCTCGCCGAGCCGGGCGCGCCGGAGGCCGCGGCCGGGCGCCAGGAACGACAGTGCCTCCAGCAGATTGGTCTTGCCCGCGCCATTCGGGCCGAAGAGCACCACGGGCGCCGCCGTCACCTGGAGCCGCGCCGATCCGTAGCCGCGGAAGTCCGTCAACACGAGGCGGCGCACGGCAACCGCGCCGGATGCCGGCGCAAGCCCGCCCGCGGCGGCGTCGAGCGCCGTCCGGGGCAGAGCCAAAATGCCGTGATCGCCTCTCACGAGAGGGGAGCCTTCCTATGGTGACGCGGTTACGGGTTCAGACGCGCATCGGCATCAGCACGTAGAGCGCGCTGGTGTCGGTGCTGTCGCGCACGAGCGTGGGCGAGGCCGCGTCGGCGATGGCAAAGCGCGCGCCCTCGCCCTCGATCTGCTGGGCGATATCCAGCAGGTAGCGCGAGTTGAAGCCGATCTCGATGGGCGAGGCGGTGTAGCGCGCCTCGATCTCCTCGCTCGCGGTGCCGTTCTCGGGGCTGGTGGCGGAGAGCGTGAGGCTGCCCCGCTCGAGGCTGAGCTTCACCGCCCGGCTCTTCTCGGTGGAAATCGTGGATACGCGGTCCACCGCGTCGGCGAAATCCTTGCGCACCACCTCCAGGATCTTGTCGTTCCCCGTGGGTATCACACGGTCGTAGTCGGGGAACGTGCCGTCGATCAGCTTGGAGGTGAGCACGGTGTCGCCGAGGACGAAGCGGATCTTGGTCTCGGAAAGCGAGATGGTGACGTCCTCGCTGACCTCGTCCAGGAGCTTGCGCAGTTCCATCACCGCCTTGCGCGGCACGATCACGCCGGGCATGCCGGAGGCGCCTTCGGGGAGCGGCAGCTCCATGCGGGCGAGCCGATGGCCGTCGGTCGCGACCGCCCGCAGCATCGCGACGCCCTCGCTCTTGGCGGCGTGGACGTAGATGCCGTTCAAGTAATAGCGGGTCTCCTCGGTCGAGATCGCAAACCGCGTGCGGTCGATGAGGCGCTTCAGGTCGGCCGCCGCCAGCGTGAAGGCGTAGGGCAGGTCGCCGCTCGCCATCAGCGGGTAATCCTCCGGCGGCAGGCAGGCGAGCGAGAACACGGAGCGGCCGGCCCGCACGGTCATCGAGCCCTTGTCGCCGCTCGCCGAGATCTCCACCTGCGCGCCTTCCGGAAGCTTGCGCACGATGTCGTAGAGCGTATGCGCGGGCGCCGTGGTGGTGCCGTTGGTCGCGACCTGCGCCGGCCCGCTGCCGGCGATCTCGAGGTCCATGTCGGTGGCGGAGAGCGCCAGCTTCCCATCGCCCGCGCGGATCAGCACGTTCGAGAGGATCGCGATCGTGTTGCGGCGCTCGACCACGCTCTGCACATGCCCCAAGGTGCGCAGCAACTGGGCCCGTTCGATGGTGAGCTTCATGGCGGTTGGCGTGCCTTTTTTCGGTTGTCCGAGCAGTTCCTCGGCATGAAAAGACGCCCCCTGAGGCGCCCCCGCCGAGCGCCCGAACCGGCCCCCTCAGGCGGCTGTGAATTATAGCAGAAACCCGTGATTCACCGAGCCTTTTTGAGGCCCGGACGAGATTCAAACAGGTCGAAATTCCAAGGGCTTGCAGGCGGGCATGGAGGGCGCTGCCGGAGTGGTCTCGCCGCGGCGCAAAACGGCTGGAAAATCGCCCTCGACTCGACCTGGAGAGGGCGGCCTTACGGTCGGGGCGCGCAGCCCGGATGCGGCTTCAAGGTGCGTTTGGTGGCGGGCGGTTGCTCGGCGAGCTTGTCGGCCGGGCGGATCGGACGGCGCACCAGCTCGCCGCCGCAGTTGGGGCAGCGGCCCTTGAAGACGGTGTCGGTGCAGCTCCGGCAGAACGTACACTCGTATGTGCAGATCATCGCCTCGGTCGACTGTGGCGGCAGATCGCGATCACAGCACTCGCAGTTCGGGCGAAGCTCGAGCATGGGCGGCCTCAGGTCTCCAGCATGCGTCGCAGGAGTTCGACATCCTCGGCGATGCCGCGGTCGCCGGCGCGCAGCTCGTCGATCTTGCGCACGGCATGCATGACCGTGGTGTGGTCGCGGCCGCCGAATTTGCGGCCGATCTCGGGGAGCGAGCGCGGCGTCAGCTGCTTGCAGAGCCACATGGCCACCTGGCGCGGCCGCGCCACCGCGCGGGCGCGGCGGGCGGAGTGCATGTCGGCGAGCCGGATGTTGTAGTGCTCGGCGACGCGCTTCTGGATTTCGTCGATTGTGATGCGGCGGTCGTTGGCGCGCAGCAGGTCATGGAGCACTTCCTGCGCCATCTCGATATCGATGCTGCGGCCCACCAGCTGTGCGTGCGCAGTGATCCGGTTCAGGGCGCCCTCGAGCTCGCGCACGTTGGAGGTGATCTTGTGCGCCAGGAACTCAAGCACCTTCGACGGGATCTGGCCGCCGAGCTTCTCGGCCTTCGCCTGCAGGATGCCGAGGCGCAGCTCGTAGGTGGTGGGGTGGATGTCGGCCACCAGGCCCCAGCCGAGCCGCGAGCGCATCCGCTCCTCCAGCCCCTCGAGGTCGGAGGGCGACTTGTCGGCGGAGATGATGATCTGGCGGTTCTGGTCGACCAGCGCGTTGAAGGTGTGGAAGAACTCTTCCTGAGTAGAATCCTTCCCGCCGATGAACTGCACGTCGTCGATCATGAGCGCATCGACCGAGCGAAACTGCTCCTTGAACGCGACCGTGTCCTTGAACCGCAGCGCGCGTACGAATTGGTACATGAACTTCTCGGCGGACATGTAGATCACCTTCCGCCGCGGGTTCTGCGTGCGGATGTGCCAGGCGATCGCATGCATCAGATGCGTCTTGCCGAGACCGACCCCGCCATAGAGGTAGAGCGGATTGAAGGGCACGCTCTGCGCCTCGCTGACGCAGCACTCGGCGACGCGGCGCGCCGCCGCGTGGGCAAACTCGTTGGGCTTGCCCACGATGAAATTGTCGAAGGTGAAGCGCGGATCGAGCGGCGCGCCGATCTCGGCGCGCTCGACCTCGATGTCGGCGGCGCTGGCGCGGCCGTTCTTCGGCGCGGGCGGCAGCTCCGGCTCGGCGCGCGCATCGCCGAAGCCCGTCCCCACCACCACCTCGATGCCCGCGATGGCGCTGTTCTCGCCGTTCCACAGCACGCGGATGCGGTTGGCGTAGTGCGTCGCGACCCAGTCGCGCAGGAATTTTGTCGGCACCGCGATGCGCACGCGGCCACCGTTGATTTCCGCAAGGGTCATGGACTTGAGCCAGCTTCGGTAAGCAGCGTCGCCCACCTCGTCGCGCAGACGGCCGCGGATACGCGCCCATTGGCTCTGAACTTCGGGGCTCAGCCCCTTCATCTCGGCCATCACTTTCGCTCCCCAGGGCCGTGACGGTTTTCCGAGCGGAGCAGCGCGCGGACGGCGGGCATCGGCGAAATGAAATTGCGGATCGTCTCCCCCAAGGCTCGCCTCCACGCTCCTCGCGACGACAACGCGATACTCGCTGCGCCGGGAAATCGCTTTCCCGGTCCCCACTCCTCGCATCACAGCTCGTTAGATGCTCGGTTCCCGCGACTACTTCAGGCTTTAGTTATTTTGCTGCTAGTAAACTGTTGTCAGCTAACGTGAGCGCGGCCCGTTTCGCATTGCTCAAAACTTTTTTGCCGGCCTCGCTCGCAGGTCGGGCACTGTAGCGAAGCGTGATCTCGGATGGCAACATGATCTTGCAACGGATGTGACGGATTTTTGTAAGCGTTGCGTTTGTGCATCGTCTGCAATCGGGTCGCGCGCCGCGCGCGCGCAATAAAAAACCGCGCTCGTGCGCGAGCGCGGTTTCGATCTCGGATGAGTTTCGGCTCAGAGCGCGTTGATGCGCGCGGAAAGACGCGAAAGTTTTCGCGCTGCGGTGTTCCGGTGCAGCACGCCCTTTGTCACACCGCGATGCAACTCGGGCTGCGCTTCCTCGAAGGCGGTGCGCGCCGCGGCCTTGTCGCCAGCTGCGATCGCGGTCTCGACCTTCTTGACGGAGGTGCGGATCCGAGAGAGCCGCATGTGATTGACGAGTGTGCGCCGCTCGGTCTGGCGCGCGCGCTTCTTTGCCGACTTGATGTTGGCCATGGCCCCGGAAATCGCTCAAATGCGTGAGAAAAGAGAGCGCGTTGTATAGCCAGACGGAGAGAACCCGTCAAGCCTGCTCGACTCAGCGGTTCTTGAAGCGCGGCTTGCGCTTTTCCACGAAGGCCGCCATGCCCTCCTTTTGATCCTCGGTCGCGAACAGCGAGTGGAAGAGCCGCCGCTCGAAGTGCACGCCCTCGGCGAGCGTCGTCTCGAAGGCGCGGTTGACGGCCTCCTTGGCCATCAGCGCCGACGGCCGGGACATTTCCGCCATTTTGGTCGCGATCTTGAGCGCTTCCTCGAGGAGCTGGTCCGCCGGCACCACGCGCGAGACCAAGCCGCTGCGCTCGGCCTCCGCGGCGTCCATCATGCGGCCGGTCAGAACCATGTCCATGGCCTTGGCCTTCCCCACGAAACGGGTCAGACGCTGCGTCCCTCCGGACCCCGGTATGACGCCGAGGGTGATCTCCGGCTGGCCAAATTTCGCAGTGTCGGCGGCGATGATGGTGTCGCACATCATGGCGATCTCGCAGCCGCCGCCCAGCGCGAAGCCCGCGACCGCCGCGACGATGGGCTTGCGGCAAGTGCTGATGCGCTCCCACCCGTCCGTGACGAAATCCTTAAGGTAGACGTCCGCGAACGAGCGGTTCGCCATCTCTTTGATGTCGGCGCCCGCGGCGAAGGCTTTGGCGCTCCCGGTGAGCACGACGGCGCCGATGGCGTCGTCGGCCTCGAAGCCGTCGAGCGCATGGCCGAGCTCGCGCACCAGCGCATCGCACAACGCATTCAAGGCCTGCGGCCGATTCAGCGTGATCAGGCCCACCGGGCCGCGCGCCTCCACGAGGATGTTGGTGTATGCCATTAGCCCGTCCTATTTGGGTAGCAGGGTGAAGGTGACCCAGAGGTCGCCATCGTGACCGGCGAAGTCGAGGTGCAGGGTCTCGGTCTCGCGCGTCCAGGATTCGCCCGACGCTTTCCAGCCGAGCTGGGGCAGGGTCGAGGCATAGAAGGTGCGCACCGCCGCCCGCGTCACCTTGCCGCGCGCGCTCGCCTCGATGATGCGCCCCTCGGGCTTGTCGAAGACGAGGTCGCTGTCCTTGACCGGCGCCAGATCTTTCATCAGCGGCACGTCCTCGGTGCCCGGTACGAATTGCTGCGCGCGGGCGGGCTCGGCGCTGAGCGCAACGGCGGCGATCAGCAGCGCGAACGAGAGCACCGGTCGGCGAGGCATTGGGGAAGCCTAGCCCCCGGCTTCGCCCGGCGCAACGCCGCGGCGGATCCGCACCGGCGCGGTCAGAAGTCCCGCGCGCCGAAGCGGGCGAAGTCGCCGGAGATTCCGGGGTCTAAGTGCTTGGCCGCCAGGACGTCGGCATCGGCGCCGGCGGCGTCACCCTTGATGCGCTTGGCCTCGCCGCGCCCGTAGAGCGCGCTTGCGAGCTGCGGCGAGAGCTTCAAGGCCGCGTCGTAGTCGGCGATGGCAAGGTCGAGCCGCTTCATCTTGAGATAGGCGAGGCCGCGGCTATCGAGTGTCGCGGCATTGCCGGGCTTGATCCGCAGCGCTTCAGTACAATCGGCAACGGCCTCCTGCAGGCGGCCGACGATGGCGCGGTCCCGGCAGCGGTTGCCGAGCGCGTCAGCGTCCCCCGGCTGCAGCCGGACCACCTGGTCCCAGTCGGAGACGGAGCGGTCATATTGTCCGAGCGCGCGATAAGCGTTCGCGCGCGTGATGAAGGCATCGACGGACGCCGGGTTGAGCTTGATCGATTGGTCATAATCGGCGATGGCGCGCTCGTAGTTGCCCTTCACGAGGAAAGCGTTGCCGCGATTGTAGAAGGCCGGTGCCTGGTCGGGCGCCAGCTTGATGGAGCGGTCGAAATCCTCGATCGCGCGGTCATAGTCGCCCTTGGCGTAATAGGCGACGCCGCGATTGAGCGCGGCGTCGGCGGCGTCCTCGGGGCTCAGCTTCAGCACCTGGCCGAAATCCTCGATCGCGTGGTCGTAGTCGCCCTTGTCCCGGAAGGCGAGGCCGCGATCCCGTATGGCGGGGACCGAGCCGGGCTCAAGCTGGATCGCCTTGGTGAAGTCGTCGATCGCGCGATCGTAGAGGCGCTGGTTGCGATAGGCGATTCCGCGATCGCGGTAAGCGAGCGCGTTGTTCGGATCGAGCTTGATCGTTTGCGTGAAATCGTCGACGGCGCGGTCGTACTGGCCCTTGCCGTAATAGGCGAAGCCGCGGCTGAAGAGCGCGCCCGCGTTGCCGGCATCGAGCTTGATGGCGTGGTCGAGATCGTCGATGGCGCGGTCGTACTGCCCCATATCGCTCAGCGTCTTGCCGCGGCTGACCAGCGCGTCCACGTTGTTCGCCTGGAGCTTGATCGCTCGGCTGTAGTCGTCGATCGCCCGGTCGCGCTTGCCACTGCGCTCGTAGGCGACGCCGCGGTTGTAGACGAGGGTGGCGTTGTTGGCATCGAGCCCGACGGCACGGTCGTAATCGGCGATGGCGCCGTCGTACTGGCCCAACGCCGTGCGGGCGTTGCCGCGACCCTCGAAGGCGAAGGCGTCGGAGCCGTCGAGCTTGATCGCCTGATCATAATCTTGGGCTGCGCGGTCGTATTGGCCCTTGCTGTAGTAGACCGAGCCGCGGCCGTCGTACGCAGTGGGCTCGTTTGGATCGAGCTTGATCGCTTGGTCGTAGTCCTCGATCGCATGATCGTAATCGCCTTTTCGGAAGCGGGCGTTGGCGCGATTGTTGAAGGCGAGCGCGCGATCCCGCGGTGCGCCGCCAGGCACATCGATGATGGCCGTGCAGCCGGTGATGCTCGTATCGGGATTGGCGTTCCGGCAGCGCGACCAATTGTCGTCGCGACCCTGCGCCAAGGCCGCGCCGGCGAAGGCAGCCAGCAGCACGGGAACGCATAGCCATCCGCTCGCCCTCATGGAAGCGCCCCTCAACGCTGTCGTTTCGCGCAATAAAACGTCGAGCGGTTGCTCTGCACGATGCGGCGGATGCTGCCGCCGCAGTCGCAACCCGGACAAGGCTCGCCCTCGCGGCCGTAGACCGCCCACTGGTGTTGGAAATACCCCAACTCGCCCGAGGCTTGGACATAGTCCCGGAGCGACGAGCCGCCGGCGGCGATGGCGCGCCCGAGCACGTCGCGGATCGCCAGAACCAGGCGGCGGGCGCGCTCCAGCGTGACCGTGCGCGCCAAGCGCCGTGGCGAGAGACCGGCGTGATAGAGCACCTCGGAGACGTAGATATTGCCGAGCCCGGCGACGATCTGCTGATCGAGCAGCGCCGCTTTCAAGGGCGTGCGCTTGCCCGTGAGCGCCGTCGCCAGGATTTCGCCGGTAAAGCCGGGATCGAGGGGCTCCGGTCCCAGCTCGCGCAGCAGCGGATGGGCCGGCAACGCGTCCTTACGGAGATAGTCCAGCACGCCGAAGCGGCGCTGGTCGTTGAATCGGATACGCGTGCCGTCGTCGAGGTTGAACACGACGTGGTCGTGCGGCTCCCGCGGCGAGGTATCGCCGGCATCGGCGATCACGAGACGGCCGGACATGCCCAGATGCAGCAAGAGGACGCCATCGTCCTCCAGGTGGATCAGGATGTACTTGGCGCGCCGAGCCACGGCCTTGATCTCGCGGCCCTCGACCTTTCGCTTGAGGCCACGGGGGATCGACCAGCGCAGGTCCGCGCGGTGCAGGTCGAGCCGGGCGACGCGCCGGCCCGTCATCCGGCTCGCCAGCCCGCGCACGACGGTTTCGACTTCGGGAAGCTCGGGCATGGCGCCGTGCGGTCGGTATCCGGGGCAAGGGTTTGATCCGCTGCCACCATATCAAGGCCGGCGGGCGAACTCACCTAGTGTCCCGCCCCTGAAATTCATTGGGGAATTTCAGGGATAAGCGGGC
>Ga0209517_10010082_pt1 | contig 10615 bp, 9 predicted proteins | sample PeaSoiMetSII2010_FD_187695 | JGI IMG/M metagenome (GOLD analysis project Ga0209517, IMG submission 187695) | Peat soil microbial communities from Weissenstadt, Germany - SII-2010 (SPAdes) (version 2) | ecosystem: Environmental > Terrestrial > Soil > Wetlands > Peat | place: Germany: Weissenstadt... | reverse complement strand
CCAGGGCGGCCCTCGTGGCTCAAACAGTCATAGGTTGGGGTTTCGTCGGTGCCTCTGCACTGCTCATTTATCTGCACACCAACAGGACCATATCATCGATAAAAGAGTCCGAAAAGGCACTCACAGATGGTCAGAAGGTCCTGTCCACGCTCTTTGAGAACCTTCCTGGAATGCTTTACCGCTGCGGGGGCGAGGGCTGCCCGCTCGATTTGGTCAGCCCAGGGGCCGTCGAGTTGACAGGATATTCCATTTCCGAATTGAGTAAAAAGCGAAAGCTCACCGACCTGGTTCTGGAGGAAGATCGCGAGATGGTCAGGTCCAACACCGAGGACGCTTTGGCCAACAGGCGGCCCTTCAAGCTGATCTACCGAATCCAGACTGCCGACGGCCGGATTAAATGGGTGTGGGAGCAGGGCCTTGGCGTTTACTCGCAAGACGGCCAGCTAATCGCAAGAGAAGGTTTTGTTGCGGATATCTTCGGGCTCAAACGCATTGAAGAAGCACTGCAAAGGTCGGAGGAACTCTACAAGACCCTTATGGAAGGCACCTCAGACGCTATCTTCATGGTGGACGGGAACCGCGATATAGTTTCGGTCAATCATACTTTTCTGGATCTTTTCGGCTTTTCGAGAGAAGAAATCATCGGACAATCTGTCAGAGTATTACACCCTTCTGATGAAAGCTTCGTCGATTTCGGGAAACTGGCTCTTTCCGACTTGGAACAAGGGCCTCTAAGAGTTGAGTGGGAGCTGAAGAAAAAAAACGGAACAGTTTTCCCGGTGGATGGGACCTTTTCGGTAATCGCGAGGCCTGAGGTCGCAACCGGAGGGCATGTAGGAATCATCAGGGATATAACCGAACGCAAAAAAGCGGACAAGGAACTCAGGGAATACAGGGAACACCTCGAAGAAATGGTATATGAGCGCACACGTGAACTCAAGGAGGCGCAAGCTGCGCTCGTGCAAAGAGAAAAGCTCAAGACTCTGGGCGCCACAGCGGCAGAAGTCGCGCACGAGATCAGAAATCCCCTTGTTTCAATCGGCGGCTTCGCTCGGCGGCTGCAGAAAAAATATCCCGAATCTCCTGAGACCGAGATCATTTTACAGGAAACCGAAAGGCTCGAATCCATGCTCAGCCGGCTGCGCAATTATCTGCTCCCGGTGGACATGAAACCACAGGAATGCCTCGTTAATGCGATTCTTGCCGATTCGGTCGCGCTGCTCGCTGCGGAACTGAAAGAACACAAAGTAAAAATCCATTTGGATCTTTGTCCCGATCTGCCTACGGCGCACGTAGACCCGGCCATCCTCACCCAGGTCTTTACAGCAATAATTCGAAACGCCGTGAAAATGATGGACTTGGAAAAAGAGATGACGGCTAAGACCTATTATGGCGAGCACAGCATCTATGTGGACATGATCAGCCAGGTTGCGGAGAAAAAACTATGGGACCCCGAGCTTATGCTTCTCCCACTGGAAGAGGGTGGCGAGACGACCGGCATTTCCTCTACATTTAAGCTCCTTAAGGAAATGGGCGGCGCGCTCTCTTTCTCCAAATTCGCATCAAAGGCCAAATTTACGGTTGCGCTCGTTAAATGCCGTGAAGCCGCACACGGTGAAGCAGTTCAGGGGCGGCAACCGGGCTGATTCGGGTGGCCAAAGAAGCAGCAGAATAACCGGGAGTGCGCCTCGATTCCTGGTGGTGAATGGTAAATGGTGGATGGTGGATACCTAAAATGACGTCTCATATCGAGATAGGAGCTTCAACATGGATTTCCGCATACCGGTCGAATTCGAAGAAAATCTTAAGCATTATAAGAAGTTCCTCTCTGAACGCCTCACCCCTGACCTTACTAAATGGTACGCCGATAAGCAGGTTCCCCGGGACTTTTTCCTGCAACTTGGCGCCCGTGATTGGTTGGGGCTGGAACCGGAAGGCAACGGTTACCGCGAGCACGCGACGCTCAAAGAGGCCCTCATCCAAGAGCATCTCGGGACTGTATCGCCTGGAGTAGGGGTGGCCGTCCTGGCCCATGTCTCACTCGGCGCAAAGGGAATAACTCTTTTCGGGAGCCCGGATCAGAAAAAGCTCTACCTTCCTCAGGCCGCTCGAGGGGAAACCCTGATTTGTCTCGGCAATACCGAGCCGAGCGCGGGTAGTGACGTCGCAGGGATAGCTTCAACGGCGAAAAAAGTTGACGGAGGCTGGACCCTGAGCGGCATCAAATCCTACGTAACCAACGGCTATATAAGCGAGCTTGCCCTCATTACGGCGGTCTCGGACCCGGACGCGCCCCGAAACAGCCGGATTTCTATGTTCCTCGTTGACCTGTCGTCCAAAGGAATTACCCGCTCCAAGCTGCACAAGGAAGTCTGGGTCCCCTCTGATCTCACGCGCATTCAGCTCACCGACGTTTTCGTGCCGGAGGCCAACCTGATCGGCAAGCGCGGGCGCGGGCTTCAACAGGTGCTCGAGATATTCACCAACAGCCGCATCACTATCAGCGCGCTAACTCTGGGTACGGCCGAAGGGGCTTTTAGAAGCGGCGTCGAGCACGCAAAAAAGAGGCGGATTTTCGGTCAGCGAGTGATCGATTTCCAGGCGAAATCATTTGAAGCAGCCGATTTTTACAGCAAAATCGAAGCCGCCCGGTTAATCCTCTGGAAAACATGCTGGGAAAAAGATCAGGGGCTCGATTTCAGGCTGGGGGCTTCGATCGCCAAATATCTTTCGGTCGACCTGGCAAGGGCTGTGGGGACATGGGCGGCAGACCTGTTCGGGGCGGCCTCGGTTGTCTTCGAGCACCCCATCCACAAATACCCTATGGACGCCTGGGCCTCCTCTCTGGGTGAAGGTACTCAGGACGTCCAGAAACTCATCATCTTCAGGGAATTTATGAAGTCCAGCGATGCCTGATGCCGGGCACCAAAACCGGATGCCCGATGCATGATCCCGGATCATGGGTTTGGAACATGTTGTAATACATTGTACTCAGGCTATCTTGAGAGCAAAATTGAAAGGAAAGGCATGAAGATGAAAAAATGGGCATTGTGCCTGGGTATCGTGGCCCTGTTTGCCGGATTATGCGCACCCTCAGCCAACGCCGATCTATACTGGGAATCCGAAAACGTTTTCACCAATGTTCCAAGTCAGCCTGACGGAACCTCAATTCTGAAATATTATTTCACCCCCAGCGCCTTGCGAGTGCAATTGGGTGATACCAAGGTCTTCATCGTGGACTACAATGCCATGCAGCTCCACTCGCTCGACATCAAAGCGAAAACTTTTACCGAGCTGAATTTAAGTGAACTGCCGGGGCTTCATGGTGTGGCCCCTGCCGATAACAAGAAAATAGCCGAAATAATGGGGGCCGTGATGGGAACCCAGGTTACTCCTACAGATGAATCGAAAACCATCGCAGGCTACAACTGCCGCAAGTATAATGTGCGTATTGCGGTGATGAACGTAGAATACTGGGTTTCAAAAGATGTGCGGGGCTACCGGGAACTGAAGGCCCTTGGGGCTAAAGTAGGAGCCATCGCGGAGCGCAATCCAATGCTCGGATGGTGGTTGACGCAGATAGATATCGCCGGCATGGTCGAAAAGCTTGGCGGTTTCCCCGTTTACACCGTCATCCATGTGATGGGCGGAACTGTTACAAGCACTCTCAAAAAGATCGAACAGAAGCCCCTGGACCCAGTGCTGTTCACTGTCCCCAAAGACTATGCCCTGAAAAAGAGCAGGTGAGCCTTAAAGCGCCCCGGTTCTTACTTGGAAGAGGCCCGCCTGCTTGGTCGCCTGTTGAATCTTCGGTGGGGTCTTGGCCGCAGGAAATCCACTCTGATATATTCATGTTTGTTTACGAATGAAATGAACACCCGGTCTATGTTAAGCTCTTTTTGCACTACGGCCCTTATCAGGGCTGGGTCGGAGTATTTGCTTATTCCGTGTTTGCGATAATCGTCGGTTTTAATGTAAAGGGACATTGGGCAATCTCTCCGCTAGCCGAAATTGGGGGCTTCGCAGCTTCACTGGACAACTTAAGTATACAACATTTCACACTCTCTTGTCAGCTTTTTGCAAATGGAAAATCAGAATTCGCCCAAAAATGACAGCGCTAAGCTCCAGGGACTGGTTGAACGGATCACGTTCACCTGCGAAGAGACTGGCTACAGCGTGATTAAGCTCCGGGCCCCCGGATACAGGGACCTGGTAACTGCCGTTGGAAACTTTGTCTCCCTGTGCCCCGGCGAGACCCTTCTTATGGAAGGGACCTGGGGCGCTCATGCCCGTTTCGGCAGACAGTTTCGAGTCGAACGCTATGAGACAACCTCGCCATCAACGGCTGAGGGAATAAGGAAATATCTGGGATCGGGCCTTATACGCGGAATCGGGCCCAAGATGGCCGAACGCATAGTCAAGCGTTTTGCCGAAAAAACCCTGGACATTATCGAAAGCCAAATAGAACGTCTCCTGGAGATCGACGGGATCGGCAAATACCGTGTAGGGCAGATTCAAAAGGCATGGGAGGAGCAAAAAGAAATCCGCACGCTAATGATCTTCCTGCGCTCAAACGGGACGAGCGCGGCCCTCGCATCCCGTATTTTTAAGAATTACGGGCAGCAGTCTCTCGATATCGTTAGGGAAAATCCCTATCGTCTGGCAATGGACATTGCTGGAGTGGGTTTTCTCACTGCGGACAAACTCGCCGGAAACCTCGGATTTGCCGCCGACTCACCGTTGAGGGCCGAAGCGGGCATCCTCTTCGTTTTGCATGAGTCTGCCGAAGAGGGACACGTCTGCATGCCCTTTTTGTTGCTGATGGAACTGTGCCGCAACAGGCTCCGGATTGAAACGCACATCCTGGAAGAGGCCTTGTCCCGGCTGAAGGCGGACATGCGCATAAAGGAGGAAAAACTTGCACCTGAAGCCTCCGGGCAGTTCGGAGACGAACGGGCGATCTATCTGAGCCCCTTGCACGCCTCTGAAGTCGGCGCGGCGGCACGATTTGCCGCCATCCAACGTTACAGGAGGCTGCAACCCAGGATAGATTCACAAGAAGCTCTCAATTGGGTCCGCAGCCGCCTGAATTTCTCGCTCGCCCCCCTTCAGGAAGAAGCGGTCAAACTGGCCCTCCGCGAAAAAGTTATCGTAATAACGGGAGGACCGGGTACCGGCAAGACCACCCTGGTCCGGGCAATTCTTGCCATATATGGACGTATCGGGGCGCGCGTAAGCCTGGCGGCGCCAACCGGCCGAGCTGCAAAGCGGCTCTCGGAGACCACAGGGCATCCCGCCGCGACTATTCACAGGCTACTGGAATTCAGTCCCCGCATGGGCGGCTTTCAGCGAAACGAGCAAAAACCTCTTCCCGCCGACCTCGTAATTGTGGACGAGATTTCCATGATGGACATAGTAATTGCCAACCACTTGCTCAAGGCCGTCCCCTCTCAGGCGGTCCTGATCCTGGTGGGCGATGCCGACCAGCTTCCGTCCGTAGGCCCCGGAAAGGTGCTTGGCGATATTATCGAATCGGGCAGGTTTCCGGTAATTCGTTTGACAGAGATATTTCGGCAGGCCAGCCAAAGCCGGATCATCACAAACGCACACCTCATCCGGCAGGGGGCCTTCCCCGATCTGCAGGCCGACAACGGCCCAAAACAGGACTTCTACTTCATAAATAGAGAAGACCCCCAAGAAGCGGTGAACACGATAGTCCAACTCTGTACTGAAAGAATTCCGCGCCGTTTCGGGCTCGATCCCATCGAAGATGTCCAGGTGCTGAGTCCCATGCACCGCGGAGAGGCCGGATCGCAAAACCTTAATTTCGCTCTCCAGAATGCCCTCAATCCCAAGGGAATAACGCTGGAGTCAGCAGGCCGCACTTTGCGCGTAAACGATAAAGTGATGCAAATAAGGAACAACTACGACAAAGACGTGTTCAACGGAGACATTGGCCGCATCCGAAGGATCGACCATGAAGACGGACAAATCCTGGTTGAATTCGACGGCCGGAGCGTAAAATACGATTTTTCCGAATTAGAGGAACTCATTCACGCCTACGCCATAAGCATTCACAAGTCACAGGGGAGCGAATACCCGGCGGTGGTCTTCCCACTGCTCACCCAACACTTCATGATGCTCCAGCGCAACCTGCTCTATACCGCAGTAACCAGGGCAAGGAAACTGGTTGTGATAGTGGGCTCGAAGAAAGCACTCGCGATCGCGGTCAAAAACAACCGTATCCAATCACGGTTCACCTTGCTCAAGGAAAGGCTTTCCTCTCAAATCCATAGTTGACTGGAGTCCGTACAGATATTCTTGTGTTTCCTTCACAGAATTGATAAGTAAATCACCGCCGGGTCGGCAATGTAGTGTATCGGCTCGATTTATTTTCGGCCGGCCGGCCGTTATGTGAACCCTTGCAAAGGTCACCTCATGAAAATAGCTGTCATCGGGACGGGTTACGTTGGACTAGTAAGTGGGGCCTGCTTTGCCGAATTCGGCCATGAGGTCACCTGCATAGATTATGATGAATCGAAAATTTTGAAACTCGCAGAAGGGCAAATCCCCATTTATGAACCGGGGCTGGAAGCGATAATAAAAAAGAATTCTCAGGCGGGCCGCCTCATTTTCTCAACCCAATACGACCCCGGCATTCCAGAGGCGGAAGTCGTATTCATTTCGGTGGGGACCCCGGCTTCGCGGCGCGGCGACGGTTATGCCGATCTGTCATATGTCTATGAAGCCGCACGCCAGTTGGCTTCTCATCTTCGCGACTACACGGTCGTGGTGAACAAGAGTACCGTCCCGGTGGGTACCGCCGCGCAGGTCAAAAGGATTATCTCCGAAACCAATCCTCTGGCCGCTTTTGACGTCGCCAGCAACCCCGAGTTCCTTCGGGAGGGGGCCGCTCTAAACGATTTCATGCGTCCCGACCGGGTCGTTCTGGGAATCGATTCAAAAAGGGCCGAAGAAGTGCTTCAAGCAGTCTACAGGCCTCTCTATTTGATCGAAACCCCCTTTGTCATAACCACAGTCGAGACGGCGGAGCTTATAAAATACGCGGCTAACGCCTTCCTGGCCACCAAGGTCAGCTTCATAAACGAGATCGCCAACCTTTGCGAGGAAATCGGCGGCAACGTCCAGGACGTAGCCAGGGGCATGGGTCTTGACGGCCGGATAGGGAAAAAATTTCTTCACGCCGGACCCGGCTATGGCGGTTCCTGCTTTCCAAAAGACACCCAGGCACTGCTCAGGATAGCCCAGGAAAATGGGGTGGCTTTCCGAATTGTCGAGGCGGTAGTCGAAGTTAATGCCGCCCAAAAGGCGCGCATGACTCGAAAAATCCGCCAGGCGCTTGGCGGACATGAGAGCGGAAAAACTGTCGCTGTCCTTGGCCTCGCATTCAAGCCTGAAACAGACGACGTGAGAGAAGCTCCGGCAATAACCGTTATCTCCAAGCTGCTTGAACACGGCGCATTGGTTCGCGCTCATGACCCCCAGGCAATGGAGGAGGCAGCTAAATTACTACTGGCAGGCGTAAAATTTTGCCTAACTCCTTATGAAGCATGCCAAGGCGCTGATGCCGTGGTGTTGATGACGGAATGGAACGAATACCGTGCGCTCGATCTGCTTCGCATTAAAAGCGCTCTTAAAAGCCCTGTGTTCGTCGATCTTCGCAACGTCTACAGGCCGGCCGCGATGCAGCAGCTTGGATTCAGCTACCACAGCGTAGGAAGAGGCCGATAAGTGGCCGCAAGTCTCAAGTTTAAATGCGCTTTGGCCCTGTTCTGTTTGTCTGCGAACTTTTTTCCTGCAATCAGCCTGCAGGGGACCTCACCGGGAACCGGCCGGGTTTTGTGCCTGGAATCCGCAATGGCGAGGCAAGCGGAAGCGGCGCCTCTATCCTCCGGCGGACGTCACTTTGCTCCTTTGTTTAAGGTTAGAATCCTCAAAAGGTATCCACACGATCCCTGCGCATTTACTCAAGGGCTGATATTCGCCAACGGCTTCCTCTACGAAAGCACAGGCTTGAACGGCAAGTCCAGTCTGCGGCAGGTGGAGCTGCAAACCGGCCGTGTACTGAAAAAATACGACCTGCCGTCCCAGTACTTCGCCGAAGGGCTGACTCTGTGGCATGGGTCTCTTATCCAGCTCACATGGACCTCAGGAAAAGGGTTCGTATATAACATGCAGAGTTTTGCAGTCGAACGGGAATTCAGCTATTCCGGGGAGGGCTGGGGGCTGACCTATGACGGAAAAAGTCTGGTAATGAGCAACGGCACCGAAGAGCTTATATTTCTGAATCCCGCAACACTGGCCCGGCAACGTTCGTTGCGCGTGCTGGACAAGGGCGAGCCGGTCCGCCTCTTAAACGAACTCGAATACATAAAAGGTAAAATCTTTGCTAACGTCTGGCTGGAAGATTTCATAGCGATTATATCCCCACGAACGGGTGAGGTAACCGGGTGGATAGACATGTCGGCCTTGCGTGGGGAATTGCCGCCTGCAAGCAGCGCCGAGGCCCTGAACGGGATCGCCTTCGATGCGGGAAAAGGCAGAATCTTCGTTACCGGCAAGCTTTGGCCGCTTCTCTTTGAAATCGAAGTCATAAATCAGTAACTAACCCTACCGATGGCGGACCTATTTCCTTTTGAGAACGAAAACCTGTTTCACAGGCAATGCTCCGAGCACCTCGTGCACGTTGGCAAGCTGAGAGGGCTCCGATTCCAGATCTTCCCAGGAACCCAAAAGGACGCATTTCCCGCCTTCCCCGACCAGGATGGGCACGGTCTTTTTCGATGGCTTCTTGCCTTCGAAAACCATGTTGCCCGGCTCTTCGGGCCGAACCAGTCTGCACTCGACGCTGAAGGAATCGACCGCCTGGTAAAGGGTCGAAGCCGTGTATGCATCTGAGGAAAATGGCTCGATCCTGCCGTTGTCCAGAAGAAAGACGCTGTTACCGTTTTTTTGTTCGGCTGTTTCCACGGTTGCCTCTTTGCTGTTCCTTTCAAAAAAGGAAAGCTGGCTCTTGATAACTTCGGCGTTGTCCTTGCGTTTCATCACAAAACTCTCCTTGAATCTTCCGGAATTTCTTAATAACTCGAAGGCCTGGCTTATTTCACCTTCAGGGGTGCGCCCGCGCACTTCATAGCAGTCAAACCGGCACAGCACGCATCGGAATGCAGGGATCCTGCACTCGTCATTTTTGCACCAGACGTATTGGGTCATTGAATTCGCTCTGTGTGGGGATAGCTCAGACACTTTATTCTAACCGATTCAGTATCCGAATAATACTTAAATGAAACCCCGGGGAGCAGATTTTTGAGCTCAAAAAAATGAAATGAAATTAGCTTGATCGGAGGCTTCTTCTGTATGAGAATAACGCATTATCGGTCCGGAAACACCCGATGAGATACAGGCAGTTCCCGATGATTTTGCAGTCATTGCAAATTCTGATTCTTTATGGAGAGACTATGACACAAACTGCAAAAACCGGCCTGCGAAGACTCGGGCCCCTTTTTGTCCTGTTTCTAGCGCTGATTGTGGCGTCATGCGCCTCTACGGGTGGCCAGGACAAGAAACTCGAGACTTCGCTGAAGCTCTCAATCGATGCCTTCAACTGCGCCTTCAAAAGTGAGGATTATGCGGAGGCGGCCGCTTTCGTGCCTGCGGACCAAAAAGAACACTTCTGGGCAGAGGTGGACAGATTTAAAGGTAGAATCAGGATTACAGACTACAATTTAAGGGAAGTCCAACTCACAGATAAAAGCACTTCGGCCAACCCAATCATGTACTTCCAGTTCTATCGCCTCGACTCGGCCACCTTGCAGACCGTCACCTTCACCCAGAAATGGCACTTCGACCAGAGGGACAAACGTTGGAAGGTAAGCGATAGCGGGTTTGGAGCAATTACCAAGACCAGGGCAGGATTCTAACCCCTTCACTTAAATGAAAAGGGCCCGGAACTGTTTGAAGACTCCGGGCCCTGGCAAAAGCATACCAAGAATCGGTTAACCGCCGGACGTGCCGGTTGAGTCAAAGATCACAGCAGATCGAGTTCCGAGGCGTCCGGAGTTTCCCTGTATGTGCCGCAACAGATGATCAGGTTGTCGACTTTTTCAAAATAGACAGTCTTGGGCATAGTCTTTTTGGTGATCGGATCGGACCATTTATACTCTGTCCAGCCCAAACCTTTTTCCTTGGCCGTGTTGACTATCTCACTTATAAACTTCTTGCCGGCCGTGTCTTTGACGTCCATGAAATTCTTGCCGACGAACAATTGGTTCATACCGTGCGCCAGCATGTTTGCCTCCAGGTCCAGAACAAAAATATACTGCTGATTCTGAACAAACTGCCCCCGCGGGTTTGTAAACTCGGCCATAGCGATTTCTTTGCCGGTGGCAGCGCAAAACGCTCTGGCTCTCTCTACCCACTCCTCGGCTTTTTTGGGCTGATGTGAAGTCATGTTTTGCTCCTCGAAATGTTAGGGGTCGGTTGCAGAACAGGCGTGACAAAAAAGAGTAATACCACTTTGGCACAGTTTCGTTAGAATTTCATCTCAAAACTGCTGCTGGAGGCCGGCAAATCATCAAGGCAGGTCATGGTTTCC
>Ga0209517_10010081_pt1 | contig 10615 bp, 10 predicted proteins | sample PeaSoiMetSII2010_FD_187695 | JGI IMG/M metagenome (GOLD analysis project Ga0209517, IMG submission 187695) | Peat soil microbial communities from Weissenstadt, Germany - SII-2010 (SPAdes) (version 2) | ecosystem: Environmental > Terrestrial > Soil > Wetlands > Peat | place: Germany... | reverse complement strand
GAGGATGGCTTCCACTTCAGCCATCATCATTCTCACCTGGTCCACGGAGTATTCGGTGTTCGATGGGATGGCGAGTCTATGACTCTCATAGGTCATGAAGGAATGTCTGGTTCCAGCCAGAGGACCGTCGAAGCCGAAAGCCCGCAGCCGGCGAACAAAGTCGCGGCGCTTACAGGGTGTCCACCGGCTCATGCACCGGCTCCCGGTTGAGATCGATGCCCGCGATCACGGGCATCGCGTGGGCCAATTTCATCCCTAGAAGCACCCAATCTTCCAAGGTGGAGCGTAGTTCCTCGGAACACTCACCCAGGGATGCGGCAAATGCGACCACACCGGGACAGGGTGGAATTCGGCCGCCATACGTGCCGTCATCGAGCTTGTCATACAACGCCTGAGCCATCGCGCGGTCAAGGTACTCGGTCAGAATGTACATCGCTAAGCCGCTTCCACATTGAGTATATCCCAGCCGTCGGACCCCCAGGGCGTTTGCCGATGCCCCGAGACAATCTTCAGGGCCTGATCCAAAACGGCGCGGAGGGCGGTATCATGCCGGGGACTCCCCTCTGGAGAGCAAGTCCTGGAGATTATAGTTGATGCTCTCAACAGCAAAGTCTGGCTCCTGTTGGAATGGTCGGCGAATGTAGAAGAGCTTCCGCTGGCCATCATCCACCTGTCCAATGGCCAGAATAAAATCGTCGGGTTTGTTCAGTGCCGTGAGGATTTCGTTTCGGGTGACCGTTACCGTGATGGCGCCGGCGATCCGACCCCTTTGCCGCTCCTTATCCTGGTCGGCTTCGGTCGGGAACCGCTCGGGAAGACTCGACGGGTCATCGACCAGCGAAGCGAACAAGACCGCCCGGCACGCCGCCAGTGGCCGCCGCGCCCACCGGAGGTGCAACGTCGACGGGTGTCCATGCCGGATCGATTTCTCCCGCGCCGACTCCTTGTTGATCGCCTCCAACGGCAGCGCGACTTCTATAAGCTTCTTCTTCATTGGCGCCGATTGCGTAATAGTCCTGGCGTATATCATAGAAAATAAAAGACCGGTCGCATTGGATTGCGGTTTTTTTGCGTGGGATTGCGTTTTAGAGAAGGGCATCAGTGCTTTCAGTCTCCTCTGCCGGGAAACCAGCGCCCGGCTTTGGTGGTGCCCTTGGGATGGATCCGCCCGGCGTCCTTGAGTTCGCGCAGGAGTCCCTGCACCTGGTCTCTGGAAAGATGCCGCAGCACGTCGAGCAGATCCTGGAGCCGAGCGCCTGAGACCGCGTTTTCCCCCACATGCCGCAACAACAAAGCGAGGTTCGTTTGCCGGTCCAAGCCCTTCTCGCGAGTGTGGGCCCCAGCGCGGCCGATCTCACTGTAGAACTTCTGCGACGGAAGGTACCTGACACCACGGCCTCGGCCGATGCGCTCGACTACGCCCAATTCTTCCAGCGCGGAAAGCCGGGAACGCAGCGATCCCCAAACGGGCTGAAGCCCCTGGATTTGCCATCCGCCCCCGGCAGATTGCGCTTGAATTGCGCCACGTGCGGAGAATGGCGCAAAGGTAAGTCTATAAAAACCAGCCATCTACGAATTCCCATTGCTCCTCGATTGCCTCCGATTGCTCCTTTCTTTTGGATTCGGAGCAATCGAAGAGTCCTTCTGAGCCGGGTGCCAGCGTCCGCTGCGAGTGACGCCCACAACCGTCACGCGTCCGCCATCCCGCAACTCCCGCAGCAGCGTCTGTACCTGCTTACGGGAGAGGTCCCGTAGCACATCCTGCAGGTCGGCAAGTCGCGCCCCTTCTGGTTCGGATTCCCTGATATGCCGCACCAGCAATTCTTTCTGTGTCTCTCGATTCAGTCCCTTTTCTCGGGTGTAGCGCCCCCGCCGCCCGAGAAAACTGTAAAACCGCCGCGACAACAGGAACCGTACCCCGCGTCCCCGGCCGATGCGCTCGATCACGCCCTCTTCCAGCAAATGCTCCAGCCCAGGCTTGAATGCCTCAGGGACTGGCTCCTGCCGCTGCAAGTAGTCGAGCGTGATCAGGTCCATAGTTCCAAACGACGTTTGCCTTTCCAGCCCGACCCTTTCCAGGAACCGCAGGAACTGCGGATTCCGCACCTCCCCGCAGAGTGTGACCGAGACTTGGTGGTCGTCCGTTCCAGTGAAATCCGGTCGTGGCTTGCCCTCCTCGATCAGGTTCCGGAACATCAGATCGATGCCTTGGCCGGACCGCTCGACGAGGTGGCACTTGCCGCAGGCCTCGGCGACGCGGCGGTTTCGCGGCAACTGGCGATTCAAGATGTTTTCGAGTGTGATTCCGGCGGGCAAGCCGCCCGGGCTGACAATTTCCAGCTTTTGAGGAAACTGGCGGATGAAGACGGAGCCGGCCAGTCTATAATCCCGGTGCGTGACGGCGTTCAGAATCGCTTCTCGCACTACACGCTCGTTGAAGGTCGGAATCTGCTTTACGAACAAGCCGTCCTGATACTGCTGAACTTCATTGCGTAGGTTGATGACTTTCCATAGTTCATCGAGCGCCGTGAAAAACCCTTGTCTGAATTCCAGCCGCTGCTGGTAGGGGATCGATGATTCCGACGAGCGGTACTCAAAGATGGTCTCGGCCTGCGCGAGGTGGCGGCCCAGTGCTTTGTGCGTACCGAACAAGATGAGAGCCGCGTGGGTAATTCGGCCACCGCGGAGGAGTTCGGCATCCTCCAGAACTTGTTCCACCTGGGTGCGTGCCAGGGATGCATTGCCGGACTTCTCCATCCAGAGCCCGCGAAATCGTTCCACCGCCTGCAAATCGAGGTCGCTGATTCCAGCTTCAGGGCAAGTCTCCGCACTGTAGTCGGGGCCTGCCTCGAGGACGATTCGCCGCACTTCGTCCTGCGTCATCGCACGGAGCGACTCACCCGCTCTCATCCAGAAAGCGCCATCGGCTTCCACTGCCATGCCGATGGGACGGGAGGGAACGTGGAAGATTAGAACCCGTCCGCACCGATGCTGGATCTCCTCGCACTCGATCTTCAGCCGCAGTCGCTCGACCAGACCTGCCACGGTTCTCGGAGGTTCCGCAAACGCTTTGGTTCCCACAACGGCCCTCGGACGTTTATCGGTGACGCCGAGGATCATCTTGCCACCGCCTTCATTGGCTAGCGCGGCGCAGTACTTCGCCAGCGTCTCGAAGTGAAAATTCGACTTGGCCTCCTTGAACTCCAACCGCTCCGATTCCGGTTCGGAGAGCCAAGCCTCAAATTCCGCAAGGATCGTGCTCATGCGGGCTGTTCCCCCCGCGCCAACAGCTCCGGGAGCTTGTAGTTTATGCTCTCCACCGCAAACTCTGGCTCCTGTTGGAAGGGCCGGCGAATATAGACGAGCTTCTGCTGGGCGCCATCCAACTGCCCAATGGCCAGAATGAAATCGTCGGGTTTGTTCAGCGCCGTAAGGATTTCGTTTCGGGTGACTGTTACCGTGAGGGCGCCGGCGACCCGGCCCTTCACCTCGATGAACCGCAGCTTGCCGTTCGCCACGACCTTCGATTCAATGTCGTACCCACACTTCTTACCGCTCACGTCCCGAGGTTCGTTGCCAAGCTGTTTCTCCGCATCCATTACCATCTGCATGGCGAGCAGTTCCATCTTCTTCCGGGCTTCCGCCGAAACCGCGTCGGCGGGGAAAGACGGCACCAGCTTATGGAGAAGCCCTATGGGGACGACAAGAGAGCCGCCGATGGCGACCGGGGGCAGAGGCGAAATCTGGCGTTCGAGTTCGAGCTCCGCCATCCGCCTCTGAAGGCGGGCCTGCAGCTCATCGGCTCGCTGGCGGGCTCTCCCGGAGTTGATCTTGGCGTTGATTTTGCCAGCAAGCTCCTGATCTTTAAGCTGGTTGGCGCGATGATCCCAGTACGTGATTTCTTTGGTCAGCCGGTCCTTGACGGCGGCCGTGGTCCTTGTCACCAGGTCCTCCCGGCGCTTTCGAACTTCGTCGAGGTGGATCGGAACCAGATTGGCGATCGCGTGGCCAACCACCACCGATTCCAGGTCGCTCCTTAACCACGCTTGGGATTCGAGCGTCGCGGCCAGACTGGTCCCCTCTTCAGGCGTCGCCGGCCGATAGTCCAGGTAAGGGGCGTAGCCGGCGTTCCTGGTGGAACCGGTGGAATCCGTTTCCACGAACTGTAGTTGCCGGGAGACCACGCGGCGGTTGCCTGACTTATCGGTGCGGCCGTCCTGGATGGTGTGTTCCAGGTAGAAAAGCGCGCGGACTGCGTCGCCAGCGTCGTCGGGGTCTACCAGCACCGTGCCGCGCTTCAGGAGGTCGCGATTCCGTTCCAGGATGAGATCGATGGTTGCGCCCAGGAGCGGCTGGCCGGGACAGACGAAGGTGGCCAGCGGTTGGCCGGGAACCGCGCAGAGGGACTTCTCGAAGGTGATCCGTTCATACTTGCCCAGGACGGGCTCTCCGGTGCCGATGAGACGGTCCCGCTGGCGGATTAGGGCGGGCACGTGGGTGATTTCGAAGCGGCGTGGTTCCCGTTCCTTGATGGAACCGCCCAATATCCGGAAGGCCTCCAGGAAAAACGACTCGATGAAGTGCGGCTGAAGTCGCCGGGCTTCGGCGCGCTCCATGTCCTCCCGAATCTTCTGAACCTGGGAGGCATCCATGCTGTCGTTGGCCAGCGCGCGCTCTTCCAGAAGCTCCTGGCAGTGCTTGCGGTCGGTCAGGTTGTCGACGATCTGATGGAGGCGGGCCTTAACCTCGGGCCGATCACCGTACCGGATCGCCTCGATGAGCAGGTCGCGGAGCCGTTGCTCGCGGAAGAGCTGGCCCAGGATATCGAAGACCCCACCACCAAGGGCCTCCCGCTCCAGCTCAATCTTTTCTAGGAGGCGCTTGTATACGTCGCCCTCGCGTGTCTCTTCCGCCAACAGGTTCCAGAGATGGCAAACCTCGGTCTGCCCGATGCGGTGGATGCGTCCAAATCTCTGTTCCAGACGGTTGGGATTCCAGGGCAGGTCATAGTTGACCATCAGATGCGCGCGCTGTAAGTTGATGCCCTCGCCGGCGGCGTCGGTGGCCAGCAGGATGAGAACGTCCTTGTCCTGTTTGAACGCTTCCTGGGCTTTAGTCCGCTCCTCGCGGCCCATCCCGCCGTGAACGGTGACGAGCGCCTCGGGAGCGCCGAGGAGCGCGCGAAGCCGCTCGGTAAGGTAATTCAACGTGTCGCGGTGCTCGCTGAAGATGACCATCTTCCGCCGGTGGCCATGCGCATCGAACATTTCGGCGTGGTTCTGGAGGAGGGATGAGAGTTCCTCCCATTTCTTGTCGGTTCCACTGCGGCGGACCTTCAGAGCCAGCGCCTCCAGGTTTCTCAGGATTTCGATTTCGGCCTGGAGTTCGGCGATGGTGCGCGCGGCCGTCGCCTGATCGACGACGGTCTCTTCGGTCTCCTCGACCTCTGAATCGGGTGCATCGTCCAGATCGGCGATGTCTTCCTCGGTGAGACTGGGCAATCGCTGGTCGTCGTCTTGAAGGGCCGCTCCGCGTTTGAGAATCTGCTCTTCGCGCAGGCGCCGCTCGAGCCGTTCCCGGCGGCGCCGGAGGGATTGCAGGATCGCCTCTGGCGAAGACGCAAGTCGCCGTTGCAGGATGGTCAGAGCGAATCCGACGGTTCCCTTGCGGCCTTCGTTTTCCAGCGCATCGGCCCGGTTGAATTCCTCGCGGACGTAATCGGTAACGCTCTTGTACAGGGCGGCTTCGGCGTCGGAGAGCTTATAGCCGACCGTGTATGCCCGCCGCTCGGGGAACAGCGGCGTTCCGTCGAACTTGAGCAATTGCTCCTTTACCAGGCGGCGCATCAGGTCAGAGGCGTCGACGGTGTGCAGGCCGTCGCGCGACCGGCCTTCGAAACGGTCGCTGTCCAACAGGGCCAGGAGAAGCTGAAAATCCTCCGGTTTGCCGTTATGCGGCGTCGCCGTCATCATCAGCAGATGCCGCGTGAGCTGGCCGAGGAGTTGGCCGAGGCGGTAGCGCTTGGTGTACTTGACCTCGCTGCCGAAGAACGTGGCCGACATCTTGTGGGCTTCGTCGCAAACCACCAGGTCCCAGTCGGTGTTGGCCAGCTTCGCCTGGACGTCCTCATTCCGGCTCAGCTTGTCCAGTCGGCAGATGGCCATTGGGTTCTCGGCGAACCAGTTACCCGGCCCAGAGGGCACCCCCGCCGATTCGAGCTTGTCGTTCGTCAGGATTTCGAAGGGGAGCTGGAATCGTTGGTAAAGTTCGTCCTGCCACTGCTCGGCGAGATTACCGGGGCATACGATCATGCAGCGGTGCAGGTCGCCGCGGATTAGCAGTTCCTTGATGAGCAGACCGGCCATGATCGTCTTGCCGGCGCCAGGGTCATCCGCCAGGAGGAACCGGAGCGGCTGCCGCGGCAGCATCTCACCGTAGACAGCAGTGATCTGGTGCGGCAACGGATCGACCATCGAGGTGTGGATGGCGAGGAGCGGGTCAAACAGATGAGCGAGGTTGATCCGGTGCGCCTCAGAGACGAGCCGGAACAGCTTACCGTCGCCGTCGAAGCTCCACGGCCGACCGGCTTCGCCGATTTCCAGCGTGGGCTCACGATCCCGGTAAAGGAGCACCACGTTGGGCTTCCCGGTGGGGTCCTTGTAGGTGAGCTCGATTGCCGCCGAACCGTACCACTTGACGTCAATTACCGTGACCAGGCAATCGGGCAAGATTCCCTTGACGGCGGCGCCGCGCGTGAGATCTTCGAGCTTGGCTATAGGTGGGCTGCGGCCTCTGCATCTAATTGAGAATGGGACCGAAAGCTCATGATATTACTTTGCAGAGTCGGCTGCCTACGTGCTCCACATCACCCGCGAGCTGGCCGGGACCACCATCGCCACATGGCATAACGTCGAACTTCCCGAAACCAACGCGCGCCTCGATCTGCTGGGCGAGAGTGCCGCCGGCGAACTTGTCCACATCGAGCTACAGAGCACCAACGATCCCACCATAGCGCGCCGCATGGCGGAATATTATCTGAAGATCGATCACCGCTTTGCGCGCTTCGCCACGCAGGTGGTGCTGTACGTGGGGACAGGCGCCGTTAACGATGGCGGCGGAGTACCGCAGTCCGAAGATGAGACAGTACTTCCGTGTGGCCGACGTTCGGGAACTGGACGGCGCCAGCCTGCTCCGGAGTCCGTGGATCGGCGATAATATTATCGCGCTCCTCACGAGACTGCCGGACTCGCGCCGTACGGTGCATGAGGTTTTGGAGAGGATCGCGGAGCTGGAAGAGGGGGCGCGGCAGACGGCGCTCGATCGATTGGCGATCGTGGCGGGTTTGCGCAAGTTAGGGCAGGTAATCAAGGAGGAGAGCGAGCGAATGCCAATTCTGGACGATATTTTGGATCACGATCTGCTGGGACCGGAGTTCCGGAAAGGCGAGTTGAAGGGCCGGGTAGAAGGCGAGCAGAACCTGCTGCGCCTGCAGATCACCAAGCGTTTCGGCACGATTCCGGCGTGGGCGGAAGATCGGTTGGCGGGGCTCACATCGCCGGAGTTGGAAGCGCTGGGTCTTCGGCTGCTGGAAGCGAGGAGTCTGGAAGATCTCCTGTCGTAGGCGGGGTCGAAGCTCCGAGCGCACGCGCGGCGCGGGCCGGCTAACCTGCATCAGTTTTTTATGCCATGCCGGGTGAAAAAAATCTTCAGCGTGCTGGCGCAATCCATCGCACAAATCTGCGCCTGAACTCGACACGCCATCACCGATGGGGTACTCTGGGAGGACCAGCGCATCTTTGGTCCAACCTGAAGCAGAAAAAGAAGTTAAACGGGCCGGTAGACGTAGGATAGCCCTGTCATGAGTTGTTCACATCCAGGGTGCCGCTCGCTGCGCCAGATTGTCCATGTGCCCGAGGAACGAAACGCGTAGGGTCAGCGACATGCTTGCCGGGGCCATCTCCGGTATCATCAAGAAGGCCCAGCATGGATCTCGAAGAAGCTATTCTGGACAAGGTCCGCCGCCTTCCGCCGGCGAAGCAGGAGGAGGTCCTGCGCTTCGCGGACGGCCTACAGCACCGATCAGCCGTAAGAATGGTCCCGTCCAGCGACCGAAGCCGTGAAATGGATTGGCTTAAGGAAAACCGCGCCAAGTATGCGGATCAATGGGTGGTTGTCGAAGGTGACCGCTTGATCGCTGCGGATGTGGACGCACACAAGGTCTTTACAGCCGCCAAAACCGCGGGCATCGAAGTCCCCTTTCTGGTGCACGTACTTCCCGAAGATCCGCTCCCGTTCGTTCCGGGTTGGGTGTAGGCATGTCCCTCTCGCTCAACTTCGAAGCTTCACATGGCTATGCCTCCGCTGATGGAATCGACATTCCAATCGAGCTTCGCGTTGGCAACCAGAGAGTCGAACTGATAGCAAGGCTGGATACGGGTGCAGCGCATTGCATTTTCGACCGCAGGTACGGTGAAGAGCTTGGGTTGGATGTCGAATCGGGACGACCTCAGCGTTTCCGAACCATGGCAGGCTCGTTCGTGGCCTATGAACACGAGGTCACACTTCATACTCTTGGCATCGAGTTTTCGTCAGTCGTGTTCTTCGCCCAAGACCCGGCATTCACCAGGAATTTCGTGGGCCGGTCTGGTTGGCTTGACCGCCTTCGCGTTGCGATCATCGACTACGATCATTTGCTGTTTCTGAGCGCCTACGACTCGTGACCTGTGCGCTCCAAGCCCGCCTCACTCATTTCAGGTCCTGTGCCGGCGGGGCTTTCACGCAATCGCGTGTTACACTTAAAAGCGTGAAGACCCGTAATGTGACCCTATCGATACCCGAAGATCTCTTGCGCCAACTCAAAATCAGCGCAGCGAAGCAGGAGACGTCCCTGTCCGCGATGCTCACGCGGACATTACGGCAGATCGCCGAGGAGGAAGATGGCTATGCGGAGGCTCGGCGAGAGATGCTGAGAGATTTGAAAAAGGGCTACCGTTTGGGCACGCACGGAAAGATCGGCTGGACCAGGGACGACTTGCATGAACGGTAAGGAATTTGTGGATACGAACATTTTAATCTACGCCTTCGACCGGACCGCCGGGAAGAAACGGGAGACGGCCGCGGCCCTTGTGGAGCGCCTTTGGTCGGAGCGCGCCGGATGCGTTAGCTTACAGGTTTTGCAGGAGTTCTACGTAACCGCAACCAAGAAGCTGCGCATGCCCGCGGGTGAAGCCCTCGCGCAGGTGGAGCGGCTCGGGAAATGGACAGTTCACCGGCCAGCAGTGAGCGACGTAGTTCAGGCGATTCAGTTGCATCGCGCGAAGAGAATTTCGTTCTGGGATGCGATGATCCTGCGGAGTGCGATCGGCTCAGCGTGCTCCCTTGTGTGGTCCGAAGATCTTTCGGACCGGCAAGGGTGGGACGGCGTGGTGGTTCGGAATCCCTTTTGAGCGCCTCGGTATCGATGGGCACGGGCGGAGAGGGACATGAAGGCCTGGTGGCCGAAAATCAAACCGGAAACTGGACGTCTGGGCCTGTGGCCCGGCCGGCATTTTTTCCGAGAATTTCCCGGTCTGGGCCGTACTCTTGGAGTGACGGCACCGCGCGGCATTTTGAGGGATTCGCGCAAAACGGCCGCGGTGCGATCAGTTCTCTGTTGTATGGCGCCGCGCCGCGGCCTTTGCGCTCCAATGCACGACTACGATGTCGCGTTTAAATTGATTCTGAGGGAATCCGCGGATCTGACCCTCCGCGAGCTGGCCGGGACCGCCATCGCCACGTGGCATAACGTCGAACTTCCCGAAACCAACGCCCGCCTCGATCTGCTGGGCGAGAGTGCCGCCGGCGAACTGGTCCACATCGAGCTACAGAGCACCAACGATGCCACCATTGCGCGCCGCATGGCGGAATATTATCTGAAGATCGATCACCGCTTTGGGCGCTTCGCCACGCAGGTGGTGCTATACGTGGGGCAGGCGCCGTTAGCCATGCCGGCGGAGTACCGCAGTCCGAAGATGAGACATTCCTTCCGTATGGCCGACGTTCGGGAACTGGATGGCGCCAGGCTGCTCAGGAGTCCGAGGATCGGCGATAATATTATCGCGGTCCTCACGAGACTGCCGGACTCGCGCCGTACGGTGCATGAGGTTTTGGAGAGGATCGCGGGGCTGGAAGAGGGGGCGCGGCAGACGGCGCTCGATCGATTGGCGATCGTGGCGGGTTTGCGCAAGTTAGGGCACGTAATCAAGGAGGAGAGCGAGCGAATGCCGATTCTCGACGACATTTTGGATCACGACCTGCTGGGACCGGAGTTCCGGAAGGGCGAGCTGAAAGGCCGGGTGGAGGGCCGGGTGGAAGGCCGGGTGGAAGGCGAGCAGAACCTGCTGCGCCTGCAGATCGCCAAGCGTTTCGGCAGGATTCCGGCGTGGGCGGAAGATCGGTTGGCGGGGCTCACATCGCCGGAGTTGGAAGCGCTGGGGCTTCGGTTGCTGGAAGCCGGGAGTCTGGAAGAGCTCCTGCCGTAGGCCCGCCGAAGCGTCGAGCGCGCGCCGCGCGGGCCGGTTAATCTGCGTCAGTAACGCCGCAAGACCGGTTACTACCAGCGCGATCCCCATAGAAA
>Ga0209517_10010077_pt1 | contig 10619 bp, 9 predicted proteins | sample PeaSoiMetSII2010_FD_187695 | JGI IMG/M metagenome (GOLD analysis project Ga0209517, IMG submission 187695) | Peat soil microbial communities from Weissenstadt, Germany - SII-2010 (SPAdes) (version 2) | ecosystem: Environmental > Terrestrial > Soil > Wetlands > Peat | place: Germany: Weissenstadt... | reverse complement strand
CTTGCCCGCCTCGTCGCCGCGGCTCGACAGTACGACGATCGGAACGCTGTCGTTGCGGCCGCGGATCATCCTCAGCAAATCATGACCCTGGATGTCCGGCAGGCCGAGATCGAGGATGATCAGGGCCGGATCCTCCGCCAGCAGTTCGAGCGCCATCTTGCCGTTGGAGGCCTCCAGAATCTCGTAACCCTGCGTGGTCAGTCCCATCCGCAACAATTTGCGGATCGGCGGCTCGTCGTCGATGACAAGTACCTTGATCGGGGTGGCGCTCATGCGGCCGTGTCCAGTGTTAGACCTTCGGTTCTGATGTCATCAGAACCGAAGATTCAATCTTTTTGTTTGACGCGTTTTCTTCACGCGAACCGGCAGCCACTTCGCTTGAAAACGCTATGTTATCTGCCGGAATCGGCAGCCGGATGGTCAGCACCGCGCCGCTGCGGTCGGTTCGATTAGACGCGACGATCGTGCCGTGCATCGCCTCGACGAAGCCGCGGGATATCGCAAGCCCGAGCCCGGTGCCGGGGCGGACATGATCGCCCTTTTGCGCGCGATAGAACTTGTCGAACACGCTCTCCAGCTCCAAGCGCGGAATGCCCTCGCCTTCGTCGATGATCTGCAGGGTGACGAACTCCTTGTCCCGCCAGCCCCTGATGAAGATTGTGGTGTCGGCAGGTGCATATTTGGCCGCATTGTCCAGCAAGTTGAAAAGCGCCTGCTCGAACAGCACCGCGTCGAGTTCCAGCATCGGCAAATCGGCGTCGAGCTCGAGCGACACCTTATGGTGCACGAGAATCTTGCTGGCGCGCCGCAACGCGCTGCCGACGATCTCGCCGATATCGTGCCGCGCGGTGTTCGGCTTGATGGCGCCGGATTCCAGCTTGGTCATGTCGAGCAGATTGGCGATGAAGCGGTTGAGCCGCTCGGATTCGTCGATCACGGTCGCGAGCAGATCGCGCTTTTCGGCGTCGTTCAGGCCGGGCGAAAGATCGCGCATCGTGGACGCGGCGCCGAGCACCGACGCCAGCGGCGTCTTGAGGTCGTGCGAGATCGAGGTCAGGAGCGCCGAACGCAGACGATCGGATTCAATGGTGCGTTTGACGCGGTCCATGTCCTCCACCAGCAGCACCCGCTCGATCGCGAGCGCGCCCTGATCGACCAGGGCGTCGAGCAAGCGGCGCTGGTCCGGCGTCAGCAGCGGCCCGGTCTTGTCGTCGTCGATACCGATGACGCCGATCAGTCCGCGCCCCGTTCGCATCGGCAGAAACAGGCGTTTGGCGCCAGGCAACGTATCGGAGCCGCGCCCGGCCGAGCGGTCGTTGCTCCACGCCCAATTGGCGGCGGCGAGATCGGCCTTGTCGAGCTGATCCTCCGGCGGGTAGCCCGCCTTCACGGTCAGCACGCCATTCTCCGGCAACAGCAACACGACGCGCACCTTCAACATCAAAGCAGTCTGGTAAGCCGTCGCCCACAACACGTCGTCGAGGGTCGCGGTACCTGCGAGCTTGCGGCTGAAGGCGTAAAGCAGTTCCGTGGTCCGTATCCGGCCGATCGCGGAGTCGGCCTGGGTGCGCACCCTGGCTGCGACGTTGGAGACCAGGATGGCGATCAACATGAAGAAGAAAAAGGCGGCGACGTTGGTCGGGTCGGTGATCGTGAAGGTGTAGATCGGCGGCAGAAAGAAGAAATTGTAGCAGAGCGAGGCCGCGACGCTGGCCAGCAAGGACGGCCAAAGGCCGTAGCGGACCGCCACGCCCACCACCGCCGTGAGGAACACCAGATCGACGTTCTCGATGCCGAACAGCGGCTGGATGATTTCGGCCGAGGCAAGGCCGACCGCAACGATCACGAGCGCCATCAGATACGGCCAGAGCTGGAACGGCTCGTGCCGTTCCGCCGTGCGCACGGTCTTCTTCGGCACCGGATCGGCGGCAAGTTCCTCGCCGGCGATGACGTTAACGCTGATATTGCCTGCGCGCCGGACCAGGTCATGCACCACCGAGCCTCGTCTCAGCTCGAACCACCAGGTGCGTTGCGATTTGCCGATGATGATCTGGGTGACATTATTGGCTTGCGCGAATCCGAGGACGTCATCGGCAATGCGGCGTCCGACGCCGGGAATGGTGAGCGCCTCGCCGCCCAGCGCTTCGGCCAGGCGCAGCGTATCGGCCAGCCGGTCCCGTTCCTCATCGCTCAAGCGCAGGCTGCGCCGCGTCTCGATGGAGATCGCGGTCCACGGTGCGTGCAGCCGATCCGCCAGCCGCTTGGTGTAGCGCACAAGCCCCGCCGCCCGCGGGTCCTCGCTGATGCAAACCAGAATACGCTCGCCGGCGGCCCAGGGGCCGGCGATGGCGTTGGCCTGCATGTGGGTCAGGAGTTGCTCGTCGACGCGCTCGGCAGTCCGCCGCAGCGCCAGTTCGCGCAGCGCGGTCAGATTTCCCGGCGAGAAATAATGCTCAAGCGCGCGCTCGGCCTGTCTTGGGACATAGACCTTGCCTTCCTTGAGCCGCTGAATGAGGTCGTCCGGGGTGAGGTCGATCAGTTCGATGCCGTCGGCGCGGTCGAACACCGAATCCGGCACGGTCTCGCGCACGCGCACATGCGTGATCTGGGCGACCACGTCGTTCAGACTCTCGATATGCTGGATATTGACGGCGGTGTAGACGTCGATGCCGCGCGAAAGCAGTTCCTCGACGTCGAGGTAGCGCTTCGGGTGACGGCTGCCCGCCGCGTTGGTGTGGGCGAGCTCGTCGACCAGCGCGAGTTGCGGCCGGCGCGCGATCAGGGCGTCGAGGTCCATTTCCTCGATGGTCTGATCTTTGTAGACGATGCGCTTGCGCGGAATGACCTCGAGCCCGTGCAGCAACGCTTCGGTCTCTGCCCGTCCGTGGGTCTCGACAATGCCGACGACGACATCGACGCCGGCTTTCTGCCTTGCGTGGGCGCTATGCAGCATCTCGTAGGTCTTGCCGACGCCGGGAGCGGCGCCGACAAAGATCTTCAGCCGACCAGCCTCGCTGTTCTCGCGCCGGGCCGTCTCCAGCAGGGCCTCCGGCGAGGGGCGTTGTTCGGGATCGCGGCGCTGCTGCTGAACCATAGGGGCAATATAGTCCTCACGCCGCGCCGGGCCTAGGGCCTAAGGCTTCGCTCGAAAGCGCCGTATCCGACGCTACCGCTTGGCGGCTGCGTCCAGCGCCAGATTGAGCGCCAAAACGTTAACTCTGGGTTCGCCGAGCAATCCGGCAAGGCGGCCGGAGGTGTTTTCCGCCACCAGCTGCCGCACGCGGTCCTCCGGCATATTCCGCGCCTTCGCGACGCGCGGTACCTGGAATAACGCGCCCTCCGGCGAGATGTCCGGATCAAGCCCGCTGCCCGACGTCGTGACGAGATCGATCGGAACGGGACTGGAGGGATTCTCCGCCTTCAACTTGTCGATGTCTTCCTTGACCCGGTCGTTGAGGGCCTTGCTGGTCGGACCGAGGTTCGATCCGCCGGAATTGGCGGCATTATAGGCTGCCGGCACCGTCTTGGTGGAATCGGCAGGGTCCGGCGCCGTCGTCGCCGACGGCCGACCGTGGAAATATTTGTCGTCCTTGAATTCCTGCCCGATCAGAGCGGAGCCTACGATTTTGCCGTCGCGCTCAATCAGGCTTCCCTGCGCCTGTTTCGGAAAGATCAAGCCCGCGATTTCCGTGATCGCGAGCGGATAGGCAAGGCCCGTGATCAGCGTCAGCATGACGAGGATCAGGATGGCGGGGCGAATTTCTCTTAACATGGTGGGTCTCCATTAATTCCGTCATTGCGAGGAGCGAAGCGACGAAGCAATCCAGCTTCTTGTTTGCGGTCCCATGGATTGCTTCGCTGCGCTCGCAATGACGGTTGGTGTCAGGCCAGGTGCAAGGCGGTGACGATGAGGTCGATCGCCTTGATGCCGATAAAGGGAATGATGATGCCGCCGACCCCGTAGATCATCAGGTTACGGCGCAACAGCCCGCCGGCGCCGATGGCGCGATAGGCCACGCCCTTCAAGGCCAGCGGAATCAGCGCAATGATGATCAGCGCGTTGAAGATGATCGCCGACAGGATCGCGCTTTGCGGGCTCGCCAGATGCATGATGTTGAGCACCGCCAATTGCGGATAGAAGGCCAAAAACATCGCGGGGATAATCGCGAAATATTTGGCGACGTCGTTGGCGATCGAAAACGTGGTCAGCGCGCCGCGGGTCATCAGAAGCTGTTTGCCGATCTCGACCACCTCGATCAGCTTGGTCGGGTTGGAGTCGAGGTCGACCATGTTGCCGGCCTCGCGCGCCGCCTGCGTGCCGGTGTTCATGGCAACGCCGACGTCGGCCTGCGCCAGCGCCGGCGCGTCGTTGGTGCCGTCGCCGCACATCGCCACCAGCTTGCCCTTGGCCTGCTCGTCGCGGATCAGCTTCAGCTTGTCCTCGGGCGTTGCCTGGGCGAGAAAATCGTCAACACCGGCCTCCGCGGCGATCGCGGCCGCCGTCATCGGGTTGTCGCCGGTGATCATCACCGTACGGATGCCCATGCGGCGCAATTCGGCGAAGCGTTCGCGGATGCCGCCCTTGACGATGTCCTTGAGCTGAACAACGCCGAGCAGGCGCCCATCCCTGGCGACCGCAAGCGGCGTGCCCCCGGCCTTTGCGATTTCGTCCGAGATCGCCGTGATCTCGCGCTCGGCATCGGAATTGATCGACGGATGCAGCGCGCGAACGGTGTTTCCCGCCGCCATGGATTGAGACGTGCCGCCGCCGACATAATTGAGGATCGCATCGACCGCGCCCTTGCGCACCGAGGAGCCGCCGGCATCGACGCCGCTCATACGGGTCTGCGCCGTAAACGGAATGAAGGTCGCCGCCAGCTCGCCCATATCGCGGCCGCGGATGCCGTATTTCTCCTTGGCCAGCACCACGATCGAACGCCCCTCGGGGGTTTCGTCGGCGAGCGAGGCCAGTTGTGCGGCATCCGCCAGTTCCTGTTCGCTCACGCCGCGGATGGGGCGAAACGCCGTCGCCTGCCGGTTGCCGAGCGTGATGGTGCCGGTCTTGTCGAGCAGAAGCGTATCGACGTCGCCGGCGGCTTCCACCGCGCGGCCGGACATCGCGAGCACGTTGAAGCGCACCAGGCGGTCCATGCCGGCAATGCCGATCGCCGACAACAGCGCGCCGATGGTGGTCGGAATCAGCGTGACGAACAATGCCACCAGGATGATGACCGAGATCTGGCCGCCGGCATAGGCGGCATAGCTCGGGATGGTCACGGTGGCGAACACGAAGATGATGGTCAGGCCCGCAAGCAGGATGTTCAGCGCGATCTCGTTCGGCGTCTTCTGCCGCTCGGCACCCTCGACCAGCTTGATCATGCGGTCGATGAAGGTCGACCCCTGCGCCGCGGTGATGCGAACGCGGATCCAGTCCGAGAGTACCTGCGTGCCGCCGGTCACCGCCGAGCGGTCGCCGCCGGATTCCCGGATCACAGGAGCGGATTCGCCGGTGATGGCAGCCTCGTTGACGGAAGCTATGCCTTCGATCACCTCACCGTCGGAGGGAATGTTGTCGCCGGCCTCGACCAGGACGATATCGCCCACCTTAAGGCTGGTGCCGGGCACCAGCCGGAAAGTCCTGTCGGAACCGGTCAACAGCTTGGCCTGGCTTTCGGTGCGGGTCTTGCGCAGCGATTCGGCCTGCGCTTTGCCGCGGCCTTCGGCGACGGCTTCCGCGAAGTTGGCGAACAGCACCGTGAACCACAGCCACAGGATGATCTGAAAGGTGAAAGCAAGGCTTTCGCCGCCCGTCGCGACGTCGCGAATGAAGATGACGGTCGTTAGCGCAGCAACGACTTCGACCACGAACATCACCGGGCTCTTGATCATGATCCGCGGATCGAGCTTGGCGAAGGCCGAGCCGATCGCGGGCATCACGATCTTCGGATCCAGCATCGTGGCCACCGGCATCCGCTTATTCATTTTTTGGACGACTTCCATGGAAGTAACTCCGAATGACCGATCAGAACAGGGTGTTGGCATTCATCGCCAGATGCTCGACGATGGGCCCAAGCGCGAGCGCCGGGAAGAAGGTGAGACCGCCGATGATCAGGATCACACCAACGACCAGGCCGACGAACAGCCCGCCGGTGGTCGGGAAGGTACCGGCCGAAGGCGGAATCGATTTCTTGCCCGCGAGCGAGCCCGCCATCGCCATGGCCGGAATGATCATGAAGAAGCGGCCGACGAACATCGCGCTCGCCAGCGTCAGATTGTAGAAGAAGGTATTGCCGGAAAGCCCCGCGAAGGCTGAGCCGTTATTGCCGGTCGAGGACACATAGGCATAAAGCACTTCGGTGAAGCCGTGCGGGCCGGCATTGTTCATGGCAGAAGCCGCCGACGGCAGCACCACTGCGACCGCGGTCCAGCCCAGATACATCAGCGGCAGCACGAGGATCGCGAGCATCGCCATCTTGACCTCGCGCGCCTCGATCTTCTTGCCGACATATTCCGGCGTGCGGCCGACCATCAGGCCCGCGACGAAAATCGAGACCACGACAAAGATGAGCATGCCGTAGAGGCCGGCGCCGACGCCGCCGACGATGATTTCGCCAAGCTGCATGTTGATCAGCGGGATCATGCCGCCGAGTGCTGTGAAACTGTCATGCATTGCATTTACCGCGCCGCAAGACGCCGCCGTGGTGACGACCGCAAACAGGCTGGAGGCAACGATGCCGAAGCGGACTTCCTTGCCTTCCATGTTGCCGCCGGTCAGCCCGAGCGCATCGAGCGCGGTGGTGCCGCTGGCTTCGGCCCAGTAGGTGACGGCGACGCCGGACACGAACAGCACGCCCATGATCGCGAGGATCGCCCAGCCCTGCCGCTGGTTGCCGACCATGCGGCCGAACACGTTGGTCAGCGCTGCGCCAATCACGAAGATCGAGAGCATCTGCGCGAAATTGGACAGCGCCGTCGGGTTTTCGAACGGATGGGCCGCGTTGGCGTTGAAAAAGCCGCCGCCATTGGTGCCGAGCATCTTGATGGCGACCTGGGAGGCCACAGGGCCGACCGCAATCGTCTGCTTCGCGCCTTCCAGCGTCGTGGCCTCGACATAAGCGCCGAGCGTCTGCGGCATCCCCTGCCAGACCAGGAACAACGAGTAGACCACGCAGATCGGCAGCAGCACGTAGAGCGTGGTGCGCGTCACATCGACCCAGAAATTGCCGATGGTGCGCATCGAGGAACGGGAAAAGCCGCGGATCAACGCCACGGCGAGCGCGATGCCGGTGGCTGCCGACAGGAAATTCTGATGCGTCAGGCCCAGCATCTGCACGAGGTATGACATCGTGCTCTCACCGCCGTAGTTCTGCCAGTTGGTATTGGTGATGAAGCTGATCGTGGTGTTGAACGAAAGGTCTTCCGCGACAGCGGATTGCTCGGCCGGATTGAACGGCAGCGAGGCCTGCAGCCGCATCAGCGCATAAAGGATGAGGAAGCCGCCGACGTGAAAGAACAGCATGGCGACCGTGTAGGTCACCCAATGCTGCTCGCGCTTCTCATCGACGCCGCCGATCCAGTAAAGAGCGACCTCGACGGGGCGGAGAATCGGGGAGAGGAACGTGCGCTCGCCGTTGAACACGCGCGTCATGTACCAGCCAAGCGGCGTGGCCAGCGCGGCGATGATCGCGCAAAACAGAAGAATTTGAAACCAGCCGATGGGGGTCATGGGGATATGCCTTGGAGTTTGCGTAAGAACTCGCAGCTTTTGCGAGACGGGAACCGGTTGCGGGGCTGCGGCCGATCCGGCCGCAGCCTGTTCGCGAAGATCAGAACCGCTCCGGCCTCAGCAGCGCGTAGGTCAGGTAAAACAAAAGCCCCGCGGAGACGAGGCCGGCCAGTGAATAGTCGAAGATCATGGACATGCTCCTCCACTGCATTTTCCAGCGGTCCCGCGCCGGCAAAACGCGTTCGAATTCAAAGTCGCTCGCAGGCATAGGTGTAGCCGACGGCTGCCACGAAGAGGCCGAAGCCGAGGGCCAGCATGATGATGTCCAGCATGGAGTTCTCCTAGTCGCGCCTGCTTTACGCGCGCGCAATCTGGCGCGTTCCGTTACATGCGGATTGCGATGGATCAATCCGGGGACAGCGCCCCGACCTCAGCCCCTGCCCCGTCAGTGGCTCTGAAGTGCCATTCCACGCATATGTTTTCGAGGCGAGCGTGACGGCGACGTTATAGGAATCTCATAAAAACGTGATCCCTGCCGCCCGCCGCCTTCGGTTCCCGCGACATCCCACAGAAACTCTATAACAAAGCACCCCGCTCCATCCCGAAATTCTATGTCGCCGTCGATATATTGGCCGCGAGCGGAAGGCTGCCGCCGCAGAAATCCGGTGCCGGCAGCCGGCCGCGAGCAAGGAGCGGTATGAATCTTGCTCGATGCAAAGCACCGAAGGTCCTTCTGACAGAAGGCTATTATTTTTTAATCTGGTGGGAAGACGTGCATGTGGGTCGCCTTCGCAGATGCCTTTTCCTCCTCGGCCCAAGGGGCTTTGGGAACGGCGAGCCATGCCCGCAAACTGACGCTCGTGGCCTTCGCCGCGATCGCGCTTTCCGGGTTGGGCTGCATTCCGGCGAATGCCGAGAACCCTGATATCAGCAGCCGGCGCGCCTCCGAGCGGACCGATTTCACCAACGAAGAGATCCGGGACGGGTTCTTCAAGATCGCCTTCAGCGCCGAATTGCAACTCGACACGCCGGCAGAAAAGGTGCGCAAATTCGACGAGCCGGTCAGGATTTTCGTGATGAACCTGGGCGGGCGAGACCGGCGCGCCGAGATCGCCGCGGTGGTTGCCGATATCCGCGCGCATGTGAATCACCTCGATGTCGCCGTCACCAACGACCGCCGGGAGGCCAATTTCCTGGTACGGCTCGTGCCCGAGCGCAAAGTGGATCGAACGATTCGCGCTCTCTATGGCAACGACAAAGCGAAGAAGATTCAGCAATCACTCGATCCGGTATGCCTGTCCGGTATCGGCAAGGACGAACGCTTTCGGATTCGCCGCGCGGAGGTGATCCTGCCGGTGGACGCCAAAGAGTTCACCTTCTACGACTGTGCCTATGAGGAGCTGTTGCAGGCGCTTGGCGCCATCAATGACGACCGCTCGGTGCCCTGGACCATGTTCAACGACGAAGTCCAGATGGGCTTCTTCGACATCTACGACCAGTATCTTCTCAATATCCTGTATGACCCGCGCATTCGCCCCGGCATGACCAAGGACGAGGTCAATGCCGTCCTGCCCGAGGTGCTTTCGACGGCGCGCGCATGGGTGCGCGACGTCAACTCGCCGCGCCGTGCGGACGTGGAAAACCGGCCGGTTGAGAGCAACTAGCGCATCCCCAGGGATCGCGCGCAGGCCGCAAAATCCCGCGGCCATCGCACCTGATGGCCCACCGGTTTTGCCGCTAACTCGCCGCCTTTAGTGCGAGCGATTCCGTGCCGACGACGAAGAATATTCGGTAATCCCGAAGTCGTTTCTTCCCGCCGTTCGATTGAGTTGACCTTGCTGCGAAGCCAGCTGCTGATTCGCGCGCTGGTTCTTTGAGGGCGCGCTGGCCGATGCGCCGGCGTCGGCGCGGTCGGACATCAGCAGTGCTCCGGAAAGAATGACGAGCGTTCCGGTAATGGTGGCGAGGCACTTCAACATTGCTTCCTCCATTTGGTCCGAGACAACCCAGACAGAACCGGCCTGAACGTTTCCTGGTCGATGACTTCTGTTCGGCGCTTTGTCGGCGCCTTGTTGTCTCTTGTGTGTCGATGATGATCTCAACATCTGGTGAGTGCAACAAATAAAGGGCAAATGCATAAACAATCAGCAAACAACGGCCTTAGCCAAATCGTGAGCAATACCGGCCGGCAGATCGGCGCGGCCGCGCTTCATCGACCCGGGCAGCATCATGCCGTCCGCTTCAGCTCGCTTCTGCGAAGCGGTCGCGCGCTGGCGGCGGGCTAACGGTTAATTTGGTTTGTTGGTCGTCTTGGCCGACTCGGATTCGTGCACCTGGCCCCAGGGATCATAAGGCTTCTTCGGCGTTGGAATCCGGTCGAGCGCCGCCTTGTAGGCCTTTTCGTCGACCTTCGGGCGGTTTTCGGTCGGGGGCCCACCTCTGCCGCCCTTCTTGCCCATGCCCTCCGAATGCGCCGGGACGTTGAGCAACAATGCGATCGCCGCGACGGTGAGCGCTATTCCAGTGATTCTCGTTCTGCCGGCCATGCCCTTTCTCCTCATGCCGTCAACCTACATCGAATCCCTGAGTTTGCGAACGCGCGCCCCCATGCATTTCGGCCCGCCGAAGGCGGCTTTGCGGCTGGGAAGGCCCGATGAGACAACGTGCGGCACCGCCTGGAACATGTAAGTGTTACTGCCGATTAATTTATCCATATAAAAAAAATAACCTCTTGTCGTTGCAGCGCGATAAGAGATATCTTTTTAGCCATAGTGATGCAGGAATGTGCGATGCGCGCCGACACGAATCTGCAAGCAAATCAAAGGAATACGGCCAAAAAGGCCGATCCTAAACCATTGCCACATGTCTGGTTTGGAGGCGTTGCGGTTCGAAC
>Ga0209517_10010076_pt1 | contig 10619 bp, 9 predicted proteins | sample PeaSoiMetSII2010_FD_187695 | JGI IMG/M metagenome (GOLD analysis project Ga0209517, IMG submission 187695) | Peat soil microbial communities from Weissenstadt, Germany - SII-2010 (SPAdes) (version 2) | ecosystem: Environmental > Terrestrial > Soil > Wetlands > Peat | place: Germany: Weissenstadt... | reverse complement strand
TCGCGGGCGAGCGCCAGGCTGGCGCGCAGGTGGCGCTGGATGCGCGTCAGCTCGTCGGTGCTCATCTCCTTCAGCGAGGGGTCATCGTCGCGGCTGCCGCCGGTCACCATTGCAGCCGTGCCCAGATCGTGCGGCCCCGGGCGTCTCCGTCCACGCCCCATTCCGCCGCGAGGGCGGCGACGATGCCGAGCCCTCGCCCGCCGTCCTTGCTGGTGTCCACGGGGTCCCACGTCCCGCCGGCGTCGGAGACCTCTATCCAGGCGTAGGTCGGGAACAGCTCGCTGTGCACGGTGAACAGGCCGTGGCGGCTGCGGGAGTGCTGGACCGCGTTGGTTGCCAGCTCGCTGACGATCAGGGCGGCGTCATCGGATGCCGGGCAGCCGCCCAGGTACCGGGCTACCTCGCGGCGGGCGCGGCTGACCTGGTCTGGTCTGCCGTGGAACACGCCGGTGTAGGTCGCCGTCGTCACTGCCGCGTCGCGCACTGCCGCTTCCCTCCTGGGCTGCGCCCGCCCTTTCTGACCGGGGCCGGGACGCCTTTTTCATGATTGCCAGGGCGGGGTAGCGTTGGCACTGTGGCATGGCGGCACGACACGCTTTTGCCACAGTCCGCCACTAGGGAGTCACACATGGACGGCGAGACCGACGCCGCGTTCCTCGGCTCGGAGCTGAAGCGCGCCCGGCTCGCGGCGGGCATCACCAGCCAGGAGGACCTGGCGGTACGGCTGGGTTACGAGCGCACGACCATTGCCAAGATCGAGAGCGGGGAGAGACTCCCCTCACCCGAGGTAGCGGCTGCCTACAATAAGGAGTTCCCCCAGCTTAACGGGCTGGTGGAGCGGTGGGCGGAGCATGTCAGGAAGACCGGCGGGTCGTTCCCCAAGTTCTTCGTGAGCTGGGTTGACGCCGAGCGGAGCGCCACTGCCTTGTTCTACTGGGCTCCGGTCCTGGTCCCGGGGATACTCCAGACCCAGGACTACGCCCGGCCGCTGATGCTCGCCAGCCCGGACGGCGATGATACGCCGGAGATACGCCTGGCGGGCCGGATGGAGCGGCAGCTAATCCTGTCGCGCCCGAAACCGCCGCTGGTTACCGTGGTGATGGCGGAAGCCGTGCTGCACCGCTGCGTCGGCAGCCCGGACGTGATGCGCGAGCAGCTCGCCCGCCTGGCGGAGACCGGGCAGCAGCCCCACGTGATGATCCAGGTGATCCCTGCGGAGGTGGGAGCGCATGCCGGGCTGGAGGGCGCGGCGTCCATAGCGGAGCAAGACGGAGGACCGGCTATCGTCTACCTCGAAAGCCTTACCGCAGGCCAGGCCACCAAGGAACCCGAGATCGTCGCCCGGGTGCGGCAGATTACCGGGATGCTCCGCAGCGAGGCGCTTCCGCGTAGCGCCTCGGTTGACCTGATAACGAAGGTGGCGAAGGAGCGATGGACATCATGAACTGGCGCAAGAGCACTTACAGCGGCGGCAACGGCGCTGAGTGCACGGAGGTCGCCGCCGTCCCCGGGGCTGTGCTGGTCCGGGATTCCAGGGACCCGGACGGGCCGCGGCTGGCGTTCACCCGCGAGGCGTGGGCGGCGTTCGCGGCAGCGGTGCGAGCGGACCGGCGCGCCGCCTGACCTGCTTTATATCCGGCTGGTATCGCGGAGGGGCCGCTCTCGTGTGAGGGCGGCCCTTTTCGCTGTGCCCTGTGCGGGCCGGGCGGGACATTCGGCTGCGGCCGGGGTCCGGGCCGGGCCGGGTCCGTTGCGGTTCCGCGTATGCCACGGCGGCGTGGTGCTGGTGCCGGCGCGGACGTGCTGGTTTCCGTGGTGGCCGGGGTCGGCGCGGTATCCGAGTCGCCGGTGGCGCGCGCAGCGCGCCCTCGGGCCGGGGAAAGGGCCGGAGGGGGTCCGGGGGAACCGGGGAAACCGCGGCTTTGGGGGGTTTCCCGGGTTCCCCTGGCGCCTTGCAGGTTTCCGCGTCCGGCAGGTGCGGCGCGGTATGCGCGGCCGGTGCCGTGCACTTTCCCCGGTCATTTACGCGGCGGGTCCGTCGTTGCTTTTTGGGGAGGCAGGAATGGGGGTCTGGGGGAAAAACCTGGAACCGGGCCGTTTAGGGGCGCCGGGGGGGTTCCGGGTTTTCCCCCAGTGCGTTTCCGGATTGGTCTCCCCTTTTGTCTGTTCACTCGTGGAGTAGAGCCGTAGTGTTCCTGACCTCGCTCTCTTGTCTTGTTGAGGGAGTGAGGTCAGGAACACGGAGGCGGCGCGGAGCGAGCGCGTCAGCGCAGGCAGGAGGGGGGACCGGGCCGGGAACGCGGCGCACAGCGCCCGCCGCGCGGGCGCTGCGCTGTTCGGCTAGTGTGTGGCCGCTGTTCGGCTAGCGTGTGTCTCTGCTTTAGTCAGATTTCATTTCGGCAATCGCGCGCAGACGTTCTATTCCCGACAGCGGTGGATCAGATAGCAGATCATAGATCGCTCGCGGTTCGGTCTTGTCTCCGGGCACCCGGAAAGGCGCGGCCTTAAGCAGATGTTGTTCAGCGCTGCCGGAGCGTCCTAGGCCGCAAAGAGCGACCGCTTCCATTTCGCGGGCCCGGAAAGGCAAAACCCCTGTCACCCGGCCTTCGACAAGCACGAATTGCTCACGCGCCCTGACGGGCTCGCGCTTATGCCACAAGACCGCTCCCGCCCAGGCATTCCCTTCTCCCGCTTCGGTCGGCGCAAGACGGCCAGCGGTTCTGAACTCAGCTAGCGCTTGGTCGAGGTTACTAGTACTGGCAAGGACTATCCCTTTATTCACGTGAGCAGGAACGTAGCCGGGATCCAGCGCGAGTGCCTTCTCATAGGCGACCAGCGCCTCATCGGTGCGGCCGAGAGCGTGCAGCGTGATTCCCTGGTTGTTGTAGGCATCAGGGTAGCGGGAGTCCAGCGTGAGCGCCCACTCGTAGGCCGCTAGCGCATCGTCAAGACGGCCAAGAGCCCGCTGCCCGATGCCCCAATTGTTATGGTTGATAGCCAAGCTTGGGTCCAGCGTCAGTGCCCGCTCGTAGGCGGCTTGCGCTTCGTCGACGCGGCCCAGACTTTCAAGCGCATTCCCGCGACTGCCGTGAGCCGCAACATTGCCGGGGTCCAGTGTGATGGCAAGGTCGTAGGCATCCAGCGCGTCGTCAAACCGGCGCGAGGCGGCCAGTGCGATTCCCCGGTTGCAATGCGCCGCGGAGCTGCGCGGGTCGAGTTCGAGTGCCCGGTCGTAGGCGGCCAGTGCGTCGTTGTACCGGCCAGCGTTACGCAGGGCCACCCCGTACATGTTTCACATGTCCGCGCTGCCGGGATCAAGATGGGTCCCGAGCCGGGCGGCTGCCAGGCCGACGTCGCTAGGTGCGGCTGTCCCCGCCGGGCCAGTCCAGGTGCGCAGCGAAGTAATGGCTGCTATTTGCCCGATGATGGCCGACCGGTAGCGGTCGCTGCTGGTCACGCTGTTAGCGATTTTCAGGGTTTCAACGGGTCCCATGTCGTCGAGGTCTATGGCTTGAAGGGATGCCCGCAGGATCATCAGGGCGACGTCGCGGTCGCTCCGTTCTCCGATCAGAGGGCTAGCTTCCGCAAGGCCAGACGGCTTGAGGGCAAGACCAGCCAATGTGATCTTTACTCTTCGTCTTTGGCCAAGGTGAGCTTCGATTTTGGAACGCCAGTCTTCACCGGGCCGCAACTCTATGCCGACAGAACCGCTTTTAGTCAGGAGGTCCAGATCGTTCTTCTGGTCTTGGCTGAAGGTGCTTGTGAACTGCTCTATCAGGTTGGCGGCGGCTCCGGCGGTTGACCGGTCGGCGACGGCCAGGACAGGGATGATCTGAGTGAATAGGTCCAGGCCGACCTTGTCGTCGGCCCATAGGGTGTGCCATAGCGTGGCGAGGATGGCGGTGGTGAATCCGGGGTGGGCGAGTTGCTCGTCGAGGGTTCGCCACCTGCTTCGCATTTGCTCGATTCGGGTATAGAGGAGGTCGAGTGCCCGCTGGTTGATCTGGCGGGCGCGGCTGCGCCGGTAGGGGTCGAGCAGGTCGGTGCGTAGCGTGTCGCGTACGTCATCATGCAGCCGCCGGGAGGCTGGGAGCACGAAGTCGTGGCGGCGGGCGAGGTCCTGGAATGCGGCCAGTGGGTCGTCGACGTTCCACAGGGCGGCGAGCATGTCGGGGTCGTTGCGCAGGTCGGCGAAGGCCAGGGCGAGGCCGAGGATTTTCGTGACGTCGTCGTGGCGTGGGTCTTCTGTCGGGTAGGTGTGTTGTTCGGCGTGCTTGAGGTAACGGCGGGCTAGCTGAGATATGACGCTGCTGGGGTGCCCCTCGTCCATCTCGCGGCAGACGTCCTGGACGGCTTGGCCTTGGTTAAGCAGGGTTGCGGTGAGGCTGACGGCAAGCGGCAGGCCCCTGGTGAAGGCGGCGATGGTGTCGATCTGCGCATCGGTGTAGCTGGACGCGTCCGGGCGGCTTTGGAGGTAGGCGCGGATCATCGCGTCGTCGAACCGCGTTGGTGACATCAGCACGAGGCGCTCATCGCCGATGTCGCGCACGAAGTGCGCGATGGGGCTGTCAATGCCCGCCTCGGCTTCGGTTTCGAAGCGGGCGCCGACGACCCAGGCCACTCGGTCGCCAGTACGGGTCATGACGCCCCGCAGCCATCCCCAGGCGCGGTCACCGATGACTTCCCCGGTGTCAAGGAAGATCACCAGTGGTACCCTGCCTGCGGCTGTGAGCACAGCAGCCGCTGCACGGCGCGCCAGTTCACGTCCCGGGTCGGTTACCAGGTTGTATTCCTGTGGTGATACGTCACCGGGTTTCTTGCCCGTGATGGCCCGCGTGGCGGCAGCGGAAAGGTGGCCGCCGGCTTGCGCCGCCGCCGCTATTTTGTCCGGGGTCAGGCTCATGACGCCGGCGGGGTGTCCGGCGGCGACGAGCCCGGCGGAGGCTGCCGCTTTCAGCAGGACTCCGGCATCGGCGCTGGTGAACGGGGACCCGGCCTGGTTGCTTTGTGCAAGCACGTCAGGGAACCGGGCCGCGTATTCCGGTGCCCGGGCAGCGCCTTCTCGGTATCCGGCGAATGCCTGACTGGCCCGGCCTGCTGCATTGGCGTCATGCCAGAAGGCGTCGATGACTGCGTTCTGGACGGCGTCCAGCACGGTGACTAGGCTCGGCCCCTCTATCGCGGTGTACCTGCCGGGGTCATTTCGCTGCTCGTCCTCCCAGTCCAGCCACGCGGTCCGGAGCTTGCCCGTTGAGACGGGTGAGCCCGGAACGGCGCCCTGCGCCATTTCCCGGAAATGTCTCAGCAGCCGACTCTTGCCGCTTCCGCCCAGGCCGTGCACGAGGACTACGCGAGACGTCATAGCTGCAGGGTCGTCGCCGGAGAGCTGCGGATGCCGCCATCGCCTGCGCCCGGTCCCTTTGACCTCCGTTAGCTCTCGCAGCAGGGCGGTAAAGCGGGCAAGCTCGTCTCGGCGCCCGACGAATATCTCATTCAGCACGACAGTAGTCTGGCGGTCGCCGTGTCCGGATGGCGCAGTTTCGACGAGCATGCACAAGCGAGGGCGGGTACCTGGGTGGTGCAGGGTTGGATCGTATCTGCTGGCGCCGACTGTTACAGGTAGACCGTGGCTTCGATGGTCGCCTGCTTAGTTTGAAAGGTGGGACCACTCGAAACGAAGTTCGTAGTTGGCCTTTTTAGCGGCCATCCTCGGCAGCAGCTTCGTTACGTATCTCGGAAGCCTGCGCATCTCGGCCGAGCATTGACAACACGTCTGCGAAGGTGTGTAGCGCGTCTACGAAGGCTGGGCGGAACGCGTCGGGCCGGTTCTTGGCTAGTGGACGGTAGATGTCCGTGGCCTGCTCGATTGCATCAAGGGCATCCTCTATCCGGTCTAGGTCTGCCAGGTGCTTGGATTTGTTGTGTAGTGCTGCAGCGTACAGAGGCAGGAACGTGTCAGGGTTGGCCCTGACCAGCTGCTCATAGATGCCGGTGGCCTGCTCAATCGCGGACAGGGCCTCCTCTCGTTGTCCTGAGTCGGCTAGGTTCATGGACTGGTTGTTTAGCGAGACTGCGGTCTCAAGGAAGAACGTGTCGGGACGCCCCTGGGCCAGCTGACGGAATATGCCGTCGGCCTGTCTGACATCGGCCCTAGACTCATTCAGCCGCCCTAGCCGCGCCAGGCGCCCTCCCCGATTGTTTAGCGCCCAGGCATAGTTATACAGGAATAGATCGGGCCGGTCTTTGGCAAGTTCGCGGAGGATGCGCACGGCCTCCTCGATCGCGGTCAGGGCCTCCTCCGGCCGTTCCAGTTCACCCAGCCTGTTACTCAGCTTCATGAGACATCTGGCGCGCGGGCCATCGTCGGTAGATCCGTCTGCCAGCCGTTGGAGTACCGCAGCGGCGGGTGCAGCGAGTGCAGATGAGGGATAAGGGAGGGCCGCAGCGATTCGCATGAGTGTCTCTCGGGAGACTGGCTGGGCGCTTATAGCCTGATTCAGCAGCTCTCCCATCATCGGGTTGGTTTCTACTGCTACCGAAAGCGCAGGGACGGCTAGGTTGTCAAGGTCGGCGGCGAGTGCAGAGCGGAGCAGGCCTACAGCGCGATCGTCGATTAGGGCCGCGCGCGCCAGTATGGTCAAGGCCCGGGTGGCACAGGCGTCGTCTAGCTCGCTGAACAGCGGCGGGATCAGTCCTGGGCGGCTGGTCAGCTCGCCGGTCACAAGTTGCTCTGCCAGCCGGTCGGGACGTAGCGGGCCAAGCCACTCCCGCTCCTGCGTGTCATTCTCGCGTGGTGCGGGATACAGGTCGTGCAGCAACCGGGCCACCCGGCCTCGGCGTTCGGCTGAATCCAGGTCAGGTACGTGAGCCAGCAGCGCGACCGCAGCGGCCTCGCTGTCCGCGCCGATCATGCATCCCAGCGCGACTGCGAGACGCAGCACGCTGATGTCCAGGTCTAGGCCCCGGCTCGCCGCGGTGCGTGCCCAGTACCGGGCCTCATGCTGCAGCAGGGCCTGTATCACCTGCTGTCCAGATACGGCCTGATCCTGTGGTTGCCCGCCGGTGGCGGAATCGGCTACGGCCAGCAATGCCGCCGCATGCACTACGAGGACTACCGGATCTGTCTCGGTCAACCTCAGCGGCGCATCAGGCCGTGGTATCTCCATCTTCTGCGCGAACGCGGTGACAGCATCGTCGAAAAGTTCCTGTGGACCGCCTGCGGCCAGGACCGGGCCCAGCGCGATCGGCGTATGGGCCTCAAGCAGCGAGGTGGCCTGCCTCTCAGCGCTGGCCAGTAGCTGCTGCCACCACTCTCCGGCACTGCGCGCCAGCAGTAGCACCCGGAGATCGGGACCGTCTTGATCGGTGGCCAGGTCGCCGAGCATGCCTGCGAGGCCGCTGCGGGTCTCGGCGTAATCCACGACCAGCACGCAGGGCTGCCCCGTCGCTCGCACTGCCTCGATTGCATCGCTCTCGGAGCCGCGCGGCACCCATAGCGGCTGCCACCCGTTTGCAGCCAGTTCGTTTGTGAGCTGTCGTGCGAGGCGTGTCTTACCAGCGCCCGCTTCCCCGGTCACGAGCCGCGCCGCCGCGTGACCTCCGGAGACACACCAGGCCATGAGCTCATCTAGCTCCGGGCGGGCGCGGAAAGGCACTACGGCCTCCTCTGGCCACAGGTATTGGGCCACGGGAAGGGCGTCCGTCAGTTCTCGGGGCGCGAACCTGCTGAGAGCCTCTTGACGCTTGTTCACCCGCGCGGTGTGTCGTTGCCACTGATCCGTGGCAGCCCAGAAGACAGCCCCTGCCAGCAGTGACGCTAGCGCCGCTAGCGCACCAGCGGCTGCTCCGGACTTAGTGTCTGCTATGGCACCGAATAGGAGAGCCACCACGACAGAGGCCAGGGCTATGGCGACCGTCCGACCGTCGAACCTCACTCGCAGCGCTCCAGGATCTCCGTCCTGACCTCGAACAGGGCACGGGGCCAAGATCGCAGCCTACGGGTCCGCGTCGCGGTAAGCAGCAGAAGCGAGCTACTGTCCGTCTCTTGTGTGAGAAGGCGGACACTCCTGTGTGTCAGGATTTGGATGGCGGCTAACGTGCGTGGGATGGTCCGTGCGGCGGATCCGGGTCGCCAGGGGTGGGAGGGTGGGCCGCCTTCGTGAGCTTGCTGGTTCCGTGGTCACTGTCGTGGCCCGTGGCCCGGTTCTCGGCCACGGGCGGAGCTGGGATATCTGTGATTGTCGTCTTCTTGTTCGCGGGCCTCGGGCCGCTACTTTCCGTGATGTCAGAGCTGGATCGACGCTTCGATGGTGAGTCGTCTCGCACAGCGGATTTCAGACTTGGAACGTAGCCTTATGGCCCTTAGAACTTCCGCGGAAGATCCGAGCTTGGTGGAATTTCCGGTGAATCATGCAGCCCGGGGCTGGCCCAGTCGAACATGCCTGGCTCTCGATTACCACGGTATGGTCCCAGGTCCGGCATGCGCACAGTCTTCTCGCCGGTGGTCAGGGCCGCGATCGCCGGTTCATCGTCGGGATGGCCGATCACGCACCTAATCCCGACCGTGTCCCACGCGGCCTCGTTGATGATCTCCATGCCCTTCGGGTTCAGGGTCCGTTCGGCGAGCGGCCCCTGCTCATAGTTGTCACCCTGCCGGGCAACCTCGACGACCATCAGCACGGCGACTAGTCCTGACAGCGGGAACACCACCCCGCGCAGGTCGCGGGCCACATCATGAAGCGGAACATAGCCTTTGTCGTTGGTCAGGAAGCGCTGGGCAGGCTTGTGGTGCCTCAACACGGCGAATCTCGCGCGGGCCATCCAGGCGCGGGTGTCCTGATAAGTGCGCTGCCGCTCGGCTTGTATGTCGTCCGGACGTAGCTCCGCAGCGACCACCTCGCCGACATGCTCGTGCACGGCCCGGGCGAAATCGGGATGCCGGATCGACTGGGACTGTACGTGCCAGAGCACGGTCTGCCAGTCATCCCGTGTCCAGGAGCCGTTCTCTAGGGCACTGATGGCTCCGGGCAGCGCACCCTCGTACTGCTGCCAGAGTTGCTCCGCGTAGTCGGCGGGGAGATCCGGGCCGGGTTCGGCAACGTCGTACACGCCGTTCTGGATGGCGACATTGTCTGCCCGGACCCGGCTGACCGTTCCAGGGTCGCCTGTCCGCCGCACACATACCCAGGCGTACCGCAGGTGGCCGGTGTGCCTGTCGCTGCCGGTATCAGGTTCACCGAAACCGCCGATCAGGCTGGCGGGGAGGTAGTGCGGGCGTGCTGCCTTCGCCGTTGCCATACCGGCTTATCCTGTCAGGTCCGGCAAGCGCCATCCAACGCGGACGTCGCGCCGTGGCGGCCGGGGATTGCGGCGCGCCGATATCTGATGTGTTTGACCAATACTGTCCCCATGACTACTCTCAAGCCAGGCAGTCCCGACTGAGGCTGCCTGGAGCGTCCCGCGTGGGCCTTGAAGTCCGACGTGTTCGGGGTCAGCCGGTGAAGCTCCTATTGAGGCACAGGGTAGGCACATGACCCTGGGTGCGTGTCTCACCTTCATGGTGCCGCGCCCCCCTGAGTTCCGCGACGTCGGGCAGGACTCAGCTTTGCCAGTGGCGGTTAGACGCTGGTCGAGCTGAGGTTGCCCGACTTCCTCTCGGCCAGAGTGGATGAGAGGCGAGAGGCGGGACCGTAGATGGTGGCGGCGCGGAAAGGCTCGGTGTATGTGACCCAGCAGTACGCCGTCTCGCAGACGGAGGAGCCCGGCGTGGTGATTAGCGTCCGCGATTATGACCGGCTCATTGAGCGCCTTGACGGTTGTAAAGCGGGCGGCTGGGCGGACTTGTGGTTGTTCGGCGCCGGCGCCGCCGCCTCGCTGGCGGCAAGTACGCTCGTGACAGCGTTGACGTTGTCGGCCGCCCAGTCGGGGGCTAGGAACGTTCTGTGGGTACTAACGGGGGCTGGGGCTGTGATTCTTGTCCTGTGCCTGGTTGGGTATCTCACCCAGCGGCGTGACCGTGGGAGAGAAATCAGCGAGCTGAAGAAAGATCTGGAGATTCATAAGCCTAGGGCTACGGCGGCGGCGGGGAAGCTGGCGGATAGGCAGGAGCAGGGCATGGGCTTGGGGGGTGACGGTGCAGGCGGCCGGGGGTTGTCGGAACCGCGGGCGCCGTCCCCGGAGGGCTGAGTGAATCGTAGACTCCATGGCGGACGGTACACCCATACGACGGGTAGCTGGCGGGATCGTGGCGCGCCGCCAGGCGCGCGCCATGACGAAGACCGGATATCTGCGTGGTAGCGCTGGGTTGACGTGAAAACCGTTGTCTCGCACGGTAGCTAGGTGGTACAAACCGGCGGAGGGATCAGAGTGGGTACGTCGCTTCGATCCTTAGCCGACGCACCGGGTTGCCTGAACCGATGTGGGACTTAGACAACACCCCTCTATCAGGTACGGTGCCACATTCATTGCCTAGCGTGCTGAGCTCGGGCTACCTGATGCCGTCCCAGAGGGCGCGCTCGTCTCCGGCGGGGTCGTCCACCGCGCTGATGGTGTCCGTGAGCAGGCCGGTGATGCGACGGGCGGTGTCGTAACGCGCCCAGCCGGGGTCCCCGTCGGTGATG
>Ga0209517_10010074_pt1 | contig 10620 bp, 10 predicted proteins | sample PeaSoiMetSII2010_FD_187695 | JGI IMG/M metagenome (GOLD analysis project Ga0209517, IMG submission 187695) | Peat soil microbial communities from Weissenstadt, Germany - SII-2010 (SPAdes) (version 2) | ecosystem: Environmental > Terrestrial > Soil > Wetlands > Peat | place: Germany... | reverse complement strand
CAAGGCCCCCCAGGAGGCTGCCCAGCCCCAGTCGCCGAGGCTGAAAATGTAGTGCCGACCTGCAAGATCGCTTTGATGAAAAGAAAACACTTACGACTTCAATATGCCCTCAACTGCGAAAGTTCGGTTAGGGGGACGGCTTGCCGTCCCCGCATTTCTGCCGTTCCCGACGAGGGTAGGGCAAGCCCTACCCCTACGAGTCGGGGATCAGAACGACAAACCTTGACAGGGTGGCGCACGCCTTCGCGCCAGACCGCACCAGCTCGATTTGGATTCCCGCTTTCGTGGGAATGACTGTTTATGCCAGCGCGTTGAATGCGAGCGTCAAGCGCGATTTGTAAGCCCCGGCCCTATTGGCGTGCAAGACGCCCTTGTGGATGGAGTGGTCGATGAGCGCCAGCGTAGGCTTCAAAAGCGCTTCCGCAGCGGCTTTGTCCTTGGCTTTCAGCGCTGCGCGGAATTTCCGGATCTGATGCCGCAGCTTGGTGATGTGCGCCCGGTTCAGTTCGGTTCGCTTTTGAGTTTGCTTGATGCGCTTTAATGCGGATTTGTGACTTGCCACAGAATCTCCTTTTGTACAAGATACTAACACTCAATTTAACAGACGCTCCAAGGAGCGTCAATGGGTGAACATGGGCAATACTCTCTCTGAATCGAATCTCGAAATACTTATCGATGCGCGGCAGATTGCCTCCCGCATCCGGGAGTTGGGCGAGCAGATCTCGATTGACTATCGCGGCCGCACGCCACACCTGGTGGGCGTACTGATGGGCGCTTGGGTATTCATGGCGGACCTCATCCGCAACCTCAGCGTCGAGGCGACCGTGGATTTCCTGGGGATCCAAAGCTACCTTGCCGGGACGACCTCATCCGGCGAAGTGAAAATCACCAAGGATCTTGATAGGAGCATCGCGGGCCGCGACGTTCTGGTGGTCGAGGATATACTCGACACGGGGCGCACTTATCAGTACTTGCAGGGAGTTCTCGCCGCCCATCAGCCGAACAGCGTAAAACTTGTCGCGCTGCTGGATAAAACCGCCCGCCGCGTGGTTCCCGTCGAGGCCGACTACGTGGGCTTCCCGATTCCTGATGTGTTTGTGGTTGGCTACGGCCTGGATTATAACCAGCAATTTCGGCGCCTGCCGGAGGTGCGAGTCCTCGGAGAAATCCGGTGATCGGGAGATCCGGTGATCGGGCGAACCATTTGTGATATGTGATTTCTGATTTGCGATTGGGCCTTTCAATCACCAATCACAAATCGCCAATCACCAATGGTCTACGTTTTCGTCCGTTTGAAGTGGATCGTATGCGCCAGGTCTTTGCCGTTCTCGCGCCAGGTCCACTTTTCCGTGAAGTGGTCCTGATCGGCAACTTGGATCAGCAGGTGGCGCATGTGGCCGGCGTTGGGATTTGCCAGATTGGTGACGCCGGTAAGCGAGAACTCGAGTTCCTTCTGGTCGCCGGTCGCGGCAGGTGCTTCCATGCGAGGCTGATTGCCCGCCGCGCAGTAATGAGTCATTGCCAGCCCTTTTCCGTTCGGCGTGTAGAGAGTCACCATCTGATCATCTTCGGCACTCTGAATCGTCTCTTCCAGCGCCGTCCCATTCGAGACCAGGCGAATGGTGTTGGTCACCGTTTTGCCTTGCGATTCGCGGGCTTCCCAAGTGCCGACAAGGGACTTCAGTTGATCAAATCCGGACATCGGCTGTGCCTGCGAGAGCGCCCGCCCGGCAGACCATCCAATAGCAATGATCCCCAACGCAAGAACATAAGCGGCTTTTCGCATTGTCTACCTCCATCCTTTAATCGGGCGATCGGGAGATCCGGTGATCGGGTGAACAAAAACCAGACCGCCGGCTGTTCTTGACTCACGAGTTCAACGGATCATCCCCATCGCCCGACCAACCCATCAGTTGATTGTTCACCCGATCACCGGATCTCCCGATCACACCCGATATTCTACACGCGCGATTCTCGAAGGGGAATCCCCTTCGCTCGTGCGCACTGAAATCCCAGGGCCGTGGTAAGCTAATTGGCCATGTCTAATGTGCTTCCTGCTCTGCGCCGCGCGCTCGACATCCTTCCCTCGCCGGAGGCCGGCCAGCCGGGCCTGATCATCCGCGACCCTTTCCATTACGCGGAAGCCGTGCTGTACGTGCCGACGACCTGGGTTTGGGCGCTGCGGTGCCTGGACGGCGAGCACACCGAACTGGATGTGCAAGAACTCCTCACGCGCGCGACGGGCGGGCTGGTGTTCAGTGACGAAGTTCGGGAGTTCGTCAGCGTTTTGCGACGCGAAGGTTTCCTCGAGACCGAAGAGTTCGAGCGCCGGCGCGAGCGGCGGCACAAGGAATTCCAGGAGCAGCGCGAACGCCCCCCATCTCATGCGGGCTCGGCATACCCGGCGAGTGCGGCGGAAATCCGCAGTATGTTCGCGGAATACTTCGGCTCGGTGGAAATCGAAGCGGGCCGGGCGGACAACCTCGTGGGAGTGGCCGCGCCGCATGTCAGCCCGGAAGGCGGGCGGAACTGCTACGCCGAGACCTACCGGCGGCTGGCCGCAATTCCCTCCCTTGCTGAACGGACGTTCATCGTCCTGGGCACCTCACACTGGGGGGCGGCGGGAAAGTTCGGCTTGACCCATAAGCCGTTCATCACGCCGCTCGGCACTCTGCGCGTGGACGATGAGATCGTGAGTTGGCTCGAGCGGCACGGAGACGGAGCAGTCAATACGGAAGACTATTGCTATGCCATCGAGCACTCGATTGAGTTTCAATGCGTCTTCCTTCAGTATGCGCTCGGACCGGAACTAAAGATTGTCCCGATTTTGTGCGGACCACTGGGCGAAAGCCCGGCGGCCGAGAGTCCTGACCTGGAGGTCAACGCTGCTTCGGCGCCGGGCGAGCGTGGGCTGGAGAGTTTCCTGGGCGCGTTGGCCGAGGTCGCCGAGAAATACAAAGATCGGCTCTTCTGGGTGCTGGGAATTGACTTGACGCACCTCGGCCGCCGTTACGGCAGCCCCTTCTCCGCTCTGGCCAACCAGGGACGAATGGCGGAGGTTGCGGACGAGGATCGTCGCCGCCTGGATTTGGTGTGCGCCGGCGACAGCCGGGGTTTCCTGGAACTGGTGACAACCGGCGGTGATGAATTGAACTGGTGCGGGTATTCGACCCTCTATACCTTTCTGAGAGCGGTGGGCAAAGTGCGGGGTCGGTTGCTTCGTTATGAGCAGTGGAACATCGATCCACAGTCCGTGGTCAGCTTCGCCAGCTTGGAGTTTTTCGCGCCTTGATGGATTGGATGGCATATCAAGTAAGTATATATTACTCTAATCATAGCTTATTAAGGTCGCGTCGCTCTCTAAAGTCTGTCATTCTGAGCGAAGCGAAGAATCTGCATTTGTTCGCCTCGGAACTGCAGATCTTTCGCTGCTTTGAAAAGGTGTAGGGGTAGGGCTTGCCCTACCCCGGATGGTGTGAGATCCATCCAGCCAGGGGACGGCAAGCCGTCCCCCTACGATCGTCTTTTCATGGTTTCTGGGTGCCCGTCAACCGACGGGGATGAGCGACTGCCATGAAAATGACTCCCCTCCTCAGCGGGAGGAGGGGCAGGGGTGGTGGGTGGTATGGCCAAGGAACGGCGACCACGCCTAACCCCTCCTTACCAAGGAGGGGAATCATTTTCATCACAAATGGTGAGCCGAAGGCTCATGAAGTCTGCGCTCAGGATGACAGCGACTTCGATCTTCACGGGTGGGCCGCAGGCGCCATGTACGCTCGGAATGACAGCCGAAAGAAGTTTTCACACAAACTTCACAAACGTCACCCTTGATAACCCTCCCAGCGGGAGCGGAAAATTTATCGCGAAAAATAACTGGATTCTGTTGACGCTCGTTGTGCTAATATGAACCGGAATTTCATCTATGAATGAGCAGCGACAAGGCAAACGTTATCCGTTAAGGCTACCCGCGGAAGTCCGTTGGACTTCCCGGGGCAAGAGTGCGGGGCCGGTGCAAGGGGAAATTGGTGACATCAGTTCGAGCGGGCTGCTCGTGGTGATCCCCAAGGACCTGCCGCTCGGCACCACAATCAACGTCACGATCAATTTACCCGTTGAATTGACCAAGGTCCCCGTCAAACTTACCTGTATGGGGCGTGTAGTTCGCAAGAGTCCCGCGGGCAGAGGTGAAGGCATCTCAGCAATCATTGAAGATTTCAAACTCCGGCCTTCGCGACGAAAGGCCGCGACGGCCTAGTCTCCCATCGCCATGGCTACGGGCACACGAGTCACCCGCTCCTCTCCGTCAATGAAACAAGCGCCCACACCAAAGAGAATCCGGATACTTTTAGCTGACCGGGAAGAGGTCTTTCGCCTTGGAATAAGACAGCTCTTCTCGCTCGAGGACGACCTGCGCGTGATAGCGCAAGCTGCAACCAGTGAGCAGGCCGTTAGCTTGGCAGAACGGTTCAAGCCGCACCTGTTGGTGGTGCAAGAAGAGATCGCCGCCGAACCACCCGGTAACTTCATGGACGAGGTGCGGCGTGTCTCACCGCTCAGCAAAGTGGTGATTACCGCTTCGACCGTGGTGGGGGATGGGCCCTCTCGCCATTTGGAATCCGGGGCCGCCAACGTGATTCCGAGATCCGCAGCGCTCTCGCGCTTCGCGAAGTGCGTCAGGGAATCGATGCGGCATAAAGTTTCACCGGTTAAGGCGACGCCGGTCACCATTGTAAGAGCCGTCGAGTATCTGCAGAAGCCCCTGGCGCGGCCCGTCGACACGCTCACGCTGCGGGAGAAGCACGTGATTGCTTGCCTGATGCAAGGCTTCCCCAACCGTGAGATTTCTCGGCGGCTGGCTATAGCGGAGCAGACGGTGAAGAACCACCTGCGCTCCATCTTCGATAAGGTCGGCGTTTCAGACCGCTTGGAACTGGTGCTCTATGCCCTTCACCACAAGCTCGAGCTGCCCCTCGTCGAAACCGCACGCCAACAACCGCCGGTAACCGAATCCTGATCGTTCTGCGTCCGGTTGGAATGCCTAGAAGCTGTTTCATAACCTTCTGCACCCAATTGCAACGAAATCCTTCGACTACGCGTGAAGCCGTGCTCCCCGGAGGGGAGCAAATTGAGTAGCCGGGAGTGAAACGCCCATAAGCGCTAAGATACGGCTTCACTGAGCGGCCCCGAATGGGGCCAACCGTAAGTAGCCGCAGGTTTTAACCTGCGGATGACGAGAGCGTTCCGAAACCAAGCCAACCCCAACGGGGTTGACCTCGGACGGGTCGGCCCCTTCAGGGCCGGAATGTTGACGGACGCTTCATTTTCCGTAGGTTTCACCTACGGCTACTCGCGGTGTCCCGCTTCGCGGGACGCAACCCACAGCACCGAATTGACTGAAGGCGGCCCTTACCTTAGCGCCTATGGGGCGTTGCCCCCGGCTACTCGAGTTCAGCCCTTGCGGGGCTGAGCGCGGGACCGCGCAGAAGTACTCTTGTCGGCGAAGTGTCCGGTTGGGTTAGAGGTCAGGTCGCGCGGGTTTTCACGGCTACGGGCGAGTGGTCTGGATTTGATAATCGTCAATGACCGCGCCGATGCCGAAGGGATAAGTTTCGGTTTCCCTTCGGCTGACCACGCGGGCCTGGCAGCGAATCTTAAGCGGGACTTTTGTAATTTCGGCAGGTAAACTCACCGTTAAGACAACCCTGGTGTTCGGACGAAGCTGGGACGGCAGCCGCATAAAAACCCCGTTGCCGCTCATTGTGGTAATCTTGCCCTGGATCCGGCGCACTTTGCCCGGGCGGGTTTTCCATTGCACCGTGACCGGAAACTCCACCGGAAATCTGATCCCCAAACGAAGGCAGTTCAATTTAACCTCCAAAAACCATAATGCCGCTTCAATAGGCTTGCACGCCGAATAGCCAAGGGAACCCCGCGCCGGCGCGCAGTCGGCTGGTGGCACGAGCCGGAGCCCCACTCGCCCTCTCGAGTCGGCGGAGAAACTCGTGGCCAGCGCTCTATAAGTAACGCTTCTCGCAATTGCACTCAAGACTACTAAAGTACCAGTCAACACTAAGGGGAAACCCCTAGGCGCTGGACGAACGCGAATGGACCCCCGCGGTGTAGGGGTAGGGCTTGCCCTACCCTCGTCGGGACCAGCGGAAATGCGGGGACGGCAAGCCGTCCCCCTACAGCGGGACGGTTGTCGGCGGATTGGGGGTCAAGACTCTGCATGGCGAAGGCGGGCCAGCGAAGCTATAATGGTCGAAGAACCCGAACGCACCCATGAGTGAATTCTCCACACCCTTAATGCGGCAGTACAGCGCCATCAAGGAGCGCCATCCCAACGCGCTCTTGCTGTTTCGCCTGGGAGATTTCTACGAACTCTTCTTCGAGGACGCGGTGGTGGCTTCGAAGGAACTGCAAATTACGCTGACCTCCCGCAATAAGGAGAAGGGCGTGGCGATCCCGATGTGCGGCGTTCCCTATCATGCCGCCGAAGGTTACATCGCCAAGCTCGTCCGCCGTGGTTTTCGTGTCGCCATCTGCGACCAGATGGAGGATCCGCGCCTCGCCACGAAGCTCGTGAAACGCGAAGTCACTCGCGTGGTGACCCCGGGAACGGCGATCGATTCGCAAATCCTCGAGCCGCGCGAGAACAATTACCTGGCGGCGCTGGCGGAGCGCGACGGCAACTTGGGCCTGGCTTTCGTCGACCTCTCGACCGGTGATTTTCGCTCGACGGAGTTTTCGGGCCCCGAAGCCGCGTCCCGCCTGCAGGAGGAACTGGAACGCATGCGGCCCAGCGAACTGCTGGTGGCCTCGCGCCCCACGAGCCCGGTGGATGCCCGCCCCGTTCCCCTCGCTTCCCTCACCCAAACGCCGCTCGAGGACTGGGTCTTCGCCGAGGAGTATGGCGCCCGGCTCCTGCGAGATCATTTCCGTGTGGCGACATTGGCCGGCTACGGTCTCGAGGGTCACGCGCTGGCCGTGGCGGCCGCCGGGGCGGCACTTCACTATGTGCGGGAGACCCAGCGCGGATCGCTCTCGCACCTGGACGGCATCCGCTTCTATCAACAACAGGACTCTCTCGTCCTCGACCCGGCGACCATGCGCAACCTCGAATTGATCGAGCCTGCCTTCGGGGAATCGCGCGCCGCGACGGTGCTGGGGATCCTGGACGAGTGCGTCACTTCGCTCGGGGCGCGTAAGTTGAAGGCGTGGATGCTCCGCCCCTCGCTTGACCGTGCTGAGCTCGAGGCCCGGCTGGACGTGGTCGAGGAGTTGCTGAAATCCACTATCGAGCGCGAAGAGTTGCGGCGGGCGATGGGCGGCGTGCAGGACCTCGAGCGCCTGCTGAGCAAGGTGACGCTCGAGACGGCCCACGCAAGGGATCTCCTGGCGCTGAAGCAGTCGTTTCAGGCCCTCCCGCTCCTGCGCACTTATCTCAACCATTTTCAGTCGGCGCGCCTCAAGAAACTCTGGGAGAACCTGGACGAGCTCACAGATGTACGAGACTTGCTGGAGAAAGCGATTCATCCCGAGCCTCCCGTGCTTTTGAGCGAGGGCGGACTGATCCGGCCGGGCTACAACGCAGAACTCGACGAACTTCGCAACTTGAGCCAAAACAGCAAACAGTTGCTGGCCCAGATCGAAACCCGGGAACGCGAACGCACCGGCATTGCCTCATTGAAGGTTCGCTTCAACAGCATTTTCGGCTACTACATCGAGGTCTCGAAGTCGAATCTCCGCCTTGCGCCCGCGGACTACGAACGTAAGCAGACGCTGGTGAATGCCGAAAGGTTCACCACGCCGGAGTTGAAAGAACTGGAAGCGAAGATCCTGGATGCGGAGGAGAGAAGCCACACTCTCGAGCGCGACCTGTTCCTGGCCATGCGGCGGCAGGTGGCGAATGAGGCGCGGCGCATCCGCCAGACGGCGGCGGTGCTGGCGGAACTGGATGTTCTGGCCTGCTTCGCCCACCTTGCCGCGGAGCGCCACTATCACCGCCCCGAGTTTTCCCCGGATGGCGAACTGGTTATCGAGCGCGGACGCCACCCGGTGGTTGAGCGCCTTAACGAGGAAGCCCAATCCGGCAAGTTCATTCCTAATGACCTCTACATGAACGCCGGAACGGATCTGATCCTGATCATTACGGGGCCGAACATGGGGGGAAAATCAACTTACCTTCGCCAAGCGGCGTTGATTGCCCTGGTGGCCCAGATGGGGAGCTTCGTTCCCGCCACGCGCGCCCGGCTGCCGATCTTCGACCGCATTTTCACCCGCATCGGAGCCTCGGATAACCTGGCGCGGGGGCGCTCGACGTTCATGGTGGAGATGACGGAGGCTGCGACCATCCTGAACACCGCCACGCCGCGCAGCCTCGTCTTGCTGGACGAAGTGGGCCGGGGCACCGCCACCTTCGACGGCCTGGCGATTGCCTGGGCCGTGGTCGAACACCTACAGACGCACACCCGGGCCAAGACCCTTTTCGCCACTCACTACCACGAGCTTACGGAGCTGGCCGAGCTTCTCCCCGGCGTGCGCAATTACCACGTCTCGGTGCGCGAATCCGGATCCAACATCGTTTTCCTGCGCAAAGTGGAACAGGGAAGCGCCGATAAGAGTTACGGCATCGAGGTCGCTCGCCTGGCCGGCCTGCCCGGCAAGGTGATCGCGCGGGCGCGGGAAATCCTCTCCCGCCACGAACAGACCGAGCACACCCTGAGCGAGCGCTTGACGGCCAAGCCCGACGGTGAGAAAACCGGACCTGTGCAGCTCACCATTTTCACGCCGTTGAACGCTGATGTCGTGAACGCCATCGAAAGCGCCGACCTCGATAACCTGAAACCCATCGAGGCCTTGATCTTGCTGGCGGAACTGAAAAAGCAGATTCAGTCCTGAGACGCACCACACGCTCCTTGCCCTCTCCCAGGGGAGAGGGTGACCCGCTGCCGGCGTTCTCACCAGCCGGAGCGGGCCGGGTGAGGGTTCAGTTGCACGGAAACGAACTCGGCCAAATCCTGTTCCTGAAATTGAACCAACTACGTTGGGACTCCTCCCTTGAGCATACCCTGCGCCGTTTGGTTCCAGGCGGTGTGCTTATCGACGCGCCGCTTCACGGCGGGGCCGAGAACGTCCGCGAGTTCCTGTCCAACGTGGCCGCCCTAATCCCAACCGTGCCGTTCCTTGCTCTCCGGGAAGAAGGCGGGCTAATGAATCCGCTCGAAGCCTTCTTGCCTCGGCTGCCCTCGCCGCGCGCGGCCGCCGGAAAAGGGCTCGCGTGCGTCGAGCGCTTGGGCGAACTTGTGGGTGCTGCACTGCAACTCCTCGGCTTCAACACCGATTTCGCCCCCTTGCTCGATCTCGCGTCGCCCGGCCTGAATCCGGGTAGCGGCACGCCGTGGCGTGCGCCTACGGAAACGCGGACGTTTAGCGCCGACCCTCAGCAGGTGGCGGAGTGCGGCGGAGCGTTTCTGGAAGGGCTCGGGGGGCATGAGGTGCGGGCTTGCGGAAAACATTTCCCTGGCCTTGGCGGAGCACGAACCGCCGGTGCCACCGAACTGCCACTGGTTTCCAAATCCATGGCCGAGTTGTGGCGCGAGGACCTTGTCCCCTATCGCGCGCTTTTGCCCCGGCTTCCGCTCGTTTTGGTAAGCGCCGCGGCTTATAAAGCCTACGACTTTGATTTGCCGCAATCCGCCGGGCTGTCGTCCAAAATTGTGGAAGGCTTGCTGCGCGTCAAGCTGGGCTACGACGGTGTGGCCATCGCCTGCGGACTCGAATCGGAAGCCGTGCGTGGAACCTTGGAGGAGGCAGCCGTCGAGGCTGTGGGCGCGGGGTGCGACATGATTCTACTGGATGAAGCGGAAGCCGCCGGGCGCGTGCAAGCGGCCTTGAGCGCTGCCCTGGAAGCTGGGAAACTTCCCGGCCCTCGCGTCGAACAAGCTCTCAAGCGGATTCAGCATGTGAAGCGAGGCTTGCGGCCTGCCCTCGGCAAGCTCTCGCGCCGCTCGCTTGACAAGCTCATAAAACAGTTCACCGTCTTCTCATCCGCCTTCGCAAGCTCGGACCCATCATGACTAGCACTTAATGACGGAAATGGCCGTCATAATGGGGTGCTGTGGAAGGGCAGGGCTTCAGCCCCGCCGTCTTCGCGAGCGTGACGGGCTAGGCCTTTAGGCCCTGAAGCCACGTGGCCTCCGGGGCTAAAGCCCCGATAATAAGCGGTTTTTCCATGGCGGGGCTAAAGCCCCGCCCTTCCTAGGATTCCGCAATATGACGCGGACTTTTGTCAGCAGGAACTAGTGTCGTGTCCCAGAAATTCGTTGAATATGTCAGCCCGTCAGCCGACGGGCGTAAGCGAGTAGCCCACGGCGTGAGCCGTGGGTTCGTGAGGCCCTTCCTCACCCCCGTCCCCTCTCCCGCTCGGGCGGGAGAGGGGTGCCGCAGGCGGGGTGAGGGCCGTCAAACCCAGGGCTCACGCCCTGGGCTACTTTAGTGTGCCGAGCATGTTCGACAGCTTGGGGGTGAAAGTCCCCTTCACAACCTGATGGAGGTGAAGTGATAGCGAAGCGCAACGGCGTCGTCGTGAGGCGAGGTCGGAAAGAAGCGTGGAGCAAA
>Ga0209517_10010073_pt1 | contig 10620 bp, 9 predicted proteins | sample PeaSoiMetSII2010_FD_187695 | JGI IMG/M metagenome (GOLD analysis project Ga0209517, IMG submission 187695) | Peat soil microbial communities from Weissenstadt, Germany - SII-2010 (SPAdes) (version 2) | ecosystem: Environmental > Terrestrial > Soil > Wetlands > Peat | place: Germany: Weissenstadt... | reverse complement strand
CCGACGGGCGGGGACAAACCCGCCACCGCCCCGGCTGAGCGCGCGGCCGCATCGCTCCATCAGGCCTGAACTCTGACGGCTTTTGAGAAACTCGCGCGCACAACGGAGCGCGGCGGCAGCGTTACTTGGCTTGTCCTAGGGTGCCGCCGCACCCGTTGCGGGCTAGGAAGACGCCGGGACAGATTAGCATGAGACGGCCCGGGACAGAGCCAGCAGGCCGTTTTTTCGCAGTAGGCAACCCGTGCACCAGGCCAGTGGTTTATCATTGCAAACGTGCCTCTAGAAATCACCCAGAGTGAACGAGAGAATATTGTCATCCTGGCTTTGAAAGGACGTCTCACCGTGGGTGAGGCTAGCCTGGTCCGCGAGAAGGTCAACGAGGTGATCGCCTCCGGCCGCATCAACGTGATTCTGAACATGGCCCAAGTGGACTATATCGATTCCACCGGCCTCGGCAGCCTGGTCATTTGCTTTACCTCGGTAAAGAAAGCCGGCGGAACACTGAAGCTCTTCAACCTGAACAAGCGGAACATCGAGCTGTTGCTGTTGACCAAACTCCACACCATTTTCGAAGTCCTTGGCGATGAGCAGGACGCGGTGAATAGCTTTTTCCCGGACCGCGCCATCAAGCACTTCGACATCCTGAGTTTCGTCAAACAACAGGAAGAAGAGGCGTAGCGGCTTAGGGTTCATGCTAATTTGGAGGGCCTCGCTGGCCCTGTGCGGGCTTCTATTGCGAAGATGCTCCCTCGCACCGGCGGTAGATCAGCGTTAAACCTGTGCGGCCCACCGGACAATAGTGCGACAGCCACGGCCGCAGGTCCGGGTAATTCCGGATGTCGAGCCGTGGATTCAACAAGCTCAGGCCGTCGACGAGAAACTCGGGCGTCGAGTTTGCCAAATCCATTCGGTTAGCCAAGGCCCGCTCCCCCGCGAGAATGGGCTGCGCGCTCGCAAGATGCCGGTCGGCCGGTACGCCGGTGAGAGGCTGCGAATCCCAAAAACGTGAAGCAATAGGGAGCCGTGTGTAGGCGACGACATTTGGCCGGTATCCCCAGACAAAGATGGAGTCGCCGCTCCTGGCCAGGCCGTTGACGATTCCCGCGGCCTCCTGGCTGTCCCGATCCATTGCGATGTCTCGCCAATGATGGGGAGATCCGGCGAGCTCGTCGCGCCCGAGTTCGACGTAGCGCGGTCCGAACCGGATCATCGGCACGACGAGCGAAACCAGGAGCGCGGCGCGTACGGCGATCCACCTAAATCCCACCGCTCCAAATCCCGCGCCGTGCGCCTCCCATGCGAGCGCGATGCCTCGCGCGGCGGGAATCACGAGGGCAGGCAGAAGTTGATTGAAATAGCGGGGAGTGAAACGCCAGCCGAGGCCGGCGCCGACGAGGGAAACGGCGGCCCAAAGCGCGAGGTCCAGCGCTTGCCGGGTGCGGCTCTTCCACCAGTAAAGCGCGGCTCCGATCAGGAGCGCGGCGTGAAAACCGGCCCAGTGGACCGCCAGGCCAAGCCCTTTACGCGCCGCATCCGCCGCGGGAATTCCAAAGTACAAAAATCCCCACTTCCAAACCTGCTGAATATATTCGCCGAATGCTCCTAACCAAGCAAGCGAGCCAAGGACCAGCGCGTTCGGCAGCAGGAATCCGGCAAGCAGGGATGCAATCGGGAGGATTGACGGCGCGGTCAAGCCCGGCATAAAAAAGATTGCACACACGAGGAGGACAAATAGGCCCTTGGCATTCAATAGAAATGCGACACCACAGGCAAGGCCCGCCGCCAGAGGCCGCCTTCGCCACGCCAAATAGACCGCACCCAAATGAGGCGCGATCATCAGGGTGTCCGGTTCCAGCGGAATGGTGGAATCCGGCAAGTAGAACACGAGGTAGAAGGCCAGCAAGAGAGCCGCAAGGAATCCCTCCCGGCGGGTCCACAGCCGCGACGCGAAACGAAACGCAAGGGCGGATGCAGCGGTAATAAAAACCGCGCCCGCGAGGCGCAGCGCCCATCCCACCCGGGCGCCGAAGAGCAAATAGAACCCCAGGTTCAAGGGCGGCTTGTCGTACCAGATATCCCGGTAAGGCACTTTCCCGTACAGCACCTGGATCGCCGCCGCCAGATGATAATCTTCGTCGGCCCACAGAATGCTGCGATGGCACAATCTGGTAGCGAACACGATTGCGAACAGCAGGAGGAAGAACAGCGGAATGTCGCGTTTACGCTGCATGGTCCAGAAGATCCCGCGGAACGTGCGGGCGATCCCGGCATCGCTATGGGAACAAGACCTCCATTGGAGCATAGACTTGCATTCACCATTGATTTGAATTCAGCAAGGTGAAGCTTCCCCCATCCGGATCTTGGTTCCGGTCCGTCTCGGGGCTGCGCTAAACTGAAACTGCATGTCTTTCAAGATCACGGAAGTGTTCAGCGGCGCAGCGTCCATCGCCCATGGCATGGGCATCACTTTCAAGGAAATGATGCAGCCTACGCTGACCGAGGACTATCCGGAGGCCCCGGCGAAGTTCCAGGAGCGTTATCGCGGCGTGCATGAGCTGCAGCGCGACGAAAACGGCCTGGAGAAGTGCGTGGCCTGCTTCCTGTGCGCGGCCGCCTGCCCGTCGGACTGCATCTACATCGAGGCGGCGGAGAATACCGGCGAGTTGCGGATCAGCGGCGGCGAACGCTACGCGAAAGTCTACAACATCGATTACAACCGCTGCATCTTCTGCGGCTACTGCGTGGAAGCCTGTCCCACGGACGCGATCACGCACGGCCACGGTTTTGAAATTGCCAGCTACGATACTTCCACGCTGATCTATCGCAAGGAACAGATGCTGGTGCCGATTCCCGAGGGCGCACACTTCCCGCTGCATGTGGAGACGCCAACGGGCGGCGGCGGGCACTAGTGGCCTCTCGTGGTGAAAACGTCATCTGGAGCCTGCCGGACGCGGTTGGGTTACAGAGCCGCGACGGTCACGGAGCGGTGGATGCTCGGCAACGATCTTTCTGAGACAAGCCATTAAACGGTTTTCTGCTTCGGCGCCCCCAGCCCGATCCTCCCTTCGGTTCCGCCGCGCCGCCAAAAGGGTGATGTAATATATAATTCCCTCTCGGTTCTGGACGCGCGGAGACGCGAAGGCCGGCAAGCGACTACTTATGATCCTTCCGACAACGTATTTGGGAGCCATGCTCCTGCTCCTGGTATCCATGCTCTGCTGGGGATCGTGGGCAAATGCCGCGAAGGCATCGGGTAAATGGCGCTTCGAGCTGTTCTACTACGACTTCTCGATCGGCTTGGTGCTCTGCATGGCGGTAGCCGCATTCACGTTCGGCTCCATGAATCCGAAGGAACTGTCCTTTCAAGACAATCTGCTCATCGCGAGTTACCACGCGATGGCCTATAGTTTCGGGGCCGGAGCCGTTTTCAATCTGGCGAACATCCTGCTGGTCGGGGCGATCGCGGTGTCGGGCATGGCGGTCGCGTTCCCCATCGCGATTGGCCTCGCGCTGGTGATCGGCGTCGTATGGAACTTCGCCCTGAACCCGCAGGGGAATGTGGTGCTGCTGTTCAGCGGAGTGGTGCTGGTAGTGGCGGCGATCATATTCGACGCGGTCGCCTATAGCGGACACCTGATCGCTTTGCAAGAGCAAGCCGTGAAGGCTGCCGCGCTGACGCCCGATCCCCGCCGCAAAGCGGCAATCCAGCGGAAGCGAGCGGCCCCCGGGATCGTGCTCAGCCTGCTGAGCGGAGCGCTGATGGGCACCTTCTACCCAATGGTTGAGATGGGGCGACAGGGCGACTCGGGAGTGAGTCCCTACGGTATCGGCGTGTTGTTTGGAGCCGGGGTGCTCATCTCCACGCTGTTCTATAACCCGTTTTTCATCAATTTTCCAGTAAGCGGCGAGCCGATCCAGGCCAAGGATTATTTTCGGGGGACCAAGGCGCAGCATCTGTGGGGGCTCCTGGGAGGGATCGTCTGGGCGATTGGCGGTATCACAAACTTCGCCGCGGCCAGCACTCCTCCCGCAGTGCAGGTTGGCCCCGCCATCAGCTACGCACTCGGCCAGGGGGCGACGCTGGTCAGCGCTCTCTGGGGTCTACTCGTGTGGCACGAGTTCAAGGGCGCAAGCCAGCGCGTAAAGGTGTTTCTGACCGCGATGATCGTACTATTCGTTACGGGTTTGGCGGTGATCTCCATCGCACCCCTGTATCCCTCCAGATAGCTAGCCCGCAAAGGGTGCGGCGGCTACCCTCAAGACAAGCCAAGTAGCGCTGCCGCCGCGCGGAGTTTACCCGCTCCGGGTTTTGCGGGCTGGTACTTAGGAGCTTCGAAATTTACCTGCACGCTCCGGGACCTGCCGGCGTCTAGCTTGGTAGCAACGTGTCGAAACTCTTGCTCCGCCCGCTGTTGCTCGTCTTGCCGGCTTGGTTTGCCTTACCGGCACTAGCCGGCGAGTACGCCGTGCTCTCGAGCGGGTTCCGCATTCATGCCGACCGGCACGAAGTTGAGGGCGACGTGGTGCACCTCTATGGTCACCTCTCTGCCAAAGACGGGGACAGCGTGATCACCATTCCGGCGGCGTCCGTGGCTTCCTTTGAAACGGAAGAGTACGTACCGCCCCCGGCGCCATCGTCCGCTCCAGCAATCGCCGCGCCAACGCCCACGCCCGATCCGAAAGCGCTGGTCAACAGCGCGGCTCTCCGTTCGGGACTGCCGCCGAAATTCGTGGAAAGCGTCGCCAAGGCGGAATCGGCGCTGCGCCCGGATGCCGTGTCTCCCAAAGGCGCCATCGGCGTGATGCAACTGATGCCGGCGACCGCGAAGGCAATGGCCGCGGATCCAAACAATGTCGAACAGAACATCGACGCCGGTACACGCCTGCTGCGCGAACTCCTGATCAAGTATGACGGCGATGTGGTGAAGGCTCTGGCGGCCTACAACGCGGGTCCCGCTGCGGTGGATCGCTACAACGGAATGCCTCCGTATCCCGAAACCGAAAACTACGTCAACAAAGTGATCCGGGACTATCAGGCCGCCGGCGGACGCTAGATCGTCGCGCGCTTCGCTCCTCCCAATACCTATGAAAGGGCCCGTTTGCCGACCGCGAGGTTCTGCTATGCTCTGGGCGTATGGGGTTCGGCTGGTGGGTTGCGGCGCATTCCGCGCTATTCCTCGCGAGTTCGTGCCTTGGCCAGGCGCCGGTGGGGAGCATGCGAGGCGTCGTCCATGATCTGTTAGGCCTGCCGATCGCAGGGGCGCGGGTGACGCTAGCAGGAGTGGGTCAAGAAAACATCCGCGACACGCGGTCGGATTCTCGTGGTACGTTCACTTTCCTCGATCTACCGACCGGACCGTACGCCCTCGATCTTGAATCTCCAGGTTTCCACCGAACCGTAATCGCTCCGATCTCGGTCTCCCCCGGCGAGCACAAATTACTCCCTCCGCTACCGATGGACATTGAAGGACCGTGCGGGCATGGGGGATGGAGTGACACATATCTGCCCTACAGACTGGGATCGGACGATGCTGCTGGGGGCATCTTTGGCATCGTGCTGGACCAGGGACAAGTCATGAAAGACGTTCACGTTTCATTGATCTGCGGCTCGGACTACGAGTGCGGAAGCACAAAGACCGACGCTCTAGGAAGGTTTGGATTTAAGAATCTGGCCCCCGGCGTGTATGGAGTCCGTGTTCTCCGTCGTGGATTCTACCCGGAGGAGCGAATAGAGTGGCGAGCCCACGAAGGTCTCGACCTTACTTACACCCCAATCAATCTCGAGCGCTGCGTCGATCGCGGGTGCGATCCGAAGAAACGCCCGCGAAAGCCCATCAGGATTTGCGAGTGATCCTCAAATCGCCTTCGCTTTGACGACCCTGATAAACTGAACCTAAGTAATGATTTTTGAAACCGAGCCGTTTCAATCCCGCCACATTGGTCCCGATAAATCCGAAATGCAAGCGATGCTGAAAGTAGTTCGCGCAGCCTCGCTCGACGCTCTAATGGATGAGGCGATTCCCGCCCGCATCCGGTTGCCTAAACCGCTTGATCTTCCCGATGGCCTGAGCGAGCACGGGTACCTCAGCGAGTTGCGCACAACCGCCGCCCGCAACCAAGTCTTCAAGTCCTACATCGGACTTGGATACAGCGATTGCATCACCCCCAGCGTCATCCTGCGAAACGTTCTGGAGAATCCAGGCTGGTACACGCCCTACACGCCCTATCAGGCGGAGATCGCGCAAGGGCGCCTCGAAGCTCTGCTCAACTTCCAGACCGTGGTGCGCGACCTGACCGGCATGGAAGTGGCGAACGCTTCCCTGCTCGATGAAGCGACGGCGGCTGCCGAGGCGATGACCATGCTCCATCGCGTCTCGAAGAATCCGAAAGCCAACAAGTTCTTCGCCGCCGATTCCTGCTTTCCGCAGACCATCGACGTCATGCGCGTCCGCGCCGAGCCCCTGGGCATCGAGCTGGTGATCGGCGATTGGCGGACGGCGCAATGGAGCGACGGCTTTTTCGGCGCTCTCGTGCAAACACCGGATGAATCCGGCCTGGTTCACGATCTGCGGGATTTCATCGCCAACGCCAAGCGCGCCGGGGTGATGGTCGCGGTGGGGACCGATCTGCTCAGTCTGACCCTGCTCGCGCCGCCCGGTGAAATGGGCGCTGACGTCGTGTTCGGAAACTCTCAGCGCTTCGGAGTGCCGCTGGGCTACGGCGGGCCGCATGCGGCGTTCTTCGCGACCCAAGAGAAGCATGTGCGGCAGGTGCCTGGACGGATCATCGGCGTGTCGGTCGATGCGCACGGCAACACCGCCTACCGGATGGCGCTCCAGACGCGAGAGCAACACATCCGACGCGAAAAAGCGACGTCCAATATCTGCACCGCCCAGGCCCTGCTCGCGAACATCGCGGGCTTCTACGCTGTCTACCACGGACCATTTGGCCTGGTCGCGATCGCACGGCGCGTGCACGGTTACGCAAAGCTCCTGGAGCGCGAGCTGGCCAAGGTGGGCGTGGCTCAACGCAACGAAGTCTTCTTCGACACGCTGCGCCTGGAGCCGCCGGCCGGCGCGATGGAGCGGATTCATCAAGCCGCGCTCGCCGCGCGCATCAACTTCCGCTACCGGCCAGACGGAACCATCAACGTGGCCGTCGATGAGACCACGGATGCCGACGATGTCGAGGCCATCATTAAAGTGTTCGCCGCTGGAACCGGCGCCGGAGCCGGACCGATCGATCTATCTCCTGAAGGCCTGGTGTTTGACTATCCGCGCCCCCTGGCGCGCTCGTCGGCATTCCTGACGCATCCCGTTTTCAATACCCATCATTCGGAAACGCAGATGATGCGCTATATAAGGAGCCTGGAGCGCAAGGACGTCGGTCTCGACACGTCGATGATCCCGCTCGGATCCTGCACCATGAAGCTGAACGCGGCTTCCGAGATGCTGCCCATCACGTGGCCCGAGTTTTCAAGGCTCCACCCGTTCGTGCCGGTGGATCAGGCCGATGGCTATCAGCAGGTTTTCCGCGAGATCGAGCGGGCGCTGTGCCAGATCACTGGATTCGCGGCGGTTTCGCTACAACCGAACGCAGGCGCGCAAGGCGAGTTCGCCGGCTTGATGGTGATCCGGGCCTACCATCACAGCCGTGGCGACGACGCCCGAAACGTGGTTCTGATTCCGGCGTCGGCCCACGGGACCAACCCCGCCAGCGCGGTGATGGCCGGTATGCGCGTGGTCGTGGTAGTGAGCACCACCGAAGGTAATATCGACGTCGCCGATCTCAAGGCGAAAGCCGAGCAGCATCGCGACCATCTGGCGGCGTTGATGGTCACCTATCCGTCGACGCACGGCGTATTCGAAGAAAGTATTCAGGACATCTGCGCGATCGTTCACAGTAACGGTGGTCAGGTGTATATGGACGGGGCGAATATGAACGCCCAGGTTGGGCTCACCAGTCCGGCGTCGATCGGAGCCGACGTCTGCCACCTGAACTTGCATAAGACCTTCAGCATCCCGCATGGAGGCGGCGGGCCTGGCATGGGACCCATTGGGGTTGCCAAACACCTGGTGCCGTTCCTGCCGGGGCATCCGCTGGTCAAGACGGGAGGCGCACAGGCGATCCCAGCGCTCGCCGCCGCTCCGTGGTCGAGCGCGAGCATTTTGTTGATCTCCTACGGCTACATGAAAATGCTCGGCGGCGCGGGGATGACCGACTCGACACGTTACGCGATCCTGAACGCCAATTACATCAAGTCGCGCCTCGAACCGCATTTCCCCGTGTTGTACACGCGCGAAAACGGCCGCGTGGCACATGAGATGATCTTCGATCTCCGGCCGCTCAAACAGGCGAGTGGAATCGATGAGACGGATGTTGCCAAGCGTCTGATGGACTACGGCTTTCATGCTCCCACGGTGTCGTTCCCGGTCCCGGGAACCCTGATGATCGAACCCACCGAGAGCGAACCCAAGGAAGAACTTGACCGCTTCTGCGATGCGATGATTTCGATCCGCGCGGAAATTCAGACCGTGATCGAAGGAAAAGCGGACCGGCAGGATAACGTGCTCAAGAACGCTCCCCACACGGCTGCCGCCGTTTCTGGGGACGCGTGGCCTCACGCGTATTCACGCGAGCAGGCGGCTTATCCGCTACCCTTCGTGCGGGCGCGAAAATTCTGGCCCGCGGTCGGAAGGATCGACAATCCTTATGGGGATCGCAACCTGATGTGCGCTTGTCCGCCGGTGGAAGCGTTTGTAGAAAAGTAACTGAGCCGCGACCGTCAGGGAGCGGTTGTCAAGTACCAGGCGGGGCAGACACTAGTAAGCTGTCCCGGCGATAGCATTATTTAAGCTACCGCTCCTTCACAGTCACGGTTCGGTTAGCAGCGGTGGGTCCGCTGTATCGATTCGGAGCTGCGCGCGTGAACCACGGTTGCTTAGAGCAAAGAAGTCGCCGGGACAGCTCGGACGGAGCCCCTGTCGCGGTCTTCGTCATTCTTCGCCGGCGTAGGCATGATAATCGGCGGCGGACATCAGCTCTTTCACTTCTTCCGGAGCCGACAGCTTAATCTTCACCAACCAGGCTGCCCCGTGCGGATCTTCGTTCAGCTTCTCCGGCGACGTCGCGAGCAGATTGTTGATCGCCACCACTTCTCCCGAAAGGGGGGAATAGATGTCGCTGACCGCCTTCACCGACTCGACCGAGCCGATGGTCTTCCCCTGCTCGGCTACCGTGCCGACTTTGGGCAAGTCTACGTAGACGATGTCGCCCAGTTCCTTCTGCGCATGGTCGGTGATGCCCATGGTGCCCGTGTCGCCTTCGACGCGCACCCATTCGTGCTCTTTGGTGTAACGGAAATTTTCTGGGTACATTGTCCTATTTCGCTCGTTTGTAGAAAGGAGTTGGGACCGTCACCGCGTCGACGCCTTCGCCGCGGATCATTACTTGGATGGCGCGGCCGATCTCGCACTGCTGCGCCGGCAGATAACACAGCCCGATGTTCTTATTCAACGTGGGCGAAGGTCCGCCGCTGGTCACCCAGCCGGAGGGGGAGCCGTCCACATGGACTTCGTAACCGTCGCGGCCGATGCCGCGGCCCTTCATCTCGAAACCGATCAGCTTGCGCGTTACTCCGCGTTCTTTCTGCTTCAGCAGGGCGTCGCGCCCGAGAAACTCGCCTTTGTCGAATTTCACGATCCAGGCCAAGTCCGCTTCGAGCGGGGTAACGGTCGAGTGTATCTCGTGACCGTAGAGCGCCATCTTGCATTCCAGACGCAGCGTGTTTCTGGCACCCAGTCCGCAAGGCTTGATGCCGAATTCGGCGCCGGCAGCCAGGAGATCGTCCCACAAGCGCTCGGCCTCGCCCGGCGCCACATAGATCTCGAACCCATCCTCGCCGGTATAACCCGTCCGGGCAATCCGCGCTGGTGCGCCGGAGACCGTGCCATCGGTGAAATGATAGTAACGAATCGCGGCGAGATTCACAGGCGTCAGCTTCTGTAGGGTCTCGAGCGCACGTGGACCTTGAATCGCGATCTGCGCGTAGCGCGGTCCGGCGTTCTCCACATTCGCATCGAACCGGTTGTGCGAGAGGATGTGTTCGTAGTCCTTGTCCTGATTCGAGGCATTGACACAGATGAAAAACTGATCGTCAGCCACCTTGTGAACCAGGATGTCGTCCACGAAGCCACCGTGCTCGTAGAGGAGGCCGGAATAGTGAGCCTGCCCGGCTTTCAATTTCGCCGCCGCGTTCGTGCTGACGAATTCCACGAGCTTCAGGGCTTCCGGCCCTTGAATCTCGATCTCACCCATGTGGCTGACATCGAACAAGCCCACCCTTTGCCGCACCGTGTGATGCTCGTCGAGGACGCCCGAGTACTGCACTGGCATGTCCCATCCGCCGAAATCGACCATGCGGGCGCCCATGCGCTTATGCGTCGCGTGGAGCGGCGTTTTCTTAAGAGCGGCAGTAGGCTGCGTCATAAAACCCGGACAGGGCCGGTATGGCCCTGGGAATCGTCAACTACGCGGGAGGATTCCGCCGAGCCAGGCTCGATTGTGCGGGCGAATCCCTCATCCCTCAAAGGATTCAGGCTAGCACAGCCGGCAACATCC
>Ga0209517_10010072_pt1 | contig 10622 bp, 10 predicted proteins | sample PeaSoiMetSII2010_FD_187695 | JGI IMG/M metagenome (GOLD analysis project Ga0209517, IMG submission 187695) | Peat soil microbial communities from Weissenstadt, Germany - SII-2010 (SPAdes) (version 2) | ecosystem: Environmental > Terrestrial > Soil > Wetlands > Peat | place: Germany... | reverse complement strand
CGCGACCGATAACAGGGGCGAGTACCGGCTGGAGGGCGTGGCGGCAGAGCAGGGACTGCTGATTCTGGCCAAGAAAACGTTGAAGGCGACGGCTGCCGATCCGGTTCCTCCGTACGACGACCGCGAACGCGTGCTGCTGCCGACCTTTTACGGGAACTCGGCCGAGATTCCCGGCGCGCAGATAGTGGAGCTGGCGTCAGGCGAGCACCGGGAGCGCGTGGATATCCGTATGACGGAAGCGCCGGGTTACTGCATTGAGGGAGCCGCGGACGGCGCGGGCGCGGTGAAGGAGGTTTTCGTCAGTTTTACGGAGCGGCTCTCGTTCGATTCCGGTTGGGCACTGACGCCCGCGACGGTGAAGGCGAATGCGGAAGGGACGTTTCGCGCGTGCGGCTTCCATCCGGGAGAGTATCGGATGATGGCTACGAGCGCGCCACCCGGAAGCGGGTTGCCCGAGCGGGTGTCCGGCTGGGCAGTAACCAGTATTGCGTGGGGGAGCGCGATCATTGCAGATAAGGATCTGCGCAACGTGAAGTTGTTAGCGAGCGCGGCGGTCGAGATCGCCGGTGACGCCGAATTCGATCCTCCGCCGCGAGAGAAGTCAGTTGGCATTCAGATAGGCTTGGTGCGTTTCGTGAACGGCGGCGAGGGCTATGCCGATTCCGTGGAGAAGCCGCCGACGTCCGGTATGTTCGGGATTATGGGCACCGGCGGCCGCAGTGTGGTTCCGGGCCCATTCAGCCTTGGCCGGCAGCGTCCGGGGGAGTTCGAACTGCGTATCTCCAGGCTTCCGGCGGGTTGCTATGTCAAAGACGCGAAATATGGAGTCCAGGATCTGGTTCATGGATTGCTGCGCGTGGGCGAAGCGGCGGGGGAAGAGCGGGTGAGGCTGGCGATTGCGTGCGACGGAGCGTCGGTAACCGCGCGCGTCATGGACACAGACGGCAAGCCGGTTGCGCACGCGATGGTGTACCTGTTCGATGCGGATGCGGGGAGTCCGGGAGCCCTGGCGGGGAGCCTGCGGCGGGCCGAGGTGGTGGGCGGGTGGAGCACTCCGTTGACAGCTCTGCGGCCGGGGAAGTATCTGGCACTGGCCAGCGAGCTGGATGTGAGCCCGGCCGGAGCGTCAGCCGATGACATTGAGAAATTGTGGCGCGTGAAGAACGAGGCGAAAGAAGTGGAGATTGGTACGGGGGGTATGGTGGAGGCAGCGATCGGTTACATTGCCGGAAGGTAGAAGTGGAGCCAACCCGGCACGCCGAGGAATCATTGTCACTTGAAGCGTAACTAAAGCAACCGCCAGTTCAAATCGCAGGCCGTTGGCCGACGATCAGCCAACGAGCAAGTGCCAATCCTGTTGACCACAGCGCAGCCGGTTGCTTCCTTCCGGACTCGGTTTACGGGCGGCTGTTTCGCCGTATTCGATGGGATCCGCTCGGTTGCATGGGTTATCAATAGATGATAACCTTGTGAGGATGAGCTGGCGGGATCGAGATCCGGGCGCAGAGGTGCTGCTGGATCTCGACGGCCAAGTATTCGTAGTTGACGCAAAGGGCGGATACTGGGTCCGGTTCTCCGTCAACCGGGTAGCCTCTACACCCGAGCGGCCGCATGGGCTGAAGTATTCATTGACACTGCACGGTCCCGACGGCAGCCGCCTGATTGGATTTGACAACGCTCATCCTGTCCGTGAGTCGCGCAGGCCTGGTGGCAAGAGTCGGGGCCCTCTTGATCACAAGCATCGGCCGGAAACTGTCCGGCTTTATCGGTTCAAAGACGCAGCTACGCTGATGGAGGACTTTTGGGCCGAAGTGGACAAACTCTTGAGAGAGAAGGGAGTTATCTAATGAGGACACTGCGCGTTGGAATTGCCAGTTACGAACAGATGAAAGCCCGCACGATTGCGATCGCCCGCGGCAAATACAAGCCGGCGGCCGGAGAGCCGAAGGTTTGGTTCACGTCCGCTGAGAGCTTCGCAAGAGTGCTGTCCGATCGCAATCGTGCCTTGCTTGGGATCATCGCCGCATCTGGTCCTGAGTCACTTACGCGTCTGGCGGAATTAACCGGGCGAAAAAAGTCGAATCTCTCGCGGACGCTCAAGACCATGGAGAGGTACGGCTTCGTTCAACTCAGCCACGGAGCGCGGGGCTCGATCATCCCGAAGGTTCCGTACCAGACGATCTCGTTAACGCTGCCGTTGTCAAAACCGGGGCTGCAAGGGACCGAAGCTGCATGACCGGCCTGCGGCGCGAAGTAAGGCTGTAGGCGCACGTCGTTTCCGTTCTCGTGCGGCCATAAACGCCGCCGTATGCCAAAATATCTTGAGTCGATGGCAGTTGCCAACAACACAACTTGACGGGGGTTTTTCACACCACAGCGGGACTTGCGGACGACACAGGTGTTGACAAGTCTGTTTCCGGATGGAACCCGGCAAACGCGCACCAATCGGTCAGCTTTTGAGGCAGGGTTGGGGGATTAGCGGCGGATGCCGCGGAGCAACCTTCGCGCCGACCAACCGACGATTCCGAAGAACACGGCGAAGCTGATGAGGATCACGGCGAGCTGCCGGCGGGGGGAGAGTTGGGTCACCTCGGAGCCCTGGCCCACGGCGAAATCGAGGTGCACGCGCAGATGCACTTTGGCGGGAGCATCGCCGCGGTTGTCCACCACGATCACGAAATCGCCGGGCCCGCGGACATGCGGTTTCAGGGCGCCGGACGCCGCCCGGGCGGTGACATCGATGACGCTCTGCGGGGCGCCTTCGCGCAGGCGGTCGAGATCCTCGCGCCGCATCAGGGCGAGCCGCACTTCCCGCGAACCGCCCTGGACATCATAGGCGGCCGACACCAGCGCGGGTTTTTGATTGAGGCCGAGCTCGACGTACCGCCATTCGTTGGCGGGAATCTGGTAGACCTCATCCACCAGGTCGACGCCGGTGGACGCGGCCAGCAGGAGAATCCAGGCAAGGGCGATCATGGCAACCAAAAGGGCTACAATAGGGCCATGAACGACAGTATGGCACAGCCGCGAGGGGGCCTCGCCTCTCTCGATCTGCCAGGCTGGAAGAGCGCGCTGAGCTGGCTGGCCGCGGTTCTGATTGCCCTTCTGTTTCTCGCCTCGGGGCTTTGGAAAATCACGGACGTGCAGTCGGCCGCGATGCGCATGGCGCAGGCCAAGGTTCCACAATCGCTGAGCGTGTTGGCGGCGCTGCTGTTCGGGATCGCGGAGACGGTGGGAGGTGCGCTCATCCTGGTGCCGCGGTTCCGGCGATGGGGATCGATCGTAACCTCGCTGCTGCTGGTGGCGTTCTTGATTTACATCGGGGTCAACTACAACGCGCTGCGCGGCGAGGATTGCAGTTGCTTTCCGTGGCTGAAGCGCGCGGTGGGTCCGGGATTTTTTATCGGCGACGGCATCATGCTGTTGCTGGCGGTGTGCGCGGGCATCTGGTCGAAGCGGCCCGAGAGCCTGCGGAGCGCCTTCCTGGTGCTGGGCGCGGTGGTGGTGTTCGCGCTGGTGTCGTACGGGGTGGCGGCGGCGCGGCAAACGGGCATTAAGGCTCCGGAGAGCACGCTGGTGGACGGGCGTGCGTACTCGCTCGAGCACGGCAAGGTCTTCCTCTTCTTTTTCGATCCGCAGTGCATGCACTGCTTCGATGCGGCGAAACGCATGTCGCAGCTTCAGTGGGGCGATACCGCGGTGGTGGCGATTCCCGTGGAGCAGCCGCAGTACGGCGCGGGATTTCTCCAGGAGACGGGACTGCACGCGGTGGTCTCGAACGAATTTGCGAGGCTGGCGCCGATCTTCTCGTACACCACCTATCCGTTTGGAGTGGCTCTGGAGAACGGTCGCGAGAAGGCGCCTCTGACGAAGTTCGAAGGCGACGAACCGGCGGCCACGCTCAAGCGGCTGGGGTTCGTGCACTGAGGGGGCGTAACCGTTCCTCGCGGAAGACGGCTCCTAACCCGGACGAGCCGGAACCAAAGGAGACCTTGTCCTTGACGGACCCAGAGGGTACCCCGGCGCGGAGCACGCGGAGGAAGACGCGGAGAGAAACCAAGAGAAATCAAAACCTGAGATCACGGAGAAAGCGGAGAAGCGCTGAGAAAATCGCGATCTGGGCCGGACGGATTCTGCCAATTTCGCCGAGAATTTGACGAATTACTATCGCGCGTGCGCCGCCATCAAGAGCCCGTTCCAGGCTACCGCCGCCAAGAATCTTGCAGGGGATCAAAAACCAGTACTCTGGAGTGAAGTGAACCTTCTCATACCGAATCTGGGATCGACTTCGCTGAAGTACCAGATTCTCGAAATGCCCGCCGAGACCCTGTTGGCGAAGGGCCGGCTGGAGCGCGTCGCCGATTATCGGGACGCCATTCGCCAGGCTTTTGGCCAGATTGGGGCCGGGGAGACGCGGATCGATGCCGTAGCCCTGAAGGCCGTACACGCGGGTCCGCGGTACCGTGGAACCTTCGTGGTGGACGATGGTGTAGTAGCGGCGCTGCGCCAGTTCCTGCCCGCCGCGCCGGCGCACAATGCGATTTACCTGACGGCCATCGAAGCCTTCCGGGAAGCCATGCCGGGGACGCCGATTGTGGCGGCGTTCGAGCCGGAGTTTCACGCCACCATGCCGGAGCAGGCGAGGCTCTACGGGGTGCCGGGCGCGTGGCTGGAAGAGGGCGTGGTGAAGTACGGCTTCCATGGCGCATCGCATCAATACGTCGGCGAGCGCGTGGCCGCCATGCTGGGACGCCAGGGGAATCTGGTGAGTTGCCACCTGGGCGGCAGCTCCTCGATGTGTGCGATCAATGCGGGCCGCAGCGTAGATACGACCATGGGCTTCTCGCCGCAATCCGGCCTGGAGAATGCGACGCGGCACGGCGACCTGGACGTATTCGCCGTCCTATATATGATGGAGCGGCACGGATGGAGCACGGAGGAGGTGCGGCGCCAGCTCTCGAAGGGCGGCGGGCTGGCCGGCCTCTCGGGTGTGGAGGGCGGGGACTTGCGGGACATCGAGGCGGCGGCGGGGCAGGGAAGCCGGCGGGCGGAACTGGCCCTGGCGGTCTTTGCATACCAGGTGAAGAAGACCATCGGCGCGTATGCGGCGGCGATGGGGGGCCTGGATGCCGTCGCGTTCACGGGCGGCATCGGCGAGAATTCGGCGCGCCTGCGGTCGGCGTGTTGCGAGGGGTTGGAGTTTTTGGGCATCCGTCTGGATGCGGAGAAAAATCACTCGGGCAGCGGCGACCGGATGGTCTCGGCGGTGGATTCGCGCGTGGCCGTGCTGGCGCTGGCCACCAATGAAGAGTTGATTGTGGCGCGGCGGGCTTACCGCCTGCTGAGCAACTGAGCGTCGATCTACCGGGGTCTACTGGCCGCCGCCGTCGCGGCGCTTCAACGTGGGACGCTCGTCCTGATCGGTCTTGGGCTTGGTGCCGTCGTCGTTCTCGTCCACGGGTCCATTACCGCTGCCCGGGGCACGGCGGAGTTTCGGACGGCTCGGGTCTTCGTTGTCCACCTTGCGGCGGTTGTGGAGCATGGCCAGGCGGCCCTTGACATCGTTGAACTCGGAGGTGCTCACCACATACTCGGGCTTGGGCGCCAGGATCTGCTGGATCTCATCCTGCGCCGCCTTGATGCGGTTGTCGGTCATGGGGTGGGTGGAGAAGACCTTGGACAGCGATCCGGGCTTGCGCTTTTCGAGCGACTGAATCTTCTCGAAGAAGTCCACGAACGCCGTGGGATCGTAGCCGGCCTTGTACATGTACTGCAGGCCCAGGTAGTCCGCCTCGCGCTCCATGGCTTGGGAGAACTGCAGGAAGCCCAGCGGGATGGCCAGGCCGGCGCCCTGGCGGATGGCGTAACCCGTCCAGCCGTAGGGGATGGCGATGGACGCGATGATCATGCCGATCTGCGCGATTTCGCCGCGAGTGGCCTGCCGGGTGCCGTGGCGCGCCGCCACGTGGGCGATTTCGTGCGCCATCACCCCGGCCAGTTCCGCTTCGCTCTCGGCCTTCAGGATCAGGCCGGAGTTGACGAAGAAGAATCCGCCGGGCAGGGCAAACGCGTTGACCTCTTCGGAATCCAACACCTTGATGGTGAAAGGCACCTTGGCGTCGGAGTTGCGTACCAGGTTCTGGCCCACGCGGCTGACGTATTCGGCGATCACCGGATCGTCAATGATCTTGGCTTGGCGCTCGACCTCCTGGGCTAATTGCTTGCCCAGGGCGATCTCCTTCTCGAGCGAGAAGAAGTTCACGCCTTTGCCGACGTCGCGGTTGCCGATTTCCTCGGGATCTTTTTTCTTGTTGTCCCCGGCGAAGACACCCGGCGCCAACAGGCTGAGTGCGGCCAGCAGTGCCACGGCCCGTGCGGATCGAAGTTTCATGTTCCGAAAACTCCTGTAGCTATACTATACGCCTCTTTGAGGCGTTACGGGAGACCTACCTGTTAAACGTCGATGCCGCCGGGCAGGTTTCGGATTCTTAATGTTGGCCGGGGGTACTTTCGGTGAAGGGTGTGGCTTCAGTAAAGGCCGAGGCTGATCACCAGGCCGCCGGGGGCCACCAGGACGTCGAGTTTCCGGTTGACGTAGGAATAAAAGATCCGCCCTTTGTTCGCCGCCGTGGCGCTCACGTTCGCGCCGAACTCCCGCCGGCACTCCTGCCACGTCATATTCCAGGGATAGACGAACACGGTGCGCAGGTTGCCGTTTTCCGCGTCGAAGTCCAGTTCCAGTTCCTTGTAGCGGCCGGTAGGGTCTTGGAATGCGTAGATCTGGCCGTTGGGCGCCTGGTTATCGTCCAGGGCAGGGCGTTGGCGTTCCGGGTTGCCGAGGAGGGCCCGGGCATCCGTGAGCGACCACCAGCCGATCTGCTTCTGGAGGAACAGGGCGCTTTCGGACTGGAAGCCGGTGGTCGTGGCGTCGGGGTTCGTGGCGTCGGGGTTCGTGGCCGCTGGTGCGGTGGCGCGAGGCTCGGCCGGGGCGGACATCGGCGGCAGGCTGGGTGTGGCGGACAGGGGAGGGCTGAGCGCAGGCGGCGCCAGATCGATGGACGGCGCGGGCGGCAGCGCGGGAGGTTGGACCGAAAGGTTGGAGAGTGCCGGGGGGAACAGAGGCTTCGGGGCGGGCGCCGCCGTATCGATTGCCGGGGCAGGCGGCAGTGCCGGGGCAAGCGGCGCCGGGACCAGGGGCGCAGGGCTGAATTTCGCTGGAACGGTCGCTGGAACCGTGGGTGCGGCGGCTGCCGGAACGATCGCCGCGGGCATCGGGGGCGGGGCAACCGGCTTGGCCGGACCGAGCGGTTTCGCCACTCGGGTTCCTGGTAACGTAACGATTCGGCTCTCCGGGGGCTCGAGGCTTCTCAGAACCGGCGGCGCCGAAATACCCGAAACGGGCGTCTCGGCACGATCCGCGGCGCCGTCACGCACTTGCGCGCGTTCGGATGGCCCTTGACTCAGCGCCAATTGACTGGCTAAGGCCAGGCTGGCTGAGGCCAGGGTGAAAATAGTGAGCAACCGCTGCATGACCGGCTCGGCAATTCTGGGAACTCACCACAAATCTAGCGGAATCGCCACGAGCTGTAAACGGCTTTTCGACCTGAATTTGGACAGTAAGGGAATGTTTTCCGAAGTTAGAAGGGCCACGGGATGAGGGGGAGATTTGGCGGAAGCCAGTGGGAGTCGATCGAATCAGGCTTCCGAGATTGTTGCAAGTTGTTGCTTCCATTAGTTGTTTGTTTCGCATTTTCTGCTGTGGCCGGCCTGGAAAATGTGCTGCCGGCGGTGTGGGGTTGACCGGGGAGAGTCCCTTCATTGGTGTCTGCGGTGGAGCAGCGGCGGGAGCGGGCGTGCGGCGACATCGAGCCGCATCCGATGTGGCCCGTGGACGACTACTTCGCCGAGCCGGAGCGGTGCGGGAGCAGGCTCTCTTCCGTTAGAGGAAGTAGCCGGGCTTCAGATGAAAGATCTCACCGAGTTTGCGGGCCTGAGTGGCGCTGACCGGGCGTTTGCCGGTGAGGGCTTCGTTCACGTGGCTGCGTTGGCCGAAGACCGGGAGCAGGTCGGCGGGATTCTTACCGGAGACTTCGAGGAGGTACTGGAGGCGTTCGGCGGGGGTGGAATCGTCGGGCGGCATGGCGTGGCGCCGGTCGTAGTCCTGGATGAGAAGGGAGAGCAGGCGCAGCAGCTTGGTTTCGTCGGGTGTGCGGCTCCGGCCGCGGCGGATCAGGGCGTCCACACGGCCGTGGATGGCGTCATACTGCTGGCGGTTTTCGATGATCTGGGGTTCGGTCTCCAGGAGAAGTTCGGCGTAGGCGGTCATGGTCGCACCTTACTTTCGATTGTACTGTTCATGTGTCAGGACGGCTCGGATGTTGAGAATCTGTTCCTCGAAATCGATGTTGGCGAGCAGGCGGTATTTGTTGCCCCCGATATCGAAGATGTACGTCTGCTCTCTCGGGTCGTAATCGGTTGCGGGGAGTGTCGCTTTCACTTCGGACATATGGAGCCACGTGGCGGCGCGGGCGATTTCGAGAAAGCGGGCGAGCGGTTTGCCGGAGCGTTGGTATTTCCGGCTGAATTCCGCGACCAACGTTTCACCGAGCACCGTCATCCCTGTATGTTCCCATTTTTGGGACCGACTGTCAATGGGGAATTGCAGGCAACTGATTTGTTTTCTAATAGTTGGATGGCGGAAGCCAGTGGGAGTCGAACCCACCCGCGACACAAAGTACCGCACAACGGGTTTGAAGCCCGCGCCCAGCACCGGCCAAGAATGGCTTCCAGGGCGATTGTAGCAGAGTCGTTGCGGCGGGCCATCGGGAAAAGATACACTGGTTGAGAGCCGCCCAGCGTACCGATCCCCGGTCGTCTAATGGTAGGACAGCGGCCTTTGGAGCCGTGAATCGTGGTTCGAATCCATGCCGGGGAGCCACTACCAATAAAATCAACAACTTGCAAGCAAGATTTGACATCGCGTAAAAGTACTCTTACAATTTGGTCATGTCCCGCCCCCTGGAATCGCTCATTTTGTTCAAGAGGCATTCCGCAAATTGCGCCGTCAACAAGAGCCGCATCCCGAAGAAGAAGCGCGAGTTTTTCATGGAGTGCGACTGCCAAGTCTGGATACGTGGACGCACGCCGGCCGGCGATATCGTCCCAAGGCAATCCACCGGGTTTTCCGATCTAAAGCGCGCCGAGGCAATGAGGGACGCGTACGTAAGGCAAGGGCGAGCCGAGAGCGGCTCCGGAATGCCCGTTACCGAGTGCATCGAGCGGTACCTACGGCTCCGAGAGCAAGACCTTGACGAACGCACGCTAGCCCAACACCGCCTCGCCCTGGAGCGGCTCCGGTCGTATCTGGAGAACCGAGGGGTTTTCTACGCCGAGGGAATAAAGGCCGATCACCTGGAGAGTTTCAAGACGGACGGGCTACCGCGGGAGATGGCATCCACAACGCGCGCTACCACGGATGCCAAGATCCGATGCTTTCTCCGGATGGCCTACCGCCGAGAGTGGATCAAAGAGGTACTCGTAGAAAAGGTACGGCCGGTTCGCGCGGTCTACGAGCAAAAGGAACCATACACGGATGATGAGGTAGGGACCATCCTTGAGCAAGCGGGGAAAATTAACGGAGGGACGCACGGGTACGCATCCAAGCCGGCTACGTTCCGGCTCTTGCTTGAACTCATGCTCGAAACAGGGATGCGGGTAGGCGATGCGGTTTGCTATGACCCGCGGATAGCCAGCAAGGGCGATAGCCTTTGGACATACACGTTTACCCCTCACAAGCGGAAGCGGACGGAAAAGGCGCGGTCTATCGAGGTCTACTTGACGGAGGATCTTCAGAAGAGAATCGAGGCTTGCGATTGGCTTTCGCCGCGGTTGCCGTTCTGGTATGGGTCCGGGTCAGATCCGGATCCGGTAGCGCAAGCCGTGTACGAGAGAATGCAATCTATCGGCGAGAAAGCCGGAATCGCCGATTGCCGGCCGCATCGCCTACGGGACACGTTCGCCGTTCGCCGGCTCCTGTCCGGAAAGCTTCACCTTGAGGACGTTTCGCGATTGCTTGGCCACTCTTCGGTTAAGGTCACCGAAACGTACTATGCGAAGTGGGTTACCTCCCGCAAGCGCCGGCTTGAGCGCTTGGTTTCCGAGTCGCTCATGGACTCGTAGAGCCACGCTCTCGGGAATCGAGAGGGACACGTACCGCCGCCTCTCGGTTCCCAACCGCCCCAGGTTCAGCACCCCCTGTTCATCCGCAAACAGACGGATGACTGTATGCCGCGAGAATCCCCACAACTCCGCAAGCTCGTTAACCCGGTAGTGTTTTTCCGTTACCGCACTCATATTCTCGAAAACCTCGAACCGTTAAAAGCAAAAAAGCGGAGCCTGCTGTTGACAAGGCAAGCCCCGCGAGTCAGGAGACAGCCAGAATGGAAAGGAAGGTATTGAGGATTTAAGGGGTTCAGTCCGTCCGCCGGTAGGGTGGGTCGAATGTCTGGAGGATAGGGCCGCGCGACCTTGCCCCAGTCGTTTGCGCGCGTGGACATGTTTTGGACGAGTTAACAGGTTTAGCCACGTGGTACCGGTGCTATGTCCGACATATCGGATTTGTT
>Ga0209517_10010070_pt1 | contig 10623 bp, 6 predicted proteins | sample PeaSoiMetSII2010_FD_187695 | JGI IMG/M metagenome (GOLD analysis project Ga0209517, IMG submission 187695) | Peat soil microbial communities from Weissenstadt, Germany - SII-2010 (SPAdes) (version 2) | ecosystem: Environmental > Terrestrial > Soil > Wetlands > Peat | place: Germany: Weissenstadt... | reverse complement strand
CCTGCCGTGCCACTTCCGCGGCAGCCCCGCCGTCGCCCTCGGCCGCGGGAAGGCTCTTCGCATACCGCAGAGCATTCGGCCCGGAAACAAACCCGCCGTAGATGCAACTCACCAGCGAATTCGCGCCCAGGCGATTGGCGCCGTGGTACTGGTACTCGCACTCGCCCGCGGCAAAGATGCCGGGAATATTCGTCATCTGGTCGAAGTCCACCCAGATGCCACCCATGGTGTAGTGCACGCCGGGAAAGATCCTCATCGGCTCGTCGTGCGGGTCCACGCCCACAAACTTCTCGTAGATCTCGAGTATCCCGCCCAGCTTGCGGTCCAGCGTTGCACGGTCGATGTGCGTCAGGTCGAGATAGACCATCGGCTGGCCGTCCAGGCCCAGCCCATGCTCATATACCACTTTGTGTATGGCGCGCGTGGCCACGTCGCGCGGCACCAGGTTGCCGTACTTCGGATACCACTCTTCCAGGAAGTACCAGCGATCGGCATCAGGAATCTGCTTCACGGGCCGCTTCTCCCCCGCGTTGCGCGGAACCCACACGCGTCCGCCCTCTCCGCGCGCCGACTCTGACATCAGCCGCAGCTTGTCTTCGCCGGGAATGCACGTGGGGTGCACCTGGATGAACTCGCCGTTGGCGTAATAGACGCCCTGCTGGAAGACGGCCGACTGCGCCGATCCCGTGCAAACCACCGAGTTGGTGCTCTTGCCGAAGATGGCCCCGTTCCCGCCCGTCGCCAGAATAATTGCATCGGCCGCGAAGCTCCGCAGCTCCATGCTCCGCAGGTCAAGCGCGGTAATCCCCCTCGCCACGCCCTTCGAGTCGATGACCGCGGACAGAAACTCCCAGCCCTCGTACTTCTTGACCTTGCCTTCGGACTCGTAGCGGCGGACCTGTTCGTCGAGGGCATACAACAATTGTTGTCCGGTGGTCGCTCCGGCAAACGCGGTTCGCTGATAGAGGGTGCCGCCAAACCGGCGGAAGTCGAGCAACCCCTCGGGAGTGCGATTGAAGGGAACGCCCATGCGGTCGAGCAGATCGATGATGGCCGGCGCTGCCTCGCACATGGCCTTCACCGGTGTCTGATTGGCCAGGAAGTCGCCGCCATAGATGGTGTCGTCAAAGTGCTTGTCCGTCGAGTCGCCCTCGCCCTTCAGGTCTTTGGCCGCGTTGATGCCGCCCTGTGCGCAAACCGAGTGCGACCGCTTGACCGGAACAATCGAAAACAGGTCGACGGTGCCGCCGGCTTCCGCAATCTTGATGACCGCTGCCAGCCCTGCCAGTCCTCCGCCAACCACAATGATGCTTGGTGCTGCCATGGAGTCTTCCTTGTACCTTTCCGCTGGGGACGCCGCTCGAGGCTGCTCCCACGTTTAAATCGAAACGACGAAACCGGCCGCAGGCGCCGCCGTCAATGCGGGGCAGGCAAGGAAACTCACGGCCGGCGCCACGTCCTCAGGCACGTTCGGGTACTTGCCGCCGACAAAGGCCCAGATGCTGGCCAGCCCCATGATGGCCAGCGCCACACCCAGCGCCGCGCAAACGTAGCCGAAGCGCTTCCTCGCCGTCTTGCCCGGCATGATGCCCCACTTGGCCGCGAACAGCCAGATGCCGTAAGCAAAGTGCCAGCAGATGGCGATCATGGCGATGATGTAGACCGCCAGCATCCACGGGTTCTGCAACTCCATCTGAACCTTGTGGAACGAGGCATAGGGATTCTCGGGAAGGGGAATCCCCGAAAACCGCTGGCGATAAACATGCTGCCCGATGTAGAGGAACGCGATCAGCCCCGTATAGCGCTGCGCCGTGTACATCCAGTTGCCCGTCCACGGGTAGTAAACGATATTCGACTTGCCGCGCAGCCAGATCCACACGCCGTAAAGCCCGTGATAGAGGATGGGCAGGAGGATGAAGACCCACTCCAGCAGCCGCACCATGGGCAGGCCGTTGAGGAACTTCACCTGCGCGCCGTAAGCGATTGGGCCCTTCAAGGCCTCGAAGTTCGAGAGCAGGTGCTCCAGCAGAAAGGCGCCGATGGGCACAATCCCGAGCAGTGAGTGCAGCTTGTGCCAGATAAAAGAGGTCCCTTCGCCGGCCCTGAGCGGCTGAACACCGCGGCTGACATTCGAGCGGCTTGGGGGCACGGCAGGTTGTTGGGCGGTGGCCATGGTGGTGTCGGCTCCTAAACGGTCCGGGTAGGTTTCCGCGGTCCGGGTGGATGAACTCCGGATTCCGGGACAAGTTCCTGTTGAGGCGGTTTCAGATTGAGAGACGCGAAATCAATGCATTGTTGCAGATGCATTATTGGAGTCCGAGGATAAGGTCGTCAACCCGCCGCGCTGCACGCCTTTGATTGCCCGAATGAGACCCGCTGAGATTCAGGCGGAAAGCAACGCCGGTCGGGCCTCCAATGCCCCGTCAGTATTGGCTGAGGAGGCTCCCTGCGCTTTCGGCGAACACCGTCTCCAGTTTGGCCGGAAGCTCATCGGTGAGCAGGGGACTTTCAACTCCCGCCCCCGTCAGGCTCCGCTGTTGGCACCCAAAGCGGCCACAATTTCGTCTGTCGACCGCACCCTGCCCAGCCGCGGAAAGATGCGCGTGACCGCATTCGCATGGCTCTCCGCAGTCACCCCGGCCATGGCATCCTCGGCAAACACCTGCTCGTACCCGCGCTCGAACGCGTCGCGCGCCGTGCTCTCCACGCCAAACTCGCTCGCCACGCCGCAAAGGACGATGGTCGTAATCCCCCTCCGCCGCAGTTGCAGGTCGAGGTCCGTCCCGTAAAACGCGCCCCACTGCCGCTTGAGAATCACAATGTCGCCCGGCTGCTGGTCCAGCTCCGGCAGCAACTCGCTCCAGTCCGGCGGCATCGCCCCGGTCGAGCGCATCGCCTGGTCGGCCGTCGGCCGCAGCCGGTCTGCCCCATCGGCCGCCCCGCCCACGTGCACCAGCACCGGCCGCGCCCCCGCGCGCCGCGCCTCGTTGAGCAGCCGCACGCTGTTTGCCACCACACTCGCCATGGAGTGTGGCGCTCCCGGGATGCCCAGAATGCCCTTTTGCAAATCGATGACGACGATCGCTGTCTGGCGTGGATCCAGGTTGAGGCCGTTCATAGTCGCCTTCCTCCCACCGTCAAGAATATTCCCCGCTCCGCGGTTTGATCCTTTGGAGGAGATTTGTGGAATGATTCAGGCGTGGAGCATGGGCAACAGCGCCTCAATCGCCCGCCCGCGATGGCTCAGCGAGAGCTTGGTTTCGAGGTCGATCTCAGCCATCGTCCGGTCCAGCTCGGGCAGGAAGAACAGCGGATCGTAGCCAAAGCCGCCCCTCCCGCGCGGCGCCTCAAGAATCAGCCCCTCCACGGCGCCCTCGGCCGTATGCAGCACCTCGCCCTCCATCGCCGCCGCCAGCACGCACCGGTAGCGCGCCGTGCGCCGATCCGCCGGCACGCTGGCCAGCCGCTGCAGCAGGATCATGTTGTTCCACACATCCGTGTTGTCGTTGGCGTCGGGCGAGTCCACCAGGCCCGAGTCGGCCGCAAACCGCGCCGACCGCACCCCCGGAGCGCCGTTCAGCGCGTCGACTTCGAGCCCTGAGTCGTCGGCCAGCACCAGCTCGCCCGGCGCGTAGCGCGAGTAATACACGGCCTTCAGCGTGGCGTTCGCGGCAAAGGTAGCGCCGTTCTCCTCCGGGGCAGGGATGGCGGCCAGCCCGGGAAGCGGATCGAGGTCGAAGCCATGCGCCTGGGCCGCGGTGCGGAAGTCGCGCAGCTTGCCCTGGCTGGTGGTGGCGGCGTAAAGGCGGAGAGCCATGGGGAAAGTGTAACGGCTGGCGCGAGGCCGCCACGTCAGCGAGCCCTTCAAGTTCATTGGGAGCCGACTTTGCTTAGGGCTTACCTCCGCAAAATCCCTTTGACAAAGCACACGCCGCTTATTTACCGTTCTTCCGTCCGGAAAATATTTCATTTGGGAAATTCTGGCGGTCATTGCACCCTGCTGTGCTCCGCTTCCCAAAGCGCACGTACAGGTTGCACAATGGTCTGGCTTTCTTCAACAGGCGGGTGAGCGAAATGAAAAATGGAATTGCGCCCTTTATAGCGGCGGTACTCCTTCTGGGATTCCTGGCGGCGTCTCGTGCCGAAGCACAATCGCCGCAGGCCGGGCCAACCGAACTGCGCGTCGACGATCTGGCCACTCCGTTGGGCATCGACGATCCAGCCCCGCGCTTCTCGTGGCAGTTGCAGGACCCGGCCCGCGGCGCGCGCCAGACTGCCTACCAGGTCCTGGTTGCCTCTTCTGCCGAATCCCTCGCCCAGGGCAAGGCCGACGTCTGGGCGAGTGGCCGCATCGAGTCGAGCGCCTCGCTGAATATTCACTATGCCGGCCCGGCCGTCCAGCCCGGCACACGCTACTTCTGGCGTGTGAAGCTGTGGGGCGTCGCCGGAAAAGCTTACGCCGAGCCCCCGGCCAGCTGGTGGGAGACCGGCCTGCTGACCCAGGCTGCCTGGCGCGCTGGCTGGATCGGTTACGAAACACCGGAGGAAGCTGCCGTCCGCCACGCCCCAGCCGTGTGGGTCACCAGCCCCGACGCCAAGGCTCTGGCCGCCGAGAAAACTGCCGAGCAGGACTTCGCCTACCGCCAGACCTTCAACCTGCCCAAGCCGGTGAAGCGTGCCGCGCTCTATGCCGCCGGCTTTGACACAGTCTCCGCATGGGTCAATGGCGCCGAAGTGCTGGCGGCCAATCCTTTCCCGCCCTACAAGCAGATGCCGTGGAAGAAATTTGTTCGCGCGGATGCGACCGGGAAACTCAATGCAGGCGCCAACACCATCGCCATTCAGGTCGTGCATTACGTTGCCAATCCCAACGGCATGGTCACCGCCGACCCGCCTGCCATGATGGCCACGCTGGTTGTCGAATACGCCGATGGAACCATGGGTACTTTCTCCTGCGGGACCGACTGGAAAACGGCCATTCATGCGCCGTCGGGCTGGCAGCAGCAGGCCTTCGACGACTCGGCCTGGAAGGCCGCGGTCGTCTTTCAGCAAAACGCGAGACCGGGAGAAGAGCCGCTCGGCCATCCCTGGATTCCCGACTCGGTCAAGGCGCTGCGCAACACGTTTTCGGTCGACAAGCCTGTGAAGTCGGCGCGGCTTTACGCCACGGCGCTGGGCGCCTACGAGCTGTTCCTCAACGACGATCGCGTCGGCAACGAAGTGCTCGCGCCCGGTTGGACTGACTACCGCGAGCATGTGAAGTATCAAACCTATGACGTGACCGCGCAGGTGGCGCGCGGCGACAATGCGATCGGCGCACTGCTGGCGCCCGGCTGGTACGAAACGCCGCTCGAGTGGTTCCAGCAGCCCAACAACTACGGCGACACTCCCCCCGCGCTCCGGGCCCAGTTGCGGATTGAACACACGGACGGCAGCGTGGAATGGGTGGTAACCGACAATAGCTGGCTGGCCGACGGAACCAGCATCCTGCATTCGGAGCTCTACGACGGCGAGAGCCAGGACGCGCGGCTCGCGGCACCGGGCTGGGACACGGCAGGCTATAACGCTTCCTCATGGAAAGCCTCAATCGCCATCGATCCAAAGCCGGTAACCATTGAGGCCCAGGACTTTCAGCCCATCCGCGTCGAGCGCACCCTGACGGCGAAGTCCATGACCGAGCCCAAGCCCGGCGTCTATGTCTACGATTTCGGGCAAAATCTCTCCGGCGTGGAGCAGTTGCGCGTGCAGGGCCCCGCCGGAACCGATGTCCGCCTGCGCTTTGCAGAGATTGTCAACGACGACGGAACCATCTACATCGACAATCTGCGCACCGCCAAGGCCACTGACCACTTCATCCTCAGCGGCAACGGCGTCGAAGAGCTCACCCCCCAGTTCACCTTTCACGGCTTCCGCTACCTCGAACTGACCGGCCTGTCCGCGCCGCCCGACAAGAGCGCCGTCACCGCGCTGGTCTTCCACACCGACGCGCCCTTCACGGCGAAACTGGAAACCGGCAGCTCCATGCTCAACCAGCTCTGGAGCAACATTCTCTGGGGCCAGCGCTCCAACTTCGTGGGCATTCCCACCGACTGCCCGCAGCGCGACGAGCGCCTCGGCTGGATGGGCGACGCGGAAGTCTTCTGGCGCACCGCGGCCTACAACATGGACCTCGCCGCCTTCTCGCGCAAGTTCGGCGGAGACATGCGCGCCACGCAGGTTGGCATGCCCTATTACGGCATCTTCTCGCCCGGAACCGTAACGCCGAATGCCGGTTTCGCGGCCGGCTGGAGCGATGCGGGCGTCATCATCCCCTGGACCTCGTGGCTGCAGACCGGCGACTTGAGCATCATCGACCAGAACTGGGCCGCCATGGAGAAGTATCTCAACGCCATCGCGGCCAACAATCCCGACGGCCTCTGGGTGCACAAGTCGGGCATTCCCTTCGGCGACTGGCTTTCGCCGGAAGGCAAGACCGATTACGGCCTGATCGCCACGGCCTACTGGGCCTGGGACGTGACGCTCATGCGGCAGATGGCCCACGCAACACGCCGCACGCAGGACGAAGAGAAGTATGCTCAGCTCTTCGAGAAGATCCGCTCGGCCTTCCAGAAGAAGTATGTGCACGAGGACGGCTTTGTAGCTGGGGCGGACAACACACCATCGCCCTTTGGCCGCATCAACAATCCCAATGCCAAGAGCCACGGCGGCGACACCCAGGCCGGCTATGTGCTCGCGCTGCATATGAACCTGCTGCCTGAAACTCTGCGTGCCAAAGCCGCGCAGAAGCTTGCGGACAAGATCGAAGCCAACCACGGATTGCTCGGCACAGGCTTTCTCGGCACGCCCTATCTGCTTGAAGAGCTGACCAAGACCGGCCACACCGCGCTTGCCTACAAACTCCTGCTCAACACGCAGTATCCCTCCTGGGGCTACCTGGTCGGTCACGGTGCAACCACCATGTGGGAGCGCTGGAACGGAGACCAGATGAAGGACGACCCCAGCATGAACTCCTACAACCACTATGCCTATGGCGCGGTGGCCGACTGGATCTATCGCTACGCCGCGGGCGTCGATGCAACGCCGCTCGACGCGGGCTACCACACCATCGTCCTGCATCCGGTCTTCGATGCGCGCCTAGGCCACATCGCCTTCGACTACGCATCCTCCTACGGCCCGATTCATTCCGATTGGACCATTGAAGGAACCACGGCCGCGTGGCACGTAACCCTCCCGGCGAATACAAAGGGCTGGCTGCCGCTCAGCGCAGCCGACGCGGCGAAGTACAAGCTGGAGGGTGCGCCGCTCTCCGCGAGCAAGTTAGCCAAAGCTATAACTCGCGACGGCAAGCCCGGCTATGAGATGGAACCCGGGAGTTATAGCTTCCAGTTAAGTCTTGAGTAAAAGGCAATCGCAAGACAAAAGCCTGACTGCCGGGCATTGGTTGAAACTGCCGCCAGTCAGGAAGAGGGAGAACGAATTTGTCAATTCTTGCGGGAATCGGATATCACTTCATCGGCTCGGCCTGCGCCGCGTCCTTTTATGCGCCGATCGGAAAAGTCAAGCGCTGGTCCTGGGAGACCACCTGGGCCATCGCCGGGTTCTTTTCCTGGATACTGCTGCCCATCGGCGTGAGCCTCTGGCTGCTGCCGGACTTCCACGGCTTCTACGCAGCCTTGGGCCCGCACCTGCTGCTCAAGGTGGCCATCTTCGGCGCCATGTGGGGCGTGGGCAACGTCAGTTACGGCCTTACCATGCGCCACCTGGGCATGTCGCTCGGCATTGGCGTGGCCATCGGCGTGGTGCTGGTGGTGGGCACGCTGACTCCTCCGCTCATGGATGGGCAGGCGGCGATGCTGTTTGAGACCCGCGGCGGCCTGTTGACCATGGCCGGCGTCCTGGTTGCGCTCATCGGCGTGGCCGTTGTCTCTTATGCCGGCCACCAGAAGGAAGTGCAGCTCAGCGGCGCAGACCGGGAGTTCAACGTGAAGCTCGGCCTGCTGCTGGCCGTGATGTGCGGCATTTTCTCCTCCGGCATGGCGTTCGCCATTCACGCGGCAGAACCGATGAGGGTCGCAGCGCTGCATCTGGGAGTTGATCCGCTCTATGCCTTGCTCCCGAGCTACGTGATCATCATGGGCGGCGGAGCTGTGGTGAACCTGAGTTACTGCTTCATCCGCCTCGCCGCGCTCAAGCGCCTCTCCCTGCGCGCCGATCTGGCGCGGCCTGGCGGCACGCTGCTCAAAAACGGCCTCCTCGCCGCCAGCGGAGGCATCATGTGGTATCTCCAGTTCTTCTTTTACGCATGGGGCCAGGCCAACATCCCACAGCAGCTGTCGTATGTCAACTGGATGCTGCACATGAGCATGTACGTGCTCTGTGGCGGCCTCGTCGGCCTGGCGCTGGGCGAGTGGGTCGGCGTCGCCAGCAGGCCCGTCCGCCTGCTCTGGGCTGGCATTCTGGTCATCATTGCCGCGGCGAACCTGGTGGGGTTGGGGATGGCTTCCTAAAGGCAGGGAGTAGGGATTAGTGGTCAGTTTGAACGAAGAGCCGCACGACCTTTCATGAGCGCGTTTTCAGTTCTCCGCACCCACCGGAATGGCCCGCAGCCGTTGGGCGATTTGCTGAAGAAGAGGCTTGTCTGCGGCAGCTCCTCGCGCACTCTCCTTTTGGAAAGCCAACTTCAATAACTCCTGTTCTTTGGCACGGTCGCCTGCCAATGACGCAATGCGAGAGAGGTCGAGCAGCGCGAGGCCGCCCCAGGTTTGATAAGGCTCTGTTGCGTGTTCGTGTAACAGTTCACGGTAGTACGTTGGATGCGCAGCGCTGACATCGACCAGCCGCTTGCCGTTCCACCGGTAGATCGAGGGGATGTCAAGAATGTTTGGTTTCTCGTGAGCGATGATGAAGCTTCGACTGCTTTCATCGATGGACTTTGTCTCGAAAAAGCTCCCTGTGATGCGTTGCAAGCGGACGAATCTCCCGGCGGATTGACCGACCAGCTCCAACTCTCCAGCTGCCAGACCAAATTGCGAGCGGACTAGAGCAACCGGCAGGCCTTCCGAGGCGATTTCGGGGGTAAACTCGATCTGTGGGGCGTAGGTGGGCTCGAGTTCCGACTGCCAGAGGGCGTGAGCGTTTCCGACCTTGTCGACACGAAAGACGACGATTTGCGAAATATTCTCCTGGGGATTCGGCGGCAGGCTCCAGATTACGACGCCAAGATCTTTCCGGCCGGGAAAATGCTTCACGACCGGGGAATCCTGTGCTTGACCGATCGCAATGGCAAAAAAGACAAGGGGGAGCAGGCAGCGAAGCGTCGTCATGGCAACTTGCTTCATATGCGGACGGGCAAGAGCGCTGCGTTGATGCGTTCTCGCCGCGATTGCATCACTTTAGCACGAAACACGAAGGTCGGGGGTGACCCCGGCCTTCGCGCTGTGAGTTCAGATGCTCCTTCAGTCAATAATCTGCTCCACCCGCAAATCCCGCGAAGAAGCTCCCACGCTCACCGTGCGTTTGCCCGCTGCCGTCACCCACGCACCTTCCTTCGTCGACCAGAACTGCAACTGACGCGGCTCGACGTGCAGCGTGACCGTCTTCGCCTCGCCCGCGGCCAGGTGAACCCGGTCGAAGGCCACCAGCGCGCGGACAGGGAACTGAACCCCCGCCGGAATCTCGCTCGGTGCCCCCAGGTAAACCTGCGGCACTTCGTCGGAATCCGCACCGCCCGTGTTCTTGATGTGAACTTTGACCTCAAGCCCGCCGTCCGCGGTCTTCTCCACCTTCAATCCCGAGTACTCGAAGGTGGTGTAGCTCAGCCCATGCCCGAAGGTGAACAGCGGCGCAATCCCCTCCTTGTCGAACCAGCGATAGCCCACGTTCACGCCTTCGCTGTAAGTGGTCTTGCCGTCCACGCCCTTCATCGACCGCTCCGGGTGCTTCGGGTCGGTGGCGGCGTAGTCCGCCAGGCTCTTGCCCCAGGTCACCGGCAGCCGTCCCGCTGGGCTGGTCTTCCCGGCGAGCAGGTTGGCCGTCGACCAGCCGCCCTCATCGCCCGGCCACCACATCTCCAGCACCGCCTTCACCTTGTCCAGCCACGGCAGCGCCACCGGCTGGCTGGTGTTGAGCACCACAACCGTGTTGGGATTGACCGCGGCCACTTCCTCCACCAGCTTGTTCTGCTCGCCCGGTAACCCGAAGACGGGCGAGAGGCGCGTCCACACAAAGACCACCGCAACTTTGGCGCTCTTCGCAGCGGCGATGGCCGCCTCGTGATCCGCCTTGCGCTGTTCCGGTGTGTACCAGTTCAGCCGCACTTGCACCGGCGCGGCCGATGTGTCGGGGCTGATTTTGACTTCGATCCTATGCGCACCCTCGGTGAGTTCCACCGGGCGACGCACATTGTCCAGTCCATCGGTGGTGGGAATGGCGTTGTCCTGGTTGGCCTGCAGAATGTCGCCATGCACGCCGCCCTGGAAGGCCCCGGTCCCGGCCAGCCGCTTGCCGTCGATGGAGATGTTGGCGTTGGTTCCCAGAGCCTGCAGATAGAGCCAGTAGTCGCCCGCGTGGGGAACGGTAAGCGTACCCTTCCAGCTGACTGTGGAGTTGGGCTTCAGAGCATTG
>Ga0209517_10010066_pt1 | contig 10625 bp, 11 predicted proteins | sample PeaSoiMetSII2010_FD_187695 | JGI IMG/M metagenome (GOLD analysis project Ga0209517, IMG submission 187695) | Peat soil microbial communities from Weissenstadt, Germany - SII-2010 (SPAdes) (version 2) | ecosystem: Environmental > Terrestrial > Soil > Wetlands > Peat | place: Germany... | reverse complement strand
AGGTTCTAGAAAAGCAGGGAAATCAAGTTACAAAACTGGGTACAAGATGGGGTTGAAAAGGCGGATTCATACGACTCAAAAGGCGCTGGCAGTGTTGGTAGCGATACCGGGATTCGAACCCGGGTTTCCGCCGTGAGAGGGCGGCGTCCTGGACCCCTAGACGATATCGCCATTGCGGCCACCGTCTGTTTGAGGCGGCGCGCAGCCACAGCTTTTTATTTTCGCACGCCCCTCAACCCTTCGCAAGCGAACCTCCCATATGGTGAACAACTCAGCCAGATTCAGGCAAGTCTCGGGGAATCACTGCATCAGCCAGGCTGTGCAAAACAGAACACTCGCCGTCACGCCATCATGTTCATTCGTCACAAAGGGCTTCTGCCGCCCCGTGCTACTCTGGAGTTCCAATCTATGAATCCGCAGAATTCGAGCTGTAGCGACACCCATCCGAAGGGTACGCGCGCGCGTGTCCTTCTTAGCTCTGTTTTCGGCCCGTACGCCCAGGACGATGAATATGGCAGCCGCGCAATCAATCCCATGGAGCTGTACCACAATCAGGTGACCCGCGCGCAAGGCGCCTTTTCCCTGCGCATGTTCCACCGCTCCTGGGGCATCATGTTGATCCAGGCCAACATCTCCGCGCCCTGCACGGTCCTCGATTTCCCCACGCGAGAGGCCTTCGCGCGCGAATTGACCTCGCACGAATACGAGATCGTGGGAATCTCCTCGATCATCAGCAACGTCGGTAAGGTCCGCGAGATGTGCCGCTTGGTGCGCGAACTCTCCCCGCACTCCACCATCGTTGTTGGTGGCCACGTCACCGCAATTCCCGGCATCGAGCAGATGGTGGACGCCGATCATTACGTTCGCGGCGAAGGCATCTCCTGGATGCGGCGCTACCTGGGCGAAGACGCGACCGCGCCTATCAAGCATCCCGCCATCGTTTCCGGGATTCAGACGCGCTCCATGGGCATGCGGCTTCCCGAGCGCCGGGGTTCCACCGCCGCCACGATCATTCCCTCGGTCGGTTGTCCCATGGGTTGCAGCTTCTGCGCCACATCCTCGTTCTTCGGTGGCAAGGGCAATTTCTACAATTTCTATGAAACCGGTGACGAGCTCTTTGACATCATGGAGGGCTTTGAAACTACCCTCGGCGTTCAGACCTTCTTCATCATGGACGAGAATTTTCTGCTGCACCGCAAGCGCGCCTTGCAGCTTCTGGAGCGCATGAAGGCCGCCGGCAAAAGCTGGGGCATGGCCGTGTTCGCCTCCGCCAACGCCATTCAGAAATACTCGATGCAAGAGCTCGTGGAGCTCGGCATCTCCTGGGTGTGGATGGGCCTGGAGTCGCCCCACTCGGAGTACACCAAGCTGAAGGGCACGGACACGCGCGAATTGACGCATGAACTGCGCAGCCACGGCATCCGCGTGCAGGGCTCCACGATTATCGGCCTGGAGCACCACACGCCCGCGAATATCACCGGCGAGATCGAGCACGCCTGCAGCCACGAGACCGATTTCCACCAGTTCATGCTCTACACGCCCGTGCCGGGCACGCCGCTCTACCGTGAGATGAAAGAACAGGGCCGCATGCTGGACTTCGTGGACCTCGCCGACATCCACGGCCAGTTCAAATTCAACTTCCAGCACGCCGCCATTTCCCGCGAAGACTCCAAGCGTTTTCTCGATTGGGCATTCCTCCACGATTTCGAGAGCAACGGCCCCAGCCTCTACCGCATGTGCCAGACCATGCTGCAAGGCTGGCGGCGCTACCGCGATTATCCTGATCCCCGCGTTCGCGAGCGCTTTGCCCGCGAGATGCAAAAGCTGCGCACCGGCTACAGCGCCGCGCTTTGGGCGATGGAACACCAATTCCGCTCGGTGAATCGCACCGTCAGCGAAAAAATGAAAGCCCTACGCAAAGATGTTGAGAGTGAATCTGGCATCTTCGCCCGACTCAGTTCGCGCGCGCTTGGCCCGCTCCTTTTGTGGACTACGCGCCGCGAAGAACGCCGTCTGGCCAAGGGCAAGACCTACGAGCCGCCCACATTCCTCGAACGCACCAACTGGGCCTCCACCTGACGCTCTGTCGTCATTTGTTGCGACGCGCCCCCAACTCTTTCCTGGCAGCATGCTTCAGCACTGCCGAACGAATTCTCTCCCTGGCCAAACAGGCTGTTAGGGACCCCTAAAAAGCGCTGTACGGACAGCGGGTGGAGGCAGACCCGCGCTGTATTGTGTGCTGGCGGGCAAAGGCGTTGGAGGGAATTGCTAGTTGGCCGCGAGATCTTCCAGTGCTTCAAGGTCGCGCACCACGAGTGTTGCGCCATTCACTTCCACCAGGCGCTGCCGTTTGAATTCGCTCAGCGTGCGGCTTACGGTTTCGCGCGAACAGCCGATCAATTGCGCCATTTCTTCATGCGTCAGTGTCAGTTTCACGCGCACCACGCCGCCGCTCGGACGCCCGTCGCCGGCCCACTCCACCAGGAACCTCGCCAGCTTTTCTGCGGCCGAATTGCTCAACCCGATCGAGCGTATGACGCCATAGGCCATCTGGCAGTCGCGCCCCAGATGTTGCGCCACCTGAAAGGAGGCGTCGCTGTGCTCCTTGATGAATTTCAAAAACTCGTCACGCGGAATGAACGCCAGTTGGCACGGCTGCAGCGTTTCCACCGTGATGTCGTACGGCATTCCCGCGAGGATCGGGTTCAGGCCGATCACTTCCCCGGCATTCGCGATCTTCAGGATGAAAGTCTTGCCCTCGCTGTTCGTCGTCAGCAATTTCGCGCGGCCCTGGCAGAGCAGGTGGATCCCCCGCGCTGCTTCCCCCTCCATCACGATCAAGGCGCCTTCTGGATACGTGCTCACGTGCATGATCGGGCGCAAGGCGGCTCGCGATGGCTCCGAAAAACCACAGAAGAACTGCGTGCTCCGGACCTTGCAACTCCTGCAATCATCCTCGATCGGCAAGCCGTACGGGGTACGCGTCCTGCTCCGGAGTTCCGTGCTTTGCCGCAGGCTGGAGACTTCCGGTCTTTCCGCAAGCATTGAAATTGGCATATGGCCCTTCCTTCTTCTACGCTTTCCGTCTCGTCTAGCCCTTCGTGAGAGGCAACTCGAAGGCCTTATTGGAGTAATCCAGTCGTTTTGGTCGGATTCCTGCAATACCAACAAAATACATCGTTTATTGCCGATGACGAAAATCGGAAGGGCCCTCGTGACATTTAGAATGAGGCCCGCACTGGGTCATTTCCCACAAAAGTGTGTGATCTTAATCACTCTTCTTTGTGACATTTGACCAGGCCCCTTTTTGGGTCACTTCACCCCCCACCCCGGGGATGCTCTGACAGAAATGTCCCTCAGGGAAACCTTCCCTTGACAAATAGTTACTTTGATGTATAATTCTTCATGAGTTAATTTGCGCTTCATCGTATCTCCAAGCAGTTCCTCTGGATAGTATCCTTTTCATTGATCCGGATTGGAGCCGCTCTGCACCAGGAGCATCGTATAGGTTTTTCTAAATTCGGCGGCCAAACGTAAGTTTCTAGTTTTGATATTCTTGCGGACACTTCGGTGATGCCGATTCCAATAACTCTTTTCCGCTCATCAACTCCCGCACTCTTGCGCAAGAACAGGGGGGTAGGTTTTGCAACTCCCTCTCTTCAGCCCACAACGGCCCGGACCCGCTCGCACGGATGGAGAAACTTGGCGGAATCCTACAGTGGCGGGGTTGGGCGTTTGGCGACCTCGGCTGCCACTTCCTTCATTTCATTGTGGATCAGCCCATTTGACGCCAAGATGGACTTGCCACCCAGGATATACGGCTGCCCCTCAAGGTCGCTGATCGCTCCGCCTGCTTCTTCGACCAGCACCACGCCTGCGGCAGAGTCCCAAGGCTTAAGCCCGAATTCCCAGAAGCCATCGAATCTTCCGGCGGCGACGTAGGCCAGGTCCAGCGCCGCCGAGCCGTCGCGCCGCACTCCGTGCGATTTCAGCGTGAAATCCCAGTAGTAATAAATATTCGGGTGCGCGTGACGCTTGTGATTCGGAAAGCCGGTGCACAGCAGGCTGTTCTTCAGCGCATCGATCCTGGAGCAGCGCATCCTTTTCCCGTTAAAGTAGGCGCCTTCGCCGCGTTGCGCTGTGAACAACTCGTCGTACACGGGACTGTAGACGACTCCCAGAACGAGTTCATTGCTGCGCGCAAGCCCCATCGAAACGCAGAAACAGGGATAGCCGTGCGCAAAATTCGTTGTGCCATCGAGTGGATCCACGTGCCAGCGGTACTCCGAGTCCTTATCCTTTGCCGTGCCTTCTTCCGCAGCGATGGCGTGCTCCGGGAAATACTCCTGCAAGCGACCAACAATCCACTGTTCGGAGCGCCGGTCGGCCTGAGTCACCAGGTCAAACTCGCCTTTGTAGGCGATGTCCGGAGGGCGTTCCAGCTCTTCACGCAAGATCGCCCCGGCTCCTTTGGCGATTTCTACGGCGGCCTGCAGAAAAGTCTTAGTCATAGGTTCAGTTGTCGGTTCTCATTTCTAAGTCTTAAGTTTCGACTTCTGCGTCCTGCGCACAAACACAGGCGTGCATGAATACACGTTATCAGCTTGCCGTTCCGAATGGGAAATCTCCGTGAGGGTTGCTATTGCGGGCCGGTCAGATAGGTCGTGCGATGCCGCGCCGAATAGCCCGGCAGGACTTTTACGTCGATGGTGCGATAGCTGTTGGCAGGGCCGTGGGGATTGGGGTAGTACGCGAGGCGGTATTGTGTGCGCAACTCCTGGTCAATGCGGTCGAAGATCACTGGGAGCTCCTGTGCGGAATCGGGAAAGAACATCGCCCCGCCGGTGGTCTCGGTGATGGTTTGCAGCGCGTGTTCGCCCGCGGTGTTGCGGCCGTTCTCATTTTTTACCGGGCGAACCACGATGGTGTACAGCAAGACTTCCGCGCGCAGCGCGGCCTTGCGAGCCGCATCGAAATCGGAATGGCTGGTCGTTTCGCCCGCGTCGGTCAGCAACACCAGCACGCGGCGCCGTTCGTTCTGACGCTTCTCCATGGCGCGCGATCCAAGCAGAATCGCATCATAAATCGAGGTTCCGCCGCCATCGGGAACCTTGCGAACAGCTTCCTGGAGCGTGGCGACGTTATCCGAAAAGCCAGCCAACTGGGTCACGTTTTCGTCGAAGTAGAAGACACTCATACGATCTTCCGGCCGCAGTATCTGCTTGATGAAATGCGAAGCCGCATCGCGCTCAAACGGCATCTCCTTGTGCGCGCTGAGGCTGGCATCAATCATCAGCGCGATGTCCAGGGGCTGCTTGGTCTCCGATTCAAAGATGCCAATCTTCTGCTGCACGCCTTCCTCGAAGACCTGAAACGCTTCCACCGGCAGGTCCGGCGCGGGGCGGTTGTGATCGTCCAGGACGCTGACCAGCACGTTCACCAGGTTGACGTGTACTTTAATCGTGCCGCGTGGCGAAGCCGGTTCCTGCTCCTTTTCCTTGGCCTGTGCATCGCTCGGCTTTCCCTGCCCACTGCTGGTAGGCTGCGCCCAAGGCGGTCGGTCGGGTTTCTCCTGCGCCGCAAGCCCGTATGCAGAAATGAGCAGGAGTAATCCTGCAACCAGCACGTAGCCTTTGTTCTTGGCCTGGAAAATCATCTAATCGTTAAGATGCAGGTTTTGTCTTTGGTGCCGCCGGGGGGATTTCCCCGTCGGCCCACATGGCTCCATCCTGAAAGTACTCCTTTTTCCAGATGGGAATGGTGCGCTTCAGCGTATCAATGGCGAACCGGCATGCATCGAAAGCTGCAGCCCGATGAGGGGCACTCACGGCAATAAAGACGCTCGTCTCGCCGATTTCCAGCCTTCCGACACGGTGCACCATGGCGACCCGGTGAATGGCAAATCTCTCGTGGATTTGCACGCCTATCTCCCGCATTTTGGCCAGCGCCATGGGCTCGTAGGCTTCATACTCCAGGTATTTCGTGGCCCGGCCATGAGATTCGTTGCGGACGAAGCCATCGAACGTGACGATGGCGCCATCCTGTCCCGCGCGCACCTGCCGCACCAGCGCTGCGGGATCAATGGCCGCGTGCACTAGTTCGTAATGATCGCTCCCGGGCGTGATAGGCATTGCTGGTGTGACTCAGCCCCCGCTCACTGGCGGCAGGAAGGCGATCTCATCGCCGCTTACAATCCGCGTGTCCCAGGCAGCGAATTCCTGATTGCGCGAGGCGACCAGTGAGGCACGAAAACCAGCGAGTTGCGGGTAGCGCTGGATGTAACGCCCCAGAAGGTCGCCGAGTGTCGCCCCTTGGTTGATTTCTCCATTTTCTTCCGAGAGGCCGGTAAGTTCCCGGACGCGGCCGAAGAAAAGGACCTTCACTTGGACACTAGGCAAGACGGATGGCATAGGAAAATTGTAACCTGAGCAGGAGCGGCCTGCCAGCGGGACGCACGGCGAAGATGCCATGGGTTTGCAGCGAGAAGCAGCGATGAAGATTCTGATGACAGGGTCGACGGGATTCGTTGGCACGGCACTGTGCCAGGAATTGCAGCGCGCTGGACACACGGTTTGCCGGTTGGTGCGGCCGGGCACGGTCGTCGTGAAGACGAGAGGGGCCAGCGGCTTCGACGTGAATTGGAATCCCGCGACCGGAGAGCTCGGCGGCGCAGCGGTGGGCGCGGATGCGGTCGTGAATCTTGCCGGGGCTTCGATTGCGGATGCGCGTTGGACAGCCCAGCGCAAGCGACTGCTGCTGGCCAGCCGCGTGGATACCACGCGCACGCTGGTCCAGGTGCTCTCTAGGATGGCGGCGCGGCCGCGTGTGCTCATCTCCGCATCCGGGATCGGCTACTACGGAAGCTGTGGCGATCAAGTGCTCACGGAAGAGAGCCCGCTCGGCCATGATTTCCTGAGCCGTCTGGGGCAGGAATGGGAGGCCGAGGCGGCGAAGGCAGAGGCGTTAGGAATACGCGTGGTTCGTGCGCGATTCGGAATTATTCTGGCAAAACACGGAGGGGCCCTGTCGCGCATGGGGCGCCCGTTTTTGTGGGGCGCCGGCGGGAAAATTGGTTCTGGCGAACAGTGGATGAGTTGGGTGACGCTTCAGGATGTTGTCGCCATTTTGCGATTTGTGTTGGAGAACGGTGCCGTGCGCGGGCCGATGAACGTGGTTTCGCCGCAACCCGTACGCAACGCCGAGTTCACCAAGGTGCTGGCGAAGACTCTGCATCGCCCGGCGCTCTTCCCTGCTCCCGCATTTGCGCTGCGACTGCTGCTCGGTGAGATGGCGAATGAACTGCTTCTCGCAAGCCAGCGCGCCATCCCCGCGCAACTTGAAAAGCTTGGCTACCGCTTCCTCTACGCCGATTTGCGGGAGGTGTTGGCGGCTCTGCTTGCGTAGGACGCCTCCTCATTTCACGACATTCATCGTCACAGAGATCGTCAGGACCCGTCCGCTTCCCGGGTCTGTGGACTGGGTGCATTGAGACGTTTGGCCGTCGCGCATGGGTAACGTCAGCTCGGTCTTGAATTGCCGGATGATAGGCTGTTTGAAATGTCCGGAATTCGGCTCGGGTGCCGCTCCTGCGGGTTTTTCCGTGGGAATAGTCACTTCACCTTCCACCCAAGAACGTTCGAGGTTGAGTGTGATGTCAAACCGCCCGTCCTCTGCAGCCACTCCTCGAGCGTCAATATTGGTTCCGACGTCGATATATTGCATGCCTCCGTCCTTGCCCACATAAACTGGGACGCGGCTTCCTGTGCGCAGTTTGGTCCAGGGAGAACCAGGGCCCAGGTCAGCCGCTCTCAGGAAGAACGTATAGGGAAGATTAGTAACTTTTTTTTCGCCTTCGTGCTCGGTGATGGTCACCTGGAGCTTCAGAGTTGAGGCAGGTGCCTTGGCGTCAGGTTTCGGCTTCTCCTGCGCAGAAGTGTGGACAGCAACAACTGTAAGCGCCAAAAGTGCTGCCAATGCGAAGCGTGCTTTTTTCATCCCTTCCTCCAGAAATACTCGTTTCCTCTTGGTCACTGGAACCACGTGCGAAATCGGCCCTCGATGCTATTCCCTTGGCGTTGCTTCCAAAGGATTCAGTTCCAGACTCTCGATCTGCAACAACGCAATCTCCACAGGAACGTCCTCTGGCGCCGGAGCAGGCCGGGTCAACGCCAGTGCTACTTCTCTTTCCTTGGGAAGCTCAGCGACAAATCTAGCAAAGGCTTGCCGCTCTTCCACAAGAACAATGACCTCGGGGGCGGCGGCAATTTCATTGGTATTGGCCGGGCCGCTCGCCTTCGCACGGATCATTTTCTGCCCGATAGGCAAAGCTGCCGCTGCACCTGCGATTTCCCCGTGCTGGTGCGCCTCCGGTCTGTCCTTGCTGAGCGTCGGAATTGCCATTACGGGCACCTCCAAAGGCTTCTTCTCGGCGCGCGGAAAGAAAATGACCGCAACTAGCACAACTGCCAGTGCTGCAGCCGCCGCCAACCGGTTGGACACCCAGCCGCGACCCGACACACTCTCTTCCATCCGCGCGCGGACTCTCGGTAACAGCGAAACAGGCACCGGTTCGTTGGCCATGGCGCTCAACCCGGAATCCATGGCAAGAAACAGCTCGGCCTGCCGCGCGTAGAATGTCCCGCATCCCGCGCAGGATTGCACGTGGCCCGTGAGATCTCCGGAAAGTTCCACATTTCCCGCGGCCAACGTGTCGGTGATTTGCTCTCTTGCATTTTGGCAATTCATCGCAATTTCTCCGCTAACTGCTTCCGGGCGAAAAACAAACGGGACTTCACCGTGCCCATCGGGAGGCCAGCATGGCCGAAACCTCCTCGAGCGTGTAACCCTGCAGCGCCGATAACAGCAAGACAAGTCGAAGTTTCTCCGGCAACTCTTCCATCGCGCGTTCCAAGCGAGTCTGGAATTCGCTTGAGGCGGCCAGTTCTTCGGCGGTTGGAGGCAACGGCCGCTGCTCGGGCCTCGACCAGTCGGTCTCGCGCTTTTCGCGGCGCCTGGCGGAGCGAGAGCGGTCCAGCGCTATGCGGAACGTGATGCGCACCAGCCATGCGCGAAATTTCTGCGGATCGCGCAGCCGGCGGAAGCTCCGAAAGGCTTTCAGCAGCGCCTCTTGCGCGACATCTTCCGCGTCCGCTGCATTCCGCAAAACGCCCTGCGCAATCCGGAAGGCCAGTGGACCGCATTCGGCCAGCCGGGTCTCAAACTCGGGGTGGGTCTCGGAGCGTCCAAGTTCACGCGTAGGAGCCCCGTCGATGGATTGTCCCGGCTGGACCAGAATCAGCTCCTGCATGCTTCCCCTGGGGCGGAGTGTCATCCCTGCCTTGCTTTACATGACCTAGACGCCGCGGTCTGCCCTTTGGTTCATCCGGGGCAAAGGTCTAAGGTCAAATATTGAGCATCCTGAGCAGATCCTCCAGCCTGTAATCGTCCACTAGGAGGCGCAGCGCTTCCGTACCCGGGGCCGTGACCGGCACCTCACCGTCGTCGAAGGCTTGGAACAACCGCATTTTAGCCACGGCGTATTCTTCGCTGCTGGTCAGCGCGCGGCCATTCGCCTGCGCCCAGGTCTCCAGCGCCGCTTGCAGCACAATGATGCGCAGCGGAAACGTCGTTTTGCGATCGGCGGAAATGGCGTAGATGAATTCGCCCGCGGACCCGCCCTCGTAGGTGACGCGGTTCACTTCATGGAAACAATACTGGTAGACGTAGCCGTTGGAAGCCGAGTAACTCTTCACTCGCCGCACCGCGTCGGGTCGCGCCATGGGCGAATTATTGAAGCGGCTCGCGGCAAAGTCAATGAAAGCGCAGGTTGCATTCCCACTTCGGGATTTTGGTTGAGCCAGGGATTTCAGTTCGGCACGCGGAAGTCCTTCATGGCCTGACACTGGGTTTGCTCCGCGAACCGGAGCCAGGTTCCTTAGAAATTCCAAATACATCGAACCAAAGGCGTTAGCAGGCGTTTCGCAGCCCGCTTGCGGGCTGCGCAGCAAAACTGGCGCACCGCATCTTCGCTGGTCCTTCGCCTGCACTTGCAGAAAGCATGCGGCCCCTTCCGCAAACTCAAAAAGCGAGAATTTACGTGAGGAACACGAACCAAAAGAGACCAGCGCTTGAAGTGCGCCGGTTTGCCTTGGTTTGTGTTCTCCTCGCGACGGGTGCGTGGACTCTGAGCTGCGGCGGGGGAGGCGCAGGCTCCGTAACGCCCCCGCCGCCCCCACCTCCCTCCATTCAGGTTGTCGTGATTCCCAATCCGGGCACAGTGTTGCTCGGTGAAACACTCGCCTTCACCGCAAGCGTCTCCAACTCCACGGACACCACTGTGATTTGGAGTGTCAACGGCACCACCGGTGGTTCTCCTCAAGCCGGCACGATTTCCGCCGATGGAGTGTATACGGCGCCTGCGGATCTTCCCCAGGGCGGGACGGTGCGAGTGACTGCCACGAGCCACGCCGATGCCTCGAAGTTTGCTACCGTCAGCGTCACCATTTCCAGCGACATCACTGTCTCGATTTCGCCGGGAACGGCGAGTGTCGAACTGGGCGCCGCGCAAGCCTTTCACGCTTCCATTTCCAGCAACGGCAAGCCGGATCCCGCGATCCGCTGGAGCC
>Ga0209517_10010065_pt1 | contig 10625 bp, 7 predicted proteins | sample PeaSoiMetSII2010_FD_187695 | JGI IMG/M metagenome (GOLD analysis project Ga0209517, IMG submission 187695) | Peat soil microbial communities from Weissenstadt, Germany - SII-2010 (SPAdes) (version 2) | ecosystem: Environmental > Terrestrial > Soil > Wetlands > Peat | place: Germany: Weissenstadt... | reverse complement strand
GTCCACTCGCGCTTGCCCTCGGCGAGTTCGATGAAGTTGGCGACCGTCTTGGGCGCTTCCTTCTCGAACAGGCGGCAGACGATGGCGCCCTCGGTGGTGTCGAAGGTGGCGTAGGTTCCAGGCTGGCGTGGCATCAAAATTCCTTTCTGTTGGTCGGGAACAGCGCGCTCCCGAATCATTGTCATTTGGCCGGCTTCTCGATCACGATCTTATTGATGCGCACCGGCGTGGTGGGCTTGTCCCCGGGGCCCTTGGGCACGCGGGCGATCTTCTTCACCAGCTCGACGCTGGCGTCGTCGCACTGGCCGAAGATGGTGTGGCGTCCGTTGAGGTGCGGCGTCGGCACATCGGTGATGAAGAACTGCGAGCCGTTAGTGTTAGGCCCGGAATTCGCCATGGCCAGCCGCCCGGGACGGTCGAAGGTGAGCGAGGGCACGAACTCATCGGCAAATTTGTAGCCGGGATCGCCAAAGCCGCTGCCCAGCGGGTCGCCGCCCTGGATCATGAAGCCGGGGATCACGCGATGGAAGATGGTCCCGCTGTAGAGCGGCACGCCGTGCTTGGTCTGGCCGGTGGCCGAGTCCTTCCAGTCTTTGGTGCCGTCGGCGAGGCCGATGAAGTTGGCCACCGTCTTGGGCGCTTCCTTGGCGAACAGCTTGCAGCGAAGCGTGCCCATGGTGGTGTCAAAGACAGCGGTGGGCTCGGGCGCGGATTTTTCTTGCGCGAGGACGGGAAGCGCGAGAGCAGCGAACAGCAAGGCAAACAGGATATGGCGCATTTTGGAATAGCTCCTTAAGTTCCAGTGTGTTGAAAGCAAGTCCTTCGATTGCCCTCGCTCGCCCGCGGCGGCGGGCTCGTTCGGGCGGCGCTCAGGATGACAATTACTATTGTTCCTTTCGGCACAGCTAAAGCTGCGCCCCTCCGAAACCAACAACCGCCCACCATTCTATCTGGGACGCACCACCTCGGGGCCGGAAAGCGGCTGCGCGCCCAGCGGTTTTTCTTTCTGCAGTTCGCGCGCGGTACGTTCGCACGCGCGCATGACCCGCAGCAGGTTGCCACCCAGAATCTTGTGAATCTGCTCGGCGGTGTAGCCGCGCTCCACCAGCGCCTGGGTGATCTTGGGCAGGTCGGCGACGGAATCCATGCCCTCCGGCAGGGCCGCGACGCCGTCGAAATCCGAGCCCAGCCCCACGTGATCGACGCCCGCTACCTTGGCCATGTGATCGATGTGGTCGATGAGCGACTGGAACGGCGGGCGTGGGATCTTTGCCGCCCACTCCTTTTCCAGCTTCACTTCTTCTTCAAAGGTAAAGGGCTTGCCGGCAGCTTTGTTTTTCTCGCGCGCGGCTTCGATGGCCTGATCGCGTTCTGGCTTCTGCGCCTCCCAGGCGCGGCGGTAATCCTCACCCACGAAAGGAGCATTGTAGTTGACCATGGCGACGCCGCCGTTGCGGGCGAGCGCGCGCAGCATGTCGTCGGTCATGTTGCGTGCATGGTTGGTGAGCGCGCGCGACGACGAATGCGAGGCGATCACCGGGGCGCGCGCCACCACCAGCGTGCGGTAAAACGTCCGATCACTGACGTGCGAGATGTCCACCAGCATGCCCAGGCGGTTCATCTCCCGCACCACCTCCACGCCGAAATCGGTGAGGCCGTCGTGGTGCTTGACCTTGGGATCGTCGATGTCGCCGGAGGAATCAGCCCAGTCGGTGGACTCGTAGTGCGTCAGCGTCATGTAGCGGACGCCGAGGCGGTAGTAGTCGCGCAGCAGGCCGAGGCTGTTGTCGATGGCGTGTCCGCCCTCGACGCCCATCAGCGCCGCTAGCTTGTGCTGCTGGTGGGCGCGCACGATGTCGTCGGCGGTGAAGGCCATCATCATGCGATCGGGATGCCGCGCCACCTGCTGGTACACCGAGTCGATCAGCTCCAGTGTCCGCCGCGGGTAGTGCCCGCGATAGCGCTCCAGGTCCGGCCAGATCGAGAAGAACTGCGCGCCCAGGTTGCCGGCGCGGACTTTGGCCAGGTCCATGTGGCCCGCCCCGGCGTCGGAGCCCATGTCGAAGCCTTCATCGACGAAGCGCTGCGGCGTGTCGGCATGGCCGTCGATGATGATGGCCGACTGGTGAATGGCGCGCCAGTCAGGCGCGGGCTTTTTGGGTGGATTCTGGGCGGAGACAAAAAGACACAAGGCGAGCGTGCAGGACACCACGTTGCGCAAACGCATCAGGATAGCGAGAAAGGACTATTGACCGGCGGATTGCTCACTGGCGAGCCGGCTGCTCTCGCGCCACTCAGTATAGCGTTCGGAGATCATAATGTGGAAGACCGGCTGGCGGCGCTCTTCGGCGACCTCGATGATGCCTTCTTCGCGCAGATTGAAGAGGTAGTCCACGATGAAATCGTGCTGCTTGCGGCTGAGGCCGCGCTTGTTGATGTCCACGGTGAGGCCACCCAGATGGGAGGAAGCGGTGTCGCCCGCCTCAGGGGCGGCATTGCCGTTGCGGCGGCGTAGCTTGCGCTGGTACTCCACGGTGCGCACGGCGGAGTTCACCTGGATGGGCTGGCCGAATTCGTTGTAGTAGGCCTCGCCCAGGTCCTGCAGGAAGGTGTGCGTCCAGGGACGGCAATAGCGGTGTGAGGCCTCGCGGATGGCAATGTGCACCCCGTCGGTTTCGTCGATGGGCACCAGATCACGCCGCGCCTCCAGTTCCGCCAGTTCGACCTCGTCGGCGATACGGGGAAGCTCAAGCCGGTCGATCTCCTCGTTCTGGCGCAGCATGGACTCGTAGGAGCCGCGCAAGACCGGGTTCCAGGCCACGCGCCGGGGGCGAGCGCTATGGCGGCTCTTGCGCGGGGTGATGCGCGGCAAAGCCGCGTTCGCGCCGAACGCCTGCACACACGCCACCGTCAGCGAGATCAGGATAAATACTACCGACCGCATTTTCCGTACGTATCTTTGCCAATCCACAACCGGAGCCCTCACTGCATTGAACTTCGCTGCTACTGTTCGAATTGTAGCCGGGCACTAGTAACTAGGAAGGGACTCTTTGGTACCCACGCGAGGCAGAAGGACATGTACGCCAGGCGGTGAGTCCTTGCCAGAGAACAACTTAGCGATGGCGCAATCCGCATGCCTTCCAGACCGCCCTCCTGCGCGCCGAGCGCCCGCATCATCTGCCGTTTCCTTCGCCTCAATGTTCTTGGGCGCCGAGCCGCGCATTATACACAGGCGGCATGCCTCGCCGTCGGCGGATTGACGCCTTGGGACAGAATGGCAGCCACAAAGTATGGATAGGGACAGAGTGGCCCATCGCCCGAGCCCCTGATCCTACACACCCCGAGATATCAAGCACTTAGGCGCAAGGAACCCCGCTCGCGAATGGCTGTGCCCGTGCACAGGAGAGGTCGAGTTCTCCAAACTACTACGGGAAGTTGGTAGGGTCATGAATAACCGGAAACTGTCCGTCCTGATTCTTCTGGTCGCCTTCATATCGTCGGCAATGTGGGCGAAGGATCACAAGCTCGCCCCCGACGTCAAAGCCGACAACAGCAGCGACCAGGTCAAGGTGATCGTGCAGTTCAAGCAGACGCCGGGCGAAGCGCACAAAAACAAGATCCGCAGCAAGGGCGGCTCGGTGGATTCCGACCTGTCGCTGGTGAAAGCCGTCTCCGGGAAGGTGCCGAAGAACCGGCTGAGAGAACTGGCCGATGATCCTGACGTCGCCTACATCAGCCCAGATCGCCCGGTGCACTCCTACTTGAACAACGCCACCGTGGCCGTCAACGCGCCCGTTGCCTGGAGCCAGGGATGGGACGGGAGCGGCATCGGCGTCGCCGTTCTCGACAGCGGCACGCAGACCGTGCAGGACCTCGGCGAGGGCAGCAAGAACAGCATCGTCTACAACAACAGTTTCATCGCCGGGAATACGAGCACGACGGATGCGTGGGGCCACGGCACGCATGTCTCCGGCATCATCGCCGGAGACGGGAAATCCTCGAAGGGGCTGTATCAGGGAATCGCACCCAACGCTATCGTCCTGAATTTCCGCGTGCTGGATGACAATGGCGTCGGCCAGGACAGCTACGTCATCAGCGCCATCCAGACCGCCATCGCCCTCAAGAACACCTACAACATCCGCGTGATCAATCTTTCGCTGGGCCGCCCGGTGTATGAGAGCTACGCTCTTGACCCGCTCTGCCAGGCAGTGGAGCAGGCGTGGCAGGCCGGCATCGTCGTAGTGGTGGCCGCCGGCAACGATGGCCGCGACAACTCCGCCGGCACCAACGGCTACGCCACCATCACCGCCCCGGGCAATGATCCCTACGTGCTCACCGTGGGCGCCATGAAGAGCATGGGCACCCCCACCCGCAGCGACGATCTGATCGCCAGTTACAGCTCCAAGGGGCCGACCGCGATCGACCACATCGTAAAGCCGGACCTGGTCGCGCCCGGCAACCTGGTGGTCTCGCTCAACGGCAACTCGACCAATCTTGCACAGCAGTACCCGCAGAACGTCGTCTCCAAGAACTACTTCACGCTGAGCGGCACCAGCATGGCCGCCGCCGTGGTCAGCGGCGCGGTCGCCGATCTGCTGGAAGCCCAGCCGGCGCTCACACCCGACCAGGTGAAAGCGCGACTGATGAAGACCGCCTACAAAGTCTTCCCGCAGTACAGCAGCGTGACGGATGCTGGCGTCACCTACACCTCGCAGTACGACATCTTCACGATTGGCGCCGGCTATCTCGACCTGCAGGCCGCGCTGGCCTCAACCGATGTGGCCCCCGCGAACCTGACCGCAAAGTCACCGGCCGCGTCTTATGACTCCGCCTCCCAAAGCGTGTATCTGTTACAGGACAACTCGGCGGTTTGGGGCGGATCAGCGGTGTGGGGAGGTTCCGCGGTCTGGGGCGGAAGCGTCTTCGCATCGTCGCAGTCGGCCGTCTGGGGCGGTTCTTTCGTGGGAGGTAGCTCGGCGGTGTGGGGCGGCTCGGCAGTGTGGGGCGGTTCCGCGGTGTGGGGCGGCAGCAGCACCAGCGGATTCAGCGCTGTGTGGGGCGGCTCTGCGGTGTGGGGCGGCAGCGCCGACGCCACCGAATCACTCAGCATCGCCATCAACGGCGAGAACTAACACCACGCACAAGGGCGGGAGCGAGGAATCGCTCCCGCCCTTCTCTTCCCGCGCCTTCCCTCGCCGTTGACTTGACGGCATCCGCAACCTAACATGGCCGTCCAGGGGGAATCCTTGATCGGCCGCACGGTGGCGCACTATCGCGTGCTGGAGAAGCTCGGCGGCGGCGGCATGGGTGTGGTCTATAAGGCCGAGGACCTCAAGCTCGGCCGCATGGTCGCCCTCAAGTTCCTTCCCGAAGAAATGTTGCGCGAGCCGCAGGCGCTGGAGCGCTTCCAGCGCGAAGCCCGCGCCGCTTCCTCGCTCGACCATCCCAACATCTGCACCATCTTTGAGGTCGGCGAGCACGATGGCCAGCCCTTCATCGCCATGCAGTATCTGGAAGGCCGCACTCTCAAGCACCTGGTCGAAAGCCGCCCGCTGAAGACCTCGACCGCGCTGGAGCTGGGCATCCAGATCGCCGACGCGCTCGAAGCTGCGCATCACAAGGGCATTGTCCACCGCGACATCAAGCCCGCCAACATCTTCGTCACCACCCGCGAGCAGGCCAAGGTGCTGGATTTCGGCCTGGCCAAGCTGGCGCCCCGGCGCATGGCCGAAGCCGTGGGCGCCTCCACCATGCCCACCGGCACGGCGCAGGAGATGCTCACCAGCCCCGGCGTCGCCATGGGGACGGTAGCCTACATGTCGCCGGAGCAGGCCCGCGGCGAAGAACTCGATACCCGCACCGACCTGTTCTCCTTCGGCGCCGTGCTCTACGAGATGGTCACCGGCCTGATGCCCTTCCGCGGCGACACTTCGGCGGTAATCTTCGATTCCATCCTCAACCGCCTGCCCACGCCTCCGGTGCGGCTGAACCCGGAGCTGCCCACCAAGCTGGAGGAGATCATCGACAAGGCGCTGGAGAAGGACCGGCGCATGCGCTACCAGACGGCGTCCGATCTGCGCGCCGACCTGGCGCGGCTGAAGCGCGATCTGGATTCCGGTCGGGCCTCGGCGATGACGTCGGCTGCCGTCGCCGTGGCTGAAGCCGCGCCGACGCCTACGGGTGGAGTGACGCCGGCAAGCGGCGCCAGCCGACCAGTGACCGCAGCCGCCACTCCCGCCGCCGGAACCGTTCCCGCCATCACCCCCGCCGCCGGAACCACGCCCGCCAGCGGTACCACCGCCGCTGCTGCACCCCAACCGGTGCCGGGCAAGCCGACATGGATGTATGCCGCCGCTGGCGTTGTGGTCGTCATCCTCGCGGTCCTGGGCTGGTGGCTTCTCCGCGGACGCGGAACACATCCCGGTGCCGCGGCCGGCCACAAATCCATCGCCGTGCTCTACTTCAGCAATCTTTCGCAGGATAAATCATTGGACTGGCTGGACCGCGGCTTGAGCGAGATGCTCACCACCAACCTGGCGCAGGTGCAAGGGCTCGACGTGCTCTCCACCGAGCGCATCCAGGGCTCGCTGCAGCGCGTGGGCAAGAAGGACGGCACCATGGACCCGGGCCTGGCGCAGGCGGTGGCGCGCGACGCCGGCGCCGACGCCTTCATCACCGGCACGCTGCTCAAGGTGGGTCCTACTCAACTGCGCCTCGACGTTCGCGTGCAGGACACGAAGACCGGGCAGATCCTTGATTCCCATAAGCTCGAAGGCGAAAGCATCCAGAACATCTTTGGCATGGTGGATTCGCTCACGGCGCACATCGCCGGCCGCTTCCTGCCGGGCAGCGCCGCTAAAGCCCCGGCCATCGAGCAGGCCCTGACCTCGAACCTCGAGGCCCTCCGGCATTACCAGCTTGGAGTTGACTACCGGAACCGCTACCTGACCGCCGAGTCCATCCGCGAGTTGGAGGAAGCGGTGCGCCTGGATCCGCAGTTCGCCTCGGCTTATATCGAGCTGTCGTTCGATTACGGTTTCGAGGGCGATCTGCGCAAAGCGGACGAGGTCAACCGCAAGATCGACCAGCTTCAGTCTCGTCTGCCGCGCCGCGAGCAAATGTTATTCAAGGTCAACCAAGCCCGCCGCTCGCGGGACCCGGAGGCCACGATTCGTGCTCTGGAGGCCGTGATTGCGGAATTTCCGCGGGAAAGTGACTCGCGTTCCGGGCTGGGAGTCTGGCTCATCGGCGCGAACCAGGCGGACCGGGCTATTAACATCCTGCGTGAAGGCTTGACCTACGATCCCAAGGATGAATCCTTGTGGAACATCCTGGGCTACGCCTACGCCAGCAAGGGAGACCAAGCCGCCGCGCTCCAAGCCAATGATCAGTACATCGCCATCCGTCCCGGCGACCCCAATCCCGTGGACACCCGCGCCGACATCTTCTTCTGGTTCGGGCGGGATGATGAGGCCCTCACCGCCTACCGCAAGGTGCTGGAGCTGAAGCCCGACTTCCAAGGCTTCGAGGAATACGTGAAGCTGGCGGTGGTTTACGCCGATCAGGGAAAATATGCCCTGGCGGAAGCGTCCCTGCAGGAATACGCACAGCGCACCACCCCACTGAATCGCCTCTACTTGCCGATCTTCCAATCCCAGACCCAGCAGATGCGCGGCGACCTGGATGGCGCCCTGGAAAGCTACCGCAAGGCTGTCTCCCAACTGGCTCACGCCGGCCAGGACGCCAGCGCCGGCGAGACCTTGGAATCGTTCGTGAGTGCGGCCGTTTTGATGGGTGACGCCGCGCCGGCGCTCGCCTTCGCCCGCCAGCAGAAGCTTCATGGCGAGGAACTGCCGGCGGTAGCCTTCCTGGAAGCGGTTCGCGGAGACCAGGCCGCCTCCGAGCGCGATCTGCAAAGCTTTGCCAGCGCGCGTCCCTGGATTTCCCCTCGCTACATCGAGCTCCACCGCCTCGGTAACCAGATTACTGCCGACATCCTCCGTAATGACGGACGCGGCGCTTTGGAAGCCCTCAGTCGCTACCCCGACCTTCAAAGGGTCGAGGTCCTTTTCAGCCGGGCCCGCGCTCACCTGCTGGTGAACGACTATGCCTCCGCGGAGCAGGAGTTCCGCAGCACCCTGCGGGAGAGCCGCAGTTTTTCAAACTTCACCTTTATGCGCGCGCAAGTCCCGCTGTTTTCGCTGCTCTGCCACTTCTACCTGGGCCAGCTCTACGAAGCCACCGGCAAGAGCCAGCAGGCCATCGACGAGTACCAGTCCTTCCTCTCGCACTTCGAAGGCTCCCGCACCAAGATGCCGCAGGTGGCGGAAGCCCGCGCCGCGCTCAAGCGGCTGATGCACTGAGTCTCACGCACCATGAGGCGCGTGCTCATCGCCACATCCAACCCCGGCAAGCTGCGCGATTTCGCCGGCGCCGCCGTGGCGCACGGGATCACGGTCGCTTCCCTGCCCGATTTCGATTCCCTGCCCGGCGTCCGCGAGGATGGCGCCACCTTCGAAGCCAACGCCCGCAAGAAGGCCGAGCACTACAGCCGCTTCGCGTCCGGCGAGATGGTTCTGGCCGACGATTCCGGTCTGGAGGTGGATGCGCTGGGCGGCGCGCCCGGCCTGCACTCCGCGCGCTACGCCGCCACGTCGGCCGAGGGCAACGCCGATGACTGCGCCAACAACGCCCGCCTGCTGCGCGAACTCTCCCGCGCCGCCGACCGCACGGCGCGCTTCGTGTGCGTGATCGCCGCCGCGCGCGACGGGCGCACGCTCTCCACCTTCCGCGGCGAAGCCCGAGGCCGCATCCTGGAAGCGCCTCGCGGCGCGGGCGGCTTCGGCTACGATCCTCTGTTCTTCTTCCCTGCCCTGGGCAAGACCTTCGCCGAACTCTCGGCAGAAGAGAAGGCAGGCGTTAGCCATCGCGGAGCGGCCTTCCGCAAGGTTCTGGAGTGGTGCGAGCGGCAGCCGCGGCTCGGCTGACTGGACGCAGCCCCTCGCTCGCGTCCGATCGTATGTGACGGACATCACATAGATATGTGCAGTATTTCTTGACTCGCCGCGCGGCGGGAACCCATAATTCGAGGTTCTTTCTCTGTTGGCGCGGTTTCTTATAAGGAGTCGGTTTCGTATGGCATCCTACAACCCTCCTCTCACCACCAGTTCGCAGAAGATCGAGGACGGCGTGGCCGCCCTGCGCGCAGCCCAGGGCAGCGAGTTCTTCTGGCGACGCCTGCACTCGCTGACCGGCATCATCCCCATCGGCGTGTTTCTGCTGGAACACATTCTTTTTTCCAATGCCACAGCTTTGAATGGCCCGGAGGCGTATGCGAACACGGTGAAGTTTCTCGGTTCGCTGCCGCTGGTGACGGCGATTGAAGCCATCGGCATCTGGATCCCCATCGCCTTCCACGGTCTCTACGGCTTCTACATCTGGTACCGCGGCGACTCCAACGTGGGCGGGGCTTATCCCTGGACAGGCAACTGGATGTACACCGCGCAGCGCTGGACCGGCGGCATCGTCTTCTTCTATATCGGCTGGCACATCTGGCATCTGCGCTTTGCCGGCGTCGACCTGCACGCACACCCGGGCGCCTCGTTCGGCAAGGTGCAGGGCGAGCTGGTGATCGCCTGGCAACTGGCGTTCTACATCGTCGGGCTGGTGGCGGCGGCCTGGCACTTCTCTTACGGCTTGTGGCTGTTCTGCGCCAAGTGGGGAATCACGGTGGGCGAGCGAGCGCGGAGCCGTTTTCTGGCGCTCTGCCTGGCGCTGTTCTTGCTCATCACCGGCGTGGGGTTGATCAGCCTGCGAACTTTCCTGGTCACTCCCCGGCAGCCGGTGGACGTAAGCGCCGGAGAGTTGCGCACCGCTCCCGCTCCTGCGGCCACGGCGGCCGACAAACATTGAAAAGGTCACTGATATGGCAAATCCCAAGATCATCGTAGTGGGCGGCGGCCTGGCGGGGCTGTCCGCCGTCATCAAGATCGCCGAGATGGGCGGGCAGGTCGATCTATTCTCCATCGTGCCCGTCAAGCGTTCCCATTCCGTCTGCGCCCAGGGCGGCATCAACGCCGCCAAGAACCTGAAGGGCGAAGGCGACTCCACCTGGAAGCACTTCGACGACAGCGTCTACGGCGGCGACTTCCTCGCCAACCAGCCTCCGGTGAAGGATATGTGCGAGGCCGCGCCTGGCATCATTGACCTGCTCGATCGCATGGGCGTGCCCTTCAACCGCACCCCGGAAGGTGTGCTCGACTTCCGCCGCTTCGGCGGCACCCTCTTCAACCGCACTGCCTTCGCCGGCGCCACCACCGGGCAGCAACTGCTCTACGCGCTCGACGAGCAGGTGCGCCGCTACGAGGCTGAAGGTAAGGTCACCAAGTACGAGCACTGGGAGTTCCTCTCCGCCGTGCTCGATGGCAATGGCGTCTGCCGCGGCATCTGCGCCCAGGATTTGCGCTCGATGGAGGTGCACACCTTCCCCGCCGATGCCGTGATCATCTGCACCGGCGGAAACGGAGCGATCTTCGGCAAGTCCACCAATTCGGTGGTCTGCACCGGATCGGCGCAGTCGGCGCTCTATCAGCAGGGCGCGTATTACGCCAACGGCGAATTCATCC
>Ga0209517_10010064_pt1 | contig 10625 bp, 12 predicted proteins | sample PeaSoiMetSII2010_FD_187695 | JGI IMG/M metagenome (GOLD analysis project Ga0209517, IMG submission 187695) | Peat soil microbial communities from Weissenstadt, Germany - SII-2010 (SPAdes) (version 2) | ecosystem: Environmental > Terrestrial > Soil > Wetlands > Peat | place: Germany... | reverse complement strand
ACGGGCACATTTCGGGAACGTATAAATTCGACCACTTTTCGAGCGGCTTCGTGGAAGTCCTCGCGGCGCAGCCAACGCTCACCGACACGTCATGGTATGAAGGCACCGCCGACGCCGTGCGGAAGAATCTCATACACTTTCTCAATAACGATTTCGATTACCTGCTCATCCTCAGCGGCGACCAGTTGTATCGGATGGATCTTCGCCGCATCATCGGCCAGCACGCCGGGACCGGCGCGGACATCACCATCGCCACGATTCCCGTCAACCGGCAGGACGCGCCATCGTTCGGCATCCTGCAAATCGGCGAGGATCGCCGCGTCACGCGGTTCGCCGAAAAACCGGCCGACCCCGCCACGCTTGACTCGCTCCGGCTGCCGTCCGAATGGTACGCAAAATTTGGCATCAAAGGCGACGGCGAATTGTTCCTCGCCTCGATGGGCATTTACGTTTTCAACCGCAGCCTGATCCGTGAATTGCTGGACAATCCGCTGACCGATTTCGGCAAGCACGTCATCCCGCACGCCATCAGCTCGCGCCGGGTGTTCGCCTACATTTTCCAGGGCTATTGGGAGGACATCGGCACCATCCGCTCGTTTTTCGAGGCGAACCTCGACCTCGTTTCCGACCTGCCGCGGTTCAATTTCTTCGACATGAGCGCGCCCATGTACAGCCGTCCGCGGCAACTGCCCAGTTCCAAAATCAACGGCGCGCAGATCGACCACGCGCTCGTCGCCGATGGCTGCATCATCAATCCGGCGCGCATTACCAGGAGCATTATCGGCCTGCGCACCGTCATCGGCGCCGGCACCGAGTTGAACCGTGTCGTCATCCTCGGCTGCGACGATTACGAATCGCAGGAATCCGTCGAAGCGTTCGCGCGCGAAGGCAAGCCGCGCATCGGCATCGGCTCGAACTGCAAAATCGAAAACGCCATCATTGACAAGAACTCGCGCATCGGGAACAACGTGACGATTTCGCCTGCCGGCAAACCGGAGAAACTCGACCACGAACTTTATTATATCCGCGACGGCATCGTCATCATCCCCAAAAACGCCGTCATCCCGCACGGAACGGTGATTTAGTTCCAGCAGCAAATGACATATAAAGTCATAGTCCTTGCCGGTGCCATACTGGCAGCCGCCGTGGCCTGCGAAGCCGCTAACCAAACGAAGAACATCACGGTCGACGAGGCCATTAAAGTTGTCTCAAAACCCGGCCATGCTTTTGACAACATGGACGACGATGTTCAAACTTATCTACGGCTGGCCGAATTATCCTACGAATATCACTTTAAGAAGGAAGATGCCGCTAAATGGAAGAGTTTCATGCTGAATGGCAAGGCAAACCTGTATGGCAGGATGTGTGCAGCGTATTTCCTCCTGGGTGATGCTCCCGAAGCCAGAGAATTTCTAAAGCAGCAGTCAAAATCAGGAAATGTAAGACACCGGTACAACGCCGCGCGACTTCTTGGTGTGTATTTGGAGGACAATCCCTCGCAGCAGTGGGTGGTTACGGAACTGGTTGAATTAATTGACAGTCGTGCTCTTGATGGAAGCGGCGTCACATCTTCAACGCAAATACCGTCATCATCGTGGGAATCTCCTGATGAGGACGCACTCGACATCATGGAAGAGCCCATTCGTCACATATGCTGGTGCTTTGGTAACCAACAAGTAAAGAAAGCTGTTCCCGCGCTTATCGGCCTTGTTGATCGAAAACCGAATCTTGTTTGGGTTTGGGCGGTTGAAGCGTTGGGAAAAATAGGAGATCAGCGGGCCGTTCCTATCGTGCTGAAGAAAGTGGATGACAAAGACGATGCCGGTTGTTTCGTGATCGACGCGTTAGGCGAGCTGAAAAGTGAAGCGGCGGTTCCGATCCTAATTGCAAAGCTGGAGCATCCCAAAAAAGAAAGCTTCGGAAGGGATGTCATGGAAGTGGAAACCCGGGCGGTCCTGGAGGCGCTCTCGAATATCGGTGACAAACGAGCCGTAGAACCAATTAAAGCATATCTAAAAACGGATCACGCCCCGGACTTGATCAGGAAGGCAAACCTCGCGTTGATCCAGCTTAACAGTGCAGATCCCGCCAAAGAACTTTTGGATTTGTTGCACAATGATGCGTATGCCTCTGAACAGGTGGAAATTTTTCATATTCTCCCCAAATTCAAAAATACACTGGTCATTAACGCTATGTCAGAAATGGCCAAGTCATCGGACTCGGCATTCATGCGTCGAGAAGCGATAGATGTTCTGCATCAAATTGGCAACCGCCAAGCACTGCTCGAATTGGCGGACTTGTTGAAAGCTGATTTTCCGCAAAAGCTCAGGCCGGACGGGGGATGGAAGATGTCTCCGCCAGATTTCTCGAAATATTTCCCGGACTCCATTGCCCAAAGTCTGGCCGAGAGCACAAAACAAGACTTTGGCCTCGATGGCAGAAAATGGAGTGAATGGATAAAGGGAAATGTGAAAGATTGATCGCTTGGTTTCATGTCATTTACTTTCCCTTGTTTCGCTGCTAAAACTCCCCCGTGCTCAATGACGCCGCCATCTGGAAAGCCCTCAATTCGCCGCGCCGGTTGTTTTTGATTGCCGGGCCGTGCGTGATTGAAAATGAAAAGCTGTGCCTGCACGTCGCGGCTGCGCTGAAAAAAACCTGTGCGGCGCTTGGCATTTTTTACGTCTTCAAGGCCAGCTTCGACAAGGCCAACCGCACCTCGGCCAACTCCTTTCGCGGGCCGGGCCTGGACGAAGGTTTGCGCGTGCTCGCCAAAGTACGCGAGAAAACCGGCGTGCCGGTGTTGACGGACATCCACACCGAGACCCAGGCCGCCGTCGCCGGCGAGGTGGTGGACATTCTGCAAATCCCGGCGTTCCTCTGCCGCCAGACGGATTTGATTGAAGCCGCCGTGACGACCGGCCAAATCGTGAACCTGAAAAAAGGCCAATTTCTTTCGCCGGCCGAAATGGGGCAGGTCGTGGAAAAGGCCCGGCGCGCAGGCGCAAAAAAAATCCTGCTCACGGAGCGCGGCACGACTTTCGGGTACAATAATCTGGTCGCTGACCTGCGCTCGATTCCTCTGATGCAGCGGTTGGGCTGTCCGGTGGTGTTCGATGCGACACATTCGGTGCAATTGCCCGGTGGCGGCGGCGACAAATCGTCCGGCCAGCGCGAATTTGCGCCGGTGCTCGCCCGCGCGGCGCTCGCCGCCGGCGCAAACGGCCTGTTCATTGAAACGCATCCCAACCCCAACCGCGCCTTGAGCGACGGACCGAACATGATTCCGCTGGCGGAAATGCCGGCGCTGCTGCGAAGGCTGTTGAAAGTGTTCAACGCAGTGAAATGAAAAGCCCCAAATTCCAAGCTCCAAGCTCCAGAGAAACTTCAAGCACCAAACTTCAAAAAGCCGCGTGCGGACAAAGTTTGGAATTTGAAGTTTGGAATTTCTCTGGATGTTGGATGTTGGCGCTTGGTGCTTAAATTTAATCGTGGCAAAAGTTTCCAAACAACTCGCAACGCGGCTGAAGCGGATAAAGTTGTTCCTGTGCGACGTGGACGGCGTGATGACAGACGGCGCGGTGTTCATCGGCGGCGCGCGGGAAATCAAGCGCTTCCACATCCGCGACGGCCTCGGCCTGATATTTTTGCGCCGGGCCGGCTTCAAAGTCGGGTGGGTTTCGGCACGGCCATCGCCGGTGACGGAAGCGCGCGCCGCCGAGTTGAGAATTGATTTTCTCATCCAGCAAGGCGACCGGACGGGCAAGACCGGCGCGGTCGAAAAACTTTTGCGGCGGACGAAGCTGGATTGGAGCGCGGTTTGTTTTGTGGGCGATGACGTGGTGGATTTGGGGCCGCTGCGGCGCGCCGGTTTTGCGGTGGCGGTGGCCGACGGGCGGCCGGAAGTGAAGGCGGCGGCGGATTACGTGACGCGCGCGCCGGGCGGGCAGGGCGCGATCCGCGAAGTGGCGGAAATGATTTTGCAGGCGCAAGGGAAATGGGATTCCATTGTCGCCCATTATCAGGAGTGACAGGTGACGTGTGGCACGTGACGAGAAAAAAGCAGACGCGCGGCTGATGACGATTCCCGTCACCCGCCACCCATCACTCATCACCCGGCTTCTGGCCGCCAGCGCGATTTTGTTTTTTGCTATGCCGAACGGGCGCGCGCAACCGAGCGGCGTCCAGCGCGCGAGCGATTTCACGTCGGTCGAATACTTCGAACCGCCGAACCAGCAGCAGATGAAATCGCGGCTGTCGGGTGCGGAAGCGCAGCCATTGGCCGGCGGACTGCTCGCCATCCGGCAGCTCAAACTCGAAACGTTCGATGCGGGCGGCAAACCGGAAATGATCGTGAACGCGCCGGAGTGCGTTTATGATACGCTCAATCACACGGCGAGTTCGCCGGGGCATTTGACGGCGCAGACCGGTGACGGGAAGTACCGCGTGGAAGGCGACGGTTTTTTGTGGCGGCAGAACGATTCCAAGCTCACCATCTCAAACAACGTGCTGACGACGATTGAAAAGACAATGAAATGAAAAACTGGCACGTCAGAATTGCTTGCCTCATCGCATTGCTCACCCTGGCGAACACGGGGATGCTGTGCGCCCAGACGAACACAAACGCTGTCGTGGCAACAGCCACAAACGCCGCGGTTAAAGCTTCCCTGCCGGCCGCCGCGAACATCGCCATGGGGGTTTCCGCGCCGGCGGCCACCAACGCCCAGCCCGGTTCGCTGCCGCCCACAACGCAGACGCTGATTTCAGCGGACCGTGGTGAATTTGACATGGCGGGACGGGAGGTGACCTATCATAGTCACGTGCGGGTGGACGACCCGGAAATGAAACTGACCAGCGAATGGCTGATTACGGATTTGCCGCACCCCGGCGAACACGTGAACCACATCGTTGCCGAGACGAACGTGGTCATTGATTTCCTGGACGACCGCAGCCAGACCAACCATGCGACCTGCGACAAGACGGTTTACAGCTATGAGGTGAAAGACGGAATCACGAACGAATCAGTCACGCTCTCGGGCCACGCAAAAGTGGCAAACGCGGATTTCGTCATGACCGGCGAACCTATCGTCTTGAACCTGACCACCCGTAAAATCAATACTGAAAACGTAATGATGACGCCCCGCCAAAGCCTCATTAAGCCAAACGCCGGAACCAATTCGCCGCCGGCCGAGCGGAGCTTGACGTTGACGAACACGAATAATTTGACCAAGTCGAAGGAATGACGAATGACTGAATCCGCGCCATCCTCGAACGGCGTGCTGCTCGCCACCGAAAAGCTGGTGAAGGAGTATAATCATCGCCGTGTGGTGGACGAAGTTTCCTTGAACGTAGGCGCGGGGGAAATCGTCGGCTTGCTCGGTCCGAACGGCGCGGGCAAAACCACCACGTTTAACATGGTGGTCGGTATCGTGAAGCCCGATACCGGCGCGGTGAAATTTCAGGCCCGCAAAATCACGCGGCTGCCGATGCACCGGCGCGCGCGGCTGGGCATAGGTTATTTGACGCAGGAACCGTCCGTCTTCCGCAAATTGACCGTCGAAGAAAACATCCTGGCCATCCTTGAAACGTGCAGGCTGTCGCGCGACGAACGGGCGGTGCGCCTGAAATACCTGCTCGAGGAATTGGATTTGACGCCGATTGCCAAAAGCAAGGCGTACCAAATCAGCGGCGGCGAGAAGCGGCGTTTGGAAATCACCCGCGCGCTGGTGACCAGCCCGAAATTGATGCTGCTGGACGAGCCGTTCAGCGGCATTGACCCGATTGCGGTTTATGAGGTGCAAAAGATCATCCGGCGTTTGAAGGAACGCGGGCTGGGCATTCTGGTGACCGACCACAACGTGCGCGAAACCTTGAAATTGATTGACCGCGGCTACATCATTCACAAGGGACAGGTGCTCGTGGAAGGCTCGTCCGAATTTCTGGCGAACGACCCGAAGGCGCGCGAGATTTACCTGGGGCCGGAGTTTAATTTGTGAACTTGAGAACGCGGTTAAGAGTAAGATTATGATTAAGATGATCGTCAGGAAATTGCCTGCGCTGTCTGTTGCTGTTTCTTAATCTTAATCCTGATCCTGATCGCCAATCGCCATGCAACACGAAACCGTCACCGTTGAACAATTTTACAAGGAACACACCGACGCGCTGCAAATGAAGCTCGTCGCCGGCGCGGCGAATTTGCGGCGCGTCATCCGCGAGCCGACCGTGAACCGGCCCGGCCTCGCGTTGAGCGGGTTCACGCAATACTTTGCCTACAAGCGCGTGCAGGTCATGGGCAACGCGGAGGTGTATTACCTGCGCTCGCTCTCGAAGAAACAACGCGAGGCGCGTTATGCCTATTTGTTCGCCTACAAAATTCCGTGCGTCATCTTCAGCCGCGGTTTCCGTCCCGATGCGGAATTTCTGAAGGCGGCGGAGGAGGCGAAAGTGCCGATCTTCCAAAGCCCGCTGGTGACGATGAAATTTATCAATAGCGCGACGTTGAAGCTCGAAACCATGTTCGCGCCACGCGGCACCGAATTGGGCAGCATGGTGGACATCCTCGGCGTGGGCGTCATCATTCGCGGCGAGAGCGGCATCGGCAAAAGCGAGGCCGTCCTCGCCCTCATCGAACGCGGTTACAGCCTCGTCGCCGATGACGTCGTCAAGGTCGCGCTCGTGGACGGCCACGAGGTGGCCTGCACCAGCGCGGAACTCACCCGCAACCACATGGAGGTGCGTGGCATCGGCATCATCAATGTCGCCGCCATGTTTGGCGTCAAAAGCATTCGCAAGGAAAAAAACCTCAACCTGGTCATCACCCTCAAGCCTTGGGACGACGTCCAGGAGGTGGACCGCGTCGGCATGGAAAATGAATTTGTAAAAATTCTGGGCGTGGACATTCCGCACGTGGTTATTCCCGTCCGGCCGGGCCGCGACCTCGCGCGGCTCATTGAAGTCGCCGCGTTCCAGACCAAGTTGAAAATGTCCGGCCAGAATGCCGCGCAGGAATTAAACCAGCGCCTCATCGCGCAAATGTCGTCCGAGACGCCGCCGCCGGAGTAACGCTAAATTTAGGTGGCGCAAGCGGACGGTGGCAATTAAACTCGCCCGGAGCAAACCGATGAGCGCGAAAAAAACGCCGGACGGCGAAGCCATCACCAAAGAGTTGATCATCGTGAACAAGCTGGGCATTCACGCCCGGCCGGCCGCACTGTTCGTCAAAACCGCCAACCGGTTTGCCTGCGACATCTTTGTGGAAAAGGACGGCGAAAAAATCAACGGCAAAAGCATCATGGGTTTGATGATGCTCGCCGCCGGGCCCGGAAGCCGATTGATCATCCACGCCCACGGCGCGGACGCGCCGCAAGCCCTCGCCGAGCTCGAAGCCCTCGTCAAACGGAAATTTGATGAAGAGTGATGGTGATTGCATGCTCGCAGCCAATGTCCATGATTTTCCAGGATTCTATACGCCGTATTTTTCACTGGGGATGTTCCCGGTTGCAAGCATAGCCGCCCTCGCTACTAAATTTTTTTGTTATCGCCGCTTTTCAGGGAATCCGAACCGCCCTGACTTTAGTGATGTCATTTATGCCGTGTGCGCCTCTTTCTTGGCAGGCATGTTCGTTTTATTCACCTTCGACGCAGTTCTTGAAGCACTTCCGACCTTCGGCAGGATTTCGATAAACAGAATACTGGAAGTTTTTTTTGAGCGCCTCGTATCGGGTAATTTCGCGCTTTTCGTGGTCATTACATTTCTCACCGCATGTTTATTTAGCATCATGGCGGAGTTTGGTGCGTTACGATTTCTTACTCGAGATGATAGTGTGGAAAACCTCTTTCAACTTTCATCTGTTGCCAACATCGCCAGTTATATTGTTCAGGGACTTATCGTTTGGGCCTGGGTCACTTGGATTTGGTAAACGCCCGTGTTCGCGACTTTGGACTTTCAACTTTGAACTTTGAACTTTAGCCTCTTGGCATGGCATCCGCTGAAATTGATGTGAAATATGTCGCGCACCTGGCGCGACTCGCGCTCACGCCCGACGAAGAAAAGAAACTCACCAGCCAGCTTGGCGACATCCTCGGCTACATTGTAAAATTGAAGGAACTGGAGGTCGCCGGCGTCGAGCCGACTGCCCATGCCGTGCCGATGGTCAACGTGACGCGCCCCGACGAAATCCGCCCGTCGCTACCGCACGATGAAGCCCTGCGCAATGCGCCCGCCAGGGCCAACGGCCTGTTCATCGTGCCGAAGATTGTCGAATGATGACATCCGCGAAATCCGCGAAATCCGCGGTTAAAAATGCTGAATCAACTCACCATTTCCGAACTCACCGCCGAACTCGCCACGCGCAAAGTCTCCGCGCGCGAGGCGGTGCAATCGTGCCTCGACCAAATCGCCCGCGTGGACGGAAAAATTCACGCTTTCATCAGCCATGACGACGCCGACGCGCTCGCCCAGGCCGAAGCTGCCGACAAACTGCTTGCCCAAGGTGGCGCCAATGCAGGCCTTCCGCTCCTCGGCGTGCCGGTGGCCATCAAAGATGTCATCGCGGTCAAAAATCAGCCGCTCAATTGCGGCTCGAAAATCCTCGGCCGGTTCGTTTCGCCTTACGACGCAACGGTCATTGAGAAACTGAGGGCGGCGGGCGCCATTGTTTTTGGCCGGTTGAACATGGACGAATTTGCGATGGGCAGCTCGACGGAGAATTCCGCGTTCGGCGTCACGCACAATCCGTGGGATCCGACGCGCATTCCGGGCGGATCCTCCGGCGGTTCGGCGGCGGCGGTCGCAGCGGACGAGACCATTGCCGCGCTCGGCTCGGACACCGGCGGTTCCATCCGCCAACCCGCCGCGCTGTGCGGTTGTGTCGGCTTGAAACCGACTTACGGCCGCGTGTCACGTTACGGGCTTGTCGCCTTCGCGTCGTCGCTCGATCAAATCGGCACCTTCACCAAAAACATCCGCGACGCGGCGACGATGCTGTCGGTCATCAGCGGACCCGACGCGCGCGACTCGACCAGTGTGCCGCAACCCGTGCCGGATTACACCGCGACGCTGACCGGTGACATCAAAGGACTCAAACTCGGTTTGCCCAGGGAATACATGGTCGGGGGTCTCGACGCGGAGGTAAAAGCTGCGGTGGACGCGGCGGTTAAGCAGTTTGAAAAACTGGGCGCGGAGATTGTGGAAATCTCCCTGCCGCACACGGATTACGCCGTGGCGACTTATTACATCATCGCCACCGCGGAAGCGTCGGCGAATCTGGCGCGGTTCGACGGCATTCGTTACGGCGCGCGGGTGGACGGCAATGATCCGATTGAATTGTATTCCAAGACGCGCGGGGCGGGTTTCGGCGCGGAGGTGAAACGGCGCATCATCCTCGGCACTTACGTTTTGAGCAGCGGCTACTACGACGCCTATTATCTGCGCGCGCAAAAAGTCCGGACCCTCATCCGTCAGGATTTTCTGAAAGCCTTTGAAAACGTGGACGCCATTGTCACGCCGACTTCGCCGACGGCAGCGTTCAAGATCGGCGAGAAAGCCGACGACCCGTTGCAGATGTATTTGAGCGATATTTTCACGATTTCCTGCAACCTGGCCGGCATTTGCGGTGTCAGCCTTCCGTGCGGGTTCACTCAAAGCCCGAAACTGCCCATCGGTTTGCAGTTGCTCGGCAAGCCGTTCGGCGAGGAAATCCTTTTGCGCCTCGGGCACGCTTACGAACAAAGCACGCCCTGGCACCGGGAGAAGCCCCCCCCTGATCCGCGATAATCGGGCTTGCATTTTAAGTAACTCGATGGTTACTTATCCAGCGTATGGTCAAATCCACGCGGTTGAACGGCGGCACGGCGGTCCTTCGCCGCGCCGCAGCGCTTGAACGGCACAACCGGCAGATGCTGGCGCCTGTTCGCAAGGCCGCGCTGCCCCTGAAACCGGCTTCGTCCGCGCAGGCGGGACGCAATCCCGAACGCACGCGCGAGCGCATCCTGTCCGCCGCGCTCCGGGAATTCGCCGCCCACGGGTTTGCCGGGGCGCGCGTGGACGCGATTGCGCAGCGCGCGGCCATCAACAAACGGATGCTCTACCATTATTTCGGCGACAAAGAGCATTTGTTTCGCGAAGTGTTGCGCCTGAAAATGGCCGAGCGGCAGGCCTGGGCCGAAACGTTGTCGGGCGACCCGGCGGAAAGCCTTGCCTTTTGGTTCGAGGCCGCCTGCAATGACACGAACTGGGTCCGCCTGCTGGAATGGGAGGCGTTGCAGGAGGCCGACAAAAGGTTGATTGACGAAAAAAAACGGCGTGCGGCGACGGCACGCGGCCTGGAGCGCATCCGGCAGCGGCAGGCGCGTGGCCAAATCTCCCCTGGACTCGACCCGCGCCATGTGATGCTGGCCATGCGGTCGTTGACGATGTTTCCGGCGGCGTTTCCCCAATTGACCCGCCTCATCATGGGCCGGCCGGTTTCCGATCCCCGATTTCAGAAGGAACGCGCCGAATTTTTGAGAAAATTTGCGGTGGCCTTCCAACCGGCGCGCGACCCACGCGCCAGAACCCATGCTGTGAAATGAAACAAACATCCAACATCCGACATCGGACACCCGATGTTTGTGGCAGGGGGGGG
>Ga0209517_10010063_pt1 | contig 10626 bp, 8 predicted proteins | sample PeaSoiMetSII2010_FD_187695 | JGI IMG/M metagenome (GOLD analysis project Ga0209517, IMG submission 187695) | Peat soil microbial communities from Weissenstadt, Germany - SII-2010 (SPAdes) (version 2) | ecosystem: Environmental > Terrestrial > Soil > Wetlands > Peat | place: Germany: Weissenstadt... | reverse complement strand
CCGGTGAACCACGGCTGATGCCGAGCTGCAGGCGGCCGCCGCTGATGACGTCGGCGGCACCGGCGTCCTCCGCCATATACAGCGGGTTCTCGTAGCGCATGTCGATGACCGCGGTGCCGATCTCGATGCGCTTGGTGCGCGCGCCGACCGCGGCCAGGAGCGGGAACGGCGAGCCGAGCTGGCGGGCATAGTGATGCACGCGGAAGAACGCGCCGTCGGCGCCGAGCTCCTCGGCGGCGACAGCAAGGTCGATGGATTGCAACAGCGCGTCCGACGCCGTCCGCACTTTCGATTGCGGCGACGGAGTCCAATGGCCGAAGGAGAGGAAGCCGATCTTTTTCATGAGGCGTTGTCGACCCGGCTCATACTGGATGTCTCCTTGTTTCTTTAGGGCGCACTCGCGTCTGCTCCGACAATCGCAGGCGGCGCGGCGACGCGCAAACATTCACGCTCGCTGCTCCCTCTCCCCGCACGCGGGGAGAGGGCGGGGTGAGGGGGCGCTGCCGCGAGTTTGAGCTTTGCGAGAGATTCTCAGCCAAGCGGCAGCGCCCCCTCAACCCATCCTTCTCCCCGCACGCGGGGAGAAGGAGTCGCGAGCGGCGCCGGCGAGCAATCAGGCTCGCCATGACGAACCGTTCTCGCGACGCGTCAGCGTCTAAGCTTGATGCGCGGGCGAAGCGCGAATTGGAGATACTCATCTCCACTCATCGCCTTCACCCTTTGCTTTTCTCTTCCTTCACAAAAGAAGAAGGGAGGCGGAACGCCGGCAAACGCAGGTCACCAACCGCCGCATCTTGCGATGCGGCGCGCGCTCTACGGAGCGCGCACGTTTGCCGGCGTTCCACCGCGGCTCTCACCTAAGGGAGTATCTCATCCCAAAGGCTCAGCTTCAGGCCAGGCTTCCTGGGACGCGGTCTGAACGGGCGTTACCCGCCTTCGCCTGTCCCAGTCCAGGGATGCACCTCCCGCCCCGGTCATAATGCCGGGGGACTGATACCCAAGCCGCCCGGGAGCAGCGTGCAAGACCACCCGCGGGCACCGCACCCGCTCCACCTTTCGGCTTGCCTCCGGAAGGCGTCCTTCGGAGAGCGGGATAAATTACGATGTAATTGAAACGGGGACTGATGTCAATAGAAAAGTGACGCCATCCAAAGCCTCCCCTGCCAGGGGGAGGCTAGCCGCGCAAAGCGCGGCAGGTGGGGAAGTGGCACTACCCCACACCGCCGCTACGCGGCGGCCCTCCCCCTGCAGGGGAGGGTGGAAGTCCGGCCGGCGAGCGGAACCCGAGTAATTTGCAAGAGTTATTGGACCATGCGTGCGATCACGATCATGACGACTGCCGCTGGCGCATTGGCCGCCGCCTTGGTGTTTGCGCCGAGCGCCAATGCGGAGCGCATATGCCGCCAAGCGTGCGACCAAGCGGGTTTTTGCCAATCCATCTGCGTCGATGACGACCACGTTTTTTTGGACAACAGCGACAAGGATTTTTATCTTCGCCACGGCCGGCCGGACGCTTTCTTAGGACGTTAGAGCACCCATTAGCCGGAGCTCGCATTATCCGCCCCGCACCGCTCTTCTCCTGTGTGACGTGGGGCACAGTGCCGAAGCCTTCGGGGATGTACCAAGTTTAGGGCTTGGAATCTTTCGGAGGTTGCCATGAAAGATGGTGTCGCCGGTCTCGACAAAATTGACGAATCCCTCATGACCCATGATCTCGCCGATGAGGTATTGGAAGCTGCAGCCTGCGTCGACGGCGTGCGGGCAATAACAGTTGGGTATTGCGCGACCGCTTCTACCAATTGGTACTGCCTGCCGTATTGAGCAGCGCAACGACTGCGCAAGCATTGGCCGGGCCCACGCGGTCGGAGCTAAACCGGCGGATATTCCGGGTATTGCGGCAGGTCGTCGGTGATCTCGAACCACGGCGCCTTGCTGGCGACGAAGCAGTGCAGCTCAGGCCGCACCGGCGGATCGTCGAGCAGCGCCAGCGCGACGCCGTATTGCGGCGCGACGTTGTTGGGAAATTCCGCCGGCGGCTTCCAGTTCGGCCCGTTGCGGTTGATGATCGGCGAGCCGCACTCGCTGCAAAACCCGCGCTGATAGCCGCGCGAGCTTTCATAAAACTTGACCAGATGCTCGCCCTTGAGCCAGCGGAAATCCTTCGCCTGCACGCGAACGCGGCTGCGAAACGCGGCGCCATGCTGCCTGCGGCACAGCGAGCAATGGCAATTCAGCGGCGCCATCAGCGGCCCGGTAATCTCGAATTCAACGCCGCCGCACAGGCAGCTGCCGTGGATGGGGGGCATGGCGGTTTCCTCTGTTGCTCGCGAAGGCGCTTAACCTAGGCGGCAAAGAAGGAGTTTGCCACGGCGCTCACTGAGCCCGTCATTGCCGGACACACGGGTTCGGCCTTCGGCCGCCCCGAGTGCAAGCTTGATCCGGCAATCCATGTGGCCGGTCAGTCGGCATGGACCACCGGGTCAGGCCCGGTGGTGACGAAGTGGGAATGTCGATCGGCTACTCGCGACTCAATTTTTTCCAGATTGAAAGTGGGTCATCAATATGGCTCACATATTCCCTCTTGTCCGGTGCCCAATCAAAGTACAGCCCTGCTCCAGCGGCTGACATGGCATCTGTGGCTTCGGAAGAGATTTCCAGTGTTTGCGAAAAGAGCAGTGTGCGTTTTGCGTCACCAAGCAAATGGGCATAAACATCAAGCTGTTGCTGGCCGGCGACAAATCGAAATGAAGCGCTTTCTTTTGGCACGAGAAAATGGTGATTGGCTTCCACTCCGGTTTCGCCGACAAATAGCCCGCTTCCCCTTACAAGCTCGTTTTTCTCGCCGTATGCCCAGACGTTGAAGTCTTGAGTAGCGCGCGCATCTGACAAGGAAACGTACATATTTTCTATAATGCGACCGCGCTTAGAGGTGGAAAACAGGAGTGCCCGTAAGAATATCTTTTGAGGCTCAGGTGGGCTCGATGAACGTGGCCCATCTGGGCCGAAGAAAATTACGGTTGGTTGAGTCATTTTAACTGTGCCACGCCGGAGCAGAGTCAACCAAGCTGTCGCAGCGGAAATGGCCAGCGCGAGCGTTGAGATCACGACCGCCAGTACCGAAAACACCTCAGAATTGTTTCCAGGCATTCAGCACCTAACATGCTTTGCTTAGAGATTTGAAAATGCGGCGTAAGCTACACATCGGCTTAGTGCCTGCCAGAAGGACAGTTCCTCCTGGACCACTTCAAATTTTTGCATTGACTCATCAGGATCGTGGCCCTTCCTGGCCCAATAAATAATTGCTCCAAAATCTTCACGGTAAGTCCAGTTGGCGTGCGCGATGGCATTACGAAATCCCCGAACTGGATTGTCGGACAAAAACTGCGCACACTTACGTGTTACAGAACCGATAGGCGCAACCTTACTAAGCACCCGAAAACACGACTCCGGTAGATATACAAAACAAATATAATTTTGCGTGAGTACTTGTGCTCGAATAACGTACGCAGATTGCGGCGAGCGATGAACCGTATCCATCCATCCTTGGAAAGCGTGTAGTTCTTGAAGCCTGTCGGCCAAGCGCACCGGGGATGCAGCAATTATTGAGTCTTTTGCAGCTTTCGGCAGAAACCTGACTTCCGAGGCGATGCTCGTAGCCAATTTTCGCGTTTCGCCTTCAGCAATTTTCAAATCATTCACTAGCCGAACGGACCATGGAGACAATTGTTCATCTAGTCTTTTCCAAGGCATATAGCTTTTCGGCCGAAATCACTCCGCCGCCTGCACGCCCGTCTTGCGCTTGTTCTCTCTTCGCACCAGCACCGGCGCCAAGAATTTCTCCGTATAACTGCGCTTCTCCCGCACGATCTCCTCCGGCGGTCAGGCGGCGACCCTCGGGTCGAGCCCGAGGGCAGGCTTACTCGCCGCCGCCGCCGTCGCCGCCTTCGGGGCCGAGGTTGATGATCCAGTCGGCGGTTCGATCACTCGGCCGCCACTGGGATCAGTTCAAACACACGGCCGTATTTCGCCGCTTCGGCAATATCGCCGCGCTTCAGGGCTAGCCGCACGGTTTCAAGTTTGCGTGCGTCGTTGAGCGACATGGTCGGTGACCAGCTTTCTTCGTCGTCGATCAGTTCGATTGTGATTTCAGCCGCATATTTGCCCTCGCGGAGCAGTTCAACAGCCTGACGCTTTGTTCTCATGTTTTGCGCCTCATGAAATCTGCTGACCATCGCTCAGGGTCTGGCCGATAAGCTGTTACCAAAACAGCCGGACTCTCTGCGTTACGGGGAATACCCCACACAATATGAACGGGGCGACCTTCTCCATCGCGCTGCAGGACCAGAACTGAAGGACCCTTCCAGACGTCGGGATAGTCCTCGACAACAATGGCCGCGTTGATGCCGTCAACGATATCGTCAAGGACAATACCACGCGTTGCCAGCTCACGTAACCCATGCCGCGAAACCTCGACCTCGCCACGCATAGCGAGCGATTTCACGCTGGCAAGTGTTTCGCTCACTCCGCCGCCTCAACCCGCTTCTTCTTCCCGCCCGCCCCGCGCCGCGCCAGCACCGGCTTCAAAAACGCCCCGGTATAGCTGCGCTTCTCCCGCACGATCTCCTCCGGCGGCCCTGCGGCGACGATCTCGCCGCCGCCGTCGCCGCCTTCGGGGCCGAGGTCGATGATCCAGTCGGCGGTCTTGATGACTTCGAGATTGTGCTCGATGACCACCACGGTGTTGCCGGTGTCGACCAGCTCGTGCAGCACCTCCAGGAGCTTTGCCACGTCGTGGAAGTGCAGGCCGGTGGTGGGTTCATCTAAAATGTAGAGCGTGCGGCCGGTGGCGCGCTTGGACAGCTCTTTCGCCAGTTTGACGCGTTGCGCCTCGCCGCCCGACAGCGTCGTCGCCTGCTGGCCGACATGGATGTAGTCGAGGCCGACCCGGTGCAGCAGCGTCAGCACGTCGCGCACCCGCGGCACCACCTTGAAGAAATCCAGCGCCTCCTCGACGGTCATGTCGAGCACGTCGGCGATGGATTTGCCCTTGAACAGCACTTCCAGCGTTTCGCGGTTGTAGCGTTTGCCCTTGCAGACGTCGCAGGTGACGTAGACGTCGGGCAGAAAGTGCATCTCGATCTTGATGACGCCGTCGCCCTGGCAGGCCTCGCAGCGGCCGCCCTTGACGTTGAACGAGAAGCGGCCCGGCTCATAGCCGCGCGCCTTGCTCTCGGGGAGGCCCGCGAACCATTCGCGGATCGGCGTGAAGGCGCCCGTATAGGTCGCCGGGTTCGAGCGCGGCGTGCGGCCGATCGGCGACTGGTCGATGTCGATGACCTTGTCGAGGTGCTCGAGCCCTTCGATGCGGTCGTAGGGGGCAGGGGCCTCGCTGGCGCCGTTGAGCCGCCGCGCCAGCGCCTTGTAGAGCGTGTCGACCAAGAGCGTCGACTTGCCGCCGCCGGACACGCCGGTGACGCAGGTGAACAGGCCGAGCGGGATTTCGGCCGAAATATTTTTCAGATTGTTGCCGCGGGCGCCGATGATTTTCAGCGTGCGGCCCGGATTTTTCGGCCGGCGCTCGGGGATTTGCACGGCGAGCTCGCCGGACAGATATTTGCCGGTCCAGGAATTTGGCGCCGCGATCAGATCGTCGATCTGGCCTTGGGCGATGACGTGGCCGCCGTGGATGCCGGCGCCGGGGCCGATGTCGACCACCTCGTCGGCGGAGCGGATGGCGTCCTCGTCGTGCTCGACCACGATCACGGTGTTGCCGAGGTCGCGCAGCCGGCGCAGGGTTTCCAGAAGCCGCGCGTTGTCGCGCTGGTGCAGGCCGATCGAGGGCTCGTCGAGCACGTAGAGCACGCCGGTCAGCCCGGAGCCGATCTGCGAGGCAAGCCGGATGCGCTGGCTCTCGCCGCCGGACAGCGTGCCCGAGGCGCGGGCCAGTGTGAGATATTCGAGCCCGACGTCGACCAAAAATTTCAAGCGCTCGCGGATTTCCTTGAGCACGCGGCCGGCGATTTCGTTCTGCTTGGAGGTCAGCCGCTGGGGTAGCTCAGTGAACCAGGTGGCTGCGCCTTTGACCGACATGTCGGAGACTTCGCCGATGTGTTTGCCGTCGATCTTCACGCACAGCGCTTCGGGTTTGAGCCGAAAGCCTTTGCAGGCATCGCACGGCACGTCCGTAAAATAGCGGGCGATCTCCTCGCGCGCCCAGTCGCTGTCGGTCTCGCGGAAGCGGCGTTCCAGATTGGTAATCACGCCTTCGAACACGCGCTTGGTGTCGTAGGCGCGCATCCCGTCGTCGTAGGAGAACCGGATCTCGGTGTCGCCGGAGCCGTAGAGGATGGCATCTTGCGTCTTCTTCGGCAGGTCCTTCCACTTGGTGTCGAGCGTGAACTTGTAATGCTTGCCGAGCGCGGTGAGCGTCTGCACGTAATAGGGCGACGACGATTTCGCCCACGGCGCGATGGCGCCCTTGCGCAGGGTGCGGTCCTTGTCGGGAATGACCAGGTCGGCATCGATGTGCTGCTCGACGCCAAGCCCGCCGCATTTCGGGCAGGCGCCGAATGGATTGTTGAACGAGAACAGCCGCGGCTCGATTTCCGAGATGGTGAAGCCGGAGACCGGGCAGGCGAATTTTTCGGAGAAGACGAAGCGCTCGGCGGTCTGATTGCGCTGCCGGTTGGCCTTAGCGCCTTCGACGGGCGCGGCGTCGGCGAGCTCGGCGATCGCCAGCCCGTCGGCGAGCTTGAGCGCCTGCTCCAGCGAATCCGCCAGCCGCGTCGAAATATCCGGCCGCACCACCAAGCGGTCGACCACCACGTCGATGTCGTGGGTGAATTTCTTGTCGAGCGCCGGCACTTCGGCGATCTCGTAGAACGCCCCGTCAACTTTGACCCGCTGGTAGCCCTTCTTCATGAATTCGGCGAGCTCCTTGCGGTACTCGCCCTTGCGTCCGCGCACGACCGGCGCGAGCAGATAGAGCCGCGTGCCTTCGGGCAAAGCAAGAATGCGGTCGACCATCTGCGACACGGTCTGGCTCTCGATCGGAAGACCCGTCGCGGGCGAATAAGGCACGCCGACGCGGGCCCACAACAGCCGCATGTAGTCGTAGATCTCGGTGACGGTGCCGACCGTGGAGCGCGGATTGCGCGAGGTGGTCTTCTGCTCGATGGAAATGGCCGGCGACAGGCCGTCGATCTGGTCGACGTCCGGCTTCTGCATCATCTCCAGAAATTGCCGCGCGTAGGCGGACAGGCTCTCGACATAGCGGCGCTGGCCTTCCGCATAGATGGTGTCGAAGGCGAGCGAGCTTTTGCCCGAACCGGACAGCCCGGTGAACACCACCAGGCGGTCGCGCGGGATATCGAGATCGACGTTTTTGAGATTGTGCTCGCGCGCGCCGCGGATGGCGATGACGCGCGGATCGCGCGCGTCGCTCCCCGGCCGTTTCTTGTCGAACAGGTCGTTCATAAGGAAATAGCTTCCGTTCCCGCGGCCATCGGCGGCGGGTTTCGAGCGAGGATTTAGCCTGAACGTAGTGAGAACGCTGGGCTTTTGCCAGGGCGGGGCGGGCGGTTATTCCCGCAATACAATGCGGGCTTTTGGCCCGAATCCGAGCCCGCAAATGACAAGGGCCGGCATCTGGCCGGCCCTCGCTGCCCGCTGCAAAGGGATGGTACGCGCTACTTGGTGACGACTGGGCCACCTCCAGCCCAATTGAAGCGGTAGTTCATGCCGGCGGTCAGCATTTGCAAACTCGACTTCACCGAGACCGGCAGCGCAAACGGCGTGAGGGGGCCGCCCACCGGCGCGCTCAGGTTGCCGAACGTGTAGCTCTTGGTGCCGAAGCCGAGATAATCGTATTCGAGCTTGGCGGATAAGTTCTCAGTCATGCCGAATTCGACGCCCGCGCCGGCGACATAGCCGGTGCGGTTGTCGGTCAGCGTCTGTTGCGAAACGATCGGGCCGTTGGCGACCGATTGGGTGTACTCGACCCGCGTCCAAGCGCCACCGCCCTTGGCGTAGAACAGGAAATCGTTGGCGGCGAAGCCGATGCGTCCGGCCGCGGTTGCGACATAGGGCGCCGCCGAGGTTGAGGATTGGGAAAATCCGCCGGGCAGGGGCGACGTCGTAATCTGCGTGCCGGTCAGGCTGGTCCAGCTCCAAGTGCCCTCGAAGCCGACGACGACCGGCGAGAATTGGAAATTGATGCCGGCCTCGGCGCCGCCGACGACTCCCATGGGGGCGACTTTGGTCTGCGTGCCTGCCGGCTGCAGGACCGTGGTGGTGGTCGTGTTGACGACATCGTTCATCCAAGCGCCGCCAACCTGAGCGCCGCCGTAAATGCCGGTCCAGTCGTAGATCACCGGTCGATAGACCGGGGGCGTGTAGGCCGGAGCGGCGGGCACCGGCATATCGGCAGCCGATGCCGCTGTCGCAAGCGCGCTCGCGGCAACGGCAATTCCTACCAAGAGACCGGGACCAAGACGCCTCATGCGGTACCCTTAGACGCAACCAACGGATGGGCTTTGGGCGGCAGTACAGTGCTTCCGTAAGCCCTTGAATAGTGCAAAAAAACAACAACCCGGCGGATTCCGCCGGCCTGCGATCTTGGGGTCTTTGGCCCAACCCGTTCGGCCGGGAAAGAGGCGTCGCAGCGGCTAGAATTTATAATTGACGCCGCCGCGGGCGATGCTCTCGTAGAATTTGACGCTGACCGGTGGAGCGGCAAAGCAGTTGGCGAGCCCGCATGTTGGCTGCTGGAAGCCGACGGCCAGATATTCGGCCTTCGCCGTCCAATTGTCGGTCATGGCCACTTCGATGCCGATGCCGGAGGTCCAGCCCAATTCCGTGCTGCTGGCCCATGGCAGCGTGTTCAGCGACGCCTTGATGTCGGCAACGGCGCCGCCGCCGGTTGCGTAAAGCAGCACCCGGTCCATGGCGAAGCCGATGCGGGCCCGGAACGTGCCAAGCCAATTGCTGGCACTGTGGCAGCTGGCGGCAATGGCGCCGGGCAAAGTACAATTGCCTCCGATCAAGGTTCCTTTGACATTCTGCCAATCAAAATCGCCCTCGGCGCCGACCACAATCTGACCGATCTGATAATTGCCGCCGATCGTGCCGCCGGCGAGCGGGCCGTTGACGTCGAACCAGCCGGTTGAACCCATCGGCGAGATCCAGTCGCTCTGGCCGAAAGCGTAGCCGGCATTGAGGCCGATATAGAAGCCGGTCCAGGTGAAAGCGGGTGCGGCCGGAATATACACAGCCGGCGCCCGCGGCGGCGGCGCAGCGGGAGGCGGAAGATCGGCAGCGCGTGCCGGAGCCGCAAGCGCGCTCGCGGCAACGGCGATTCCTACCAAGAGACCGGGACCAAGACGCCACATAGGGGAGCCTTAGGCGCAACCAACGGTTTGTTTGGGTGGCAGTACAAGGCTTCCGTGAGCCTCTGAATAGTGCAAAAAAACAACAACCCGGCGGAATCCGCCGGGTTGAGGAGAAGCTTCTGCAAACCGCCGCAGTGATGCGGATGCGACCGGGCCGCGGTGTCAGAACTTATAGTTGACGCCGCCGCGGACCATGCTTTCGGTCAGGCCGACGGTAGCCGGCGCGACGCCGGTGACAGCAAAGTTGCCGATGCTGCAGCTCGACGTGTTGCAGGTCGTCTTCTGGAAGCTGGCGTAGAGATATTCGATCTTCGCCGTCCAGTTGTCGGTCATGGCGTATTCGACGCCGCCGCCGGCAGTCCAGCCCGGCTCGGTGCCGCCGCCGAAGGTCAGAGCGCCGGTCGAGGGCTTGATATCGGTGAAGGCGCCGCCCGCGGTGAGGTAGAACAACGCCCGGTCGGCGGCAAAGCCGGCGCGAGCGCGCAGCGTGGCGATCCAGTTGCTGGAGGTGGCGCAACCGCCGATCGCGGCCGGAGCGCACAACCCGGCGCCCGTGGCGCCTCTGAGGTTCTGCCAATCGATGTCGCCTTCGCCGCCGACGACGAATTGGCCGATCTGATAGTTGCCGCCAAGCGTGCCGCCCAACATCCCACCGTTGGTGCTGAAGCTGCCGATCGTTCCGACCGGAGGCGTCCACGTGCTCTGGCCAAAACCCCAGCCGCCGTTGAGGCCGACGTAGACACCGGTCCAGCTAAACGGGGGTGGAGCCGGAACGTAGGCCACCGGAGCCCGCGGCGGTGGCGCGGCGGCAGGAGGAAGGTCGGCAGCGAATGCCGGAGCCGCGGTAGCAAGCGCCAATGCGCCGGCGATCAATATCCGCTTCATTCGTGTCTCCTGTTCGGCCACGCGCAAAAGCGACGTCGGTCCGTCAGATTGGACCTCCGCCCCCCGCGCCAATACCTATAGGATTCTGCTGCCAAAAAGTGTTACCTAAAAGCAACATCCGGCCAATTTCGCCAAAGGGGCGCGCGAAGTCGGGCAGTCCGGTGTTTCGCGGCGCCCTTGCATCTGGCGTGAGAACAAAATAAGAACATAGCGCTGGGCAGGCGGCTGCGGCGCGAAGCCGTGTGGATAACGGCCATGGCGCGCCGTTCGCCCTTGCCGCGGCCGGGTCCGGCACTAGGTTGGAGACCGGACATTGGTGATATCGGGAACGAACGGAGCGAGTCATGGCGGG
>Ga0209517_10010062_pt1 | contig 10626 bp, 8 predicted proteins | sample PeaSoiMetSII2010_FD_187695 | JGI IMG/M metagenome (GOLD analysis project Ga0209517, IMG submission 187695) | Peat soil microbial communities from Weissenstadt, Germany - SII-2010 (SPAdes) (version 2) | ecosystem: Environmental > Terrestrial > Soil > Wetlands > Peat | place: Germany: Weissenstadt... | reverse complement strand
GAGTGAGCGCAAGGAAGCCATCTACGAAAACCTTCGCGATCTGAATTTCGAATTCAAGGCCGGCAAGTTTCCAGACTCTGACTACCAAACCATGAAAACGTCTCTGGAAGAAGAAGCAGCCGCGGTTCTCGCCGAGATCGCCCACCTGGAAGAAGCAGCAATCAACGCGCCACAACGTCCCCGAAAAGGAGCCAGAGTTTGAAACTTGGTAAGCAAAGAACCGGGTGCCCCATTCCTCGCGCACTTTGCGAGAAGTGGGGATTATTCCTGTTGTTTTGTACGCTTTTCGTCGCGTCTGCCTCTGGCCAAACTCTGACCGGGACGGTCACAAACGGCACCACAAAAAAGCCCGCGGCGGGCGACGATGTCGTCCTCCTCAGTCTGAGCCAAGGGATGGAAGAGTCAGGCCGCACGCAAACCGACGCCAAGGGCAGCTTCAGTCTCAAGCTCGACGATGCCACCAGTCCCCACCTGGTTCGCGTCATCCATCAGGGCGTTACTTATCACAGCATGGCTCCGCCGGGAACAAATTCGGTCCAAGTGCAGGTTTACGATGTCTCGAAGAAAATTGAGGGCATCAGCGTGACCGCCGACGTGATGCGCTTTCAGGCACAAGGCAGCGAACTGCAGGGTATCCGCGTTTTCGCCGTAGACAATGCTTCTGACCCGCCGCGCACCCAGATGAGCGATCAGAGCTTCGAGTTCTATCTGCCCGACGGCGCCCAGGTCGACCAGAGCATGGCGATGACGGCGGGAGGGCAACCCATCAACTCGGCCCCGGTGCCACAGAAAGAAAAGGGCCGGTACGCTTTTATTTTTCCCCTGCGCCCAGGTGAAACCCAGTTCCAGGTCAGCTACCACATGGCGTACAGCGGCGAGGCCAGCTTCGATCCCAAGACGCTCTACGGCGCCAAGCATTTTGTAGTGGTGCTGCCGAAGACCATGCAGTTCACGACTGGACCGGGCACCACCTTTCAAGCCATGAACGACCCGCGCCAGGCCGACGCAGTCGTACAAGTGGCTTCCAATACGACGGCGGGCCAGCCTCTTGCCTTCAATATCTCGGGAACCGGCACAATGTCGGACGAGCCAGAGGAAACGAAAGGCGGTGGTGGCAACCCCGTCGGCGGCGCTCAAACCAGCGGCCAAGTAGGCGGACGTGATTCCCGCCCCGGCGGCGGACTTGGCCCTCCCATCGATGCTCCTGATCCGCTGGAAAAATATCGCTGGTACATTCTCGGAGGCTTTGCGATTGTGCTGGCCGCGGGCGCAATCTACATCGCCAGCCGCTCCAAATCTGCGACCGTCCCTGATTTCGGCCCCACGGATGCCGAATTGCCCGAGCTTCCCCGCGCTTCCAAACCCAAAGCCGCAGATCGCACGGCACTGCTACTCGAAGCCCTGAAAGAAGAGATCTTCCAACTCGAAGTCGAACACAAGCAGGGCCGAATCTCGCAGCAGGAGTACGAGAAAGCCAAGGCCGCACTTGATCAGACGCTGGAGCGCGCCGTAAAGCGAGGCGTGGTCAAAGTCGGCTGAGATTAATGGAGGACGGGCGTCCTCGCCCGTCCGAATCGGCACTTGAATCCCCTGGCCCGGCGCACCATCTAATCCGGTGAGAACTTATATGGGAAACACATTCAAGACCGCGTTCTTGCTTACGCTTCTTACCCTGCTGCTGATGTTCATCGGTCGTGCCTTTGGTGGGCAAAACGGGATGCTGCTGGCGCTGGCGTTCGCGGCGGTCCTGAACTTCGTCTCCTACTTCTACTCGGACAAGATCGCGCTAAAGATGTATCGCGCCCAGCCGGTGACACGCGAGGAACTACCGCGCGCCTACGCTGCCGTCGAGAGGCTCACACAGAAGATCGGCATCCCCATGCCGAAGATTTATGTGATTCCCAACGAATCTCCCAACGCCTTCGCCACCGGACGCAATCCGCAACACGCTTCAGTAGCCGTGACCCAGGGCATTCTTAACCTGCTCACGGACGAAGAGCTGGAAGGCGTCCTGGCACACGAGTTGGGGCATGTGAATAACCGCGACATCCTCATCAGCTCGGTGGCGGCCACGATTGCCGGAGCCATTACGATGCTGGCCAGCATGGCGCGATGGGGAATGTTGTTCGGCGGATTCGGCGGACGAGACGACCGCGATCGCGGCGGCGGAATCGGCGCGCTCTTGATGTTATTTCTGGCTCCTCTGGCCGCGTCCCTGATTCAGTTAGCCGTTTCTCGCTCACGCGAATACCAGGCTGATGCCACGGGCGCGCACTTCACCGGCAATCCGTACGCCTTGGCCAGCGCCCTCTCGAAGCTCGATGCCTACTCGCGACGCCTGCCCCTGCAGGCGACGCCTTCAACCGCTCATTTATTTATCATCCAGCCATTTCTGGGAATGAGCTTCGGCAACTTGTTCTCGACCCATCCGCCAATTGCGAAGCGTATTGAGCGCTTGACGGGGCGACCGGCGGAGTTTGTGCAATAAGCATTCAGCATTCAGCAAAACCAACTATCCGCTAATCGACCGAGTGCTGACTGCTGAATGCTCCTGTAACCTCGGTAACCACCGACGCTCACAGCCCCATAGTAGAATCCCAATCATGTCCCCTGAAACCGCCAGCGCTGTTTCTCATCGTGCGGCGCGACTGGAAAACGCCCTGCGCAAGGTGATCCGGGGCAAGGACGACATCATCCGCCTGGCCGTCGTCTCGCTGATTGCTCGCGGACACCTGCTCATCGAGGGCGTTCCCGGCGTCGGAAAAACCACCTTGGGACAGGCTCTGGCGCGGGCTCTCGATTGCACCTTCCAACGGGTGCAGTTCACCAGCGACATGCTTCCCTCGGATGTTCTGGGGATTTCGATTTACTCCGCCGTCGAGCAGCAATTCGAATTTAAGCGTGGCCCCGTCTTCACCAACGTGCTGCTGGCCGACGAAATCAACCGCACTACTCCCAAGACGCAATCCGCGCTCCTCGAAGCCATGAACGAAAGCCAGGTTACCGTGGACGCGCATTCCTACCCGCTGCCGCAGCCGTTTCTGGTCATCGCGACGCAAAATCCGGTTGAACATCACGGCACCTATCCGCTGCCGGAATCGCAGCTCGATCGTTTCCTGATGCGGGTAAGGATGGGCTACCCCGATGTCAGCGCTGAGCGCGAGATATTACGTTCGGAAGCAGGCACGACGCAATTGGAAAACATGAAGCCCGTGCTCACCGGCGTGGATGTGCTTGAAATGCAACATGCGGTGACGCAAGTCCGCGTGGATGAATCGCTGGTCAGCTATGCCCTCAGCATCGTCAGAAAAACGCGCGAGTCCGAACAGTTCTCGCTCGGAGTCTCGCCCCGTGGTTCGCAAATGCTGTATCGCGCCGCGCAGGCCATGGCGTTCCTCGACGGCCGCACTTTCTGCACGCCGGAGGATTTCAAGCCGCTGGTGGTTCCCGTCTTTGCCCATCGCGTGGTGGTGAATGGGCTCTACTCTTCGACGCTGAAAAAGTCGGAGCAGGCGGAGCAGGTGATCAAGGAAATCGTGGACGGCACGCCCGTGCCCGTATAGCTTCAAGCGCCAAGAATTCCCGAAACCTCCGCGAACGCTATAATTCCTCCATGTCCTTTCTTCGTTATCTCATGCTCTTGTCCCTGATCGTCTGGCTGGGCGGGCTGATGTTCTTCGCTTTCGTTCTGGCGCCCACAGCTTTCTCGATAATACCCAGCCGGCATCTCGCTGGAATGGTGGTCGGGCGATCCTTAGGCACACTGCATTGGATGGGCATTGTTTCCGGCATCATCTTCCTGGGGAGTTCGATCCTTTACGGCCGCTTGACCGGCGGCACGGCTCATATGTTCGCCGCGCGCCACGTGCTTATCTGCCTGATGCTTGCCCTCACACTGATCTCGCAATTTGGCATTATCCCGCGCATGGATACGTTGCGGGCGTCGATCGGCGAAATCGACTCCGTCCCTCCCGACAACCCAGCCCGCATGCAGTTCGACACATTGCATGGGTGGTCCACGCGAGTCGAGAGCGGAGTGTTCTTGCTGGGACTGGTGGTTGTGTATCTAACCGCCTCAGCCATTAGCGTCGCCTAAGTGGGATATCGCGCGCCCCTCCTTTGGCGATCAAGGCCTCATCATTTATTCTTCACTTGCAAGCTAAGAGCCAAAAGCGAACAGCTAAAAGCCTCCTATGAAAACTGGCATTATCGGCCTGCCTCAGGTGGGCAAGACATCTCTCTTCGGCATTCTGACCAAAGCGCGTCTTTCCGAGCAGGCTTTCGCCAATCCTCGCGAGGCGCATATCGGTGTAGCCAAAGTTCCCGACGACCGCCTCGACCGTCTGGCCGCGCTTTACAACCCCAAGAAGTTGACCCACGCTTCGGTGGAATATGTGGACGTAGGCGCCATCGGCCAGGATGCGCTCAAAGAAACCGCCTATCTCGCTCACTTGCGCGGTGTAGACGCGCTGGCCCACGTCCTGCGGGCCTTCGACGATCCCGCGATACCGCATGTCGGCGGCGTTGACCCGTTGCGTGACATCAAGAACGTCGAGTTTGATCTCATGGTCAGCGACCTCGGGCAAATCGAAAAGCGGCTCGAACGTCTGGAGAAAGATCTGAAGAAAATGCGCACCGCGGATCTCGAAAAAGAATCCGATCTGCTCAAGCGCGCCAACGCGCACCTGGGATCAGAACTGCCGCTGCGTGAGATGGAGATGACTCCCGAGGACAAGAAGCGTCTTCGCGGCTTCATGTTCCTCAGCGAGAAACCAATCCTCTACGTCTTAAATGTGAACGAAAGCACGGGACTCGGGAAAGACCTCGAAGCTGCGGCCGGGAAATATAAACTGACGGAAGTCGCCTCTCGCCCGAATGCCGGCGCGGCAGCCATCTGCGGTAAGGTCGAAGCCGAACTCGCGGAAATGAGCGAAGCCGACGCCGCCGAATTCCTCTCCAGCTACGACCTCACCGAGAGCGGCCTGGTGCGCCTGATCCGCACCACGTATGTTCTGCTCGGGTTGATGTCGTTCTTCACAGCCGGAGAAGACGAGTGCCGTGCCTGGACCATCCCGATAAATACTCGCGCGCAGGACGCGGCTGGCGCCATTCACTCCGACTTGCAGAAACATTTCATCCGCGCCGAGACCATTCGTTGGGACCAACTGCTCGATGCCGGCTCAGAAGCAAACGCCCGCGCCCGCGGCACGCTGCGTCTGGAAGGCAAAGAATATATCGTGCAGGATGGCGATGTAATGCATATCCGGCATAGCGGCTAAGAGGGGTTAGGTACCTGCTGACCATCGTTTATAATTTCTTTTTGTGCATTACCTGTTTCCGCAACATCCGCTCGAGTTTGGTGTTTTGTCGTAGGGATCATGAGACTAGCCTTCGCACCTTGGGTTTGGCGTTTCGCGACAGCTGTGCCCTTCCTACGCCTAGACATGCAGTGCAAGAATTACAAGGTGAGCTTTCGATGATTCCCGGTTATCGCCACACAATATCTTTATTCTTCCTGTTTGTCTTGTTGCCATTTATACCTGTGCCCGCATTGGCTTCATCGCCAGACGCTCCCCTGGTAGTCAACGATCGCAGCCATGTTGTTGTCATGGAATATGAAGCCTGGTTCGGTCCCAATGCTGTGACGTTTCAGGGCACCGCGGCCAAGCCTAAGTTGCAGTCCGCGGACATGAAACCGGTCGGCGGCGGCTACGACAGCGCCGATCCCGCCGTCATCAAGCAGCACGTCGCTTGGCTGGAATCCCTCGACCTAGACGCGGTTTCGATCGATCTAACCAATAATGTAAGCTGCATCTTCGACAGCGAATGGTTCGTACGAAAATATCTTAAGAACTTTAACGGTTGCCCCATGTGGCGCACCGACTATCAAAACATCCGCAACAACACCGGCAATCTTTATCCTGCATGGTCGAAGCTTGGAACCCCGCTCAAGCTGATTCCTCTGCTCGGCGGAATCGACAAGAATGTATTGTTCAAGGATATCGATGGCAAGACCGCTTTCGAAAAAGAAATCGAATACTTTGGCGTGCGCATGCGCCAGTATCCCGGTCTTAACGTCATTTACGGTGGTAAGCCTCTCATGCTGATTTACCTCGGGGCGGCGCAGGATCCGAATCGCTCAGATAATCCGTTGTGGTTTCAAATCAGAAAATTCCTGAAGAAACACCCCGAGATTACGTGCAAATACACCTTCAAGATGATTGCTGGATATCTCGATAGCCAGCCCGACCTGTGGGCCACGCCAGGCACTCCCACCGGGCCTATAGAGATCAGCCCGGAATACGGCTTCTGGAGCGTGGTGGATCGCCTCAACCCCTCCTGCAAAGAATCCTTATGCCCATATTATCCGACCTACAACCTGGCAACCGGCAATGCCGTTCCACGGGTCGAGAACTTCACTGCTTCAATCGCCACAGCTGGACAGAGCGGATGGGGCTGTCCCAACCCGAACGCCCCGCCTTATTGCCCCGACGATGCGCTGCGTTTCGGCGACGGTCATTCGTACGCCACGTTCGACTCGTTCATGACCTACGCGCGTCAGCTTGATCCTATTTTCCTCATCATCGATCAGTTCAACGAGTACGTACCGCCCGACGAGGGATGGAACGCGAACACTGACGACGACATCGAGCCCGCAAATCTTTGGGGCTTTGGAGCCCTCGATGCCGTAAGGCGTCAGATCAAGCTCTATCGCCATCAAGTCGGACTCCACGCAAACCCCATTGACCGGCTTCCGGAGTGAGCGCTCGTGACCGGATTGATCCTGTAAGACTTCGGAAAAGCTTCGAACGTGCGAAAGCGCCCCACTAGCTCTTTCGGATTGCCCCCGTGCCGTCGCAGCCCGTCGTCCATCGCCAGGAGACAGAGAACTGGTATTATCCTTCGGCACCCATGCATCCCATAGTTCTCAGTCTTCTTTTAGGTCTCACCGCCGCCGCCGCCAACGTGTTCGGCGGAGCCATTATCGTTCAAAAACACTGGGATCGTTCCTACCTCAGGTATTTCGTCGCCCTGGGTGCGGGATTCATGCTGGCCACTGCCATCGTCGAAGTTTTCCCCGCCGCCATCGAACTGCGAGGTAAGAGTGCGGCGTTCCTGGTTCTGCTGGGCTATCTCATCATTCATTTCTTCGAGCACACGGTCACCACTCACTTTCATTTCGGAGAGGAAACCCACAAAGACCAATTTGTTCACACCCACAAGGGATATTCGATTCTAATCGGCTTGACCATTCACACATTCTTCGACGGTATTGCGATCACCTCGGGCTTTCTGGTTTCCAACTGGCTGGGATGGATCATTTTCTTAGCTATCTTCCTGCACAAGATTCCCGAGGGATTCACCATCACCTCGGTCATGCTGGCGAGCGGTCAGAGCCGCCGCGTGGCTTGGGGAGCGTCCGTGCTGCTGGGCGTCGCGACCTTCGCCGGTGTGCTGACAATGGCGATCTTCCAGCACCAGGTAAGCTACGGGCTGCCTTTGGCGGCAGGGGTAACCATTTACGTGGCGGCTTCCGACCTCATCCCCGAGGTGAACCGCGAGCCTGGAGTGAAGATGGCTCTAGTCGTTTTCCTGGGCGTTGGATTTATGTTTCTGTTAGACCATTTCGCGCACGTCCATTAGCTTCTATTCCACCGTGTGTTTTGCCGTGTAGCCTTCCCGCGCGATCACCATATACTTCAGGTCTTTCCCCTTCTGATCTTTCACCTTGAGGGGACCTCCTTCCGGCGCGACCACTTCGACTTTCAGTTTGCGGTAGGTGCCATCGAGTTTGGGATTGGTGGGATGATAAGCAATGCTGTACTGATTTCGGATGTCGCCGCCAATCTCCTGAAAAATCTCCGGGAACTCCGCCTGAAATCGCGGGAAGTAGGCGCGGCCACCGGTCAGGTGCGCAAAGCTGTTCATCTCATTATCGGCCTGAAGGTAATCCATCCGAGAAACTGGGATGCCCGCTCCGTGCGGCGCTGCCATTCCATGCTCGTCAAAATATTCTCGGATTGCCCATCCCACGCTTACCGGGAAAATCGTCACATCCTTTGTAGCTTTGATCTTCTTCGTAATCTGGTCCAGATTGAGTTTGCTGAACGTATCAACTCCGGTGGTGACTAGAATCACGTACTTGTGCCCTTCGATCCGGTCCACTCGATCCAGCGTGTCATAAAGCGCATCGAACAGATTGGTCTCCGTAAAACCCGGGATGCGCAACTGATTCAGCGCGCCGTACGCCTCTTGCTTGTTCTGCGTGAAGTCGGCCAGGATGTAGTCCCGCATATCATAGGAAATCACGGCCAGCCAATCGTCCTTTTTCAACGTGTTCACGAATGAGTAGGACCCACGCAGAATGTCACCCATGAAGAAATAATCGCCAGCGGCAAATTCGACCAACAGCACAGCAGTAATTGGCGCTTCCGAAATCGTGAAGTTGCTGATCGTCTGCGGTGTGCCATCTTCCGACACCCGGAAATTCTCCTTCTTCAGATTGGAGATGAACTGGCCTTCTTTCGTGGTAACCATCACCGGCACTTCTACCAGCGGAATGTCCACGTGAATGGAATAGTCCGGCATGCCTTCGATCTTCTTCGGCTTCTCAGGAGGCGGAGGCGGTGGCGGCTCGTCTCTCTTCTTGGGAATGGCATACGGCCCGACGTCACTCTGTGGGCCGCCATCCGGTGCTGGAGTGTCGGTCTGGCTCTTGGGAGGTGCGGAGGACCCTTGATCCTGGGCCGCGGTGAAACCCGCAAAGCAACCCAAGACCAGAAGCAACAATGAGATACGGAGCAGCGGCCTCCGCTGAGTGTGTCTGCTAAAGAGCCCGAAAACCTGCCAAAATCGATAGGAAATCATTTTTAAACCCTCGGAAAACCCTGTGCTAGTATAGACGCAGAGCTTCGCGATAGGGATGTTTTGCTCGGCTTTTACTAAACCCTCTCCTTCCCGGCAAATCGCGTACAAAGCGCGAAGTGTAGTTTTGTGGTTAGGGAACCAGTTGGCGGTTCTCTGGGGAAATTTGTAAATGAAACGAGTAATTCTCGCCTTTGTTGTTCTCTGCTTTTCGCTGTCTCTCGTCACCCAGGCGCAGACTCCCAAGCCAGTCGAAACCATCCCAGTCTCGCAGATTCACGCCGGAATGCGAGGCGTGGCCTACACCGTATTTCAGGGCACGAAACCGGAATCGATGGACGTAGAAGTGCTTGGCGTCCTTACCAACGCGAATGGTCCCAAGGGCGATGTCATACTGGTTCGCCTCGGAGGAGCAAAGGCGGAATACACCGGCGTGGTCGCCGGCATGAGCGGCAGCCCGGTGTACCTGGATGGCAAGCTCGCGGGTGCGCTCGCCTTTCGCATCGGCGAATTCTCGAAAGAACCAATCGCTGGAGTGACGCCGATCGCCGAGATGATGGAGATCAGCGCTCTCGATCGAAATCCGGCCTCCGCGCCCATCGAAGCCACATCTGCCGCTCGTTCACCGAGCAAAACTGCGAGCCCAGGCACACCGTCCCAGGATTTTGCAAATCGCGACTTTACCAACTATCTGAAGCCAATCGAAACGCCTCTGGTCTTTAACGGATTTTCAGAAGACACGGTTCAGCGCTTCGCCTCGCAATTTTCCGCCGCCGGAATCGTGCCCGTGATGGGCGCCGGCTCGGTCAGTGACGCCAAACAGCCTGAGCCTCTCGAACCCGGTTCCGCCGTGAGCGCCATTCTGGTTCAGGGCGACATGAACATCGCCGCCACTTGCACCGTCACTTACATGGACGCGCAACACCTTCTGGCCTGCGGCCATCCGCTCATGCAGTTTGGCATGGTGGACCTGCCCATGACCAAGGCGACTGTGCTGGCCACACTGCCTTCGCCTCTCAATGCCTTCAAGATCGTGAATGCTACCGAAACCGTGGGCGCGTTCGTGCAAGACCGCCACAACGGGATTCTGGGAGAGTTCGGCAAGAAGCCGGAAATGATCCCGGTCACGCTCACCATCCATGGGGAATCCGCCGACAAGCAGTTCCATTACGAAATCCTGAACAACGCCCGCCTAAGCCCGATCGCAATGTCGGCTACGGTATTTAACGCATTGCATGGCGTGAACGAGTACGGCGACGAAACCACGTACCGTATGAACGGACGAATCAGCGTCGACGGATACCCGGACCTCACCATGAATGACATGTTTGCCGCGGCCGATGGCGGACAGCCAGGCGCCATGCTGGCCGCAATCTCGCTGGGCGACCGCTTCAGCCGCATTTTCGATAATCCTTATAGCGTGCCTGCAATTCACGGCGTTCAGCTTGATTTCAACATCGTCCGCGAACGCCGCTGGGCCCGGCTCGAGAGCGCCCGCACCGACATTACCGAAGCCCGCCCTGGCGACGACATTACGATTGAAGCCATGCTACGCCCCTACCGCGGCGAAGGCGTAGTGCAACACATTCCCATCCACATCCCAACTTCGACTTCGAAGGGCGCGCTCCGAATCCTGGTGAGCGACGGAGAAACCCTCGACCATTTCCGGCGTGGCTCACCCTTTCTCGGACGCAAGCTCGATTTGGCCGCGACCATTGCATTTCTCAATAAGCAACACGTCAACAACCGCGTCTACGTTTC
>Ga0209517_10010059_pt1 | contig 10629 bp, 7 predicted proteins | sample PeaSoiMetSII2010_FD_187695 | JGI IMG/M metagenome (GOLD analysis project Ga0209517, IMG submission 187695) | Peat soil microbial communities from Weissenstadt, Germany - SII-2010 (SPAdes) (version 2) | ecosystem: Environmental > Terrestrial > Soil > Wetlands > Peat | place: Germany: Weissenstadt... | reverse complement strand
TGCTCGCGGAACTAGACCTGACGCAGGGGGTGGTCGAGCGAAAGACCACCATTCCGATCTTGTCGAACCTGCTCTTTGAGGCGAAGGGAAATCTTCTCACGCTGACCGCGACGGACCTGGAGCTCTCAATCCGCACGAGTTGCGAGGCGAAGGTGAAAAAGGACGGCGCGGGCACGATCCCAGCGAAGAAACTGCTGGAACTGGTGCGCTTGCTGCCGGAGGGGGAGCTAAAGTTCAAGCTCCTCGAGAACCGCTGGGTCCACATTTCCGCGGACAAGAAGACCTACAAGATGGTCGGGATGGAGAAGGATAACTTCCCGGCGATCCCCGCGTTTCCGCACACCCTCGCGAAAATCAACGCGCAAACGATCTCGTCGCTGATTGCCAAGACGCAGTTCGCCATCTCGGCCGAAGAGTCCCGCTACACGCTGAACGGCTCGCTGCTGATCCTGAAACCCAATTCGCTCACCATGGTGGCCACGGACGGCCATCGGCTCGCGCTCGCGGAAACCGATCACAAGATCGACGGGCTGAGCACCGAGGTGCGCGTATTGGTGCCGAAGAAGGCGCTCACAGAGATCCAACGTCTGGCCGCCGCTGCGGAGGATGGACAAGAGATCGAATTCGCGCGCGACGATAGCCACCTCTTTTTCAAAATGGGCGAACGCCTGCTGATCAGCCGCATGCTGACCGGCCAATTCCCGAATTACGAAGCGGTGCTGCCGCGGGAAAATCAGAAGAAAGTTGTGATCGAGCGCGGCGAACTCAACGACGCGGTGCGGCGTGTCTCGCAACTTGCGGATCAACGCTCGCGCGCCGTGAAATTTTCTTTTGCCACGGACGGGATCGAAATCTCCGCGTCGAGTCCCGAGTACGGCGAAGCCAAAGAAACGATCGAGAAGGAGTACAAGCACGAACCGCTCTCAATCGGTTTCAACGCGCAGTACATTCTCGATTTTCTCGCGGCCGCGGCGGACGGGCCCATCAGCATCGAGCTCAAAGACGAGCAGTCCGCCGGGCAGATGGTGCCGCTCGGCGACGACTCGCTGCGTTACCGCTACGTCATCATGCCGATGCGAATTTGAAGCGCAACTGGTAATCACTCCGCGCGCAGCAAGGGCCCAAAACAAACCCCGATCGACCCCCGCAAATCTTTGTTTTTGTGGCACTTATGAGTTATCCGCCCACCCGTTTCCACTTGAGGAAATATGGTGAGCGCGGTAAAATAACTACTGTCTTGCCGTGCTTTTGGTTACCTCCATAACGGCACGTCGGCCAGGCCTACGAAATCCAAGGGCTCGTTCGCAAGGATCGATTTGCAGCGGGCGCCAGAGCAAGCGGGGGACTCACGGCCTGGAAGTAGGTAGTCTTCGCCACGTTCGCTTCCGCGGATGCGGAAACCGGACGGGATGGAGCAGAAACCCTTCGAGCCCCAGCCTGAATTTGGTTGAGGGCCACAGGGTAAGGCGCGTGTCGGCCTTACGATGGGCATCCTTCCAATCAGCGCGAGTTGAGGAGCACGCACAACATGGGTGAGAAAGAAACCGCAACCGCCAAAGGTGCGGGACATCGCTACGACGCGACCTCCATCAAAGTTCTAGGCGGACTCGAAGCCGTGCGCCTGCGCCCGGCGATGTATATCGGTTCGACGGGCGAGATGGGGCTGCACCACTTGGTTTGGGAAGTGGTGGACAACTCGGTGGACGAAGCGCTGGCCGGGTACTGCGACGAGATCAACGTCACGGTCCACGAGGACAACAGCGTCACCGTAATCGACAACGGTCGCGGCATTCCCGTGGATATGCACGCCACGGAGAAAAAGCCCGCCGCGGAAGTCGTGATGACGGTGCTGCATGCCGGCGGAAAGTTCGACTCCGAAACTTACAAGGTTTCGGGCGGACTGCACGGCGTTGGCGTCTCGGTTGTGAATGCCCTGTCGGACTGGCTCGATCTGGAAATCTGGCGCGACGGCGAAGTCTGGGAGCAGTCGTACGCGTGCGGCGTGCCCAAAGGCAAGTTGAAAGTTACGGGAAAGACGCGCAAGACCGGAACGAAAATCACGTTTCATCCCGATCCCAAAATTTTCGACAAAGCTACCTACAGCTACGACACGTTGGCGCAGCGCCTGCGCGAGCTGGCCTTTCTGAACAAGGGCCTGAAGATCACGCTGACGGATGAGCGCGGCGACAAGAGCGCCGAATTCCGATTCACGGGCGGAATCGTCGAGTTCGTCAAGCACCTGAATAAAGGCAAGCAAACACTGCACGACTCCCCGATCTACATGGAAGGCAAGCGCGACACCGTCGAGATGGAGATCGCGCTGCAATACAACGACGGCTACACGGAAAATGTGTTCGCGTTCGCGAACACGATCAACACCGTGGACGGAGGCACGCACCTTTCGGGGTTTCGCTCGGCACTGACGCGCAGCATCAATAATTTCGCGAGCGGAGCGGGGATGCTCAAAGAGCAGAAAGACGAAGTCACGCTTACGGGCGACGACGTGCGCGAAGGGCTGGTGGCGGTGGTGTCGGTTCGCCTGCCGCAGCCGCAATTCGAGGGACAGACCAAGGGCAAGCTCAACAGCGACATCAAGGGCCAAGTCGAGCAGCTCATCAACGAGCGGCTGGGCGAATACTTCGACAAACATACGACGGTCGCGCGGCGCATTGTCGGCAAATGTATTGAGGCCGCGCGGGCGCGCGAAGCGGCGCGCAAGGCGAGGGAACTCACGCGGCGCAAGTCCGCCATGGATTCGAGCGGCTTGCCGGGGAAGTTGGCCGATTGCCAGGAGCGCGATCCGGCGCGCTGCGAACTGTTTGTGGTTGAGGGCGAATCGGCCGGCGGCTCGGCGAAGATGGGACGCGACCGCAAGTACCAGGCGATTCTGCCGCTTAAGGGAAAAATCCTTAACGTTGAAAAAGCGCGCTACGACAAAATGCTCGGCCACGAAGAAATCCGCGCCATCATCACCGCGCTCGGCACCGGCATCGGCAAAGACGATTTCGACGCGAGCAAGCTGCGCTACCACAAAATAATCTTGATGACGGACGCCGACGTGGACGGCAGCCACATCCGCACGCTGTTGCTGACGTTTTTCTTCCGGCACATGAAGGAGTTGATCGAGCGCGGCCACATTTATATCGCCCAGCCGCCGCTCTACCGCGTGAAGCGCGGAAAATCCGAGCGCTACATTCGCGACGAGGGGGAATTCGCGCACGAATTGATGAAACGCGCCACCGAAGACCATGTGGTGAAGGCGAAAGAAGGGGTGTCGCTCGAGGGCGCGGCGCTGACGAAATTCTTGTTGAACGTGCAGGAGTACGAGGCGGCCTCGGCGAAACTGGGGCGCCGGCTGCGCGAGCCGGGGCTCGTCGAGCTGCTGGCCGAATGCAGCCTCGAGAAGAAGAGCGATTTCGAGGACAAGAAAGCGCTGGAAAAGCTTCTCAAGGAGATCGGAAAGGCGAAACTCGACCTCGAAGGCAAGATCGCGTTCGATGAAGAGCACAGCCTGCACGAGATTCAATTCGGCGCGCCGCACAACCAGAAAGTGAATTGGGCGTTGGCCTCGACGGCGGATTACAAGCGCCTCCGCGGGCTCGCGAAGCAGATAGAGGAGTACAACAAGCCGCCCTTCACGGTGGCGCGCAACGGCGACAAGGTCACGAAGGAGAGGATGCAGGACGTGCTCAACTACGTCGTCGAGGACGCCAAAAAGGATTTCACCATCACGCGATTCAAAGGCCTGGGCGAGATGAACGCCGAGCAATTGTGGGAAACCACGATGAACGCGGAGACGCGGACGCTGCTGCAGGTGAAGCTCGAAGATGCTGTGGCGGCCGAAGATATCTTCACGACGCTGATGGGCGAGAACGTCGAAGCGCGGCGCAAATTCATCGAGGAGAATGCGCTCGAAGTGGTCAATTTGGATATTTAGCCCAGCGCTCATGCATTACCAATTGGGATGGACGACGTTACCGGGGCTGCGCGGATTAAGTTGCAGCGGCTTTCAAGCTGCGCCCACAGCGAGGCCGGACAACGAGCGCGGCGTGGCGACGGAATTTGCGGGCGACGCAGAACGCGACGCTTTCTTGAAGCAGATGGAAGCGTATTTTGCGGCGCGGCGATTTACAAACGCGGGGGATGCGTTTGACACGGTGAAGGCCTACGTGATCGAGCATCCGACCAAAAAGCAGAAATAGACGGCGAGGGGAAATGGCGGACGAGAAAAACACATCGGTTCTGTTGCCGATCGATATCGAAGCCGAGATGAAGAAGTCGTATCTCGACTACGCGATGAGCGTGATCATCGCGCGCGCTCTGCCGGATGTGCGCGACGGCCTGAAGCCGGTGCAACGGCGGATCCTGGTGGCCATGAACGACCTGGGCCTGGCGTCCAATCGCGGCTATCGCAAATGCGCCAAGATCTGCGGCGACACGTCGGGCAACTATCATCCACACGGCGAGGCCGTCATTTATCCGGCGCTGGTGCGCCTGGCGCAGGACTTCAACATGCGCTACCCGCTGATCGACGGCCAGGGGAATTTCGGTTCGGTGGACGGCGATCCGCCGGCGGCCATGCGGTACACGGAAGCGCGCCTGGCGAAGATCAGTGAAGACATTCTCGCCGACTTGGAAAAAGAGACCGTTGATTTCATTCCCAATTTCGACCAGACGCGGGAAGAACCTTTCGTTCTGCCCTCGCGCATCCCGAATCTGCTCGTCAACGGCGCGAGCGGAATCGCGGTCGGCATGGCCACGAATATTCCGCCGCACAACCTGCGCGAGATCGTGGAAGCCGCGGTCCTGCTGATCGAAAAGCCCGATACGCCGCTGAAGGAAATCATGAAGCTCGTGCCGGGGCCGGATTTTCCCACCGGCGCGTACATCGCGGGGCGCGAAGGAATTCTGGAGGCTTACAGGACGGGTCGTGGAAGCTTCCAGATGCGTGCGAAGGCGGCGATCGAGCAATCCGGCAAGGACCGCGAGAACATCGTCGTCACGGAAATTCCCTACCAGGTCAATAAATCGAAATTAATCGAGCGCATCGCCGAGCTGGTGCAGACCAAGAAAATCGACGGCATCGCGGACGTGCGCGACGAATCGTCCCGCGAAGGCATGCGCATCGTCATTGAGGTCAAGCGCGGCGAGGAATCGCAGCTCATCCTCAACAATCTTTTCAAGCACACGCAGATGCAGGAATCGTTCGGAATGATCCTGCTGGCGATCGTCGGCGGCCAACCGCGCGAGCTGGGCTTGATTCAACTCCTCAAGCTGTTCATCGAGCACCGCGTGGACGTGGTGCGGCGCCGGTCGCAATACGAGCTGCGCAAGGCGGAAGAGCGCGAACATATTCTGCTCGGTTTCAAGAAGGCGCTGGAGCACCTGGACGACATCATCAAGCTGATCCGCCGCAGCAAATCTCCCAAGGAGGCCAAAGAAGGCCTGATGGCCACCTGGAAGTTCAGCGACCGCCAGGCGCAAGCTATCCTCGATTTGCAACTGCACCGGTTGACGCAGCTCGAGCGCGAAAAAATCATCGAAGAATTGAAGGAAATTCAGAAGCTGATCGCCGAGCTGAAAGAGATTCTTTCGAGCGAAAAGAAATTGAAGCAAGTAATCGTCGCCGAATTGCGCGAAGTGCAGAAAGCCTACGGCGACGAGCGGCGCACGCAGATTGTTGACAAAGTCGAAGAAATCAAGCTCGAAGACCTGATTGCGGACTTGGATATGGCCATCACCGTGAGCCACGCGGGCTATTGCAAGCGCACCTCGGTGGACGCCTACCGGCACCAGTTGCGCGGCGGCAAGGGGCGCATCGGCGCGCGCACGAAAGAAGAGGATTTCGTCGAGCACTTCTTCATCGCTTCGGCGCACAGCTACATCCTGCTCTTCACGTCCAAGGGGCGTGTCTACTGGCTGAAGGTGTACGAGATTCCGGAAGCGGCTGCGGCGACGCGCGGAAAAGCGCTCACCAGCCTGGTGAAATTCCAGGAGGATGAACACTTGACCGCGGTGGTCCCCGCGCGGAACCTGGAGGAAGAAGGCCGCTTTGTTTTCTTTGCCACGCGCAGCGGCACGGTGAAGAAGACGGCGCTTTCGGAGTTCAGCAACCCGCGCTCCACGGGCATTATTGCCATCAACCTCGAGCCCAAAGACGAATTGATCGGCGTGAGATTGACGGACGGCAAGCAGATGATTTTCCTGGCGAGCCATGATGGCCAGGCCATCGTATTCCGCGAGACCGAGGTGCGGTCCATGGGCCGGAACGCCGGCGGCGTCAACGGGATGGATCTGGCCAAGGACGATTTCCTCGTGAGCATGGATGCGGTGCAGCCCGACGTGGAGATCATTCGCAAAGAAGCGAAGCAGACCGTGGACAACCTCGACGAGCTGGATGCCGAGGTCATCAAGGACGCGCTGACGACGCTGATGCTGACGGTCTCGGAGAAGGGCTTCGGCAAACGTACGCCGCTGGCCGAATACCGGATCACCTCGCGCGGGGGCAAGGGCGTCATCAACCTCAAGACGACGGAGCGCAACGGAACGGTGGTGGCGGCGCTGCAAGTCACCGAGGAAGCGGACGTCATGATCATCACTTCCATGGGCAAGGTCATCCGCGTGCATGCGAACGAGATTCGCGAAGCGGGGCGTTCCACGCAGGGTGTGCGCCTGCTGCGCCTCGATGAAGGCGACAAAATCGCCGCCGCGGCGGTGCTGCTCGAAGAGGAAGATGGGAACGGGCAGAAGCCCGGGTCGAAGAGCTAGCCTACGCCCCAAAATCTCTCGCAGGACTCAGAGCGGAAATTCTTTGGCGACGCCGGACGGCCGGGCGCGGGGGAAAGCTCAGCCTCCGGGCTTTTCGAGAAAATAGCCGGGGCGATGGCGGATCTTGAGATCGGGCACGTCAATCTTCACTGTAATCGTGTGGTACCCATAGACAGTTCCCCCCGATGGCTGGTAGGTCAGAATGTATTGCCCGTTCAATTCCGCCCCAATCTGATCGATCGCAGTTTCGATGGAACGGTCTTTCACCGCCGACTGATACATTCCGCCGGATGCGACGGCGGCAATTTCGAGCGATTGCTTCCGAATGGGTTTGGTGGCTTCTTTCACTGCCAACTGGGCTAGACCCAGCAGGTCCACGTTGCCACTCTGGTAGGAGCCCTCATCAGCGCCCTGCGCCGTCCCCGGGATGTGAGGCCCCGCATCGATGCCGGGGGGTGTCCCTGAAGGCGGAGCGCCGGATTTTGGCTCGCCGCGCACTTTGGCGGCCGTCGGAGAAAGGCCGATCGTATAGATCGTGATATTCGCAACCTGCGCTTCGCGCAGCACCTGGCCGAGAGGCTGATCGCTTCCGACATCGGTTCCGTCGGAAAGGACGATGATCACGCGGCGGCGCTCGCGCGGCCGGTTCCGAAGCAGGCCGACCGCTTGCGAAAGCGCGTCGTAGAGATGTCTGCCGGACGTGCTGGACTGCATGCGGCGGATCGTTTTTTCGATTTGCTCGTGATCCTGCGTGAAACCCAGCAATTGATCCACGGTGTCGTTGTAGCCCAGGATCGCCGCCTCGCCGGAAGTGCCCAGAACATCCTGCGTGAAGAGAATGCCGGTTTTTTGAATTTCGGGAAGATACGGCTCCATCTTCGAGCTGGTCTCGAAAATCAGCGCGGCGGAAAGAGGCACGCCTGCCACGTCGAAGCCTTGGATGGCCTGCTCCACTCCGTTGTCGTAGATGTGAAAATCGCGCTGCGCCAGGCTTAGCACGAACTCGCCGGAGGAATCCTGCACAGTTACGGGAGTCCACACATTGGTGACATAGACTGGAATCGTGGCGGGCGCCTGCTGCTGCGGAGCGCCGGGCGCGGGTGGCGCAGGGCCTTGGGAGCTTTGCGCCAGTGCCGCGGCGGCGAAGGCCAACGCGAGGGAGAACAGCAGTGGCTTGGACAGATGGCGCATCGTCACATTCCTTAGTCTACCGGATTTGACGCCGATTCACCCACTCGCGTTGGCCGGGCTCCGGCGGGTAGAATGAGAAAGTTGCCCCCAGGGCGGGGGAATCTTACCGGAGGACGCATGCGAGAGTCGAGCCGAGGGCCCGTTCCCAAAACCGCATTTCGCGACGCGTTGTTCATGGAGAGCGTCGCCGCGCGGCCGATCCGCATTCTCACCGAGTACACCGAGCCGCTGGCGCGGCTGCGGCGCGAGGGCGTCGGCGACACCATCGTCATTTTCGGTTCGGCCCGCATCGAGCCGCGCGATCGCGCGCTCGAAAAATTGCGCAGGTTGGAAAAGGCGCGCGGAAAAGGCAAATCCGCCGAGCGGCAATCGGCATTGCGCAACGCGCGTTCGGCGGTCGAGATGTCCCGCTACTACGAAGACGCGCGCGAATTGTCGCGCCGCCTCACGAAGTGGTCCATGACGCTGGGCGACCGGCCGCGGCGCTTCGTGATTTGTTCAGGAGGAGGCCCCGGCATCATGGAAGCGGCCAATCGCGGCGCGGCGGAAGCCGGAGGAAAATCCATCGGGCTCAGCATCGAATTGCCGCACGAGCAGTGGCCCAACGGCTACATCAGTCCAGAGTTGAGCTTCATGTTTCATTATTTTTTCATGCGCAAACTCTGGTTCGCGCAGCTCGCAAAAGCACTCATTGTTTTCCCCGGCGGGTTCGGAACGATGGACGAACTTTGGGAAATGCTAACGCTGTTGCAGACGGGCAAGCTCCAACGGCGGAATCAGGTTTTGATTTACGGCCGCAAGTATTGGGACAAGATTCTCAATTGGCGTGAAATGGTTCGCTGCGGCACGATCAGCGAGGAAGAGTACGGCTTGCTGGAATTTGCGGACAACGTGGATGAAGCGTTTGAGCGCATCCGCGATTGGCTCATCGCGCACCACAAGGCCCCGGATTCGCTGTTGAGCGAGTGACGCACGCGCGGTCCACGGTCCGGCCCTGCACGGGCGCGGACAACCGTGAATTTCCTGCCGCCATCTAAGCTATCAAGTGACGCCCTTCCCCAGCCAAAGGACGCGCCGGTTGGCAGGGAGGTGTTCCATGCGCTCCACTTTCCAGAAGATGCTTCAGAAGGCAGCTGCTTTCACAATTCTGTTCGGCGGGCTCCTCGTAATGGGAGGCGCCCTGACGACGGCTCGCGCCGATGACGATTGCTACCGGAGAATCGACAAGCAGGAGTACAAACTGCGGCGCGACATTGAGCGTCATGGTTTCAATAGCCGCCAAGCGGATCGCGATCGGCGCGAACTGGCCGAGATGCGCGAGCGCTGCGGGCCGCGCGACCACAGTTACGATCGCCGGTAAACTGCAGGCTTTCCCGCTGCACGCGGGGCGAATCGTTTCAGAGGCCAAAACAAAAAGGGCCGGCCCATTTGGGCCGGCCCTTTTCAATTATCCGGGATAGCTGTGAGGAATTAGTTGGATGTGGTGGCCAGCTCGTCTGAGAAGATCGCCTGGAAGCGGCGCTTCTCATCCTGGTCGTGCAGGAGAACGACGGGCGCGAGATGCAGCGGCTGCTTGCAATTCCGGCAGGACGTCAGCTCGCCTTGCAGATCCTGCAAGAAACCGTCAGTGAAGTGGTACTGGGTGCGCGCGCGACGTGCCGACTTTGTACCCTGCTGTCCGCAGTGAGGGCACACAAATTCGACAACGTCCTCCTGCGGATCGCGGTTGAGCGCAGCCCAGCCTGTGTAACGGACCCCTATAGCTTCCAATGAATTGCGGTTCATAGAATTAGGACCTCTTTCGTCCCTGAGAGGGAAAACGTTCAAGGTATCAGATGCAAATCGGGGCCGTTACGATACCGAAATCTCACAAGAATTCAGGGCGGCTGGTGGGGGGACGATCCCGGTAGTCCGCGAGACGCGGGCTACCGGGATAGCGAGCTACCCAATCGCCACAGCGGAATGCTTGCGGCGAAGGCGATGCCAAGAAAGAAAATTACCGGGGCCGCCGCATGGGGCGGTAGGTTCCCAACGAGCGCGGGCGAAGCCGCAGCCGCGGACCGAGGGGCGGCGGCACATTGTGCAGCGGCGAGCCACAGTTACTGCAAAGCTCTGCACCTTCCGCGCCGGCGCGAAGCCAATGGCCGCGCCCCGGGCACTCCGGATTGATGCATTGAACCGTCCAGCCGGGAAGATATTGCACGTGACCCCCAGGACGATTCCGCGCAGGGCGGGCCGAGCGGAAAAGTCGAGGGGGATTGTGGTGCGGGGCACTTGTGGTGTCAAGCAAAAAGGTACTATTTGTTGGGGGTGAGTTCCTGACGGGCATTTGCGGGGCGGCCGCGGCACAAATGCAGACACCCGTCCCGCGAAGAGAAAGACGGGTATGCACATCGTAGAAGCGAAAGTGTTACGCGCGGGCGGAAAGCGCGACCGCTCGGCGGGAACGGCGCTTCGGCCCCGCGGACTTTGCCGGAGCCTCGCCCACCAACTCGGCAGTCATGATGCTGGTGACAAATTTCTTCGTGCCGCAAGCGTCGAAATCAATCGTGGTGCGGTCCGAGTCGGCTTCGGTAACGACGCCTAGCCCATAGATCTCGTGCTTGATGTACTGTCCTGCTGGAAGAACGTGCACGATTTCCTCCTTCACTGAGGTTCCCAAATCTGGGG
>Ga0209517_10010057_pt1 | contig 10629 bp, 8 predicted proteins | sample PeaSoiMetSII2010_FD_187695 | JGI IMG/M metagenome (GOLD analysis project Ga0209517, IMG submission 187695) | Peat soil microbial communities from Weissenstadt, Germany - SII-2010 (SPAdes) (version 2) | ecosystem: Environmental > Terrestrial > Soil > Wetlands > Peat | place: Germany: Weissenstadt... | reverse complement strand
GATGCGACCGCGATCAGCTTGACCGATCCTGCTTTGACCGCACCGACGATCCCCGAATATCCCTCGATGATCATGGAAATGCGGCCGCCGATGACATCGCCGAGCGCGGGCGCCGGACCACCCGTATAGGGAACCGTGAGCAGCTTGAGATCCGCACGCATCTGCAGCAGTTCGCCGGTCAGATGCGTGAGCCTACCGATGCCGGTCACCGCAATCGAGATTTTTCCCGGCTCCTTTTTGGCGAGCGCGATGAGCTGCGGCAGCGTCGTAACGCTGAGCGAGGGGCCGACCGCGATGAACATCGGATTTTCTGCTGTGAACCCGATCGGCAGAAAGTCGCGCGGCAGCTTCAGCGGCAGATTCGGCGCAACCGTCGGCAGCGCCGTGAACGTCGATAGAGTGGGCATGAATAGCGTGTATCCGTCGGAGGCGGCGTCGAAGGCGGCGCGGGCGGCGAGGCTGCCATTCGCGCCCGGATGATTCACCACAACGACCTGCCGATCCCAGATTTTGCCGAGCCCCTCGGCGACGAAGCGCGTGTCCACATCCGGGGTGGCGCCGGGCGCCGCGTCCGCGATGATCGTGACCGGCCTTTCCGGATAGTTGCCGACTTGCGCGTGCGCAGCGGGAGCAACCGACAACATCAACATGCCGGCAAGACTGCACCGATATCGACGTCTATTCATGTCATCCTCCCCGATTGCCAATTTATCCCTCAACGAGGCCTTCGCCAATGGCCCCGCTCGCGTGCGCGCGCAAAAGCCGCGGCGCGGATGAGTCTGGTTGAGGATGTGGCTCTCGAAGCGTTGTTTTCCATGACCGTCCGTGACGTGAGCCAAACCGATGCAAAGAAACCAGACAAACGACCACACGCCGTTCGCCGTTCCAACTTCTGCGCCCAGTAGCCAATATTGAACGAGGCGATTCGGTCAGAATCGAGCGGTTAAATAGGGGTTGCCCTCTCTTGAGAGTCATGAAATTTCTGGAACGCGCATTTCGAGAACGTGAAACACAAATCTGTCGGAGCATCGGATGGAAGAGGAATTACGCGGCAAGGTCGCGCTGGTGACCGGGTCGAGCCAAGGCATTGGGCGCGGCATTGCGCTCGAACTGGCGCGTGCCGGTAGCGACGTGGTCCTCACCGGACGCAGCGAGGGTAAGCTGAAGGCGGTTGCGGCCGAGATCAAGGCGCTTGGCCGCAAGGCCAGCATCCACGCGGCAGACCTCACCACCGACGCCGAACCCACGGATTTGGTGAACGTTCTAGAGCGTTCCTTCGGTCGTCTTGATATCCTGGTGTGCAATGCCGGGGCAGCCCGGCGCGGCGATTTCTTCACTTTGAACGAGCGGGATTGGAACGATGGATTTGCGCTGAAGTTCTTCGCGCATGTGCTTCTGTGCCGCCAGGCCTGGCCGCACCTGAAGAAGGCCAGTGGCTCGATCGTGTTCATCTCCGGCATCGGCGCGCGCATCCCAGTCGCCGATTACATGATCGGCGCGACAGTGATCGGCGCCAGCCTTGCCTTCATGAGGGCTCTGGCGGAAATCGGCAAGAAGGACGGCGTCCAAGTCAACACCGTCAATCCGGGCTCGGTGGATACCGACCGTTTCAGACACCGGCTCGCAATCATCATGGATAAGACCGGATTGGACGAGGCACGAGCGATCGAACACCATCGCAAGGAGCTCGATATCACGCGCTTCGGTACGCCGCAGGACGTGGCTGGATTGGTCCGTTTTATCGTATCACCGAGAGGAAACTGGATCCACGGCTCAGCCATGGACATCGACGGCGGACAAGTCGGACCACTCAGGATGATGGCCTATGACTGATCTCGCGCGCGCCACTTGCCATACTTCTGTGCCTTAAGTTGGAAGACCTGGATTGGAATTCGCCGGGCCTATCTTGTGCTGCGCGAAGGTTTCCAACAAACCAAAACTTTGATCGACGAATTGCGCCAAGCGGTCAGACCGATAGGCTCGTACAAGATTCCGGGATCGTTCATCTTCATCGATCAGCCGCAGCGTACGACACTGCTCAAGATCGATCGCCGGATGTTGCGCGGCATTGCGCGCTAGGCGAGACCGCATCCTGCGAGGAATTCCAGGGTCAGGCGAACGCATTCCTCGGGCTTTTCGATCTGCAGCAGATGTCCGGTGCCCGCGACGAAGCTGTAGTCGTAGCCACCCTCGATGCCGAGCGCCTGATTCGCCGGACCGGTCGCTGCGCTACCCTTGAGGTTCGGATCGCAGCCGATCAGCTTGACCGGGCCCCCGAACTCGCTTGCGTGCGGCCAGAGATTCAAAGTCATCGCCTGCGCGTAGATCGTCGCCTCGTTTTCGGGATCGCACACCAGCTCGTAGCCGTCGCCCTCGGGGCTCTTGCGCAGCACGGAACGCGCCATCAGTTCGTGCGCGCCCGAGACCCAGCGTGCCGTCGCCCGCGATTGTCGATATTCCTCGGCCAGTTCCTCGATCGATGCAAAACGCCGGCGGCGATTGCGGGCCCATTCGGTCAGTCTGTTCTCGAAAATCTCCATCGCCGCATAGAGTGGATGCCCGGGCGGCGGCACGTTGGGCGGATCGAACAGGACGAGCGCGGCCCAGCACCAGCCGATTTCGATGGCATGCTTCATCGCGGTGCGCGCCGACATCGAATGGAACAGACCGGCGGTCGGCTTCTCGCCGAGCCGAGATTTAACATCCTGCACCACGCGTTCGAGATCGTCGCTGAGCTGGGCGTAGTTGTGGTTCGATGGCTCGACCGGGACGTTCTGCCCATGGTTGCGAAAATCGAACACCAGCAGGTCGAATCTGGGCAGCAGATGCTGCCAGTACGGATAATAGGCGTCCGCGGCGAAGCCGTTGCCGTGGGTCAGCAGTAAACGCACCCCGTGAGGATTGCCATGCCGCCGCATGCGAATCCTAGCACCGTCTTTGAGGGCGACATCGAAGGTCATGCTCGGAGCAGAAACTTCGAAATGCATGGCGTGTCCCAGACCATGGCGCGAGTGCTATCGACCGCGATGGTTCGGCAAGGCTTATGACGACGCTGTCACGCCGGGTCAACGTCGCGACCCGTCGGGATGCCTTTACCTTGCATGCCTGCCGTACTAGCAATGGCTGTGCGCCTGTTGCACGGCCCGAAATTCTCCCTATAGGGTGACGCATTGCCATCCCTCGTTGGAACGCCGATCCGCCGCAAGGAAGACCCTGCCCTACTCTCCGGACGTGGCAGATACGCTGACGATCTTCCGATACCGGCCGGGACCTTGCATGCCCATGTAATCCGCTCGCCGCATCCGCACGCCGACATCGTGAGCATCGATCCGCGCGCAGCGCTCGCCAAGGACGGCGTTTGGGCGGTCATCACCGGCGAGGACGTTCGCAAAATATCCGATCCATTCCTGGTTGCCCTCAAAACACCGGTCCATCAGTGGTCGCTTGCGGTCGGGCGCGTGCGTTATGTCGGCGAGCCGGTGGCGCTGGTCGTTGCTGAAAGCCGCTATCTCGCAGAGGACGCGGGCGAACTGGTGCAGGTCGAATATCGGCCGCTCGATGCAGTGATTGATCCGCAGGCGGCGTGCGGCGGATCGGCGCCGGTCCTGCACCCTGAAGCCAAGACCAACGAGATTTCCGTCCGCAAGTTCACCTATGGCGACACCAAGTCGGCATTTGCGCAAGCCGACGCGCGCGTGGCGCTGACGGTCGATTTTCCACGCCTGTCGTTCACGCCAATGGAATGCTACGTCGTCGTCGCGCAATACAATCCGGCCGACGACGGCTACGAGGTGCTAGCGAATTTCCAGGGGCCGTTCAGCACGCATCCGGTGATGGCGCGTGCGCTGCGCGTGCCTGGCCCCAAATTGCGGCTGCGCATTCCGCCCGACAGCGGCGGTAGCTTTGGCATCAAGCTCTCGGTCTTTCCCTATGTGGTGCTGATCGCGATTGCCGCACGCATCACCGGTCGCCCGGTGAAATGGGTGGAAGATCGGGTCGAACACCTTCTCGCCGCGAGTTCGGGGCCGAACCGCATCACCGAGATCGAGGCCGCGGTTAGAAAAGACGGCCGCATTCTCGGTCTGCGGCTCGACCAACTCGAAGATTACGGCGCATTTCTGCGCGCGCCGATGCCGGGTCCGCTCTATCGCATGCACGGCGCCATCACCGGCGCCTACGACGTCGCCAATGTCGACGTTGTCAACCGCGTCGTGCTCACCAACAAGATGCCGGCGAGCCTGATCCGTGGCTTTGGCGGCCCACAGCTCTACATGGCGCTGGAGCGTTTGGTGCAGCGGATCGCAATCGAGCTAGGTCTCGACCATCTCGATGTCATCCGGCGCAATCTCGTGCCGGCAGCGAAGATGCCTTACCGCGCCGCTGCGGGCTCGCTCTATGATTCAGGAGATTATCCACGCGCCGTCGCAACCGCGACCGGTGACGGCCGGCTTGATGATCTCAAGCGACGGCGCGATGTCGCGCGCGCGGCCGGGCGCAAATACGGCATCGGGTTCGCCGCCGTGGTCGAGCCCGCAATGTCCAACATGGGCTATTTGTCGACCTTGCTCACCGCCGATGCGCGCGAGAAGGCCGGACCGAAGAATGGCGCGGTATCGATGGTGACGGTCAACATCGATCCGCTTGGCGCCGTGTCGGTGACGGCCGACGTCACCGTGCAGGGGCAGGGGCACGCGACCGTGCTGGCGCAGATCGTCGCCGATCAGCTCGGGCTGAAGCCCGACGATGTCAATGTCGTGCTCGAGATGGACACGGCGAAGGATCAATGGTCAATCGCCGCCGGCACTTATTCTTGCCGATTTACTCCCGGGACGGCGGTAGCGGCACACATTGCGGCGAGCCGCATGGCCGACAAGCTAAAAAACATTGGCGCGAAGCAGCTCAACATCCTGCCCGACGACGTCGAGCTTGCGCAAGGCAAGATTCGCAGTCGCAGCAATCCGGATAACGCCGCGCCGTTCGGCCGCGTCGCCGGCACGTCGCACTGGTCGCCGGTGATGCTGCCGGAAGGCATGGCGCCAGCCTTGAGCGAGACCGCGCTATGGACCCCGCCCGAACTCGAGCCGCCGTCGAGCGACGACCGCATCAACACCTCGCTGACCTATGGCTTTGTGTTCGACATGTGCGGCATCGAGATTGATCCGCTGACCTATCAGGTCCGCGTCGACCGATACGTTTCGATGCACGACGCCGGCCGCATCCTCAACCCGATGATTGCTGACGGCCAGATGCGCGGTGCGTTCGCGCAGGGCATTGCCGCAGCACTCTATGAGGAATTCACCTACAATGAGGAAGGCGCATTCCTGAGTGGGACGTTCGCCGATTATCTGGTGCCGACAGTGAGCGAAATCCCGCCAGTCGAAATGCTGCACCTGGAGACTCCCTCGCCGCTGACCCCGCTCGGCGCCAAGGGCCTCGCCGAAGGCAATTGCATGAGCGTGCCGGCATGCATTGCCAATGCCATCGCCGACGCGCTTGGTGTCAAGGACGTACAGGTGCCGGCGACGCCACGGCGCATCCACGCGCTGATGGAAGGCGCTGCGCCATGAAGCCGCGGCCGTTCGACTATGTTCGCCCCGATACAATCGACGAGGCGGTCGCCGTGCTCGCCGAGTACGGAGAAGAGGCGCGGGTTCTCGCAGGCGGCCAGTCGCTGTTGGCTATGCTCAATCTGCGTCTCGCTGATCCGGGGGTTCTCGTTGACATCACGCGTATCGCGGCGCTCGATGAGATTCGCGATCTCGGCGACAAGATCGAGGTCGGCGCGGCGGTCACTCAGAACCGTCTGCTGGCGTGGCCTCACCTCACCGCTAAGCTCCCGCTTCTTGCCGCTGCCCTGCCGTTCGTCGGCCATTTCCAGACCCGCAACAAGGGAACTGTTTGTGGCTCGGTCGCGCATGCCGACCCCAGCTCTGAAATTCCGCTGTCGCTGGCGGTACTCGCAGGCGAGGTCGTGTTGCGTTCGCAGCGCGGAACCCGCGTGCTCGCCGCCAGCGCGTTCCAAAAAGACATGCTGACGACAGCCCGCGAACCGGACGAGTTGATCATTGCGATTCGCCTTCCTGTCGTCTCCGGGCGCGGCTTCGCCTTCCGCGAAGTGGCGCGGCGCCACGGCGATTTTGCCATCATCGCAGTCGCTGCATTGATCGAAAGTGCGGACGAGACGCGGTTTGGCGTTGGCGGCATGTCCGGCCGGCCTGTGGTCCGCCGCATCGCGACTGGCGGCGGATCGGCGGTTCATGATGCCATCAATCAACTGGCCTCGGAACTCGAAGGTTATGATGATCTTCATGCCTCCGCCGCAATGCGGCGCAATTTGTTGCGCAACCTGGGTCCGGTCGTCATCGAAGAGGCCATCCGATGCGCCGCATAAATAAGGATCAGCGCGCCAGGATCAGGCTGACGCTCAATGATCGCGCCTTGTCTGCGGAAGCCGAGCCACGCATGCTGCTCAGCGACTTTCTCCGCCATTCGCTCGGCGCGACCGGCACCCATGTCGGCTGTGAGCATGGCGTGTGCGGATGCTGCACGGTGCTGATCGATGGCGCCGCCGTGCGCTCGTGCCTGACGCTCGCCGCGCAGGCCGAAGGCCGCGACGTCCGAACGGTCGAGTCACTCGCTGCGCCGGACGGCACCCTCAGCTCCTTGCAGCAGGCCTTCCAGGACCACCATGCCCTGCAGTGCGGATTCTGCACCCCCGGCATCCTCATGTCCTTTACCGATTATCTGAAGCGCAACCCCCAACCTTCCGAGGCAGACATCCGCGAGGTCTTGAGCGGACATCTGTGCCGCTGCACCGGCTATGCGGGTATCGTCTCCGCGCTCATGGCGGCGGCAGTTCACCAACAAACGTCGGAACCCAACAGGAGCAAGTCATGAACAAGCAGCAAACCGAGCAGGGCGCCAAGCAGCCCGCCAAGCAAGTTTATCGCGAACTGGTCACCATCAATGGCAAGAATGTCGTGCTCGCCCACAACGAGCCGCCGGTGATAAATGCCGGTGTACTCGAATACGCCGATATTTTCCGCATGTTCAATATTTTCGACGAAAAATTTTCACCGACCAACATCGACAAAGCCGACGGCACGCCGCTGCGGCTCTATACTTCCGACCGGGTTAAGGTCGACGTTTCCAAGCGCCGCAAGCACGACATGGGCTTTTGGCACCGCAATATCGACGCCCACGAGATCATCTTCTGCGTCAAAGGCGCGCTGAAGTGGGAGACAGAGATGGGCGTGAAGATCATGCACCCCGGCGACATGCTGTTCATCCCCAAGGGCATCGGCCATCGTTCCATGCTGTGCGAAGACTCGACCGACGATAACGTGCTCATCGAGCTCAAGATCGCCGACGAGCTGACCTATGTCGGGGACAATAAATAAGCGGGGAACGCATGCAAACCATCGACCTGGTCATCGCCGGCATCGATTGGCTGATCACCGTTGATCCCGGCCGCCGCATCATCCGCGATGCGGCGATTGCCGTGCACGCCAGCAAGATCGTCGCGATTGGCAAGTCGGCCGAGATCGCCAAGAACTATGCCGGCACGCGCACGGTCGACGGCCGGCACACGGTGGCCACGCCGGGCCTCATCGACTGCCATCTGCATGCGTCGTTCCAGCTCTCCCGCGGATTAGCGGACGAGGCGAATGCACAATCGTTCCTGTTCGACCGTATGTATCCGTACGAAGCGGCCCTCGATAGCGAGGACGTTCGCGTGTCGGCAACGCTCGCTGGCGCCGAACTGCTCAAGCATGGCGTCACCTGCTTCATCGATCCCGGCAACTACCACCCGGAAGCTTCGGTTGAAGGCGTGATGTCGACCGGGATCCGCTGCATTGTTTCGCGTTCATCGTTTGACCTGACCAAATCGGTTCTTGGCATCCTGCCAGAACGGATGATCGAGTCGACTGCGGTGGCGCTTGAGCACGCCGAGACGGTGCTCGAGCGCTACGCCAAATCCGGCAATCCACGGCTCGGCGCCAGCGCGTCGTTTCGCGGACTCAACAATGCATCGGATGAACTGATCCTCGGCCTCGACAAGCTCGCGCGCAAATACGGTACGCTGCTGCAGACACATGCATGTTTCAGCTATTCGACCCACGATTCGAGCGTCGCGCGCACCGGAATGGCCGAGATCGAACGGCTGGAAAAGCTCGGCGTCATTGATGAGCGCATGCTGATCGTCCATTCCGGCTGGCTCGAGCCGCAAGAGGTCGCGATCCTAGCGCGGCGCAAGCCGTCGCTGGTCTGTGCACCCAGCTCCAGCCTGCACAACGGCTACGGCAATTTCCTGTTCGGCAAATTGCCCGAGCTGATGGCGCTTGGCGTCAATGTGACGGTCGGCTCGGATCACGCCAGCTCCGGTATCGTCGACATGCCTCAGGAAATCAGGCTCGCTTGCTGCTGCTACAAGGAGACGCGGATCAATCCACGCGTCATGCCGCCGGAGACCGGGATCGAAATGGCGACCGTTAACGGCGCGAAGGCGGCGCTCATGAGCGACCGCATCGGCAGCATTGAGGTCGGCAAGGAGGCCGACATCGCGCTGTTCGATACGCGGCGGCCGGAATGGCAGCCGCTGATCAATCCGGTCGCCAATCTCGTCTACAGTGCGACCGGTGACTCGGTTCGCGACGTGTTCGTCGCCGGCGACCAGGTGGTGGCCAATGGCCGGCTGACCAAGGTCGATGAAAACAAGCTCTACGAAGAGATTCCTGTGGCCGTTTCGCGCTTCGGCAAGCACCTGAAGTTCGATCAGATGGTGCAGTTGCGCTGGCCAGTGTCTTAATATCGGCGTCTTGGACGAAATAGAGAGGAACGTCGTGGACGTTTTCGGTGATCATCAGCTCGGCATTCCGTACGAGCCGGTCGCCGACCTGTTGGCTCGCTATCGCGCCCGCGATTCGGCCAAAACCGCGATTGTCGATCTTGATGAGGATTCGTCGATTTCGTTCGGTGAGCTCGATCAGATCACGATCGACATCGGCTCGTATCTGAAGGGCCGCGGCATTAAGAAGGGCAGCCGCGTGCTGCTTCTATCCGACGAAAATCTCGAAAAGCTCCTGATCTGGCTCAGCGTCTGGCGGATTGGCGCAGTGACCTGCCCATTCAACACCGAGATCAACGAGAAGCAGATGGTGGAGCTTGCCGCGGCGCTCGATCCGGCGCTCGTCGTCTATCACAAGGATATCGACGTCGCCGCGATGGTCGGCAATTCACCGGCGCCCCGCATCCGTTTTGGCACCCGGAACGCGGCCGGGGCCGCCGATGCGCAGGACGAGTTCTTCCCGTCGCTCACACGCGGCCACAATGCGACGGAGATTCTGGAACGCAACAATGCCGACGATACCGCCTGCGTGTTCTGTACCTCGGGCACCACGGCGCGGCCGAAGATCGTCGTCTACGACCATGCCGCGTACTGGCTCAACGGCCTCGATACGTTGGAATTTCTCGGCCTCACCGAAAACGACCGCACGCTCGAATACCGCTCATTCGGCTGGAATTCCGCGCAGGTGTTGAGCCTTCTGCCGTTCCTGCAGAAGGGTCTCACCATGCATATCGCCAAGCGGTTTTCGCACAGCCGCTTCTTCGAATGGGTGCAGAAATACGGCATCACGTTCTCCGCCGGCGTGCCGACCGTGCTGAACATGCTGCTCAACAAGCCACTCGGCTATACCGCAAAAGATATCCCGACGCTGCGCCTCATGAGCTGCTCGACCGCGCCGCTCACCGCCCAGCAATGGGCGCAGTTCGAGGAAATGTACGGGGTCAAGCTCTTGCAGCTCTATGGCATGTCGGAAACCGGCTGGGTCTGCGGAAACCGGTACTACACGCGCAAAATGGGCACCGTCGGCCTGCAGGCGCTGCATCAGGAACTTAAGATCGTTGGCGGCGATGGCAACGAGTGTCCGATTGACGTCGAAGGCGAAATCACCGTTGGCGGACCACAGATGGCCATTGGCTACCTGCTTGACGATGGCTCGATCGATCCAGTACGTGGCAAACGCATTAAGACCGGCGATTTAGGAATCAAGGATGCTGAAGGCTTCATCCGCGTTACCGGACGCACCAAGGATCTGATCATCCGCGGTGGCGTCAACATCGCGCCTCAGGAAATCGACGAGATTCTGCTCAAGCATCCCGGCATCCTCGATGCTGCAGCCGTCGGCGTGCCGGATAAAATCTACGGCGAAGAGGTCGTGTGTTACGTAGTGGCAAAGGGCAAGGACCTGACCGCAGCGAACGTCGAGCAACACTGCGGAAAATTCCTGCCGCCGGCGAAAATACCGAAGCAGGTCAATATCGTGGCCGAGCTACCCAAGAGCGACCGCGGCAAGGTTTTACGTGACAAATTGCGCGAGGACTGGATCGAACGGATGAAGGTCTCGGCGTAGTTTAGGCGCCGGGCCGGCATCGCTAAAGGAATTGTGGCAATGGACGCCTTTACCAAGCCGAAGCGAAAAGCTCTCCCCGCGCTCAGCCGGCCCTATTCCGATCTGCACGACCACGTGCGTGCACTCGACAAGGCGGGGCTATTAATCAAGGTCGATCGTCCGATCAACAAGGACACCGAGATGCACCCGCTGGTGCGCTGGCAGTTCCGCGGCG
>Ga0209517_10010055_pt1 | contig 10630 bp, 10 predicted proteins | sample PeaSoiMetSII2010_FD_187695 | JGI IMG/M metagenome (GOLD analysis project Ga0209517, IMG submission 187695) | Peat soil microbial communities from Weissenstadt, Germany - SII-2010 (SPAdes) (version 2) | ecosystem: Environmental > Terrestrial > Soil > Wetlands > Peat | place: Germany... | reverse complement strand
TGTTCATCACGACGACTTCACAGGTCATCACGCGTCTCCGTTTGCGCACGAAACGTGTTGCTCAGATCCCAATGTCCGGAGAGCGGCACCAGCATGAATGGTCCGGCTATTCCGATTCCAATAAGCTTTTGTTGAAGAGCATCGCGCTGGCTTCGCAATTCGCGGTACACACGAAACATTGCGAACAAGAGACCGGCGACAAAGATCAAGAGCGCCCACATCCAAAGTTGGAGATGAACCCAATCGGGGCTCACGAGACTCGTAACGGCAATCCCCGCCATAGGCAGGCTGCCCGTGAGCCATCCTCTCCATTCTTCGACGATCTCATGTGCGAAGTCTTGCACAAGGAGGATGCACCGGACCTTCACTCTTTTTTCCAAATCGAGCGCTGCTGGATTTAGCGCGCAGTTGCGGCCGGCCCAGTCCATTTGCTGGCAGGCTGCGTCGGCTAAGTCTGACATGCTACCTCCTGTTTCAATTTGTCGGAAGAAAGGTAGCGACCGCATACGTCAGAATCGGACGTGCGCCAGCGAACAGGACAAAAAGATAGGGATTTTCCCAGATCCAGGCTGTGGATCGGCGTGGAGTCCAGACGCCGATCGGCACGCCAAGGTATTGATTATTATCCGATGGGAGGGGTCAAACCTCAGCGCTTAGTGACAACTAGCGATCCCACAACACCGTTTTCTCTGCCGTCCGCATTCCACTACGCAATCTCTGACTTGTCGGCCTAACTCCATCTTTTCCCTCTAAGATAAAGTGTTGCGTCGACCGGTTGAGACCACCTACACATGCCGATTGTGGGCGTCCTTATTGGCATCGGATCAAAGTGCTCCCCTACGATCCAAGCAGGCCAGGCATGAGCACCAGTGTGCAACAGAAGGCCGAGGTTGAGGACTGTCGGCCATCAGAAGCCCTCCTCGACAATATCAGAATCGAGAACCTAAACGTTTATCGCGCGAGCCCACAACGCCTCCGCGAGGATGTTGGGCAGGAGAGCCAAATCGCGCAGGATTACCGTGGCCGCCTTGTCTACGAGCTCCTCCAAAATGCAGACGACGCGATGGGTGTGGAAACAGCATCCGCCTGCATTCGCTTTGAGCTGACGGATACCGATCTTTGGGTTGCCAACTCGGGGCGCGCACTCGACGAGGCGGACATCCGGGGTCTTTGCGGAATCAGCGCCAGCAAGAAGTCCGTGCAGCACGGCCAAAAGCGCCGGGCGTCCATCGGCCATAAGGGAATGGGATTCAAGTCGGTGCTGGAGATCACCGATGCGCCCGAGGTCTTCTCTACTACGATCTGTTTCCGCTTCAGCCCGGACGCCGCTGTACTCGGCGTGCAGCCGCTCGTGATCGAAGGGAAACTTGAGGAGATATCTCGGGCTCCAGCGACACGATTTCCATGGCCCACAAACCGAGAAATTGCCGAATGGGCTCGCCTGCGTCAGCGGGGTATGAACACGGCATTCCGGTTTCCTCTTCGCGACAAGATGAATGGGGAACAGCGCGACCGCCTTGCCTTGGTCCTCCGAGAACTCCCCGTTACCTCTCTTGTATTTCTGAAGCACATCGGGCGCGTCGAAGTCGACATAAGGCGATCAAACGAGAGGCTATACTTCGCATGGTCCGTGCATCGGCAACATGCAGACGGCAACGGTTGGAAGGATGTGTCCGGCTTTGCGGAGACCGGTGACTACCGCGTTGCACTTAAGCCGGACGATGGAGTGATTGAGACGTTTTTGCTGGCATACGACGCGGAGATAGCCATCGGTGATCATCGTGGCGGACTGGACGAATTCAGCTGGGAGGGAGTGGAATACACGGAGATCGCGGTCGCGGCTAGAATGCACGATCAAGAGCCAGCCTCGATCAATGATGAGTGGAAGCGCATTCACGTCTTCCTCCCAACAGGTGAGCCATGCCCATACGATCTTCTCGTAAGCGGCGCCTTCGGATCGAACCTGTCGCGTCAAGAAATCCGAGTCGAAGAGGAGTCGACAAACTACAATCGCTTCATGTTCCGCCAAGCTGCGCGGATTCTTTGTGAACGGCTTTTCCCGAAGCTGATTGGTGATGGCGCGACTGTAGTTAGCTGCCTGCGATTGCTAGATCGACACGTCGAGCCGCGCAGCCGTTGTACTACGGCGGCTGCACAGGCTCTCTACGAAGAGGTTGCCAATGCGTTGGCCGACCTGCCGTTTCTCCCTGCAGTGGATGAAGGCCTTCTGACGATACGTGGCTGCGCTGCGCCACCCATCGTTTCAGATGACGACGTTGGGCGCTCGTTCCGTAAATTGCTTCATTCCAACGCATCGTGCCAGGAGCGCCGGCTGCCGCGAGAAGAGTTATGTGGGGCATCCATCGGTCGCGTGCTCGTCGATCATGGGGCTTATATGATTGCGGCTGACGAAGCGGCGTTTTTGCTTGCTTCAGCTGATCCGTCGAAATCAGAGCTTGGCTTGCATGCGAGTGGAAAGGTTTTTGTTGATCCGGTTCTGGGCGTGCTTGAACAACTCTGGCAGGGCCTCAATTGGGAGGATAAGTCGAAGTTGGTTGGTGCCGCACGACGTCAGCACTTATTCCCAGTAGCCATTGATGGCAGTACCGCTAAGCGCATCAGCACACAGGGTGTGACTTGTTTCTATCCCCCGCGCTTTCTCCATGGAGAAGTTCCGCTGGCTGGTTTGTCTTTTCTTCTGCAGGAACTCTGCTGGGGCGATCTCACACCAAAAGAGCGCAACACAGAACTTCAATATCAGATGGAGGCATGGAAGGCCCTATTTGATATCCGCGAATTTAAGTTTCCTGAAGTTATGCGCGCCAGTGTACTCCCCGCGCTTGATCTTGAGCGCGACACGGATGAGCTGTCCGACAGAGCAGCACTTCAAAACCTCAATCGACTTGCAGCCATTTGCCAACTGGCTGGACGCACTCCCAATGCGAACGCCCCGTTGCCATACGAACGCCTGGGACCAAATCGAGCACTCTTTAACCTTAGTCGCCTCGACGTTCCTTGCCGTGGAGATTCGGACAGTGAGGTGAAATGGACCCCAGCCTACAAAGCCTATTTCGGCTCGGACTGGCTAGGCGTTGGTTCTGTGGAGTGCATCCTTGACGCCGGTCGGGATGCGGGTGTCAGCGGACTGCCCGATGTTGATTTTGTCTTGGGCCCCGATCGCTTCAGCGGCCTTTTGGAACAGTACCGTGGCCTCAATGCTGACGAAGAGGACGAAGATCAAAAAGGGGATGTCGGTGAGGATGAGGTCAGCGTCGACGAGGACGAGGACGCCGCACTCGACGCGGATGACCGAGAGCGATGGCTTCGGTTCTTTCAATGGCTGGGCGTTAATGCATTTTTGCGACCGGTTCACTTTCACGACGTAGAGGACCGGGCGTCTGGTTGGCTCAAGACCCAGGACCTTCGCCGACCTGATGGGTGGGCGTTCCAGAACATCCCGGTCGATCTCTGGAATCGGTTCAGTCAGAGTGTGCGCCAGCATCTTGCCGAAAGCGATGCCGCGCGGGCCGCAGACACAAGCCCGTATTTCTACGAACTTCACGATCTCGAACACCTTGTCGCTTTTGCAAACATCGCTTCTGCTGAGCCGTCAGCGAAATTCGCGAGGGCGCTTTATGAGCACCTAGCACGGCACTGGGCGGCTCTCGAGAAGTTCTCGCGGGTCCGCGTCGCTCAAGTGTCTGTTGGTCAGGAGCCCGCGCGACGAACCAAACCTCCTCGCGCGAAGGATGATGAACTCGCTGATGGAGGACTAAACCTCTGGCTCTTTCGTCTACAAAATGTTGCGTTCTGCCCCACTGTCCATGGTCCACGAATCGCCGCACAGACCTGGTTGCCTACGCTTGAGGTCCAGCGCCGCTTTGGCCGGCGCGGTAGAGCCGGAAGCTACCTGATCCCCGCTCTCGATGTGGACACGTCGGTTCTGAAAGGTAAGGCGCGAGCATTCGCTCAAGCTGTCGGGGTTCGTGAAGAGCTCAGCCCCACGACCTTTAGCGTTAACGATGCAAGAGTTCTGTTGGAACGACTGCGGCATCTCTATCAGAAAAAGTGTGACGCCAATCAGGATCTACGACAGGATCTCCGCGAGGTGATCCGTCCAGCTTACAGAAACCTGATAGAGCTTCTCTCGGGCAAGACCGACGAGGGTAATGATCCATCTCAGTTGGGCAATGCCATGGTCTTGGCGTCCGACAGCCACGGTACGTTACGTTTTTTCGAGGCCCAAAACGTCTTTTATCTCGACCGCAGGGACACAAGGGAACGGCTCGTGACTGCCGCGCCTATTTGGACGTTCGTGATCGAAGCCTCACCAGCAGCTCGCATTGTTCTCACCCAGCTATTCGGCATTCGAATACTTGAGGATTCACTTTTTTGGGCACCCAAGCCAGGTGATCCGTCGCTTGACGACGCAAGCGTGGGAGGGTTCAGGGGAGGCTTGCGTTGCCTCGCGCCATATCTTCTGGCGCGAGTCGGCGCCGACCGTGCGGATGAAAGGTTGGTTCGACAGGACGCTCGCAGGCTGCGAGATTTCATAGACAATGTTGAACCAGTAACCAGCCTCGATCTGAGTTGCAGCCTCGATGGCCAGGAGATTGCTGTCGACGAGGGGAGCCGCGAGGCATTCGTGAATCTTGGTTCAAATGATTCAGCCAAAGCCTTCGTCGTCTGGGGTGAGAATCCATGGCCTCCGAGTCAACACGAGGCAGAAGCACTGGCCGGCGCGCTGTGCGACGTTCTTGGGTCTGGCTACTTCGAATCCTTCATCGCGCTCCTGCAGTCGGAGTCTAAAACTCTTCGGGAGAGGATACTGCGGCGCGCCGGTGCACCGCTCGACATTGATGAGAAATTGGCTCTGTTTCAGACAGTTGGCAGAGATGAGGACGAATCGACGGATATAGGATCAGAAGAAGACCCAGATACGGAAGAACCAAGGAACGCTGTTCCTTTGATCGGCGAGGCGGAGGAACCGGCCGCCAACCCCGCGGCGTCCGACAACGCCAGCGGGGGCTCCGCTGACCGCCCACACGTGCCTTTATACGAACCTTCTGATCTGCTGATAGACGGCATACCCGTCACCATCACTGGAAACCCTGTTGACGATAGCGTTGGCGATCCCAAGAAGCCTTCCTCTGGGAACTTCAAGAATGGGCCAGGGACCGGCAACGGGCGCTTCGGTGGCAATACAGATTTAGACGAGCTGGACGCTCTGGGGATGTGGGTGGCGCTCTCCTTCGAGCGAGGACGGTTGCGCCGTAGTGGATTGCCAGATGCTGAAATATTTGATGCCGAGAACCCGGTCAGCTTGAAACATGCGTTGGTCTTCAACGTCTCTAATCCCGAGTTAGTCGAAATCGCTCGTTCTAAATCCGCCGAATTTTCTGCCGCGATGACTTGGCTGCACGAGAATTTCGGTGTTGTGCCCGACTGGCCAGGATTCGACATCCTAACCCTCGATCCACGCAAACCCAATTCTCTAAGCCGTATTATCGAGCTTAAGTCTTCAGGAGTGGCGTCACGCGTTCAGGAGATGACCTGGAACGAGTGGAAAACTGCGAGGGCAAGTACTCTCAGAGAGCGATTTTACCTCTATCTCGTCGGCAATTTACGATCGGACTTGGTGTCGGCCCAACCCTACATCCGCACCATCAGGAACCCGTTCGAGCAGATTGCCGCCGATGTACAGATTTCCCGAACGACCCAGAAGAAGGTTCAGCTCGCTGTTAGCGAATTTCGGGAAGCAGAACACCTGGACCTCACAGTCCAGCGTTCTGACAAAACGGGGTGATTAGACCAGCAGATTAAGGTTGGGGTCCTCTTTGACGTTGAGACAACCGGGCTGGACGCGAAAACGGATGAAGTCATCGAATTGGGGATGGTCAAGTTTGCTTACTGCCCGGACGGCCGAGTCGCCCATGTCATTGATAGCCTTGGCTCATTGAACGAGCAGCCAAGTCGATACCTGTGGAAATCACTACTCTTGTCTTGCCGAGCACACGGCTTTGGAGCCGCCCGCCGTACCACGAATATCAAGCTAGCGCGGTTTGGTAAACTCTGCCAACCTTTTCCATCCTTTGCAATATGAGGGCGGGTTTATGCCGGATGAAATACTGACGCTGCCAGACGTTTCACGATTGCTGAAGGTCGCCGACAAAACCGTCTACACGATGGCCCAAAAAAGCCAGTTACCCGCATTCAAGGTACGCGGCCAATGGCGGTTCAAGCGTGTCGATATCGATCGTTGGATCGAGCAGCAGAAGAAAGCCTTCCGAGACAAGGGGCGGAACTGAAATGGTTGCTTCCCGCCACACAAATTCAAATCATTTCCTGGTTGCCAATCTCACCTACCAGCTTGTCGATCATTGCTCTAAGGAGCGGGGTCAATGAATAAGACAAGCATCGATTTCGACCGACTCCTGAAACTTCGATTGGTTGTTGCTCGATACGGCGAGATGGACCTCGCGAAGTGGTGGAATACCCGCGGACAGCTCAGCCGACTTGGCACGGCGGCGATCCGCCGAGGATTTCCACGCACCCATTATTTTGCGCAGGCTCGCTCTGTGTTCGCTGTCGCAGCATTTCGCTGTCGTGAAGTCTTCGACCCGCCGGACAGCGTCACCCTCTGGTACCTCCGCGAGACAGTCGAAGAGCAATTCGAGGCGCATTGGGAACGGTGGCTCGATCAGGCAGACGAATGGAAGCCGTTTTTTCTGAAATTGGAAACATTGAAAGAGACCGAGCTGAAGACGGCGCTCCAATCTTTCAATCTAATCACGGACGACGAGTCCGAGTTTTTCTCCCGATTGCGGCGCTCCGCTGAAGGGCGCGCAGTGCCTTTACCGGCACCGTTCACCGGCACAAACCAGGACGTCGCCTCGCTTGCGCTTGGGTTCGCACGGTTGGGCGAGGATCTTGGTCCCGCGCTGGTCCGAAATCGCCGCGCAGGTCGACGAGGCTTTTAATCATCCCTACGCCGCCTGCAGCACTCGTTTAAGTTCGGGCTCCCACATTCCGGGGCTTTCGGGGCCACGCAGGTCATAACGAAGCGATAACTCGTGCAGCGGCACACCCGCCATCCACGGCCTTGCTTCCTGGAGAAGCACCTCGCCTTGAACGCGGTCCTCTGATCGCGCCGTCACCTTTCGCGTCAGCACGCCGCCAACAGTGTTCGGGTTATCCTCTTCGCGATCGTCGTCAACCAGCGCAAAACCTGCCTCCCGCAGTTGATCAAAATTCCAAAGATATCCGGCGCCGCTATTCTCGCGGAGCCGCACGACGAAAAGATCATTGCGGCCGCCTTCAACAAGCATCCCCTGATCGCGCTCCGTGAGAAGCCAAACATCGGATCGCCAATCGGGCGGCTCATATCCTGCTAGAAGCTGCTGCTTGATTTCCTTCGGCTCTACCGCAATCAACCGCCCGCTCTGGCTGCGGTTGATAACTTTGTGGCGCTCCAGGGCGTGACACGTAGCAAGATAACTCGTGCCGAGACGGAGCGATGCTTGATAGACATTTCGAGGATCCACGAGATCGCGCGCCGTCCATCCCTGTTTTTCGAAATTCAATGCGAGCAACCAAGCTGGCGTCAGAAACATCGATGCGAACGCATCGGCCTCGCGTTCCTGGCGGGTCAGCCGTCCGCTCGTTGAAAAGGGCGCGCGCCGCAGGATGGTTTCGTCATCCAGACTGGGTTCATGGCGCATGTAGAGGTGGCCAAGCTCGTGGGCGCCGGTAAAGCGCTGCACCGGCAACGGTCGCTTGGTCGTAATCAGGACGCCGGCTTCATCGCCCGGAAGATAGGCGCCAAGGAGCTTGTCGAGCGGCTGAAACATCAGGGTGGCGCCGAGCTTGGCAATAGCGCCAAACACGTCTACCCGTCCGCCTTCCGTCCGCTCGATCTGCTCTTTGATGCCGAGATCGCGATGAAGCCTGTGCGCGGCCTTGGCGCCAGTCAAGATCGCAGTGCGGCTATCGACCATCGGATCCTGCCTTCGCCCGTGCGCGTGATTTCAAAAAATCCGCAAACCGCGCCAGTTCTTGTCGATCCTGCTGCGAGAGTGCCGCGGCCGCGCGCGCGACATGCGCGACTTCCTCCGGCATTTTGTCGGCGACGCCGCTTGGATCTTCGCCTGTGAACCAAGCCACAGGGCGCTGATACAACTTTGCCAATTGCGCAAGCTCAATGGCGTCAACCTTGCGGCTCCCGGCTTCGATATTGGACAGCGCGCTTCGCGGGATGCCAAGTTTCTTCGCGACGTCATCCTGCTTCAGGCCGACATATTCGCGGGCTTCCTTCAGGCGCTCGCCGAGCACCTGGCGCTCCACATCGGCGGATGGCTGGGTAAAGCCGGCGCGATCATTGCTCATGGGTCTCCCTCTCCTTTGTTGCCTCGGCCCAGACGACTTTCGCCTCGGCTATGAAGTCATTGACGCACGCGTCCGCGTTGGCGTAGCCGCCTTTCGGGGAAAACGTCCCCGGGAGCTCGATGCCCAGCAACTCCTCGACCGCGCAGATCACTTCCACAGCGACCAGCGAGTCGATTTCAGGCTCCCAGGACCGCGACGGCCCGGTTTGCTGGGGGCGGCCTGGGCGCAACACGACCTGGTCCGCCGCTTGGTTGGCAAGCGCCTCCCTAATGCACGCCTCGACCTCCGCTGCCGGGAAGATGGCGCTTTGCGACTGTTCGAGCACTGTAGCCATAATGCCCTCTGTCTGAAGATCGGACTTGAATATATTACATGTCCGATTTTCAGACAAGAGGGTTAGCTCGAAATTGATACGCTGAAAAGATAAAGCGGTAAAAGTGCTTTAGATTCTGTAGCTTAGCAAAGTCAGCGATGTGTCCGCACCGGTACTGAAAGGTCGGCCGGTCGAAACTCGCTCTTTCCACGCCCCCCCAACCCAAGGCTGGCCTCTGGTGTACTGAGTGCGTGAACGGCATTTGCGCGAGCACTAAGGCTGTGTGGGAGAAGGAGACGGCAAGATGATGAGCGCTCGCGTTACGCACCATGCGCTCGGGCATTATTCGCCTCAAAACTAATCGAGCAGAGTAACGATAAGGATCTGAAATACATTCAAGAGGCAGTGAGCCAATCTTGGATCGAAATCACATTCTATATCTACGGCCATCTCATCCCGGGACTGCATGGGCGCAAGCGGTACGACTGCGAATCGGTGATATATTTTGACCAATAGCCATCCGACGAATACCGACCATGAGCACCGCGGCCGGCGGGAACGCAAGCATTTCCGATCTTTTTGAGTTAGAGGAGCAATTCCTTTCAACTCCAGACTCGGCTGCGCTGAAGTCCGCCTTGATCCGTGCTGTGGACCGGGGGCGGGATGAACCGGTTATCTTGAAGTATTGGACCAAAAGCCAATCAGCAATCGATAGTGATCTGAGAGAAATGTGGCGCCATGAAATGCGTCAGATCGACCGGGTGCGGGCCTACCCCGGTGCAGATGAGGTTATTGTCGAAAGCGAGCATGGCGAGTGTGCCGACGCCTTTTTCATCAAAATGCCGGGTGATCTCGGGCCGCTCGATTACGTACGGCGGCGCGCGGCATCAGACCATTGGCTGAACAATCTTCGTGGCGTTCGATACCGCGCCACCCTTTGGCAGAACGTTCGCCGCCTCGCTCAAGCGCTCGGTGCCGTCCACGGACAGGGACTAGTGCATGGCCGTATTTCTGAAGCATCAATATTTACGGCCTCAACCACCGACGCTGATTTTCGTCTGGGGGGATTCGAATGGTGTGTTCGCATCGTTGAAACCAACGCAGCACCGGTTGTGCGGGTTGCGAAGACCCGCGGAACCCCAATTGTGCTTTCATTCGCCGAGGACTGGCGAGCGGTCGGCAAACTGGCGGCGAATTTACTCGGTCTAGACAAGGCAAGTCTCGGCGCGGACGAGATCGCGTTTCTGGCAGGCCGATCCGCCATCGAGCTCCATCCGAGTGAAATCGATTTTGTGCGGGAATTGATTCAGCCCGACCGTCATCGTGAATTTGATTCGCGCGCTGTTGTTCGCCAAATCGAAGCCGTTCTAAGCGAACTAGGCATCGAATATGCTAATGGCCCCAAGCGACGGTTAGTGCATCGCAGCGGTTTGGTCGCTTTCGGGGGTAAAGCGGACTCGAAACCGATGGCCGCATTCGGTCGCGGCTGACCCTTAACGTCACTTCTCGACAAAGCTTCGGTGCAATGCAGCAAATGCTGTGCAGCTATAAACCTTACCGCAGAAGCAACCAGCGGCGTCTCTGGCCCTCAACACACCGTGCCACCGGAAATACACCTTCGCCGACGCGCGGCACAAAATATGTCCGGCTGCAATTACCGCCGGGGCTGTGGTTCTTTCGGCCGCGCTTCAACTGTCTCGACATGGCCGCATGCCGGACATTGGTAGGTGATTAATTCAGGCATTCGGCCGAGGCGCGTCTGGCTGACAGGAGCCAGCCCTTGGCCATCGCATCTACAGTCATCCGGGCGTTGCTGAAAAAGCTCGCGCTCTATGGCACGAAGATGACGGCATAAGGCAAGGCCGGCAATTCCAGGAAGTTACTTAGGGGCCTCGATCAGCTTGCGGTCACGTTGTGTCCCGGCCGATGCCG
>Ga0209517_10010054_pt1 | contig 10630 bp, 6 predicted proteins | sample PeaSoiMetSII2010_FD_187695 | JGI IMG/M metagenome (GOLD analysis project Ga0209517, IMG submission 187695) | Peat soil microbial communities from Weissenstadt, Germany - SII-2010 (SPAdes) (version 2) | ecosystem: Environmental > Terrestrial > Soil > Wetlands > Peat | place: Germany: Weissenstadt... | reverse complement strand
AACGCGCGACCGCCGGCGCGATTGATCGAGCCCGACCCGCCGATTGCGGCGCTCATCGCCGAATTCGCAGCGCCGCCGCCGGAAGTCATCGTGATCGACGATCGCGCCGTCTATGCGGAAGCGCGCTCCTGGCTCGCGCGGCGCGATCCGGCGCTCGCCGCGCTGCTGACGCTCCATCAGGGGCCCGAGCCCTTGTTCGAGCAGGAGGGCGTCGCGGCCCAGATCGAGGCCGCGCTCGCGCCGCGCGTGCCGCTTTCGGGCGGCGGCGCCCTCATCATCGAGAGCACCGCGGCCGCGACGATGATCGATGTCGACAGCGGCGGTGCGCCGATCCTCGCGACCAATTTCGCGGCGGCCCGCGCCGCGGCGCGGCAGATCCGGCTGCGCAATCTCGCCGGACCGATCGTCATCGACTTCATCGCCATGCGGCGGCGCGAGGACAAGGACCGCGTGCGCGCCGCCTTGAGCGAGGCGCTCGCCGGCGATCCCGGCGCCGCGACTGCGCTGGGCTGGACTCGGCTCGGCCATATGGAGCTGGTGCGCAGCCGGCGGCAGGCGCCTTTGGCCGAACTCCTTTACGAGCACGGCGCCGAAGGCGGGCTGGTGCGGACCGCGCTCACCGTGGCGCTAGCGGCCTTGCGCGCTGCGGCGCGCGAGGCCGATGCCGCGGCCGGCGACGCGCTTGTGCTGCATGCCAGCCCGGAAGTGGCCGCCGCCCTGACCGAGGGCGAGGCGCAAGAGGCGCGCCGCGCGCTCGAAGTACGGCTCGGGCGTCCGCTCACCATCGTTGCGGAGCCCATGCGCGCGCGCGCGTCCTTCGACATTCGCGCGCTCTGATCCTATCTATAGGCCATGGACGACAAGTCACCGCAAGCGCCGACGCGGCGCTGCCCGATCTGCGGCAAGCCCGCGCAACCGAAGCACCGGCCGTTTTGCTCGGCGCGCTGCGCCACCATCGACCTCGGCCGCTGGCTCGACGGCCGTTATCGCGTCGCGTCCGACGAGCCGGCGGCTGAAGACGAGAGCGAAGAGAAATAGCCCCCGCCGGTTCGTGCAAGGGCGCGCGGCGCTGGACAGGCCGCCGAGCGGCCGCTATACCGATCCGCTCCGCCGCGCGGACGCCCAGGTAGCTCAGTTGGTAGAGCACGTGACTGAAAATCACGGTGTCGGTGGTTCAATTCCGCCCCTGGGCACCACTCACCCCCCTGAAATAATTAGCGGCATCGAGCCCGCCTCGGCACGGTGATTTGGCGCTTTTGGTTCGGGCTATCACCGGGCTTTCAGGCAAGAAAAGGGCCGGCGCCAAGCCCGCACAACGCGGCATTGGGGACGACCGGTCCCATTGTCGCGAGCCGACGAAGCAGAAGCCCGTCATGTTCATCTTCCGCTCAGTGTCTCGACCGCCTCGTCGTGCTCGGCGAGACTCACCCCCGCCGTATCGTGACGGCCGATGTGTCTTATGACAACGAGCTGCGGACGCACCTGTCGCTGAACCAGGACGCCCCAATCGATCGACCGATCCAGCGGATCGGCCGGATCATCCCCGTGCGCATTCTCGGTGGCCTGCACCATCAATACTGTCGGACGCAGTTTGTGGCAGGGACGCGGGTGGACCTCGGGCGCCGTTTGCGGTAAAGGCGTCACAATGCCTTGGTTTTGGAGGAGCCGGTGCACGAGGGTGAGTATTTTCACCTTCACGCTGAATTGACGGATGCCGAGCGCGAACAGATGGCCCGGTTCATCTGGAGCCAGGAAACCGTCGAGCTGAAGACGATCGGGATCGACATCGGCAGCTCGACCTCCCATCTGCTCTTCGCAAAACTCCTATTGCAGCGGCAAACGCAGGAACTGTCGAGCCGATTCGTCGTGGTCGAGCGCCAAGTGGTTTGGCGATCGCCGATCATGTTGACGCCTTTTCTTCCCGACGGATCGATCGATGCAAGATCGCTCGGCGATTTCATCCATCTTGCCTATCACCAGGCCGGGTTGAGGCGCGACGAAGTCGACACCGGCGCCGTGATCCTCACCGGTGAGGCCATCAAGCGAAAAAACGCGCGGGCCATCGACGAACTGTTCGCCGAGGATGCGGGAAAATTCGTCTGCGCTACCGCCGGCCACAAGCTCGAATCGACGCTTGCCGCCCATGGTTCCGGCGCGGTTCGGCTGTCGCGGGAGAGAAAGCAGTGCATCCTCCACGTCGATATCGGCGGCGGGACCACCAAGCTCGCGCTGCTCGAGAACGGCCGCATTCTCGGCGGCGCCGCATTTGCCGTGGGCGGCCGGCTGATCGCGACTGACGCCACCGGGGCTTGGACCCGCGTCGATGATTCGGCGCGAACAGTCGCAGAAGAATTGGGGTTGCCGACGGATCGAGACGCTCTCGCCGATCCCGACGTGCGACGGCAGATCGCGCACCGCCTCGCTTCGATCGCGGCGGATTACATCGTCGGTGCTCCCCTTGATCGCTTGGCGTCGGCGCTGCAATTGACCGAAAGCCTGCCGCGTGAGATCGCTCCGACCGCCGTGACGTTCTCGGGCGGCGTTTCCGAATACATCTTCGGCCGCGAGACTCGGGAATACGGCGACATCGCGAAGCTCCTGTCGACGGAGCTGTGCCGGCAGCTCGGCCAGCGCCTGGAGATACCCGTGCTCGATCCCGGGCAAGGCATCCGTGCGACGGTCATCGGCGCTTCCCAGTTCAGCGTCCAGGTCAGCGGCAAGACGATCTATCTGCCCGAGCCCGGCGAATTGCCGGTTCGCAATGTTCCCGTCGTGCATGTGGAGCTGGATTTTTCGCGGGAGATCGACGGCGGCCACATGGTCGATGCCATCCGGAGGAGCATGAAGCGCCTCGATCTCGATCCCGGCTCGCGCATGGCGATCGCCTTTGCTTGGAATGGCGAGCCGGAATATACGCGGCTCGCGACCGTGGGGCGCGCGATCATCGCGGCCGTCGCCCCCGACGGAACGCGGGACCAGCTTCTCCTGCTGATGATCGATGGCGATGTGGGCCGAAATTTGGGTCATCTGCTGCATCAGGAATTGGGATTGCCCGGCAAGATCGTCTCGGTGGATGGCATCCAGCTCCAGGAGCTGGATTTCGTCGATGTGGGTGAACAGATCTCGCCCCCCGGCGTAGTGCCGGTCATCATCAAGTCGTTGCTGTTTTCGTAATCGGAGCAATGCCCGCATAGCGTATGGCGATCGGTCAGTCCGCGAAACCGAGGCCGAAGCGCCGATTGGCCGAGAAAGAGGATGCGAGCGATGAACGAGATGCAGAGACTGAATTATGGATTGGATCCCTATCTCGATTGGCTGGCGAACGAGGAGATTCCCATAACGGAGGATTACGGCATCGACTTGTTCACGGTCAAAACCGCCGATTGGCCCCGCTACGGCGTCAAAGGCGCTGCCGTGCACCTCAAGGGTCGGGGCGACTTCGCCAACATGTTCTTGTTCGATATTCCACCGGGGCGCTCGACGGCGCCGCAACGCCACCTCTACGAAGAGGTGGTTTACGTTCTCGAGGGCCGCGGCAGCACGCAACTGGAGCTTGCCGACGGCCATAAGCGCAGCTTCGAGTGGGGCGAGAAAAGTCTCTTCGCCATTCCGCTGAACGCGAAATACCGCCATTTCAACGGCAGTGGACGGGAGCGGGTACTCCTGGTGAGCACGACCGATCTGCCGCTGATGATGAACGTCCTTCACAACGCGAAGTTCATCTTCGAGACCGACTTCGAGTTCGCCGAGCGGGTCGGCAAGAATGCATATTATTCCGGGGAAGGTGATCTCATCACCGTCCGTCCCGGAAATCATATGTGGGAGACCAACTTCGTTCCCGATTTGGCGGCCGTCGAGCTGAAATCATGGGGCGATCGGGGCGCGGGCGGAACCAATATCATGTTCGTGCTCGCCGACGGCATCATGCATGCGCACATCTCTGAAATGCCCGTCGGCACCTACAAGAAGGGTCATCGCCATGGTCCCGGATTCCATGTTATGTGCGTGACGGGGCAGGGCTACTCGCTGCTTTGGTTCGATGGCGAAAAGGAATTCCTGCGCATCGACTGGAAGCATGGTGTCGTTTTTCCGCCCGCGGATCGGCAGTTCCATCAACACTTCAATTCCGGCAACTACCCGGCCCGCTACTTGGCGACCGGGGTCGGTGGCTTGCGCTACCCGCTGACCTTGGCGCAGCGCCGCTCGCTCCTGGGCGTGAAGCCGGGGGAAAAGGGAGCCGTCTCCACCAGCATCAAGGAAGGCGGCGACCAAATCGAATACGAGGACCAGGATTCGCGTATTCACCGGATCTGGCTGGAGGAGATGAGAAAAAACAACGCGACGCCGAAAATGGAGAGGTTCATCCCCAGTTAGGTCCTGATCACATCGCAGGGAACGTGCAGGGCTGCTTCGGCGGATAACCGAACCGCCGACGCGCCGGACGGGCGAGCCTCTGGCGTCGGCATGTTCACTCTCGGGAATTTGTCGCGCCAGTGCCAGCGGCGGCAGGCATTGATAATCGCCCGGCTGTCGATGACGTCGCGTTGGCGTGCGTTGCGGCGTCGGCTCTCCTTGAGTTGCGCTGCGCGCTCGCGAAGCCGTGCAATGTATAAGTGCGATAGCTCGATCATCGACCGGAAACCAAGCGGCTGGCTGACCGATCCGCTTTGACCTAGATCAATGCCGTCTTCGCCGGCGGAGAACGTAAATCACGAGCGAGCCGCCATGTCGGACGCGGACACGCTGAAAGTTTGGCTGCTTGGTACTTGCCGCTGCCGTATCGATGATGATTGGAGCTGGCGCGGCATCCGCGCAACACGGTGGTGCTGGCGGCCTTGGTCCCGGCAGCGCCATCGCACGGCGGCGGGATTTAGCCTTGCTGGAAAAGCCATATGACATCAAACTCAACTTGCGATACCGGTTCATCGGGGGAATGTCGCGTTAAGGCGCTGCGGCGCTCATTCGCGTCAGCTTGGGGCGTGCTTGATGTTTAATGTCGGTGTCGATGTCGGCGGTACGTTCACGGATGCCGTGGCCGTTGACGACGGGGGAAATCTCTTCGTCGGCAAAGCACCCACCACGCCGGACCGCATAACCGACGGCGTGCTGGCGAGTCTCGCAGATCTGGCGCGGAACGCGCGGCGCGATTTGCCCGGCCTGCTGGCCGAGACGCGGTTTCTTGGACATGGAACCACGGTCGGCACCAACGCGCTGGTGACGCGGCGGGGTGCCCGGGTCGGCCTGCTGATCACGGCCGGCTTCGAAGATACCCCTTATATCCAGCGCGCGATCGGGCGGATCGCCGGCTTGACAGAGGACGAGATGCGCCAGCAGGTCAGCCTGCGCCAGCCGGTGCCGCTCGTGAAGCGAAAGCACATCGTCGGCGTGGTCGAGCGGATCAATTTCAGAGGCCAGGTGGTGGTCCCGCTGTCGCAGGAGAAGGCGGAGCACGCGGTTCGCAATCTGCTCGCGCTCGACGTCGAAGCGATTGCCGTTTGTCTTCTGTGGTCCTTCCTCAATCCGGTGCACGAGCAGCTCCTGGCCGAAACCGTCAGGCGCCTGGCACCGCACTTGCCGCTTTCACTCTCCTGCGAGCTCGCCCCGAAGATTCGCGAGAACGCCCGCTGCAACACAGTGGTCATCGACGCCTTCGTGCGCGGCAAAGTGCAGGACTATCTGAACGATCTTCAGAAAGAGCTCGCCGCTCAGGGCTTCAGGCAATCGGTCGCGTCGATGCAATGCTTTGGCGGTGTCACCGACGCGCAGAATGCGAGCCCGATTAGCACCATCGAGTCGGGACCGGTGGGCGGCGTCATGGGCAGCAAGTACCTGGCCCAGCTCGTTGGCGAGAAGAACGTCGTCACCACCGATGTCGGCGGCACGACCTTCGATGTCAGTGTCGTCTGGCAGAGCGAGGAGATCATCGCCCGGGAATTCTTCGGCGCTGCCGGCGTCATGTCGCGCTTCGAGGTTCTGATGCCGCGCGTCGACATCCATTCGATCGGCGCGGGCGGCGGCACCATCGCGCGCTTCGATAGCGCGAGCCGCAGCATCAAGTTTGGCCCCGAAAGCGCCGGGTCGAAGCCTGGCCCCGTATTCTACGGTACGGGAGGAACGCGCGTTACGCTGGCCGATGCGTGGCTGAGTTTGGGATATCTCGATCCGAATCGCTTCCTGGGTGGCCGGCTCAGAGTGGATGCCGAGGCCGCCAGGGCGGCGATTGAGGCGCAGCTCGCCCGGCCTCTCGGCGTAAGCGTCAATGAGGCGGCGCTCGCGGTCGTCGAGCTCGCCAATTACCACATGAGCGATGCGATCAAGGTGTATCTGGCAGCGCGGGGCCTCGATGCCAGGGATTTCGTGCTCTTCGCCTTTGGCGGCGGCGGGCCCATGCACGCGGCAGCCTATGGCGCATTGGCGGGCGTCAAGCGCACCTACATGATCGCCAACGCCGCAGTGTTCTCCGCCTTCGGGATTGCGCTGGCGGATACCAAGCACAAGCAGCAGGTCACCTTGCTCGCGCGCGAGCCCTTTGACGTCGAAGCGCTGATTGCCGCCTACCGCGAATTGGAGCAGCATCTGGCCGAACAGTTCCAACGCGAGGGTTTGTCGGCAACAACCGTAAGGAAACGGTATTTCATGGATTTGCGCTATCGCGGGCAGTTTCATGAACTGACCGTGGAGATCCCTGGGCCCAATTGGCTGGTTACCAACGGCATGTCCGGGATTCGTGCCAATTTCGATCGCCACTACCGGGCCGTCTATGGCCTCGCATCGGTTGCCTACTCGTCGATCGAGCTGGTCGGATTGGGGGTCGACGGAATCGCCGAAACGCCCAAGCCGTCCCTGCGGCAGGGCGAGCCCGCCAAGGAAGCGCCCCGGCCCGCGGGGCAGCGCAAGGCCTGCTTCGCGGCGCACGAAGGTTTCGTGTCGGTGCCCGTGTTCGTGCATGGCGATCTGTTGCCGCAACAAGAGATCGCCGGGCCGGCATTCGTGCAGAATGATTATCTCACGATGATCGTCCTGCCGGGACAGGTCGGCCAGATCGACGGGTTCGGCAACCTGGTGCTCGATCACGGCGAGGGGAGAGTCGCCCATGCCTAAGCAAGCCGATACCACAGCCGAGCAGGAGGGGAACCCCTGGCTCGGCATTCCCGGCCTGCAGCGCAACATGCCGGTGGATGAATTGATGGATGCACTGGCCCTCGATGTGCTGCGGCCGCTTCCTTATCGCGATCCGCAGATCGATCCGGTGAAATACGAGATTGCGGTGCATCGGATCGTCGCGTCGCTGCGTGAAGGCTCCTGGGCGCTGGTCAGGACCACGGGATCGCCCCTGGTCACCGACTGCGGCGAATACATGTTCGCGGTTTACGATCGCGAAGGCCATGCGGCCTATGTCACCTCGGGCGTGCTGCCGCATCTCACCGGCACCGAGGCCGGCATCAAGTACATCCGCCATTGCTATGGCACTGACCGCGAGGGGATTCATCCCGGCGACCAGTTCATTCTCAACGATCCCTATCTTTTGGGAATACACACGCCCGACATCCTCGTCGCGCGCCCGGTGTTTGCCGGCGACGAGATCGTCGCCTGGGTCGGCAGCCTCACCCACACCATCGAGATCGGCGCCAAGGATCCCGGAGGCACTGCGGATTCGACCGACATCTTCCAGGAGGGGCTCAGGATCCCTTGCCTCAAGCTGGTGAGCCGGGGCGAGCCGGTTGCGCACGTCTATCGCTTGATCGAGCGGGCGGTGAGGCATCCGGCCCTCGTGGCCCTCGACGTTACCGCCAAGGTCGTGGGCAATACCATTGCCGGCGCCCGCCTTGAGGAGATGGTGGCGCAGGAAGGCGGCGCATTCGTGCGCGGCGTTCTCGCCAAGATGATCAACGAGACCGAAACCAAGGCGCGCGAGTTGATTCGGGCCATTCCCGACGGCATCTGGCACAATGTGGTCCACGCCGATCACGATGGCTTGCGGCCCGCACTCCTCAAGCTCGAGCTCCATGCCGAGAAGCGAGGCGAAGCCATTCATTTCGATTTCGCCGGCACTTCGCCCCAATGTCCGGGGCCGGTAAACGCGACTTTGCCGGGAACGATCGGCGCAATCTTCTCGGTCCTCGTCTCCACGATCTTCTGCGATCTCCTGCCCAATCGCGGGATCGTCTCGTCGTGTCAGATTTCGGTGCCCAAGGGCTGCATGTACAATCCCCGTTATCCCGCGCCGGTCTATGCCGCCCCGCCCGCGCCCTTGACCCTGCTCTCCAGCGCCGTGACCAAGCTGGTGAGCGAAATGGCGATGGCGGGGGGCTTGAGCAAGAGCGTCATCGCTCCCTGGAACGGCAACGTCAACAGCGTGTTCATGGGAGGTCTCGATCAATATGGCCAGCTTCAAGGCACATTGACGCTCGATGCGAACGGCGGCGGCACTGGGGCCACGCCTTTCGAGGATGGCGACGACACGGCAGCCTATATGTTGGCGCCGGGGTCGATCATGTCCGACATCGAAATCTACGAGGCCAACTATCCGCTAATGTACCTGTTTCGGCGCCAGCGGACCGATTCGTGTGGCCACGGACAAATGCGCGGCGGCCTCGGCGGCGAGATCGCGGTCGCGGTCCTTGAGTCCAGCCAGTGGCGGGTCGGCTTCCGCGGCTTCGGCACGCAGGTCGCCACGACGCATGGCTTGGCCGGCGGATACCCCGCCGACTCCGCGAAGGTCGGATACATCCGGGGCCTCGATCCCGACAAGCTGTCGGCGGCGGAGTATGCCGGCCTGCTGCGGCCGCTTGCGGAACTCATCCGCAGCAACCGTGCGGAGCCGGCGCCGGCTCTTACGCCACCGCGGCTGATGGCGCCGGGCGACGTCTACTACCTCGCCTGGACGGGAGGCGGAGGCTTTGGCGATCCGCTGCAGCGCGATCCTGCGCGGGCGGCCGGGGATGCCGAGGCAGGGCTGATATCGCGCGAGCGCTGTTGCGACACTTACGGCGTGGTCACGACCGCGAACGGCGATGTCGATAGGGATGCGACCGCCGCACTCCGAATTGACATGCGCAAGACCCGCTTGGCGGAAGCCGCGCCGCCGCGCATCGCTACCCGGCAAGGGCGCTCGGCCGATCGTCTCGGTCAATCGCTTTATGGGCTCTTGTCTCTCGCTGAGGTGCAGGGCGAGCCGGTGCTCGCTTGCGCCGCGTGTCGCACGGTGATCGCGCCGCGGGAAACCGATTTTCACGACTATGTGCCGACGCGTGTGCGAACGCCGCCTTCGCTGGGACACATAGACGTGCGCGCGGATTGGCAGGCCTACCGCGAATACTTCTGTCCGGGATGCGCTGCTTTGCTCGACGTTGCCGTCGAGGAGGTTGAGGACGGCCGACAAGCCGCGCAATGACCTGAGGTCGCATTTCGATGCCGCCGCTTCTCGAAGTCAGTGCGCTGGCCGCCGGTTACGGCTCGGCTGTGGTCTTGCATGGCGTCGACCTCTTCGTCAACGAGGGCGAGCTTGTTGCGCTTGTCGGCAGCAACGGCGCGGGCAAGAGCACGCTGCTCAGGACCATCTCAGGCCTGGTTTCGGTCAGCAGCGGTGAAATCAAGTTCCTCGGTCAGTCGATTCATCGCCTGAGTGCCGCGGAGATCAGCCGGCTCGGGATTTTGCACGTGCCGGAAGGGCGGCGTGTGTTCCCGGATCAATCGACCGAAGACAATCTCTACCTCGGCGCCTATCGCCGCATGACGAGGCGCAATCGCAAAGCGATCCGCGGCGATGTCGAGGCGCTGTTCGAACGTTTTCCCCAACTTGCCGAGCGCCGCAAGAGGCTTGCCGGGCTGCTCTCGGGCGGCGAGCAGCAAATCTTGGCCATTGCTCGCGCGCTCATCGGCAAGCCCCGGCTGCTGATGCTCGACGAGCCCAGCCTGGGATTGGCGCCGGCGATCGTCGATACCGTCTTCGAAGCGCTGGTTCATGAACGCAGCAAGGGGCTGACCATCCTGCTGGTCGAGCAGCTCGCCTATGCGGCGCTTTCGATCGCCGATCGTGGCTATGTCTTCAACCGCGGCGCCGTCGCGTTGAGCGGACCCAGCGCAGCCCTGCTGAGTGATGCCGAGGTCCGCCGGGCATATCTGGGCGAGGACCGTCATGCATTCAGCTAGCGGCGGCTCGCGCGGCGCCGCCGGCATGCCGGCCGCCGAAGTCGCCGCGGCCGGTATGCGTTCCCTGCCCAAACCCGTGCTGCTGCTCGGCGCCGCGGTGTTGCTGGCCTCGAGCTGGGCGGTCGGCGACGAGTATTCCAGTTATCTCGCGCGCCTGACCGCGATCAACGTGATCGTTGTGTACAGCCTCAACCTCTTGATGGGCTACGCCGGGCAGGCCTTCATCGCCGCCGCCGCCGCCTTTGCGATCGGCGCCTACGCGTCCGCTCTCGGCATGATGAAGCTCGACCTGCCGTTTATCGTTTCCTGGCCGGCGGGCGGAATTTTGGCGGGGATCTTCGGGCTCGCCTCGAGCCTTCCGGCCTTGCGGCTCGCGGGCGCCTATCTGGCGATGGTCTCGATCGCCTTCAACGTCGTCGTCGAACAAGTGCTGATCCATTGGACGGAAGTGACCGGCGGTCCGATCGGCTTACCGGGA
>Ga0209517_10010053_pt1 | contig 10630 bp, 9 predicted proteins | sample PeaSoiMetSII2010_FD_187695 | JGI IMG/M metagenome (GOLD analysis project Ga0209517, IMG submission 187695) | Peat soil microbial communities from Weissenstadt, Germany - SII-2010 (SPAdes) (version 2) | ecosystem: Environmental > Terrestrial > Soil > Wetlands > Peat | place: Germany: Weissenstadt... | reverse complement strand
AGGAAGTGTTGCCGACGTTTGGGAAGTAGGTGCGCAATCGTCGTTGGTGTAACGGCGATTTCATAAACAACAATGGCGCACGTCGCGCCTACGCTCGATCACCTAGTTGCCCCTCGACGCCAGATGACGACTTGCAACAGAACACTCGGCATAAACCACAAAGCCCCATAACTACAGGCCCCAACATTATCCAAAGGCGGACGAACCTCACATGTCGCCACCCTTCTTCTGGAATGTACCCCCACATAGCGGCGACACCAGCACAAGCAAACACGAGGAAGATTCCTTTTAGGTTCGGATGGCGCTGCAGTTTCTGCGGAATCAATATTCCCATCCAGGCGGCAACGAGCCCGGCACAACCACCGATTGTTTCTGTGGTAGTCCTAGCGACGAAAGAGAGCGTGTAGCCGTCTGGATTTGCGAGCGCCCTGGGCAGAGTTGGCAAGAGCCTGAGCGATAAAAGAATGCCCCAGAAAATGAAAAACATTGCGGGAGCAAGTGCGACTAGGCCGACAATCACCCACGCCGCCGATATCAATTTGTCGCGCTGCACAGGTCAGCTCCGATGAAGCAGTTGCACGACGTAAAACCCGACTTAGGCGTGCAGCCGGAATCATGCTCCCAATCAGCAAGCATTGAACAGTAATTGTCGAAACCAAGGCGTTTTACTCACGACACCTCCTGCGGCACCGGTATCCCCGGCTCCCCCTGGAACTTCATCAACGCATAGTAAGCCACAAACGAAACCGCAAAGCCCACAAACCATGAATAACTATATAAGACTCGCAGCGGAGGCACGACCAATCCCACCAGCGCCGTGCCCGCTCGGGCCCCGGCGGCACTTTCTGAGAACTGAGAACTCCCTAGTCCGCAGCCGCCGTTTGTCCCGTCTGCGTCGTCAGGGCTCCGTAGGTTTCCGGACGGCGGTCGCGATAAAACTGCCAGACCCTTCTTACTTCCTGGATCATGTCGAGATCGAGATCGGCGACCAACACTTCGTCTTTATCGCGGCTGGCCTGGGCAAAGATTTTGCCGCGCGGATTGCAGAAGTAACTCTTGCCGTAGAACTCCCCGATATTCCACGGCTTTTCCCGGCCCACGCGATTGATCGCACCCACGAAGTAGCCGTTCGCCGCGGCGTGGGCGGGTTGCTCCAGCTCCCACAAATATTCCGAGAGTCCTGCGACCGTGGCCGAGGGATTAAAGACGATTTCCGCGCCGTTCAGTCCGAGCACGCGCGCGCCTTCGGGAAAATGGCGGTCATAACAGATGTAGACTCCGACCCGCGCGAACTTGGTCTCAAAGACGGGATAGCCCAGGTCTCCGGGAGTGAAATAGAACTTTTCCCAGAATCCGGGATGCACGTGGGGGATGTGGTGTTTGCGATACTTGCCGAGATACTTGCCGTCGGCGTCAATGACGGCGGCGGTATTGAAGTATAGGCCGGGCATCTGCTCCTCATACACCGGAACCACGATCGCCATGCCGTGTTTGGCCGCGATCTTCCGCATGAGCTGGGTAGTGGGTCCATCGGGAACGTGCTCGGTGAGGTCGTACCAGCGAATGTCCTGCTCGGCGCAGAAATACGGACCGTAAAAAAGTTCCTGGAGACAGAGGATCTTCACTTTCTTTTTGGCCGCCTGCTCGATCAGCTTCAGGTGCTTGTCGATCATGGCTTTTTTGACTTGAGGCAGCGAGCGGCTATTGAGCGCGTTACTTGCCTGGATCAGGCCACAGCGCACATTCCGGGACATGGACGCACCTCCGAGAGAGGCCAATATACCAGACCGCTGGCAGAAGGGAATGGGCGGGAAGCCGACTACAGATCCCCACTTGCGGCACGCTCTCTATTTTGGAGGCTGGAATTTATACGGAACCAGCGACAATTCGGCACGCAGGCAACCGGGAGGTTGCCGCGGACTCAGGCTTTATTTTCAGGCTTGATTTCAGGCTTGGTTTCAGCTTTGGCGTCGTGATCCTTCATACCGTCTTTCAGCGCGCGAATGCCCTCGCCCAGACCCTTGCCCAACTCCGGCAATTTTTTGGGACCAAAGATCAGCAGCGCGATGAGGAAAATGACCAGCAGGTGCATGGGTTGAAACAGACCTTCCATAAAGCCTCCAAAGCAGTAGCCGACCCGAAACGCCGGACAGTACAACCATTATTACGTAGTGTACCCTAACCGGTCCCCGGCAGTCTTGGCGATTCGCGCCACCAGCGGCGCCCCCTCTGGGGCATGTCCCAAAGAATTACTTCGGTGACCTATCGGGGTTACCGCAACCGGACTATCTTTTCCGCAGGGCAATTTTCGCGCGTCAAACCGCTAAGAACTAAGCTCGAAGAACGCCGGAGGGCTTCGTGAAACGCTGTGTCCTGAGATGGCTCTTGCTTCTGCTGGCGGCAGGCTCGTTGCAGGCTGAACCAGCCCCTCCCACGCCCACTTCCGACGCCATTTTCCTGTGGCTGGCGGGAGGCATTTCGAGTGCGCGGATTGAGCGCCTGGCGCAAACGGGTGCCGAAAACCGGACGCTCTCGTGCCACGCCGCGCCGCAATCCATCCAGCAATGCACCCGTGCCCTGCAGAAGGCGGGGGCGGACGCGAGCTTGATTCAGAGCCTGGTGGGCCGGGGTTCGGGCCGAAAGCCGGCGGCCAACGCCGCCTGCTCCTGCTCGGGTCCGCCGGCGCAAGTTGCCGCTCTGGTCCAGGACAAGAACTTCGACGCCGCTGAAGACAAGATTCGCGCCCTGCTGCGCAACATTAACGATAACGACAACGATACGGACAACGCTTCGCAGAATAATGCACTCTTACATTTTGTTCTTGGAACCCTGCTGCGGCGCGAGGACCAGTTCGACGAAGCGCTTGATGAATTTACGGAATCTTCGCGCCTGATGCCCGGCTTTCCCGAAACGCACAGCCAACTTTCGTACCTGTTCTACCGGACCGACGATTCCGACGCCGCCCTCGCCGAAGCGCGCACCGCTCTCAGCATGGATCCCGCCAACGCCGAGGCGTACCGCTATCTCGGACTCGCGCTCTACTCCGGAGGCCATTACGACGCCGCCCTGCACGCCTTTGACGAAGCGCTCGGACGTGAACCCGAGGGATCGCTAGCAAATGCGGACGTCTACTTCGATATGGGAATCACGCACCGCGATCAGGGAGATCTGCGCCGCGCCGCCATCGACTATCGCCACGCCCTCAGCCTGCGCCCCGATTTCTGGGAGGCGCACAGCAATCTCGGAGTCGTACTGCACGATCAGGGCAAACTGGATGAGTCGATCGCGGAATATCGGCTGGCCAAGCGCCTCAATCCCGGGGAAGCCAGCGTCCGCAACAACCTGGGAAACACGCTTTGCGACAAGGAAGACTTCGACAGCGCCATCGTGGAATTCAAGGACCTGTATCGTCAGAGTCCGGAGTGGGAAGGCGGTCACAACTGCCTGGCTCGCGCTTACATGTCGAAGCGCGACTACCCATCGGCGATTCGCGAGTTACGAGCGGCCATCGCGGCCAATCCCAGCGGCGCGGCCGAACACCGCGTCCTGGGGCAGGCCCTCTTGCTGGAAGGAAAAGACCAGGAGGCCGTGGACGCGCTGCGCACAGCCGTTACGCTCAATCCCGAATCCGGCCTGGCCCACCACTATCTCGGCACCGCGCTGGTGAATACGCAACAACTGGCCGAGGCTGAGAAAGAATTTCGCGAGGCCCTCCGCCTGGAGCCCAGCGCGAAGAACCACTATTCACTCGCCGCCTGCCTGATGGCGCTGAACCAATACGAAGAGGCTCTGGGAGAACTCGAAATCGCCTCGCGCCTGGATCCCAGCCAGAATCTTTACCGGGCTCGCATGCAGGAAGTCGTCCGGCTGATCACAACCTCCAAGTAGAGACGGGGCAAGCCCCTTCTCTATAGGCTGCGAGCGCACAAGAAGCTCACCTCGGGCGCTGAAGCGCGACGCAATGTCAACGACCTACGGCACGACTGAAGTCGTGCCCTTCCCAAAAACTGGAGTTCTTCCGCAGCCTACACGTTACTTTTTCTATGCACTGACGTGTATCGCCTCTGGATATCAACCAACCTACAATGTGGGAGTAGAACGCGGCGCGGGTGGCGCCGGCGAGGGCTAGCCATGGCAACCACAGCAACCCGGCAAGCGCAGGAGAAGTCCGCGAACCCGGCTGCGCTATCGACTGCAACATCGACTGCACTATCGACTGCAGCATCGACCGCGTTATCGACTCCAGAGCGGCGTATGCCGCTGGGGTGCGCGCCTGAGGGCGCCTCGGCGGCTTCCGAGAAGAAGGCCGTGGGCTACGGCCTGCCATGTTCGCGTTGCCACGCCTACTATCCCGCCGACATGCACGTCTGCCCGATCTGCAAGTCGCCGGATCGAGTCTCGCCCATCGAATCGGCGAAGCATTCCACGGCTTGCGCTGCTCCGCAACCTGCGTCGCAACTTGCGTCGCAAGTCACAACCGGCGCGCCCGCTAATATCAATATCAATATCGATGACGACCGCGAGCGCTTTCTCAAAGAGCTCAAGTCACAGGCCTTCGCTTTGCACACGCAGGTCAACGCCGCCGCCACGTTCCGTTGCGTTCTCCAGCACCAGCATAACGGGGCCAGCGAACCGGCCGCCGTTTGCCACACTTGTTATGGCGAGGCGCGTCAGCAAGCCGACCGCCTCGAGGCCGCTCTGCACATGGACGCGAAGGAAGCGGCCAAGATTGTCTATGATGCGGTCTGGGCCGACACGTCCGATCCGAATCGCACTTACTTGAATGCCGCCACCGCGCTGCTGTCGGAGTTGCGCAAACGCGCCGGCATCGGGCTGCTGCTCGGCGGGAATCAGCCTTTAGCGCACTAGCCCCGGATCGGACAGGAGGCGAGGTTGCCCTCGCTGTCCTGCCACAAGACTTGGGATAGGCTGCATTCCAATGCGGCGCGCCCTGGCGGGCGCACCAACAAGAAAGGGCGCGATCGGGAGTCCTTAGGATCCAGCGCGCCCTCACTTCTGCAATCTGACTTCTTACTTAGTCCCTAACTCCATCCATGAATGCCCGCAGCTTCCGCGAGCGCGATGGATGGCGCAGCTTTCTCAGCGCCTTGGCCTCGATTTGGCGGATGCGTTCTCGGGTTACTGCGAAGGACTGGCCTACTTCTTCGAGCGTGTGCTCTGAGCCATCCTCCAACCCGAAGCGCATCTTGATGACCTTCTCCTCGCGCGGTGTCAGCGTACGCAGCACCTGCGACGTCTGGTCTTTGAGGTTGACGTTGATCACGGCCTCGGCCGGCGAAACTACCGCGCGGTCTTCGATGAAGTCGCCGAGGTGCGAATCTTCCTCTTCGCCAATTGGCGTTTCGAGGGAGATCGGCTCTTGCGCGATCTTCAAGACCTTGCGGACTTTCGCTACCGGAATGTCCATCCGCTTGGCGATTTCTTCCGACGTTGGCTCGCGCCCCAGTTCCTGCACCAGTTGCCGCGACGTGCGGATCAGCTTGTTGATGGTTTCGATCATGTGCACCGGGATACGAATCGTACGTGCCTGATCGGCGATGGCGCGAGTAATGGCCTGCCGAATCCACCACGTGGCATAAGTCGAAAACTTATAGCCGCGGCGGTACTCGAACTTGTCGACCGCCTTCATCAGGCCGATGTTGCCTTCCTGAATCAGGTCGAGGAACTGTAATCCACGATTGGTATACTTCTTCGCGATCGAGACCACGAGGCGCAAGTTGGCTTCGATCAGCTCGCGCTTGGCGTGCTCGGCGTCCATGTCGCCCTGGATGATCTCGCGCTGCGTGCGCTTGAGCTCCTGGAACAACAGGCCCGCTTCCACTTCGAGCTTTTCCAGCTCTCCGCGGACCGCGCGCGACTGCTTTTTGTATTCCTTGCGCTGGTCTTCGCTGCGCGTCGCCTCGGCCCGCTTCTCCAGGTTCTGGATCTGCCGGTCGAGCGAGCGCATGCCGTCGACCGTGCGGTTCACGCGGTCGATGAGGCGCTTGCGTTCGTTGTTAGTGAAACCCAGTCTGCGCACCGCGATCGACGTGCGCACCACGGCACGGGCCAGATTGAGGCGGTAACGGCGATAGTCGCGCGGACGCTTCTTCTGGTTTACCGCCGCCAGCTTCTCGACGTACGGCATGACTTTCTTGTATAGCTTGTCGAGCGTGGCGATTTTCGCGAGAAAGTCTTGCAGGCGCTTCTCGACGATTTCTTCCGTGATTTCCTCTTCGTCGAACGTGACCAGCTCTTTGATGGAGCGGACGCCCTTCTCGAGGTCCTCGCCCAGAGCGAGGAGTTCACGAATCACAATCGGCGAGCGCGACAGCGCCTTCAGAACGCGGTTTTGCCCCCGCTCAATTCTCTTAGCGATTTCAACTTCGCCTTCGCGGGTAAGCAGGGGAACGGTGCCCATCTCGCGCAAATACATGCGGACGGGGTCATTGGTTTTTTCCAGAGCGCCGGGGGTTAGGTCGAGTTCGACGTCCTCGGACGCATCATCCACTTCTTCGAATTTTTTTTCCAGATCGGTCGTCGGCCCTTTCGAGCTTTCGAGTACATCGATACCTTGCGTTCCGATCGTGGTTAGCAGATCTTCCAGGTCTTCAGGAGAGTGCACATCGTGCGGGATAAGGTCGTTGACCTGATCATAGGTCAGATATCCCTTCTCTTTGCCTGCGTCGATCAGCTTTTTTATGTCGTCGTACTTGTCTTCAAGTGCCAAGAAAGATTATCCTCAGGACGCCCGCCGGTTGCGCGGACGCCAGACTATTCAGCGGTGGGAGTGGTAACGGAGTTGTGCGCGAGGCGCACAAACCTTAAAAGTATAGCACGCCGACTACTGCTCGTGCCGAGCGCAAGTGGAAGTTTGTGCCCGCTTGCCGATTGCCTCCGCCGCCCGTATCTCGTTTCCCGCTAATTCTTTAGATGGCGCTGGGACCGGTTTCGTTCCAAGGTTTCTGCCTGGATTCAAAACGCCTGGAAACGCTGATTGCGGCCTCCACGCAAAGCGTGAACCACAGGGTACCCTTCGGCTCCGCTCAGGGCAGGCTCCGGGTCGCACAGGGGAACGCAGAGGCTCAATCAGAACTTCCTAGCTGGCCTTCTCTCCCAGTCCAGGATCCATCAAAGCTCGCTTCAGGCGCACCTTCTCGTGCAAAAGCGCCTGCCGTTCCTCCAGCGGGATCCCCGACCGCTGCAATCCAAGCTGGACTTCCTCTAGTCGCCGCCGGAGGTAAATCCTGCGCAAAGCCCGCACCGCGCCTTCCACGGTCTCGGGCGTCAGCTCTTCTTCCTCGGACATCAGGATCGAGGCGAGCAGCCGCCGGTCGTCTTCCGTCTTGGGCAGCGCCAGAACGTCTGCCGCCTCGGTCCCAGCTTCGAGCAGCGCCTCCATCAGCGACTGCGAAGCCAGCCCCTCATACAGCCGCTCCGATTGCAGCGCATATTGTGCCTGGCGGGCGGGATCGAATTCCTCCTCCGCGCCGTCGCGAGCCGAACTCCGCGCGCCGCTGGCCTGCATTTCCGTGGCGGAAGCCAGCGCCCGGATCAGCACGCGTTCCGCGCCGGTAATCTGCGCCTCAGCCGTGGCTTTGACCTGCGCCGTGGCGCGAGTGGTGGCAGCATGCTTCAATTCCTGGCGCAACACGGCGGAATCAATTCCCAGCTTCTGCGAAATCTCGAGCGCCAGTTCATCGCGCACGATCCGGCTGGGCACACGCTGAATGTGCGGGAGGAGATGGTTGACGGCCTTGACCTTGCTGTCCGCGTTGCGCGCCGGAAACTGGGCGCGCGCCCGATCGATCAGATAATCGAAATACTTCTGCGAGTGCTTGAGCGCTGCGCCATAAGCGTCTTTGCCCTTGCGCCGCAGGAACAGGTCGGGATCGAATCCAGTCTCCAGCGTGAGAACCTTAATATCGAATTCTTCTTCGACCAGCAGGCCGAGCGTGCGCTCGGTGGCCTTCGCTCCAGCTGTATCGGGATCGAAGTTGACCACCACTTTCTTCGAGAATCGCCCCAGCAATTTCGCCTGCAGTTCCGTAAACGCCGTCCCCGAGCTGGCAATCACGTTGTGGAAGCCGGCGGCGTACACCGAAATGCAATCCATCTGCCCTTCAACCAGAATGGAGTAGTCCAGTTTGCGAATTGCTTCCTTAGCGCTGTCCAGGTTGAACAGCACCCGCGACTTCGAGTAAATCGGAGTCTCCGGAGAATTCAGATATTTCGGCCCGGCCTTGTCGTCGGTGGACAGTGTGCGTCCCGTGAAGGCAATCACTTTGCCCTGGTCGTTGCAGATCGGGAACATCACGCGGTTGCGGAATTTGGAATAGATGGCGGGAGCGGCTTTTGGCTCTTGGCTCTTGGCTGTTGGCTCGAAGCCCGCGCTGTTCGCTGCTAGCTGTTCGTCGTGAGCGACTGAACCCTCAACTGATTTGTCATCCTGAGCGCCCCCACCACCATTCTTGTCATCCTGAGCGGAGCGAAGGACCTGCTGTGGCTGAGTGCTGAGTGCTGACTGCTGACTGCTGTCTTCCTTCCACGAAAACAGCCCACTCTCGCGCAACAACTCCTCACCAAATTCCCGCCGCAGCGCGTCCCGCAACAGGAATCCGGAATCCGGCGCATACCCGATGCGAAAGCGGGCAATGGTCTTATCGTCGAGCCCACGCCCCTTCAGGTACTCGCGGGCATTGGCGCCTTCGGAGCGCCGCAGACAATCCTGAAAAAACGCGCTAGCGCGCACATGCACGTCGAGCAGGTCCATGCGGAGGTGGGCGTTGCGAGCCTCCTCCGGACTGGAAAAAGTGACCTTGGGCATCGGCACGCCCAGCTTCTGCGCCAGCAGCCGGACGGCTTCCGGAAAAGTAATATTCTCGACCTTCTGGATGAAGGCGAAGACATCTCCTGACTCGCCGCAGCCAAAGCAGTGATAAAACTGCCGCGTGGCATGGACCGAAAACGAAGGCGTCTTCTCGGCATGAAACGGGCACAGCCCCGAAAAATTCTGCGCCCCAGCCTTCTTCAGTTTGACGTAGTCGCCCACGATGCGGACGATATCCGCCTGCTGCTTGAGGGTCTCTTTGAAGTTGTCGGAAGAGGTCGAAGTCGAAGTCATCGGGGGCGCACACAGGTCCCGTAGCGATTATGAGGGTCAAAGGGGCTGAGGGGAATAGAGCAGGGGCGGGATTGCTGTGGGAAAGGTGTGGAAGACGCGAATAATCGGTTGAACGCTAAGCAAAATCGGCAGGCGATCCGAATCGCTCCTGATGAAGAAGCAGAGAGGCGATCTCGCGGGCTCTTTCTTCAGAAATACCGGTCTGCTGCTCGACGGCAAGTGGATGTTCCAGTTGCTCGACTATAAACAAAGGGCGCGTCGCAATCGGCTGGATCAGAATCTTTACTTTCAAATTGAGAGTCTCGGGATAGAGGGAGAGAGAATTCGCGAGTCTGCCCTTGAAAGGTCCGCGGACATTTTCCCGCCCCTGCTGCTCCCAGCTTTCAGAAATCTCGTCAAATACTTCCTCAAGTATTGAGGCCCACAGTCCCCAAAGGAACGGTTCGGTCGAACCTGGGACTGGAATTTCGAGACATCCACGAATGAAGAACCACTTTTGGTCGACTACGCACTGGTCGCTGCCGATAATTGTGCGGACATCTCTTTCCTCCCTTTTCATGTTGGCGTACACATCTGGGAAGTCGGCAGCAAAGCTACGCGGCAGGTTCTGATGGGCCCTCCCACAGGTTGCGCACTTGAAGCCTTCGGTCACACGCTCACCCCCACTGCCATCACGCGGCACCTTACCGCTCCGGCCAAGGCGCATCCGGATCCACCGCACGGCGAATCATCTGCACCAATTCCTTCATGCGGGTTGACGATAAGGTGCGCCGCTGGCGCTCAATCAGCTTGGCTTTGGAAAGAACCTGCATAAAGTGCGCTTTGAGGTAAGAAACACCCGGCAGGCCAGATTCGCCGGGTGGAAACTCTTCGACCGTCGGCCCGCGCATGCCATGGCTGCCGAAGGGGACGATAAGCACCGACGAAGCACGATCACTCAGGTTGCGGCTGTCGAGCGAAACAATCACAACCCAATGCCGTTGCGAGAGGTCCTCGAGATACGCCGTCCATATCTCCCCGCGACGAGGACTAGGGTTCGCGGTCAAAGTCCACGCCTCGCGCTGCTTGTGATAGCGCAGCGGCCAATCGCTCTTCTTCGGCGCTTTCCTCAGGCGACATGCTATCGAAATATGCGGCCGTGTCTCGTTCTAAGCGCTCGCGATTCTCAAAAACCAGGAGGCGATCGATCGCCAAGTCAATCGCCTCGGCGAGATTCTGGGCCTCTCCCCTTTCGATTAGCCGCTGAAGATGTGACAGCGTCGCTGGGGAGATGGTGGTCGAAATCTTCTGACGCGCTAATCTTGGGACCGTACCCATGGCATCCGCCTATTGGATGATAGTTTATCTGATAATATGTCGCCTTGAAATAGGATAATGTAACCTACTCATATAAAGCAGTTTACTAGCTAGACTCGCAGTTCCACCACCGTAGCTCCGCCGCCACCCTCGTTACTGGGCGGTTCTGTGACGGACTCCACATGCGGGTGCTTCTGCAGGTACTGGCGG
>Ga0209517_10010052_pt1 | contig 10631 bp, 8 predicted proteins | sample PeaSoiMetSII2010_FD_187695 | JGI IMG/M metagenome (GOLD analysis project Ga0209517, IMG submission 187695) | Peat soil microbial communities from Weissenstadt, Germany - SII-2010 (SPAdes) (version 2) | ecosystem: Environmental > Terrestrial > Soil > Wetlands > Peat | place: Germany: Weissenstadt... | reverse complement strand
GTTCTTGTCGGCCCAAAGGTTGTCGGCCGTCGTCATGGGCCGATTCGCGACCGCTTGAACCCAATCCGTTTCGCCGGCCGGCCGGAATGAAACCGAACCCTCCATGTAGCCGAGCCGGGCCACTCGGCTGGGCGGATCGTCCTGCTGATCTTGGTCTTGAGCGGCCACTCGAGTTGGTAAAACCACCGTTGAGAGCGCCAGCCCGAGCACCGCGCTCCACCAGCCGAACCTCTTAAGTATTTTTGTCATAAAAGTGGTTCTCCTCCAAAGCTTGTCGCGAACCCGGAAGTCCGCGGAATTCCCGTCAACCTTTGACGCTGGAAATGATCATCCCAACCGGGATTTCTCGAAGTGTCCCTGACAGGGACCTGCGAGCCCGCGCTGCAACTACGGTTCGTATCAGGGCATGCCTGCAGGCATGCCGTAGCCCGGAATTTCCTTTTTGACCTCGAAAACGACACCATTGTAACGCCCATCTCGCCTGATCGCGACATTGCGAATCGATTTTTCTATCGGAGCACTCCCGGCGGTCTGCCATCCGCACCGGCACGGCCAGAATCGCACCATCTTGCGCCCTGTTTTTGCAATACTCCTCCTCACCCAGCCTTCTGGTAAGACCGATTTCCGATGCAGACTCGACCACCCTATCTCTCTATCCCGTCGGTACCGGGAGCAGAGCGATCCGGCCCAGCATCGCCCCGAACCGCCGCCGCGTCAGATATCCTTCCGCCAGCAGTAGCCAGTAGTAACGCGCATGTTTTACCAACTGGCCTCCGGTCTTCACCAGCCGTTGCTGCAAGCTGGTCAGGGACCAGTTCTCAATCCCTCTCGGCAAACCCAGCCGCCGCCACAAATTCCCCAGGTTGTAGGCCAGCAGGCTCAGCGCCAGCCGCACTTGGTTCGAGCGAAAACGATGGCAAGAGAGCCGCGTCATCTTTACCGCCTGCTTGCCCTCCTTGATCCACCGCTCGGCTGTTCCCCGCTTGTTGTAGAACCGCACCACCGCCCGGCTCGGCGTCTCCAGGTTGGTCACGATGAACCCCAAACGCGGGAACAACTCTCCGGCATGGAACTCCACCTTCGCCACTACCCGTCGTGCGGTCTTCCAACTGGCGGCTTGGCAGAGAAAGCCCTTGTACCACACGATCGACTTGTGACTGGGCCGTCCCACCGGGCGCGTCAGCAGTTCCTCGACGTCCCGCAGCAGGTTGTCGTTCGCCGGAAGCCGAATCGCATATTTCACTCCACGTTCTTCCAGCGTTTCATAGATCTCCGGTTTGGCAAACGCGGCATCGGCCCGAAACACCACCTCCTTACCCAGTTCCTGTTGGCGCTCGATCTCTGGCAGAAGCACTTCATCCCAGTCCTCGGCGCTATGCACGTTGCCCGGTCGCAACTTGCCCGCCAAACAGTCTCCTTCCCCGTTGAACAGCAACAGCCGGTGATAGCAGGTGGACTCAAAATGCCCGTTGTAGGCACTTGACCTGACCGGGGGTTTTTGTACCAGCCGACGTGAGAGAGAATTCGATAACCGTCTGCATTGTGGCGACTCACGCTATTTATATCCGCCCGCGCTCCAATTTTTCAAGTTGCCCTGGGGGGCAGATGCCGCCATTCTTCTGCGGCGCCTTTTGGTTGCGTTGACGCTGGGAGAGGTGTAGCATCCGCGAATCCAAAGGCCAGTGATGCGGGTCTTAGACAAGCCGCAGTTCACCAGGCAAGAGTGCCCACGAACGAACGGCGATTCGTTCAGGCTCCTCGATATCAACCCTAGTCAAAACTCAGGTAATTCCTTTTGGGAAAGGAGACAAACATGGGCGACCTGACTTTGATTGCATTGACCGCAAATTCGAAAGACGGAGCGAGGCAAGCTCTTGAAGTAGCGAAGGCTCTTGATCGCGATGGTTGGATTGAATTGATGGATTATGGGCTCATCAGCAAAGACAAAAAGGGCCACATCGCGACGCGAGAGATGGACGATGACCTATCGGAAAAGGTAGCGGCTGCAGGCGTCGGCGTAGCCGGTGGCGTCGCGGGCGGCATCGTTGGCGGTCCTGTGGGGGCGGCTGCCGGAGTCGCCGCGGAACCGTTGGTCGGAGCTGAATCGATGCGGCTAATGGAGAGTGTTGTGCGTGACACACTTCCCAACGAATTTCTGGAAGGCCTTGATGCTGACAGCTCCGCGCTGGCAGTAGTCGTACAGGATCGCGATGCAGAGCGACTCGACGAGGAGTTCCAGAAACTAGGGCGCACGATCCAGCGGGAGCTAAAGCGGGCTGAGCGCGACGCCGAATTTGAAGCCTACCTGCAGCGGTCCAAGGACAAGATCCGGTCGATTCAAGATGACATCCACGCGCAGTTGACGAAGGCGCGAACTGCCACAGCCGCGGAAAAAAGCAAGATTGAAGCGGACGTAGCCGCCAAGCGCGCTGAGCTCGAAGGCCGACGGGAGAAGCTGGAAGAGCGAATTAAGGCGATGAACGCCGATCTAAAGTCGGAGATTCGAGAGATGAACTTTCGTTTGGAGCTGGCTGGACTCCAGGCAAGATCCGGAATTGCCGCGAGCATCGATCATCTTCACCGCCAGCTCGATCACCATGCTGACGAACTCGAAGATCTCATCGAACACCAAATCGACACCTTAAAGACGGAGATTTCGGATCTAAAGACGACAGCTGCGAAGGCGAGCGGAGAGGCGAAGGCCGCCATCGAAAATCACCTCATAGCCGTCGAGTCACGCCTCCACAAGGAGCGCGCCGAGCTCCAGGATAGTTTTGAGGAACGCCTGCTGCAAACGAAACAGTGGTTTGAGACTCTTCACGTCCAAGCCACTTTGTTGCAGGCCAACTTTCGAGACAAAGTCGAAGCAACCATCAATGCGGCGCAGCATTCTTTCGCTGAATTGAAAGCCCGGGTCCGCACGAGAAAGCGGGAGGACGAACGAGCCTGGGAAGATTTCCGGGCAGGCTTCAACAAGGCCGCGAAGGACCTGCAAGTCGCATTTGACAAAGCGAAGCACGAGCGGGTCTAGGAGCAAGGGCACAAGTCCATAGGCAATACCAACGAAAGGAGGAGAGACTCGTGGGGACTACATCAGCGGCTACATTTGTGAAGAAGTCGGTCGGGTGGTCAATTGCCCTCAGCGTGTTAATGATTGTGGCGGGGATTCTTGCGATTGCTTCGCCTCTGGCGGCGGGGATCGCCGTCAACATCTTCGTCGCGTGGCTTCTCGTTTTCAGCGGAGGCGTCCACGTTCTGTTTGCCTGGTATAGGCCGAGCACCGGAGGACTCCTCTGGGAGTTGCTGGTTGGAATTCTCTACATTTTCATCGGAGGCTATCTACTCATGCATCCGGTGGCTGGCTTGGCGTCGCTGACGCTTGCGCTGGCGATTTACCTACTGGTTGAAGCCGTTCTGGAGTTTGTGCTGGGATTCACGCTTCGCCCGCTTCCGGGGTCAGGCTGGCTGCTGGTCGATGGGATCATCACTCTAATCCTAGCAGTCATGATTTGGAGGACATGGCCGTCGAGCACGGGATGGGTCATCGGCACGCTAGTGGGGATCAGCATGTTGTTTAGCGGCACTTCCCGGCTGATGCTCTCGCTGGCTGCGCGGAGTGTCGTTCAAAAGATGGCCTAGAACTGACAAACCTGGAGGTACGTCCGCAGCGACAGGTGACGTCGGGCAATTGTAGGGCGTGCCATAAATTGGAGGCAAGAGCGTGGGCGGATTGATCCCGTTGACCGACGCGTCGCGACGCCCGACGCACATTCCCGTTGTCACGGCCTGCATCATTGTTGTGAACTTCGTCGTTTTCGGGCTTGAACTGAAGGGTGGTGACGCCTTCGTTCTCAAGTGGTGTGCTGTCCCCGCGGAGATCACCTCCGGGCACCACTTGATCACCATTCTCACTGCGATGTTCATGCACGCCAGCTGGTCGCACATTCTCGGGAACATGGTGTTTTTGTGGGCCTTTGGTCCCGAAATCGAAGATGCGATGAATCCGTTGCGCTATCTGCTGTTCTACCTCGCGGGCGGATTATCGGCCATGCTGGGCCAAGTCGCCCTGACTCCGCACTCCACGGTACCGGACCTCGGCGCGAGCGGCGCCATCGCCGCTGTCATGGGCGCATTCCTGGTGACTTACCCCCGCGATCAGATTAAAGCCATTTTGATTATCTTCGTTTTTGTTCGTATCACTTTCATACCGGCGATCGTTCTCATCGGGTTTTGGTTCCTCACGCAGCTTTTTAATTTGGGAGCGGTGACGGAAGCTCAGACAGGGGGTGTGGCCTACGCCGCTCACGTTGCCGGCGCCGTGTTTGGGGCGCTAACGGCGCGTTTCTTTGAAGACCCGGAACGGCTTGCCGCTCAGCTCTAGATCACTCCTAGCGGTCATGGTGTGATGCACACGTTTGTCTCAGCGAGGGGTTCAGTTCCCATGCAGGAGATGAACCCACCTATTTGAGGGTCTGTGCACAATGACTGCTCGCGTGTAGCAAGCGCACCCGGACGAATCCGCGAGCCCATAGCACAAAGGTCGGCAGGAAGCGCGAGGCCAAAGTGCACCTGAGAAGGCAGGTATCGACCGCCGACGTGTTGGCAATGGGTTTTCGATTGAGCTGCTCAGTGCTAGTCTGATGCCCATGCCGGAAGACAACGGAGGTCTGGCGCCCGCCCATAGCAGGTATCGAGCCTTGCTCGATGTGTCCGCCGCTCTGGTCGAGCAGCCCACGGTAAAAGCCGTCCTCCACAGCCTGCGCGAGGTTTTGTCCAGCAGCGTTCGTCTCCATGGAGCCGACCTATATCTTCTGGACGGCGGTCGAGAAACTCTGCATCTTCTCGAGTTTGATCGAACAGGGGACGCTCCCGCCATCAGAATTGGCACCAAGATTTCGCGGATTGGCGCGGCGGCACAAGCACTAGAGCAACAAGAACCAGTTTTCCTGCCTGACGTATCGCAGGAAATGTTGAAACATCCCGAGTTGGCTCCGTTTGCAGCTCAATCTGCTGGCAGAAGCACTTACGTTTTTCCTGTGTTTACCGCCCAGCAACAATATGGCGTTTTGGCTTTGACTAAGGAGCGGGGTCAGGAGTTTGCGCGCGAAGATGTCGAACTACTCCGCTCTCTGACTTCGCACGTTGCGATTGCACTCGAATGCGCGCTGGCTAGGGATTGCGCAGAACAGTATCAGCGGGAACTCGCCACCCAGCGCGACCGTCTTCGGCTCCTCCTCGAAATCAATAATCATGTCGTATCGAAATTGAATATTGACGATCTCTTTCGCTCGGCATCGGCTTCGATTCGCTCGTATTTCCGCAATGATTTCACCGGCTTCTGGGTGCTGGCGAAGGATTCGAACCAGCTTCAAAACGTCGTGCTCGATTTTCCTGATGGCAAGGGCTTGATGGCCGACGTCAACTCGACTGAGCTCACTGACACGGATTACGAGAAGCTGCGCACTCGCCAGTCGGAAATCTGGTCAATCGAGGATATCGGGAAACTTCCTGCAAACATTGCCGGCAACTTAAAATCCGGGTCCATCATGTCAGTTGCTGTTGCCCCTCTGGCTACCGCCGGCGGGCCCTTGGGTGTGCTGGCCATAGGCAGCCGTAAGCGCGATGCCTTCGGACAACAGGATGTCGATCTCCTATCGCAAATCAGCATCCAGATCTCCCTGGCCTTGGACAATGCCCTCGCATACGGACGTCTAAACGCTTCAGCGGCCCGTCTGGAAGAAGAACGCCTGTACCTTGAGTCGGAAATTAAGTCTGAGTACAACTTCGGAGACATCGTCGGAAAGAGTGCCGCTCTCCGCCAGGTGCTAGACCAGATCGCGATTGTCGCCCCGACTGGCTCAACCGTGCTCCTGCACGGTGAAACCGGCACAGGCAAGGAACTGTTCGCGCGGGCGATTCATAATCGTAGCCCACGTCGCGAACGAACCTTCGTTCGATTGAATTGTGCAGCCATACCTTCCGGTCTCGTGGAAAGCGAACTGTTTGGCCATGAAAGGGGGGCTTTCACCGGCGCATTGGTACAGAAACGAGGCCGATTCGAGTTGGCCGATCGCGGTACTCTGTTTCTGGACGAAATCGGGGACATCAGTCTCGACCTGCAGCCGAAGCTCTTGCGTGCCCTGCAAGAACGCGAATTTGAACGGCTGGGGAGTACAAAAACCATAAAGGTTGACGTTCGTCTGATTGCCGCAACGCACCGCGACTTGCAGAGCATGATACGCAACAACCAGTTCCGCGAAGATCTTTTTTACAGGTTGAATGTGTTTCCGATTGAGGTTCCTCCGCTCCGCGAAAGGCGTGAGGATATTCCATTGCTAGTTCATTTCTTTGTTTTGCGCTTCTCCCGCCAAATGCAAAAGCGCATTAGGTCTGTTCCGAAACCGGCGATGGAGGCGCTGGTGAACGCCGATTGGCCAGGGAATATTCGCGAGCTTGAAAACTTCGTCGAGCGCTGCGTGATTCTTACACAAGGGGACGAGTTGAGTGTCCCGCGCGCGGAGCTAAAGAAAACGTCCAGCCGACCCGTTGCCACGGGAGCATCGACCTTTGAAGAAGCGGAGCGTCAGGCAATTATCGATGCTTTGAAAGCCGCGTCCGGAAGAATATCCGGTCGCGCCGGAGCGGCAGAGCGCCTCGGACTCAAACGCACAACTCTGCAGAATAAGATGCGCAAGCTGAACATCAGTCGAGCCGACTATTCTGGCTGACGCTTCCGTATTCGCTTTGTAAGCGAACGCCAGTCGTTTCTTCTCTTCAGACACGAAGCGCGGGCCTGGGTCCTCTTTCAGCGAGCGCGACGTGCCCATATCTCGGCACCGCCCGTCACAGGGCATACCCTAGCCTTGAACCCCTCCTGTAACCGTACCTAACTTCAGCAACTTACCCTAATGGGTAGTTGGCAAGAGACCTGCAACTTTGGCCTAGGGACTTTGTTAGAGGCGAGGTGTGATTGGCTGGAGGAGCTGGTCGTTTTCGCGTTCCAACGTGGTCGCTCCGCTGTTGTGAGTTGCGACTTCACATAGGAGCAGACGGCCCAAACAGACCGGCACTCGGTGATCCGTTGTCGGCTGCTCACACTCGATAAGGAAACGAATGCTACGGTTTGAGATACGCAATTCAGGCGAAACATGGCACGTCATGCTGGAAGGCCGATTGACGGGTGACGATGCCGAACACGTACGAATACACATAACGCGCTGCCCCGTCAGTGGAAAGCTGATCGTCGATCTGACGGAAGTTGTGTTTATTGACAACGTAGGGGAACAGGTGCTTTCGTTTCTCGGACGGTTGGGAGCTGTGTTCGTAGCTCCCAATTCTTATACGCTCGATGTGTGCGAGCGCTTAAATCTTTCTGTCGCTCGGAATGGCATCTCACCCGAGAACGCGTTGGGCAGTTCCCACACCGGCCGCCAGTCGCGTCCTTCTAGCCTCCCGCGAAAGAAGTAAGTAGGAGGTTTGACGAATCTTGCGAGCGGCGCCATCGCCGCCGTCATGGGCGCATTCTTGATGACTTATCCTCGCGACCGGATTAAAGCAATTCTGATTATCTTCGTGTTCGCGCGTGTGACCTTCATACCGGCGGCGGGTCTAATCGGGTTTGGTTCCTCACGCAGCTCTTTAATTTGTGATCGGTGACGGAGGCCCAGACGGGCGGAGTGGCTTACGCCGCTCATGTTGCTGGTGCTGTGTTTGAGGCGCTAACTGCACGTTTCTTTGAAGACCCGGAACGGCTTGCCGCTCAGCTCTAGGGTTCACTCCTACGTTGCAGTGAACGCGAGCTGTGCACAACCCTCGGGCTTTGCAACCGGGCGTAGGATCTCGCACTTCTTGTGAATTTGCGTCCGTGCAAAACCGCGCATGAGGCCGGACTGCGCAGCTTCCCACTGCATGTTGAGGTGCGTTCTTCCGTCGGATTCCGGAATTAATCGCCAGTGCATCTTTAAACCGGTCATTTCTCCTCCTCTGCTAGCGAGCAGCGGTTTCTACTATCGATCCTGACCATTGACGTTGCGCCACAGCCGCAATAACGGCAATGCACATGCCAAACGTCACTGCGTTTTCAATGTGGATTCCGAAAGATGTGTGAGATTGTTGAAATTGCTGAAGATCAGTCCAATAGTTGCAATGTCGGCCGCACCCGCTGACTGACTCGCACACCAATCCCCCGTCTTCGGCATCATCGGAACGCCGGCAGCGGTGCCCGAATACGGGCAACGCAACGCCAACAAGGCGCAGGCTGGCTTCGTAATTCCAACAAGTTGCGCGTCGCGCAAATTGGCATGTCTCGTGCATCAGGCGTATGCGGAGGCTGCTATGCCGTCCACTGAAAAACTCGATACTCACCGCAAAGCGCTAAGTCTGAATCTCGATACGTCCCAATTCGGCTCTTTCGCCGAGATCGGTGCTGGGCAGGAAGTCGCACGCTGGTTCCTTGTTGTTGGCGGTGCCTCCGGCACCGTCGCCAAAAGTATTTCCGCTTACGATAAGGAAGTCAGCGACAGCCTGTACGGCGCCGGTTCGCGCTATGTTTCAAGGCAACGACTGGAAACAATGCTGGAGATTGAGTGGACCCAGTTGCGCAAGCAATTGGACCAGAAGCGAGGGCCACAGACGCGCTTCTTCTCCTTTGTCGATACTGTGTCTGCGCGAAATTACGCCGGAACAAACGATTCGCACGGCTGGGTTGGACTTCGGTTCCAGTCACATGCTGGCGACGAACCCAGTGACATTCTCCTGCACATTAACATGCGGGACTCTTCCAACATTCTGCAACAGGAGGCCATCGGTATTCTGGGCGTCAATCTCATCTACGCTGCGTTCTATCAGCTACAGACAAAGGAAACATTCTTTGAAGGACTCGCACAAGACGACGTTAGGGAACGGATCGAGATCGATTTCGTCGATTTTCGCGGGCCAGCTTTTGCGAGTTGGGATCGCCCGACTGTCCTGGCGTACCTCGTGCATGCAGGATTCGCCGAGGCCGTGTGTTTTCCCGCTTCGGATGCCCCTGTTCCACCCAATGAATTTCTCCACAAGAAAGCGGTTGTACTCGCACCCGGATACTTTGGCCATGCAGACCCTGTTCATGCGCAAATCCATGCAGAATTGCTGGCGGCAGGCGTTCAAGAGCTTCAAAAAGAGTTGGGGGAAGCAGCTCCTGACCCTATCGGTTGCTTCTGCTTGACGGCGGCTCCACTCGCTGCGCAAGAGTCAGCGCCAGGAATCTCCGACTTGCTGCGCCGAATTAATTCCCTTCTCGCGCGAGGCGGTGACGTCCTCTTATTCAGAGAACGCGAGCTTTACAACATGACGGCTCTCGTGAATCGGTATACAAAAGCCCCCCTGCGTTTTATCGCAGGTCTTTCGCTTTTGATACGGGCTTTCGATGATCCCTATTTCAATCTGGAAGGCAGACTTCTGGAAGCTCTTGCTCGCCTCTTAGCCCAGAACGTACGCATCTACAGTTACCCGATGACTGCAGCAGATTTGCGGGAGGCAATCAAACTTTTTTCCGCTATCGAATTGGAATGGACTGAAACGAACGGATACGTTTCCGCTGAACAGTTGCGTTTCAAGCCTCCTCTCGGTCACCTCTATGCCTATCTTCTCGCAAGCGATTTTCTCGTTCCGATGCGCATTCCGGCAAAAGCCAGTGGGGTGGCCAGTGCGTAGAATCCGACAGCTAATTTGGATTTCCTGCCGCCTGTTTCTGCCGCTGCTTGGGGCCGGCCTATTGGGGTACATGGTGTTTCGAACCGGCCTCGGAGCGGTTTGGAAGCAAATTCAGGAAGTTGGCTGGGGCCTAGCCGTGATCATCCTCCTTGGAGGTTTGTCTCAGCTAATTAAGACCTGTGCCTGGCGGCAAACTTTTACATGCGATATCCACGCACTCTCCTGGTCCCGCAGTCTTGGCGCGCAGCTGGCCTCTGATGCGGTCGGGCAATTTGGTTTTGCCGGAAAGCTACTTGGGGAGGGCCTGCGCGTATCTATGCTCGGTGCTACTGTGCCACTCGCCGATGGAATATCGTCTTCCGCGATTGATGGAGGGCTGCATACGTTCACAGCGGCAGTCGTCACAGTATTGGGAATCACTGCAACCTTACTGCTCGCTCCGCTTCCTGGTAGCTGGCGAGTTTACGCGTTGCTGGTCGCCACCGTGCTCGTCGCAGTGGTGGGATTGGCGGGAGTGGCCGTCGCAAGTCGGTGGCAACTGATTGGTAACGCGGCGAGAGCGATTGGGCGATTGCCGTGGCTTTATAAGTTCGTGACGGGTAAGCTGCCGATCATAGATTCAGCCGAACGTAACCTGCTCGCCTTTTATCGCGAGAACCCTGCCGCATTCTATGCGAACCTGACGCTCAATTCTCTGTGGCATGCGATGGCCGTCCTGGAGGTATATGTGATCCTGCATTTCATGGGAACAAGGATCGGCGTGGCCGGCGCGTGTGCGCTGGAGGGCTTGACAAAGGTGATCAACCTCGTTGGCGTCGTGAGTCCAGGCAACTTCGGGACTTACGAGGGTGGAAATATTCTCATTGCAAGTCTGCTCGGTGTTTCGGGCACTGCTGGATTGACGTTGGCCTTGTGTCGGCGGGCGCGGGCCGTGCTCT
>Ga0209517_10010051_pt1 | contig 10631 bp, 13 predicted proteins | sample PeaSoiMetSII2010_FD_187695 | JGI IMG/M metagenome (GOLD analysis project Ga0209517, IMG submission 187695) | Peat soil microbial communities from Weissenstadt, Germany - SII-2010 (SPAdes) (version 2) | ecosystem: Environmental > Terrestrial > Soil > Wetlands > Peat | place: Germany... | reverse complement strand
TTACAAAGGCCCCTCCCTGCCCCCAAAACCTTTCCTGCCCAGAAACCCCATTCAACCGCGGAGCTGTTCCGTCGAAAATACGCGTGGCTATTCGCGGTCCGTTAGCCGGGACCGAAACGAGAGGCGACCATGAAGAATCGTGTAAGCAGAAAACGCTCCATCGTCAAAGCGATCACGTACCGCGTGATCTAATGCGAGATTGTTTTGGGCGCGAATCAGTTCCTGCGTACGAGTGGCCATTCGTACTTGGGCGCTCAGCAAATCGGATTCCACGACCACGCCGCTTTCAACGCGGTCCTTGCTGCGGTCAAGGATGGCCTGCGCTGTCTCGATCGCTTGATCGGAAACTTCCAGTTGTCTTCTGGCGAGCAGCACGTCGTAGTAAGAATCCACCACACGGACGACAATCTCCTGGTCCGTGCGATCGAGTTGATGACCGGTGGCTTCCTTCATGCGCTCCGCGCGATTGATGGATCGCCAGCTGGCGAACGAATCAAACAGATTCCAGGTTCCGCCGACGCGGGTGCTGAAATTGGCGAATGGCGCGGGAGTGTTCAGCACGCTCAATCCGAAATCAGCTGTCGTGAACCGCTGCTGCCGCAGCTTGCTGCCGAAGACATACACGGCGTCGTTGCCCTGCGTGGCCGTCTCGGAAAAAGTGACGTGTGGCAGCAAGGAGGATCGGGCTTGCTGCACGTCGGCCGAGGCCGCTTTTGTGTCCGCGAGCGCTACTTTGCGCTCCGGGTTCTTCTCGAGCGCTATGGCGACCGCCTGCTCCAGAGTGAGGGGAGAAGGCGCCTGTGTTTCCTGGGAGAAAATCTGGCGTGGCAGGAACAGCACCAGAAGCAGCGCCCAGAGGGCGGGTCGTGTCAATCGAGAGATGACATCAAAGTCCATTGCATCAACACCTTTCACGGGAAACGCCGTCCTTAACTTCTCCATGGTGTCGCTCGTCATAACCAATAGCCTGTGATCTAGCTCACACATGGCTGTCCCCAAAGTCACATCGGAAGAGCCTTCCTATTTCCGAACTAGGGTCGTCGCTGGCATCGCCCAAGCCGTTTTCCCTTCCACGATTTCGTAGGTCGTTTCCAAGCTGGCCGTTTGCTTCACCATCGCGCCCACCGAGCAATACTTCTCTTCCGAGAGGCGGATGGCCTCCTCAATCGCTGCTGAATCGATTTCATCGCCGGTGACGACGTGGTGGATGCGGACTGCGGTGAAGACTTGCGGCGGACGCTCCGCCTGATCGGCTTCGACTCGCACCTCGTAGCCAGTGACTTTCTGGTGGTATTTCTGGCGAAGGATGGTGATGACGTCAAATGCCGTGCAGCCGGCGAGGCCGACGGCCACTAACTCAACGGGCTTGGGACCGGTACCCCCGGCCGCGTCGTCGAGTAACATATGGTGCTCAGTGCCTGTCGTTGCGACAAACTGCCGCTCTGCCTTAAGTGGTTGAGTAAGCCGAACCTTAGCGGTGATCATGTGTGTCTCCTGGAGGCCCGGTGTCTCGGGGCCACACGAATAAATGCAAAGACACAGCTTTTGTTACAGGAAAATGCGGAGCAATTTTGAAGGGTGTGCGGGGCGGGCAAAATTCAATCTAATTCGTTCGGTTCACGCTTCGTTATTCTTCTCATTAGTTCCTGATAGTCCGAAAGGAGTTCTCGTCTCAGCTTGGCGGCGACGCGCGGGTCGGGCGACGCATTTGCAGCCATTCGGCACCGCTGGATCGATTCCTCCAGGCTCGACAGAAATGCTTTACATGGCTCGCAGCCATCCATGTGCTTCTCGAGCTCTTCACACAGTGAGTCATCAAGGGCGTCATCGAGATAGTTTGAAAGTTCAGTGAACATCTCTTTGCACCGGAGTTGGCGCGGTTGTTCGGGGATTTGTGCGGCGGGTTTCACAAATCGGCGGCGAACGCGATGATGGTCCTGTTTGGCTAGTTCCTTACGGACGTATAACCGCGCGCGGTGCAACCGGACGCGAATCGTGCCGAGGCGCAGACCGGTTATTTCGGCGATGTCCGTGTCGGAAAGATCCTCCATATCGTGCAGCACGAGAATCAGCCGATAGTCGGGAGGTAGTTTTTGGACCGCTTCTCGAAGGCGTTTCGCATTCTCGCGACGCAGCAACGATGTCTCGGGCGTCGCGTCCGCATTGCCTGACAGGTTTTCCAGTTCCCGGCGGTCGGGCATTAATTCTTCGAGAGAGAGGGCTTCTTTGGGAGCAAACTTGCTTCTACGCCGGCTCATCAGACACCGATTCTTGGCCACCTTGTACAGCCAAACCATCAACGCCTTGGGGCTATCGAACTTCGGCAGGTTGGGAATCGACTTGAGCAAGACCTCCTGCATTGTGTCTTCGGCGTCTTGTCGCTGTCCGCAAACCTTCATGCTGAACGAAAAGACTGTGCTCTGGAGTAGGGCCAGCGCTTCTTCCAAGGACTTCGGGTCCTTGCGTTGGATCAGTTCAACGACTTCTTCGATCTCGGGTCGCACGAAGCCAACTGTAGCACAGCGGGTTGCGCCTGAATTTGGTGGCCCGAGTCAACTCCGCGACTTTTCGGGCTACCAGCAGAAAAGTGCATTCCGAGGTTGCGTGCAATCGAACACCAGTCCCAATCAAAGCTGAGGCTTTGCTTCTTCCACGTTGACCACAAGCGCGGCACGCGCCCATTGAAATTTGGCTTTGACGGCGTCGAAGTACGGACCCGCGGTCTGAAACTCCGCCCTGCCGACGATGCCGCACCCTTTGCCCGGGCCGTGAGTTCCCTGCACCTGACGCGTGCCACAGAGCAGCTCAACACGATTGCCATGTTTCAGATTCGCCTCGGTCTTGTGCATAAGGCCGACGGGGATGAGGAGCGTGCTGTCCCCGATGCCGAGCGCGCGCACGTAATCGCCCCACGTTGCGACGAGGTGCGGGCCGTCAGGCCCAGTCGTAGCAATGGCGATCCACTCGGCCTTTTCCAGCACTTCCTTGCAAATGCCGTCGATCTTTGCCATAGCGAACCTCCTAATTCGGTGTTCCCGGATTCTGTTAGTGCGGCCGCAAATCCTATGAATTTGCTGTGTCTATGCCCACAACTAGGGGCTGCTTCTGTACGTGGCTCGGCTCGAGAATGAAGGTGCCAAAAATATTCATGGCAAAGGCCGTGATTCCGGCCAGTTCGAGCACCGCCGAGACTGGCAGCACATCCCATGCCCAGTTCGCGTACCCTTGGTACGCCAGAATTTCACAGGAAACGCGAAGCGTACATCCAATCGCGAGAAGAGCGAGGCCGGCGAACATCAGCCCCGTGCTCCACAATAGACGCATTCCCGCGAACGCTGGCAGAATGCGTTGGCCCACGGACAGCACCATCACGGCGATGAATCCGACCGTCAACGCATGTCGCGACGCGCCCCAAATGCCGCCGGAAGAATCCCAGCGCGCTGCGCCGATTCCGAGCAGGCCGGCCACCAGCAGCCAGCCGTATGCCATGCGAACGAAGAATGGAAAACTCCGGTGCACACCACGGGTTTTCGGCTCCTGTCGCGACGATTCGAACATCCGTAATGCCGCGATTGCCAGCACCGCGCCCGCGACAAAGAGCGCCGTCACTTGAGATCCCCATCCCGCAAGCGTCAAGACAACACCCGCAAAGTTCACCGCGAGAGCGGCCACGAGCAGCTTGGGACGAAGAGGCTTCAGTCCCAGAAAAACCGGCATCCACTTGGTGCTGAATCCCCAGACAAACGGCACCAGAAATCCCCAGGCAACCAGCGCGAGATAGCGCTGGTCGAGAGCGTGCGGCAGGGCAGGGCTTGCGCCCCGTACCGCCAGGTAAATGGTTCTGGCGAAATTCGCGACCAGCGTCAGCATCAAGCCGATACTCGCGCTGATAACGACTGACACCCATGACTCTGGCCACTTCGTCCCAGAGTCTTCAGGCCGGTGCTGCGAAACCGCGCGAAAGAAAATCACGAACGCTGCCAGTTCGAGGAGGGCCGAAATCGGAAGGAGCAAGCGCCACTGCCAGCCGTACACATTCGCGGTCCAGCGCATCGCCACTCCGATCGTCCACATCATCCAACACGCCCACGCAGCGCCAACGGCTGGTTTCGTCGCGCCGCGCAGCTTCGGAATCGAGTAGAAACCGATGCCGAATATGAAGCTCCCGATCCAGCCGAACACCTGCGCGTGGCCGTGCGCCTGCAACCATGCAGGCGAGACAGACCCTGCGCTTTCGCGCCCGCTGATTTGGAGAAGATTCCATACGCCGAGGAACGTTCCCGGGAGGAGCATGAATACGAGTCCCGAACTGATGTAAGCGATCAGCAGGCGGGACAGTGAACTCTCGCGCGCACGGGCAATCTCCATGATTTCGGCTGGTGAGCGCAAAGAACGGCGCTCGCTTCCGGACGCTGCGGCAGTCTTTTCGAGTTGGGTCGGCATAGCGAGTGCCTCAGGCGTCACACGGTCTCGGCTTCCATTTCGATCGCGCGCGGAAAGAGAATGTTGTTTTCGAGATGCACGTGCTCGTGAAGATCCGCCTCGAATTCCTGTAAATCCCGATACAGCGCCTGATAGCTCGCGCACGCATTGGCTGGGGGCGTGTACGCCGAACTGGCCGCGTGAATCTGGTTCACCAAGGCCGCGGCCGCATCGTGCTCCTCCATCATGGCTTGAACCGGATTTCTCACGGTCTGAAAGAAGGGAGGCTCAAGCGCTGCCTCACCATTGGCCGCGCGCTCTAGCGCCTCGATGTAAGGGAACAGAATTTGCTCTTCCGTCTGCATATGCATGGTCATTTCCCGGCCTATCTTGAGGAAGAGGTCCTCGATTTCCGCGATTTCGGGGTGATTGTTCCCATGTTTTGTCTTCACCCTCGTGAGCAGGGCTGGGACACGCTGGACGGCCTCGCGGACATACCGGTGATGCTTCTCTCGTATGTGCTGCGTCAGATCGCCAAGCGGAGCCGATGCCCAATTCTCATCAGCCGGTCCTACATCGGCCTTGTTCTCGCGTAGCCGCTCCATAATCTCTTCTTCGGACACACCCACATGTGCGCACGCGTCGTGCAAGGACTTGTTACCGCCGCAGCAGTAATCCACTCCGGCCTGCTCCAGAATCCGCGTGGCCCTCGGGTTCGCTGCGGCAATTTCTTTCACTTTGGTTTCACCGGTGATGTTCATGATCGCCTCCTCTATGCACGATCAGCTTGGACGAAGCTCCGCATGGGAGCAGTGACCAAAGTCACTACCCCGCAGTAGATACCAAATTCTCCTCGGGGACGCTACTCGGAGGCGTTTTGCTCGTTCTTCAGGCCGACCAGGTCTTTCACCACGATCTTGCGGCCGTCCACTTCCAGAAATCCTTCCGCTTGGAGCCGGCTCAAATTCCGGGAAACCAGTTCCCGCACCGTGCCCAACTCTGCCGCTAAATCCTGATGGCTCATCGTCAATTCCAAGTGCATCCCCTCTTTTGAGGGTCTACCGCCCGCTTTCGCGAGGCGCAGGACTGCGGCGATCAGCCGCTGGCGGACCGTCGTGAACGACAGCTCTTCAATGATTCCGACGAGACGGCGCAACCGCGACCCCACAACGGCAATCACTTTGAGCGCCACGTCCGGATGCTCGCGGCAAAAGTTCTGAAAATCCTTGCGCGAGATGAAGAGGACCTTCGCATCCTCCAGAGCCGATGCCGCGGCGGGATAGTTGCCTCCATCGAACACGGGAAGCTCCGCAAACGAGCTGCCAGGCCCTTCCACCGCTAACACCTGCTCGCGGCCCGCAGCCGACAGCTTGAAAATGCGAATCTTGCCCGACGCTACGAGAAAGAGTCCGGTGCAAGGGTCTCCTTCTCCAAACAGCAGCTCGCCCCGTTGAAAGTGCCTCTTGCTTACTCGCGCAGCCAATGCGCGCACCTCTGTCTCCGTGAGGCTCGCGAAGAGCGGTGTTTTTCGCAGAACTATTTCCACGTCTTCAGCCATCGTAGCGATCCACCACTGCTGCTCCTACCAGAACCGGAAATCCTCAATTGAATGACGTGAACTTCAGACGCGCACGCCATGACAAGCTTACACCACAGCCGCGGGCCGTGAGACTGGCTTGGCGCATCCGAGATGCTACCGGACACGCTCCAGCGACGGGAAAGTTGGAGGAACGAAGGACCAAACAATCAGCATTTCGTGTAGGCGCGCAAATGATGTAGTTTGCTCGCGAGCTGTAGTTAGATCTGGAAAGGAGATTTCTGGTGAAAGCCGAGTTTCCCAAATGGACGAAGCAGTTTCAAAAAACATATCCAAAGGTCTGGCGGGCCTTTCAGAAGTTGGGTGAAGAATGCCATGGCGCCGGTCCGCTGGACGCTCGCTCTCGGCGGCTGGTCAAGATTGGGATTGCCGCGGGATCCGGATCCGAAGGTGCGATGCACTCCGCGGTGCGAAATGCATTGGCCGAAGGCGTCTTGCGGGACGAGGTCCGCCACGCCATCTTGTTGTCCATCACTACAATTGGATTTCCGAATGGTCAAGCAGCGCTTAGCTGGGCGGAAGATATCATGCGCCGAAAGTGATTTGCAGGGCATTTGCAAATAGCAAGCGACCGCCGAATCAATCTTTCCTGGATGGCCGCGGGCGGTGCAACAAATCCTCCTTCCTTGTAAGCGCAGCAGCCATGTCGGCCAGCATGGTTGTCTCGAGGTAATTCATCAACTGCGTGCGGATGCCCTTCTAGGTGTCGTGAAGCGGGCAGGGCGAGGTATCTGAGCAGCCTTCCAGACCCACTGCACATTCAGCAAACTGATCCAAGCCGTCGATCGCCGCCACGACGTCGCGCAACTTAATCAGTTGCAAGACACACATGGTCGATTTTCATTTTGTCAGCGGCCCGGGCGGTGGTGCCCCGGTGCTGATGGTCGATCCGGGGCAGGAATCGGCGGCAGAATTCAAAGCACTCAAGCCGGGCCTATTCATCTATCACTGCGCGGCCAATCCCATGCCCGCGCACATGGCCAACGGGCTCTATGGTCTCGTGTTGGTCGAACCCGAGGGCGGCTTGCCAAAAGTCGATCGGGAGTTCTAGGTGATGCAGAGCGAATTCTACACCGAAGGCGCCGTGGGCAAACCTGGCCTGCAGGCGTATTCTTCGCGCAAGGCCGCCGCGGAAACTCCGGAATACATTGTGTTCAACGGCGATGTTTCGTCCTTGATGGGCCATGGGGCGCTCAAGGCTCGGGTCGGCGAGACGGTGCGAATCTACTTCAGCAATCTTGGGCCGAACAAGATCTCCTCATTTCACATCATCGGGGTGACCTTCGACCGAGTCTACCGCGAAGGAGGTTTCACCGATCCGGCGCGTAACACAATCTGTTCGACGTTGAATCGCTTTTGCTTCACGGCAAATCCCCCCTTTTCAGGCCTAGATTTTGCCGGAAACTAACCCTTCAGGTGGATCAAAAATACCGGGGCCGCTCACCAGAGTAAGCGAAAGCTTTTCCATGCCATCCGAGAAAAATCAAGGCTTGACGTTGACCAAAACGTTCTGCCATGCGAAGACCCGAGAGAGAAAACCATAGACAGGCGAGTAGCGTCGGTTGCCCGTCGCGGTTTGACCTCACGTTCCAGGTAGGGAGCCAGTTGCTTGCGAAGGAGGATGTTTTCCGCTTTGATGGCAGCGCTCGAACGGGTCCCCAGAAGAAGGAATCGAACAGCGTCCTGGGCCAGATCGAAAAGGATGGAGACCAAACGAAGAAGGAATGAGCAGTTCTCATGGGATTCGAGTTCGCCACGGGCGTGCCGCTTGGAGCAACCCCTCATTTCAACTCGATTTGATGCTATGAATTCGTGGCGTATCGATTCTTTGCAGATCACAGACGACAGACTTAGACCAAGGCGAACTCGACCTTCGCGATCGCCCACCCGCCGGAGTCCTTCACGTATTCGACTTTGAGCAAGCGGCGCTCCGTCCGGCGGACGAAGCCGCCGCCTTGCGCGTGCGCCATCCGCGCGAGCGTGCAGTCCTGCGTGATCATGGTTTCGATTTCCACGGCGCATTGGAACCGCCCGGCAGCGCTCTTGCCGTCCGCGGCGACCTCGATCGCATCCGGTTGCCCGGTGTGATCCGCCGCGATGCTGCGCACGGATTGGTCGAACGCGGCGCCTTTGGGATCAGCGAACAGCTGCGTGGTGGCGTCGCCTTCTCTGGTGGTGTCGTCTGCTCTTGTATTGATACGCCGCAGCCAGGTCTGATGCAGCTGGCGGATCGCGGCCTCGTCCTCCAGCCTCGCCAGGCGCGCCTTCAGCCCTTCATCCGCCATTACAGCAGCGGGCACCGTGGCAGCAAGCGGCACGGCCAGCAGCGCGCCGCTTTTCAGAAACGATCTGCGCGTGGAATTAGCGTCGTTGGTCATGCCGCACCTCCCGATGTCTTCACCTGGTAGAAGCGCTTTATGTCGAACTGGCCGGCGAGCCGCTCGTGCGCGCCGACTGCGCTCATGCTCAGGCCGTTCGGGCCGCAGCTATAACCGACGCCCACGTCGCGCATCGTATGCAAGTTGACCAGGATAGTGCCGAGCGTGCCGTTGCAGGCCTCTTCCAGCCAGTACATGAAAAACAGGCCGTCGCGGATCTTCACGTAAGCTGCCGGACCGCTCCACTCCAACCCGCCGGCATCGGCATCGGTAAAGATGATCCAGGAAAGCGAATGTAGCGTGGTGTACAGGTGCATGGAGGTCAGGCCTGGTGCGTAGTTCTGGCTCACCGCGCGCCCGACCATCTCATCCGTGAATTGGTGGCGGTTATATTTCGGCGGAATTAGGCCTTCCATCTCGATCACGCCGAAAACAATCTTCACGCCCGCCTCGTTGGCGAAATAGGGAGTGTTCAGATAGCCGTTGAAGCAGGTCACCAGGCCCTGGTGGAAATCCACGACGATCGAGTGCCCGTCATGATTCGGCGCGCCTTCCAGTAAGTGGCCAAACAAAATGACTCCGGGCGCTGATTCCCAGGCCTGGTAGCGCGCCCTAGTCCAGCCGCTGTCGCCCTGCTTGCGCCAGTTCAGATTTTCGGCGTCGTCGACGCGGTATTCCATCGCCGGCGCGGTATCGTAGCGAAGCGTGAACGACTTGCCGGACAGCCAGCCGGTACTTGGGCCGCGATTGGCGCCCATCTGCGCGCCGGGACCGTTGGGAACAACTCCCGGAGGGGCGGCAGGGAAAGCCGTGGCCCTCTTGGCCACGGCGGCGTCGACATCCGCTTTCGACATTTTCGCCATTGTTTTCAGCGGACGATAGACGCGCCGCGCGCCTTTGGCCGGAGTCTGCCCGGCAGGGGCCGCCGGAACCGGCGCGCCATTCTCGTCGCCAAATTTTTCGAACTGCGCGAGCTGCCCCAGCCACTCACCCTTGCCGCGGAAGACGTAATATTCCAGCGCGTCGCTCGCGTCGAAGCCGAGCCGCGCGCCGACCTGTTCGACGCGGTTTAGATCCATCACGTACATCGTGAAGGTGCCGGAGAACTCGCATTCGGTGCGGGTGTAGACATACAGGTCGTCGTTGATCTTGATGTAGTCGGACGGCGCGCAGAACCCGAGTTCGCCGCCCAGCCGCGACAGTTCGACAAAGTTCGAGTACGATGCTGAGGGATAGAACTCCAGCGTCTCCGCGCCGGTGTCCTGCTTCCAATAAAAACCCTTGCCCTCGATGCGGTTCGTCGTGACATGGCGAGCTTTCGGAGCTTCCTGGCCGGGCTGCTCCACATAACCGTAATGGATCTCGCGCTGGACTTCACGATTGTCTTCGTAACCGCTGAACCACAGTTCGAAGACCGTCGCCAGGTTCTTATCCTGGTCGATCACCATGGCGTAGCCGCGCTGTGTGCCCGGGATCATGTGCGAGAAGAAGGCGACGTTGCCCAATGTCAACGCGCCATATCCCGCTTCCACCGCGCCGCCACCGTTTTCCGTCATCGAAAGCCGGTTGTTCCGGCCGAACGTATACGTCAGCGCCGGGCCTTTATCGGTGACGATCCGGATCGATTTGCCGGCGAACACGTCCGAGAGCGGCGAGACGCTCATCGGCCCGCTCGCAGCGACCGTGCTCAGCTTGTCCGCAATCTGTCGTTCCGAAAGCTTTGTGTAAGTGATGCGATGCATCTGCTCTTTCGGATACGGCGTTCCCGGCATGCATCCCTCCCCATCAGGTCGATTTTCTTCCGGATCGTGCGAATGCAAAGCCTCATTGCCTCACATGATCACGATCGTGCGGCGTGATGCTATCTCTGAAAGTGATAAGTTTCAACCATCGGACGGCGGAGCCATCCGCCGGGGGCGCCCAGTTTGAAAATGCCCGGCTCACGCGGCAACATGCCTTGCGCACGCGTTGGAACGCAGAAGTGCGCTAAAGAAGCTTTGACAGAGCCGACATTGTTAAAGATGTACGGTAATCCGTGCCTTCTCATGGAAGGCACTAGCCGCGCTTGGTTCGAACCGCAGAGAATCGACGCGGCCCGGGCTGAACGGCCGATAGTTCTGTGTGGTACACATCGTTTCCTTTCAGATCCCGCACGACATATCCTCCGGGCCATTGGAAGTTGAACGCTTCGAGCACTTGCACAGCGTGTTCAAGCTCTTGACGGGTCGTTACAT